>WBZM01001209.1_pt1 | contig 27225 bp, 16 predicted proteins | sample 5204271 | NCBI WGS metagenome assembly WBZM01 (sample SAMN12344346, study PRJNA552823) | activated sludge metagenome | biome: Activated sludge suspended growth; feature: Nitrification reactor; material: Wastewater; isolation source: activated sludge from nitrification reactor of wastewater... | reverse complement strand
CCTCTGGTTCCCTCTCCCCCCGGGAGAGGGCTAGGGAGAGGGCGCCGCGCTTCCCGACCCGAACCCACCCCCTCTGGTTCCCTCTCCCCCCGGGAGAGGGTTAGGGAGAGGGCGCTGCAATCCCCGGCCCGAACCCGGCCCCCTCCCTAACCCTCCCCCCAAGGGGGAGGGAACGCCGATCCCCTCTCCCCCCGGGAGAGGGTTAGGGAGAGGGCGGCCGTCCTCTTACGGGATATTCCCCATCACGTCGATACCATCCACGACCTGCATCAGGCCGTGGTCTTTGGCCTTCCACAATGGCCCGCTGAACGTGCCGCCGCTCCAGCTGAACAACTCCGACGGCTTGACCAACCCGCCGTCGCCGGTGAAGTTGCTCTTGGCCGTGAAGTAGAGGGTCGCCGCGTCGTCGCTGGCGCTCAGGCCGTAGTTGTTGTTCTTCTGCAAGCCCTCGCTCTGCCCCTCAAAGACCACGTGCCACTCGCCGGCCGTGTTCACGCCGCTCTGGGTCATGCAGAAGCCCAGTACGTCCTCACCGGTGAAGTTGACGTTGGTGTTGCCGACCGGCACGCCGCCGCCGGCCACCGTGCTGATGAGCAGATAGTACTGGCAGCCGCTGCCGATGGGCGAGACGCTGCCGGGCAACACTTCCAGGCCGTTGATGCGCTCGCCGGTCGTCTTCAGGCCCACGTCGCCGCCGTCGAAGAAGCGGCTCCACGTGCTGCCGTTGTAGTAGGCGATCTGGTTGGGCTGCATCTTGCCCACGCCGGGCAGCTTCATCGCCTGGCGGATGACCACCCAGGCCGAGCCGGCGGCGGCGTTGTCCACGTCGAAGGCGATGATGTCGGCCGTGGCCGGCATGCCTTTCGTCGCGCCGTCGAACCAGACCGACCAGGCGTTGCCGTCCCACTGGAGGATGTCGTTCTTCTGGTAGGCTCCCGTGCCGGGCACGCTGCCGCCCGCGGCGGTGACGTAGAGCGCGCCGGCCGGGGCGGGCGCGTTGTAGGTCACCGTGTTATCGGTGGACGTGGAAGCGGTGTTGCCGTTGCCGGCGGCGTCCTGGGCCACGCCCGCGCCGATGGTGGCGATCACCGTGCCGCTGCCGGTCATGCCGCTGACGGCGACGGTGTAGGTCGTGGCGGTGACAGGAGTCACCGTGGCCGTCGTCGCCCCGGCTGTGCCGCTCAGCGTCACGTCGCCCGTGGCGAAGCCGCTAACGGCCTCGCTGAAGACGACGGTGAAGTTGATCGGGCTGGCGCTGGTCGGGTCGGCCTGGCCGCTGGCCTGGTTGATGGTCACCGTCGGCGCGGTCGTGTCTGGCGCGTTGTAGGTGACCTGGTTGTCGGTGGACGTGGAAGCGGTGTTGCCGTTGCCGGCGGCGTCCTGGGCCACGCCCGCGCCGATGGTGGCGATCACCGTGCCGCTCTGGGTCATACCGCTGACGGTGACGGTGTAGATGTAGGGCGTATCATTGGTGACAATGGCTGTGGTCGCCCCGGCCGTGCCGCTTAAGGTTACGTCGCCGGTGGCGAAGCCACTGACCAGCTCGCTGAAGTGGACGGTGAACTCGATGGGACTGGTTGAGGTCGGGTCGGCCTGGCCGCTGGCCTGGTTGATGGTCACCGTCGGCGCGGTCGTGTCTGGCGCGTTGTAGGTGACCTGGTTATCGGTGGACGTGGAAGCGGTGTTGCCGTTGCCGGCCGCGTCCTGGGCCACGCCCGCGCCGATGGTGGCGATGACCGTGCCGCTCTGGGTCATACCGCTGACGGCGACGGTGTAGATGTAGGGCGTATCATTGGTGACAATGGCTGTGGTCGCCCCGGCCGTGCCGCTCAAGGTCACGTCGCCCGTGGTGAAGCCGCTAACGGCCTCGCTGAAGACGACAGTGAAGTTGATCGGGCTGGCGCTGGTCGGGTCGGCCTGGCCGGACGCCTGATTGATGGTGACGGTCGGCGGCGTCGTGTCGATCGTCCAGGTGTAGCTGGCCGGCGTCGGGTCGGTGTTGCCGGCCGCGTCGGTGGCCCGCACCTGGAAGGTATGGCTGCCGTCGCTCAGGCCGCTGTAGGCCTGCGGGCTGGTGCAGGCCGCCCAGCCGCCGCCGTCGAGCTGGCACGCGAACGAGGCCACGCCGGAGCCGCCGGGGTCGCTGCCGCTGAAGGTGAAGGTGGCGCTGCTGCTGTTGGACGGGTTCGACGGGTGGGTGTCGATGGTCGTGTCGGGCGGCGTGGTGTCCAGCGCCGTGTTGCTGAAGGCGCAGGTCACGTTGTCGCCCGCGGCCAGCGTCACGCTGACCGTGTTGCCGCTCTCGGTCACGGTGGCCGCGCCGCAGTCGATGTCGCTGAGCGCCCAGCCGGCGGGAACCAGCTCGCTGACCAGATAGGTATCTGGTTCCAGGTCGGTGAAGGCGTGGCTCTGGCCGTCGTCGAGCGTCGCGCCCGTCTGGCCGAACCGCTGGACGCGATGCCCCTCGTATTCAGTGACGTAGATGGTCGCGCCGGACGCGGCCACGCCGGTGGGCATGTTGAATTGGCCGTCGTTGGCGCCCTCGCTGCCCCATTGCCCCAGGTAGCCGCCGTTGGCGTCGAACTTCTGGATGCGGTCGTTGGTGTTGCCGGGGAAGGCGTTGCTGTCGGCGACGTAGACGTTGCCGGCCGCGTCGGCCGTCAGGCCATACGGGTACTTGAATTGGCCGTCGCCGCTGCCTTCGCTGCCCCACTGGTCGAGGTAATTGCCATTGGTGGCGAACACCTGCACGCGGTGGTTGAACGTGTCGGCCACGTAGACGTTGCCGCCGAAGACGGCCACGCCGAACGGGTCGTCGAATTGGCCGTCGCCGTTGCCACTGATGCCGGCCCAACAGTCGTCGGACGCCGTGCAGATCTCAAAGTCCGCATGGGTGGTGCCGTCGTCGAGCACGTCATAGCCCCAGGTCAACAGGAAGTTGCCGGCCGCGTCGAACTTCTGGACGCGGTTATTGAACGAGTCGGCCACGTAGACATTGCCCGCGCCGTCCACGGCCACGCCGTTGGGCGTGTCGAACTGCCCGCCGTTGTCGCCGTTGCCGCCCCACTGGCCGGCGTAGTTGCCATCGGTATCGAACTTCTGGATGCGGTGGTTGGACGAGTCGCTGACGTAGACGTTGCCGTGGCTGTCCACCGCGACGCCGTGCGGCAGGTTGAACTCGCCGTTGCCGCTGCCGCTCGTACCGGCCTTGCACGTCTCGGCCGCCAGGCAGATCTCGAAACCCGTGCCGCCGCCAACCTGCACGTCGCGGCCCCACATCAGGAGGAAGTTGCCACCGGCGTCGAACTTCTGGACGCGATAGGCGAAGGTGTCGGCGACGTAGACGTTGCCGGCGCTATCCACGGCGATGCCGAACGGGGCGTTGAACTGCCCCTGGCCGACGCCATTGACGCCCCACTTGCCGGCGAAGGTCACCGCGCCGGGGTCGAGGGTGAACGGGAAACCCGTGCCGCCGGCCGGGTCGGTCGTCTTGGCGATGGTCAGCGTGGCCGTCGTCGAGGTGCAGTCGTCGATGCTGTCCGAGGCGGGCGGCGAGGTCGTGCCGGCCGGGCAGGCGGTCTGCTCGGTCGCCGCCGGCGCGTCCACGTAGTAGCCGGCATCGGCCAGCAGGCAGCTTTCCTGGCCGCTATTGGGCTGATAGCTGCCCAGGGCGCAGGCCGTTTGGGTTGGAGCCGCTGTCCCGGCGGCATAGTAGCCCGGATCGGCCAGGTTGCACTGAACCGCGGCGTAGTTGCTCTGATACTTGCCGGGAGAGCATTCCATCTGCGATATAGCCGCGCTCGTGGCCACGTAGTAGCCGGGGTTGGCCGCCAGGCACGAGGTCTGGCCGCCGGCCGGCTGGTAGTAGCCGGGGACGCAGGCGAGTTGGGCCACCGCGCCGGGCGTGTCGGTGTAGTAGCCGGGGTCGGCCGGCACACAGGCGGCCGTGTCGTCGTAGAAGCCGGGCTGGCAGAGGGTGTTGGTGAAGACGCACTCGGCCGCCTCGCCATCGTCCAGCGTCAGCGTCACGCTGCGGCCGCCCGTCTCGCTGCCGGGGCTGCAACTGGTCGTCGTCGCCCAGCCGGGGACGTAGGTCTCGTTGATGGTGTAGTCGCCCACGGCCTGGTCGCTATAGGTCGCGCCGCCACCCGCGGCGGGCAAGTTGAACGGGCCGAGGTCGCCGGTGAAAGCCCAGTCCGCCCCCGGCGGCGTGCCGGCGACGGTCTTGGTGATGGTCAGGTCGCCGCTGGGCGGCGCGTCCTGGGTGTTGGTGAAGGTACAGACGACGTCCTCGCCGGTGTCGAGGTCGAAGGTGGCCGTGTCCGTGCCCGTCGCGCCGTTGTCGCAGCTGACGGCCGGCGTCCAGCCGCTGACCGTCGTCTCGGCCACGGTCGTCGTGCCGGTGATGATGCCGGTGATGGTGAACTCGCCGCCGGCGGCGGGCGTGGTGTAGCCGCCGTTGCCGTTGACGGTGAACTGCCAGTCGTTCAGGCCGGTGGTGTTGCCGGCGGCCGTCTTGGCGACGGTGAGCGACGTGACGGCCTTGGCCAGAAAGACGCCCGTCCGCGGTGGCAGGGTCAGGGAGATAGCGCCATAGGGAGCGTTGTAGATGTCGCCGGTCAACATGTCTTCCCAGACCGACCCATAGTCAATGAGGCTGCTGGACACGTTGACTGTGTTGGCGCTATTGCCGGGGTTCAGGGCCACGAAGACCGTCTCGCCGTTGCCGCTGCGGGCGAAGACGTAGGTGGTGTCGTCGTCCGACGTCCACGTGGTCGTGTCGCCGGTCACCAGCGTATAGAAGTCGCCGTCACTGAGGAAGGGGTACTGCCGCCGCAACTCGGCCAGCCGCGTGTAGGTGGCCAGCATGCCGGCGTCGGCCGGGCCATAGGCGTTGGCGTCGCCGGCCTCGTCGGCCCAGGGATAGGGGGCGCGGTTGTAGGGGTCGTCCTCCGGCCCGTTGCTGCCGTTGGCCAGCGAGGGGGAGTCGAGGGCCACTTCGTCGCCGTAGTAGACCATCGGCGCGCCCATGTAGGTGTACTGGAACAGGGCGGCCAACTTCTGGCGCTGCAACGTCTGGGCGTCGCTCTCGCCGACGATGTCCACCAGATAGCGCAGGCGATTGGTGTCGTGGCTATCGAGCAGGTTGAGCATGGCCGCCGTGGCCTGGGGCGGGTAGTCCTCGCGCACCGACCTCAGCGCCTGGTCGAACTGGCTGGGCGAGAGGGCGATGATCTCGTTGTTGCCGTTGTTGTCGTTGTCGGCAAAGCCCGCCTGGCGCACGAAGCCCAGGACGTTCTTGCGGAAGCGGTAGTTCATGACCGAGTCGAGCTGGTCGCCCAGCAGGTAGGCGCTGGCGTCGTACCAGACCTCGCCGATGAGCGGGCCGTTGCTCTTGTCGGCCTTGGCGTAGGGGCGGAAGTCGCGCCACCAGTCGTGGCTGATCTCGTCGGCCACGTCGAAGCGCCAGCCGTCTACGCCGCGGTCGTACCAGGTAGCGACGACGCTGTTGGCGTCGCGGTAGATGGTGTCGCGCACTTCGGCGCTGCCGTCCTGCAGCACGGCCAGGCTGTCGTAGCCGAACCAGCCCTCGTAGTCGCCCGTGCCGCAGGGGGCGTCGTTGTTGAAGAAGTTGTACCAGTCGCGGTAGGTGGAACCGAGCGACTCGCACGCGCCGTTGTTGCCGGCGTAGCGGTGGTAGCGGTCGAAGTAGACGCTATCGGACGAGGTGTGGTTGAAGACGCCATCGACGATGAGGTGCATGCCGCGGGCGTCGAGGGCGGCGATGAGGGCGTCGAAGTCGGCCTGCGTGCCCAGCGCCGGGTCGATGGCCATGTAGTCGTCGGTGTCGTAGCGATGATTCGAGCTGCCGTCGAAGATGGGCGTGGTGTAGATGGTGTCGAAGCCGGCCGCCTTCAGGTAGTCGAGCTTGTCGATGAGGCCTTGCAGGTCGCCGCCGTAGAACTGCGTGCCGTACTCGTTCTGGTAGGGGCCGGGCTGGCGCGGGTCGCCGATGAGCGTGTTCCACGGCTCGCGCAACAGCGCGTCCTGGTCGCCGTAGAACAGCGGGCAGCCGGTCGTGCTGCCGCCGCGACAATAGTCGTTGGTCGGGTCGCCGTTGCGGAAGCGGTCGGGGAAGATCTGGTAGACGACGGCGTCCTTCAACCAGGCGGGCGTCTGGAAGGCGGGGTCGTAGACGGTGATCTGGAAGCCCTCGGCCCCCTGGTTGTCGCTGGCCACGCCGGTGCCGCCCTGGTGGAGGTTGTCGTGGGGGCCGCTGTGGTCGTCGCTGTAGTAGTCCACGTCCAGCCGGTCGGTGATGACGAAGTGGTAGTAGAGGATGGCCGGCGAAGAGGGCGTCGCCAGATTGACCTGCCAGCGGGCCGGGCCGCCCGCGTTGTTGACGAAGGTCATGGGGTAGTCAACCGGCCCTGTGGTGTTGCCGGTGGCCGGGTCATAGGTGTAGACGCGCACGGCCACGCTGTCCACGTCATTGGGAGCCGTGTCGAAGCGCAGCGTCACGTCCGTCCCGGCGGCCGCCGCGCCGAAGGGGTCGCGGTAGTAGCCATCGAACGAATTGTGAAAGAGCTGGTTCCACTGCACGTCGCCGTCGTTGACGGTGTAGCTCCAGTTGAAGCCGCTCTGGCGGTAGAGTTCGTTCGCCTGATTGTAGGTCTCCAGTTCGTATGTGACCGTTGTGCCGTTGGGTTGCGCCGGAATGTCGGCGTACCAGGTGGCTCCGGGATAGCTTACATTGTCGTAGTGACCGTCTACCCAGTAGCTATTGCCGTTGATCTTGTACTCGACGCGGATCGTCTCGCCGAAGGCCGTGTCGCTGTTGATCCAGACGCGCACGGATTGGGCGCTGGTGGGGTTGCCAGCAGGAACCTGGGCCACCCAGGTTGTATAGTTCGCCGCCTCGGCCGGCGGCCGCAGCGACAACAACAGGGCCGCGGCGAAGACGGCCGCGGCCAGCAGGCGAAAGACACGGAAGCGAGTGGCCACAGACGTGGCCACCAGAGTGCGCGCAGACGTGGGAACCGTGGGAACGCTCATGGATAACCTCAGGACGTGCCAGCAGGATGGGAACCAGTTGTCAATTGAAAAAGGGCAGCTCCAACAGAACTGCCCTTCTCCCGTAGCGGGACATTATACATATGTGCCCCCGGCCGTCAAGTACTATTTTGCCAGGCGCGCCGGCCTGTCAGGTGCGCGAACCAGGCAACAGAGCCAAAAGGTGATCTTTGTCACTGGACAACCAGCGCGGGCTGTCCTAAGCTGTGGGCAGCGTCGCCGCGCCAGCTTTCGCCGGGCCGGCGGCGCGGGAGCAAGCCCGTGGCCCACGCCAACCTCAACCCCGACCGCGATTACGACCGTTTGCAACGCGCCCTCGACCGGCAGGTGACCGGCGCGCCCGCCTCGCCCGCCTTCATGCAGATCCTGCGCCTGCTCTACGCGCCCGACGAGGCCGCCCTGGCCGCCCGCGTGCCCATCCTGCCCACGCCGCTGGACAAGCTGGCCCGCCAACTGGGCCGCGACCCGGAGGAACTGGACGCGCAGTTGACCCGCCTGGCCGAGCGCGGCCTCATCCTCGACCTGAGCGCCAACGGCCGCCGCTACTACGCCCTGCCGCCGGTCGTCATCGGCTTCTTCGAGTTCACCTTCATGCGCGCCCGGCCCGACATGCCCATGGCCGAGCTGGCCCGCCTGTTCGAGATCTACATGACCGAGGACGACGGCCGCTTTGCCCGCGCCGTCTTCGACCAGACGACGCAGCTCGGCCGTTCGCTGCCGCGCGAGTCGGCCCTGCCGCCGTCGCCGTCGGTCGAGGTGCTTGACTATGAGAAGGCCAGCGCCATCATCCGCGACGCCCGCGCCGTGGCCGTGTCACTGTGCGCCTGTCGCCACAAGGCCGCCCACCTGGGCCACGCCTGCGACCGGCCGCAACGCACCTGCCTGACCTTCGGCGGCAGCAGCGGCATGCTCGTGCCCCACGGCATGGCCGAGAGCATTGACCGGGCCGAGGCGCTGGATATTCTGGCCGAGTGCCAGGCCGCCGGGCTGGCCCAGACGGCCGACAACGTCAAGAACGGCATCAGCTACATGTGCAACTGCTGCGGCGATTGCTGCGGCATGATGCGCGCCATCCGCGAGTTCGACCTGCCCCACGCCATCGTCACCTCGAACTGGATGATGGCGATTGACTATGCGCAATGCAACGGCTGCGGCAAGTGTGTCGCCGCCTGCCCCGTCGATGCCATCCACCTGGAGGAGCGCGTCGAGGCACGGCCCGGCGGCCGTCGCCACCGCACGCGCTGGGCCGTCGTCGATGAGGCGTTGTGCCTGGGCTGCGGCACATGCAGCGGCGCGTGCCAGTTCGGCGGCCTGGCGCTGGAGCCGCGGCCGCAGCGCGTCTATACGCCGGAGAACCTCGTCGAGCGCGTCGTGGCCATGGCCGTCGAGCGCGGCAAGCTGGCCGACGTCGTCTTTGGCCAGCCAGAGAAGCTGAGCCGCCGCGCCGTGGCCAACGTCGTCCGCGCCGTCGAGAAGCTGCCGCCGGCCAAGGCGCTGCTGGGCAGCGCGGCGGTGAAGTCGGCCTTTCTGGGGGCGGTCGCCCGTGGCAGCGCGCGGTTCGTGAAGACGCCCTAGCCCCGGCCGCGGGGGGTGGAGAAGGGGCAACGCGCTGGGGAGAGGGGTGCAGCGGGGAAAGTGCGACGCACTGGGGAGGGGGCGACGCAGCGGGGGTGATTCTTACCCAGCGCGCTCCCGGCCCGACCGGGCCAGTCCCCTGGCCAGGCCAATCCCGGATTGGGTGGTTTTATTCCCGCCTCTCTGGACAAAGCCTCTGATCATCTGCTAAGATGTTCCCATTGCGGCGGCCGTGTCTCAATCTGGCCCATCGCCGTCGGCCCGTTGCCCGGTAACAACGCCATTGACGCTATCGCCTCCAGGTGGCCGGGTCCGGCAATGGAAGGGCAGTATCTTGTTGGCGTAGGAGGACCAAGAGGCCATGCCGGCATTACCAAGAGCAAATGGGTGGTCGCGGCGATTGCGGCGGGGACAGGCTCCCCGCGGCGCTACCCCTCTGTTCGCCGACCCACCGCCTGACTCGAAGCTGCCGCCGGCCCTCTTTGATCTCTGCAACCGTCTGACAACATCCTTCAGCCTGGCCGAGTTGAAAGACCTGGCCTTCACTGTCGGCATCGACCCGGAGAGCGTGGCCGGCGACACGCGGCCGGAATTCGGCCTGGGACTGGCCCGCGCGGCCTGGTGTCGCGGCTGTCTGGCCGCCCTGCTGGCCGAGGCCGCCCGGCAAGTGCCCGCCGTCGATTGGGCGCTGCCCGCCCTGCCCGCCCCGCCGGAGACCGGCTGCGAGGACGACCCGCTGCCCCGGCCGTCGGTCTTTCGCGACTCGCGGCAGGTGGCCACCTTTGTGCTCATCCCCCTCCTGGCCGCGGCCCTGGTGGCCGCTGGCATCTGGTGGACGCGCCAGCCGGCGCGCCTGGACGCCGACTTCAACGTCGCCGTGGCCGCCATCGACGTGACCGGCGGCAGCCGCGCGCAGAACGAGCAGGCGGCGGCGCTTCTGCAACAGGTGGTCGTCGATGAGATGGAACGGCAGCTCAACGCCGTCCTCGATGAGGAGGTCATTGTCAGTGACGCGCGCATGCCCGTCGTCGCGGACGAGGTCGACGCCGAGCAGCTGGCCAAGCGCGTCAACGCCCAGCTGGTCATCTTCGGCCAGGCCCAGCTCGATGGCGCCGGCCGGGTGGTGTACTCGCCCCACTTCTACATCTACTTCGATCCGGCGCGGCAGGACGTGGCCGAGTTGACGGGCGACTACCCGCTGGATGTCAAGCTGACGTTCGCGCTGGACGAGCTGATCGCCAAGGACCCTCCGCCCGCCCGGACGGCCGCCGCCGCCGCCCTGCTGACGCGCTTCGGCCAGGCGCTGGTCTATCTGAAGGGCCACGACCTCGACAACGCCTACTGGCAAATCGTCAACGCCGTCAGCCGAACCGAGGCCTATGCGGTCACCTACGAGCCATTCAAAGGGCGCGAGGTGATCTACCTGTTTGCCGGGCACATCGCCCGCTTGCAGGCGGGCGCGGCGGGCCGCGAGGCGACGGCGCGCGAACGCCTGCTGCAAGAGGCCGAGGCTTTCAACGACCGGGCGCTGGACATCAACCCCAACTACGGCCGCGCCCTCATCGGCCGGGCCAATCTGGCCTACGACCGCGGCGACCTGCTGGCGGCCAAGCAGGACTATGAGGCCGCGGCGGCGCTGATCAACCAGCCGCCCAAGGCGCGGATCGGCGCCAAGGCCGCCATGGGGCTGGGCAACGTCTACCTGAGCCAGCTCAACGGCCCGGCCAACGGCACGGCGTGCGTCGACGAGCGCCGGCAACTGGCCGACGACGGCCTGGCCTACTATGGCCGGGTGCTGGCCGAATATGACGCCCACCGGTCGGAGGCGTTGCTGGCCGACATAGCCGGGCAGGCCCACCTGTACCGGGGCGAAATCTACTACATATGCCGCCAGAACGACGAGGCCGCGAAGGAATTTCGCGTCGCGCGGGCGTGGAAGGGCCTGCCGCCGGCGCTGCGATCCAACGCGGAGGAACTGCTGAAGGCAGTGGAGGCCCGGCCGGATTAGGGCGTGGCCGTCGTGGGCTGTGACAGGAGGGTAGGTTCATGCGCAGGATACTGTTCGGGTTGTTGCTGGCGCTGGCCCTGGCCGGCTGCCGGCTAGAGGAGTACGGACCGACGGCCGAGAACGTGACCACAAACGTGGCCACGAACGTGGCCACGACCGAGAAGCCGGCGACGGCCGCGCCCGGCGCAACGCCGGCGGCCAGTAGGGTCTTCTGGGACACGGCCACGCCGACGCCGCCCGGCACGCCAGCAGCGGGCACGTTTTGGCCCACCGCCTCACCCACGCCCACGCCGACCGGCACGGCCACGGCGCCCCCGCAGGTGATTGCCGAGGTAGCGCCGTCACCTGTCATCTGCCAGCCGCCGGCCGGCTGGGTGGCGCAACCCATCCGGCCCGGCGACACGGTGGGGGCGCTGGCGGCCTGTGTCGGCGCGCCTGTGGGCGAGGTGCTGGCCGCCAACTGCCTGTCGCCGGACGGGCTGATCTTCGCCGGGCAGGCGTTGTGGCTGCCGGCGGCCTGTGCGCCGCCGGAGGACAGCGGCATTTCGCTCGTGCCGCCGCCGGCCGTTACCCCAACCCAGGAACCACCGATTGGGCCGCCCACAGCGCCACCGCCCAGCAACCTGGCGCTCACCGTCGTCCCGCCGATCGCTGTCCCCGGCGATGAGGTGACGCTGAGCCAGTCGGGCTTTCCCGCATCCAGCGCAGTAGACATCACGTTCATGGATGCCGACTCCACAACTTGCCCCAGCGAAGCCAAGTCAGCGCAAACCGACGCAACGGGCCGTTTGGACTTCACCCTGAGAGTGCCGGCGTCCTTCCCGTCCGGCACGTTCACCATCACCGCCACGGCGCGCGACGACTTTCACAGGAAGGCGACGGGCAAATTGAAGATCCGCGATTCCAGGGCGATTATCTGGTGTGCACCGCCGCCAACAGCCATAGCTACAATCACGAGCACGAGTACAGCCACGGCCACAGCCACAGCCACGGCCACGGCTACACTGACGCCTGAACCGACAGTCGCGGCAATCATCCCGACGACGGCAACGCCCTAGCGACGATCCGCCGGCGCAAAACGGAGCATCAGCGATCAGGAACGGACAGGAGGCAGCGCATGACAGAAGATACAACTTTTCCTTCGCCGGATGGCGAACCAAATCCCACCTTCGAGGAGGATGGCCAGGGACAGGAGCCGCCGGGTCAAGACAGCCCCACGCCGCCCGATGAGCTGGCAGCGCTCGCGGAGCCGGCCCCACAACGGCTGATCATCAAGGCCCGCGCGGGCGCGTTTGGGGAGTATCGAGATCAGCTTGAAGAACCACTGGGCGACCAATTGGGGGGGGGCTGGGCGCAACTGAAGGAACGCTTCCCGGAGCTGACCATTAACCGCGCCTTTCGAGGCCTTGAGGGCCTGAGCGAGGACGGCACTGAGGGAGGGGTGGAGAGCGAGATTGAGGGTGACTCTGAGGAAAACGAGCAGAGCGTGCTGCGTGAGGCCATGACCTACTATGAAGTCCTGTTGCCGCCGGGGCGGGAAGAGGCACTGGAGGTGGGCAACGCCCTGTCCGATTTCCTGAACAGCGTGGACGCAATCGAATTCACCTACTTCGAATCCCCGCCCGCGCCCCAGCCGTCATGTGATGGCACTAACCGTCCCTACCTGAGCATAGCCCCGCGCGGGATGAATGTGAACCCCATTCAGGGCGGCGCGGCGCACAAATGGCCGCGCGTGGTTGACCTGGAGAGGGTCTGGGATCGTAACAGCCATCCTCAACTGGCCCATGTCGGCGTGCTACCGGGGTTCGAGGGGCCGGCCCCGGGAAGTGGCTATGACAATTTTGTCGAGGAAGACTTCCACGCTACGCGCTCGCTATGCGTCCTCGTTGCCAGCGGCACCCCCTCGGCGCAGAATCCCGGCACGCTCGAGTGTGATGGTTTGCTGCCCCCCGAAGCTCCGGTCTTTCTCGCCTCTTCCCTGGACAGAGAACAAAGCCGATGGGTGGAGCGCATCAACTCGAAGATTGAATTGGTAACGCAACCGAACAACGGGATGCAACCAGGCGACATCTTGTTGGTCGAGCTGCAGATCTGTGGTCGGCAGAGAGACAGCGGCGCGGAAGTCGAAGCACCCATCGAGCTAGAGCCGGCGAACGACACGGCGTTGCGGTTAGCCAGGGCGCGGGGCATCATTGTTATTGAGCCGGCGGGCAACGGTGGTGTTAACCTGAAAGACGTCAACCTGTGGCAAGGCGACCGACTCGGGCCGATCTCGGGCACCAACGCCATTTGTGTGGCCGCATGCCATGCGATCGCATCCAATGCGCCTATTGAGCGGCTGCCGGAGTCAAATTTCGGCGCGGCGGTATCATGCTTTTGCTGGGGGGAGAATGTGCCAACCGAGGTGGGTATCTACGATGGGACCTCGGCCGCGTCCGCCCTCATCGCCGGCGCGGCCGCCCGCATTCAGGGCGCTACCATGACAAGTCTCCAGCAGCGCTTGCGGGTGAAGCAGATGCGGGTCGCGCTGAAGCGCGGCACCGACAAGACCGAGGATCTACAGATCGGTGTCATGCCCAATCTGAACCCCTAGATTGCCGGGCCGGCTCCACCCCTACCATCCCCCCGCCAGCCGCAACAACACCGCCACACTGACGGCCGCGGCGATCACGTGGAACAGGGTCAGCACCAGAAAGGCCGTGGCGTTGCCGCCGGGAAAGGGGAACAGGGCCGGGTTGGCCATGGCCAGGAAGTTGGGCAGGATCGAGATGATCAGGGCCACGACGGCGACGCGGACATAGGTGCGACCCGGCGCGGCCGAGCGGCGGCGCAGCCAGGCATAGACCAGCGCGCCCAACCCGGTGCCGAGCAGCGTGAAAAAGGCCACCGCCACGGCCGTCAGCGGCGGGAAGTCGGCCGGCAGATCGACCACGGCCCGCACCAGCAACAAGGCCAGAAGGGTGGCGGCGATGGCCGCGGCCACCGATGCCAGCCCGGCCACCAGCAGGTTGCCCCGCTCTGCCCCGCCCGAAGCGCGATTATTTGTTGTACGCATGCAAACTATCCTCCAGTATCGATGGAATCGCGATGGCGCGTTCCTAGCTAAATGCCGCCCGGTGGGCCGCGGCCCACTCGGCCAGCGTCGTCATTTGTACCGGCAACATGGCCAGCACTGGCCCCATATCGGCCGTCATCGGCAGCAAATGGGCGTTGTCGGCCTGGAATTTGTAGCCGGCGGCCGCGGCCGCGCCCGCGCCCACACCCGGCCCTCGGTGTCGCGCGTCACGGCATAGGCCTGCGAGCCGGTCGCGCCGTAGACAAGGACTTTTCGGCTCATAAGGTCGCCTGAAGGGGTGAAGGTGTTCCGTCGGTGGCGAACTTGGGCGCGTAGTCGTGGATGTACTGCCGCATCGTCAGCGGCGGCCGGCCCAGCAGCGTGGCCGCGTCCGGCACGACCGTGTCGGCCATGCCCAGGCGCGTGGTGAGGTACAGGCCGCCCATGATGGCGATGTAGCTCCAGGGATGGCCGCGCTGCCGCATGCGCCGCACAAAGGCCAGCAGCGACGGCCGGCTGTAGGTGATCGGCCGGCCCAGCTCGGCCGTCATGATGGCAGCGACTTCGTCATAGCTGAGCGCCTCGCTGCCCGTCAACTCGTAGGCCATGCCCTCGTGCCCCGGCTCGGTCAGCACGCGCGCGGCCACGTCGCCGATGTCGCGCGTGTCGATGAACGCGGTGCGGCTGCCGCCGGCGGGGATGAACAGATCATCGTGCTCGACGATATCGGCCAGGTGGGTCGTGTCCAGATTCTGCATGAAGAAGCCAGAGCGCAGCATCGTCCAGGGCACGCCAGAGGCCATCAGCAGTGTTTCGATCTTGGCATGGGGGACGATGCGATTACGGTCGACGCCGACAAGGGACAGAAAAACGATGTGGTTGACGCCGTGGGCGGTGGCGTAGTCGATGACCGGGCGAATGTCGCGGTCGACGTTGCTGATGGCCGGCGGGCGCACCAGGAAGAGCTGGGCGACGCCGCGGAAGGCTTCGGCATAGGTCGTCGGGTTGGCGAAATCGAAGCGCACCGCATCCACGCCGGCCAGCACCGGCCGGTCGGCGCGCGAATAGACAGCGGCGCGCAGATTCGCGCCCCGCGCCGCCAGCGCCCGCACGACCTCGCGGCCCACGTTGCCGCCTGCCCCTGTCACTAGAATGGTGTTGTTCATCTTGTGCTACCTGGTTGCTCGCAAAAGGGTTTCGATCTCGTCGGCCACATCCAGCAGCGGCCGGGCGCTGCGCTCCGTCCGGGCCAGGACAATGCCGCCCTCAAGGCCCGCCAGCACCAGCCCGGCCAGCCGGTCGGCGCGTGGGCCTACGGCCGGCTGCAGCTTGGCGGCGAACAGCCCCCGCCAGGCGCGATAGGCGTCGCGGCAGGCCAGCCGCAGCATCTCGTCGGTGGAGGCCGCCTCCAGCGCCACGGCGGTGATTGGCCCGCCGCCACAGTAGTCGAGCGCCTCGACGCGCCGGGCCAGCTCGCGAATGAAAGCGGGGATGGCCGCAGCCGGGTCGTCGTGCCCGGCCATGACTTCCTCGATGTTGGCGGCGATGCCGTCGCGCGTCCGGGCGATGGTCTCGACGACCAGGGCCTGTTTGCCCTCCGGGAAGTAGTGGTAGAGGGAGCCTTTGGGCGCGCCGCTCTCGCGGATGATCTCGTTAAGGCCCGTCGCCTGATAGCCCTGCCGCTCCAGCAGTCGCCCAGCCGTGTCCAGAATCTCGTCCCGTTTCGTCTGCATGCCATAGATTATAACGACTGGTCTATATAATGCAAGGGGGTGCGAGCCGGTCACCGCCAGCAGCCCGCCGGCGACTACGCGCTGCCCGCAGGGTACGTTGCCTCTAGCTGTGCGGCCCCTTATAATTTCCTCTCTGACAGGTGAGTGTTCGCTAGGAGGTACTATGATGCGCCGCTATTGGTCCATGATCTACATCATCGCCGCCGTCATCCTGACCGTTGTCGTTGGTTTGCTGGGCTTTCTGCCATTATGGGTGCGCTGGCTGGCCGTCATGGCCGTGTTCATCGGGCTGCTGGTGCTCATCGGCCGCGAGGTGACCGGCCAGACCGTCGAGACGACGCGCCGCAGCCGCACGCTGACGCGCTTCGCGCCCGGCCGCGCCGACGGCGTGCTCATCGACCTGCGCAACAAGATCAGCCTCTCCCGGCTGCAACTGGTGCTCTGGACGGTGGTGGTGCTGTCGGCCTGGGTGACGCTGGCGCTGCACCGCACCATCCCGGTCATCGCCGGACGGCTGCCGGGGCCGGGCAGCGAGACCGTGGCCGCCGTGGCCGGGCTGCTGGCCGAGGACGGCGTGACCGGCCAGGCGGCGACGGCGCGGGCCACGGCCGTCGTCGCCCAACTGATGGGCACCGACGCGGCCAACGTGGCCACGGCCAACTACTCGCCGCTCAACATCGCTTTCCCGCAGGAGGTGTTGCTGGCCCTGGGCATCAGCGTGGCCTCGCTGGCCGGGGCCGGGGCCATCAAGAGCAACCGCGCCGCCGACGAGAACGGCCGGGCGAACCAGATCATCGAGAACCGGGCCGACCGCGCCCAACAGGCGTCCAGCCAGGCCGGGGCGCAGGTGACGACGCTGGAAGCCACGGTCGAATCGCTGGAGTCGCTGGGCGGCGGGCTGGAAACGGCCGACGACCCCAATGCCGCGGCCCGCGCGGCCGCGGCCGAGGCCCGCCTGGCCGAGCTGGAGCCACGCCTGCGAGCGGCCGAGGCGGCCGCCCTCCGCGCCGAGGCCCGCGCCACCGAACAGGCCGCCCAACTGGCCGTCATCCAGGCCGAGTCCGTCGGCGAGCTACACGCCAACGCCAGCCCGGCCGACGCCCGCTGGAGCGACATGCTGCGCGGCGACACGGTGGCCAACTTCGCCTTCGCCGACCTGGGCAAGATTCAGATGTTCCTCTTCACCGTCGTGCTGGTCTTTGCCTATGCGGCGCTGGTGTGGTCGATCATGAACATGCCCGCGGCCGGGGGCGTGCTCCAGGTCGTGCCCTCGCTCAGCCTGCCGGCCTTCTCCGACAGCGCCGTCATCACCCTGGCCCTGTCCCACGGCGGCTATCTGGCCACGAAGACGGCGGCGTAGGGGGGAAGGGGGAAGGGGCCAGGGTTCCAGGGGCCAGGGTGGAGGGCCTGGCGTTGGCGCGCACCCAGAATCGTCATCAGCGATGAACTGGGGTGTGGCGGCCGGAGCGGTGGCCAAGTCGCGAGCGGCTCGGCGGACGGCTTCTTGTTCCGTCTCTATCTGGGTTTCAACAGGGAGTTGGCCCATGCTATGCCCTGAATCGACCGCGTAGGCCCCTGCCATCTGGTTGGCAACAGCCGCGCGGCCGCGCTCGTATATGGGGTCGCCTCGTTCCACCAGCATCTCCAGCCCTTTTGCTTCTTTGGGAAGAAGCGCCACCGGCACGATCGGTGTCGGGACGTGTCCGGCGATCTCACCCAGGTATTTCTGCTGCAGGGCGCGCCGCGCCGGCGCGTAGGGGGTGGCCGCGTCGGACGGGGGATGACAAGGTTGGCGATGACCAACCCCGGCTGGATGCCCAGCGTCTTCAGCTCTTCGCTGGCCCGGAAAGCTTCGCCAATAGGCGTCGATATCGACCTGCAGAGGCCAGTAGGACAGCACAGAGGGAACCGAATATTTCGACTGCGAGCGTAGCGGCCGCGCCTCCGGGCCAAGATTGCCACGCCTGGTCGCCTGGCGAACACTATTCATTGATCTTACAGCCCCTCCCACACCCCGGCGCGAGATGACGCAGTCCTGTCCTTGAAGGCTGTAAAATTACGTAGTATTCTATCCCGGTCTTCGCGTTCACGATTTCAGGCGCAGGAGGGAAGAATCGCATGAATCCACGGACGGCTTCAATCCTGGCCGCAGCGACGGTCTCCGAAGATACCGAGGTGAGCCAGTTGGCCCTACGGCTGCGGGCGGCCCTGCAGCGCCGCCCGGCCGGGGAACCAGTTGAGTCGTTCCTACCTCTGCTTTCACCTGCCTGGCGGCTCAGCTGGCAGCGCTACGGCGGAACCGATGCTGGCTTTTTGCGCAACGTTGATTGGGTGCTGGAGCGGCTGGTCGCCGCCGACCGGCAGGCAATCGCTGAAGGATTGCCGGCGCTCTATATCGGCCGGGAGATTCAGGGCGTGCTCTGGCACGCCGGCTTCGTGGCCCCCGCCGAGGAGAAGGAGTCGGACCGGGCGTGGCTGCTGGGCGCGGTAGCCCCCCACCTGCCCGCGGCGGAACAACCCGAAGCGCTGCGGCGAGCACTACAGTCTGCCCTGGCCGAGGCGAGTGAGCAGTCGCGGGCCTGGCATCTGAGCAACCTGGCGCCTCACCTGCCCGAAGCGGTTTACCAGGCCGCTCTGGGCCTGGAGGATGAGCAGGCACGGATGGAGGTGCTGAGCAAGCTAGCGCCCCACTTGCCCGAAGCGGTCTACCGGGCCGCTTTGGCCCTGGAGGATGAGTCATATCGGGCGGAGGTACTGCAGGCTGTGGTGCCCCACCTGCTCGAAGAGCAACGGTCTGAAGCGCTCCAGGCCGCCCTGACGCTGTCGGACGAGGGGGAGCGGGCGTGGGTGCTAAGCGAGCTGGCGCCTCACCGGCCCGAAGCGGTTTACATGGCCGCTCTGGCCCTGACGGATGACGGCGAGCGGGCGTGGCTGCTGCGCGACGTGGCGCCCCACCTGCCCGAAGCTGAACGGGCGGAAGCGTTGCGGCAGGCGCTGCGGGCCGCCCTGCTCCTGACTGAGGAGTGGGAGCGGGAGCGGGTGCTGAGCGCTCTGGCCCCCCACCTGCCCGAAGCGGTCTACCAGGCGGCCTTGAGCCTGTCAGAGAAGGTGGAGCGGGCGAGTGCGCTGATCTCTGTAGCGCCCCACCTGCCCCAAGCCGAACGAGCGGAAGCGCTGCGGCAAGCGCTGGAGTCTACCCTGGCCGAGCCGGATGAGAACGAGCGGGCGCCTGTGCTGACCGAGCTGGCCCCCCTCCTGCCCGACGCGGTCTACCAGGCCTCTCTCGACCTGGTGGATGAGAGCCGGCGGGCGTGGGTGCTGCGCGAGCTGGCGCCACATCTACCCGAAGCGGTCGGCCGGGCCGCTCTGGACCTGCAGGATGAGGGGTATCGGGCGCACGTGTTGAGCGTTGTGGCGCCGCACCTGCCCGCAGCGGAACGCGCTGAAGCACTACGGCAGGCGCTGCAGTCTACGCTGGCCGTGACGGATGAGGCCCGGCGGGCGTGGGTACTGAGCATTGTGGCGCCCCATCTGCCCGAAGCGGAAAAGGCGGAAGCGCTGCGGCAGGCACTGTTGGCCACCCTGACCCAAGCGGAGGAGGAGACACGGGTCAGTTTGCTGAACGATCTGACGCCCACGCTGGTCACCTTGCCGGCGGCGGCGTTGTACGAGTGCTGGGCCACTGCCTTGCCGGTCCTGAAGGAGCTGCCCCGCGCGGCGGTTCTGGGCATCGTGCCCCTGCTCGTGCCGGTCATCGCCGCGCTCGGCGGCGACGCGGCCCTGTCGCAGACGCTGTGGGCGGTGGAGGAAGTAGAGCGCTGGTGGCCGCCGGCGGGTGGTGGCGCGGTGCCGGAGCCTCACCCCTAGCAGTAACTGACAGGCAACGTATCATTCACAGCTAACCAAACATCGAGGCTGCTTTTTGTTGCAATAGGCGCTCATGTCTCCAAATCTGAACAGGTTGAAGGAGGCAGACGCCCTGCATGATGAGGGGTGAGATCAGGCGTCGGACGGAGATGGCGCAGAAGCCAGTTAATCAGTGGGGCACGACGACTGGTTATCGGTTGACCAATACGTGGGCCATAGGCCCAGTATCTCATAGACCCCGTTGCCCTTGACAGGTAGCTTGCCCACGTGGGTGGCCTGCCCCAGCAGCAGCCAGGGCAGCAGCTCGCCCCAGTCGTCGGCGTGATATCGAGCCGCGCCAACGAAGCCGCCGATAGGAGTCTGGCTCTCCTTGCGCCCCGACCAGCTCCATTGCTCCACCCAGCGCACGTCGCAATCGACCAGCCGCACGCGGCCGGCGGCGGCGTGGAGGCGGTCAAGCTCAATCCGGTCGCGCCGCGCGCCGCCGGCGAAGTTGAGGGTCAGGTCGTCGATGCGGTAGAGCAGACGGCGGAAGAAGACGGCGAAATCAGGGACGCGGAAGAGGTGCTTTTTCTCCTCTAGCCGCGTCGGGCTGAGAAAGCGCAGTTGGAGGATGTGACCGTTTGCCACCAGGTGGCCATTGAGCCGCTCGGCAGGCAGACGAATGTGGTCAAAGGTAATGACGGCCGGGTTGGCGCGGACGACCGGATCCCCAGGAGCGAGCAGTTGGCGCGTTTCGCCGGTGAACGGGTTGCGAGAGTCGATGGCCTCCAGGCGGAAGCGGCCCTGTCCGTCGCGCCGGTCGCGGCCGACGCCAACGCGGCCGGCCTCGGCGGCGGCGACGACGACGTAAGGCAGGAACTGAAGGGCGTCGCCGAAGAGGGTCAGGTCGAACGCAAAGGGTTGGCCGGCGGGGACGACGGCGCGCAGCGGCCGCGGGCCGACGATGGCATAGGGGCGGACGATGCTGCCGGGCTTTGTTTCGGCGGCCAGCAGCCAGCAGGCGGGGCAGGCGGCGACGTGCTCGGCCGTGGGTGCGCCGCGGCGGTGGGTCTCCGGGCACGTGCTGAGGCGGATGACGTTGGCCAGGGCGTTGCCCAGGTTGTTGCCGGCCCGGTAGCCGTCGAGGGCGACGCCGGTGGTGGCGCGGCAGTGGAGGTGCAGGTGGGTTAGGGTTAGGGGGGTGGTCATAGGCCCGGTTCTTCTTCTTCCTGCGTGCGCCTGGTCAACTGGCTTAGGTCTAGTCCGCCTTCTGGGGAATAGGGAGCCAAGACAACAATGGGCCATTGGCTCTCGTCGCAGGACCAAAGGGCATTGGCGCGCCTATTCTGATGGTATTGGCGGTAGCTGATTGGCACGAGCAGTTCGCTGGCTTCAATAGTCCGGCCCTCGGCCACCAGGCGTTCATACTCGTTCAGAATGATATCGTTCTCTCCCGCGGGCAAGACTTCCATGCCGTCGAACAACGCGTCAAATTGCTGTTCAATGCCCAGATCAGACTGGAACGGCCGCAAGGTGTTAACGACCACGGCGTCGAATTCAGCCGCCGTGGCGGTGAAGGTCTTGCGCCACTCGTCGGCAATCTCATCTTCGTAGATTTCATCCAGCCAGCGGCCAATAGCACTTTCGTCCACGGGGTGGCCGTCCTCGCGGGCCAGCACGCGCAATGCCCCAGCCACCAGACGTTCGTCGTAGATCTTCTTCTGGGCGTCGGGTGACGTGGTGAAGATGTGGACGTCGGCCAGAACCTTCCTGCCACGGCGGTTAACGCGGCCAAAGCGCTGCACCAGCGCCTCAAGCGGGGCCGGGTCGCTGTAGAGCGTGTCCAGGTCAATGTCGAGGCTGACCTCGACCGCCTGCGTGGCGACGAGGACGATGGGCCGGCCATCCCCACGCTCTGTTCCGGTGCGCTCGCGAATGGTCTGCTCCTTGATCTGACGGTCACGCATATTGAAGCGGCCGTGCAGCAGCACCGTGTCGATCCCGTCCGGGGCCAGTTGCGCGCGTAGCCAGTCGTGGGCCTGTTGAGCACGGGCGACGACGTTGCACACCAATAGCACTGACTGTCCACTCCGCGCCGCCTGGGCCACGCGGGCCAGGTTAGCCTCGTCCAGCGCCTCGCCCTCCACCAGCCGGATGCGGTGGCGTTGGAACTGGTCATAGAGAGCGGGGGCGGCGGTGATTGTCAGCGATTCGCCCAGCGCCTCGGCCAGCCACTCGCGGATGAGCGTGGGAAAGGTGGCCGACATGACCAGGAAGCGGGCGTTGTAGTGGCAACGCAGGTAGGCGATGGTGCGCAGGATGAGGGCCAGCCGCCGCACTTCGTACGCATGGATTTCGTCGAAGATGAATAGCCCGTCGTGGTAGTCGGTCAGTTGAGCCTCATACCCCTTCAGCCGGTACATACCCTTGAGCATCTGGTAGGGGCTGAAGACGCGCACGGGCGGCAGGTGGAGACGGGCCAGATCGCGCCGCTGCCGGGACGTCCGGGCTGCGTTTTCAGGTTGTTCGCCTTGCTCCATCAGCCAGCGATAGGTGGCTAGCAGGGCGCGGCCGTGCTGCACGCCGACATACGCGTCGCCGAACGTTTCCGCCAGCCGGCGCAGCATGGCGTTCATACTGGCCTGGTAGGGCAACGTGTAGAACAGGCGCGGGGCATTGCCATCGGCTGCCTGGCGCGCTGCCCAGAGCAGCGCTGCTTCGGTCTTACCCGTGCCCGTGGGCGCGATCAACAGTATCGAGCCCACGGCTTTGGCCGCGGCCTCCTGGTGGTCATAGAGGGTCAGATTCCGGCCGGCCAACACTTGCTCGCGCGAGAAGGCCACACGCGGCAACGCCGGCGCGCCGGCCGAGCCACTGTGGTCGGCGGAGAGGATGTAGCCACGGAGGGTGATAGGCGCAACGAACCCGGTCGCGCCGGAGTTGGCGGCCAACTGATTGAACTGTCTTAACCAGTGGCGAATCCGCCGCGCGGCGCCGGCCGGGCGAAAGGGCGGCGGGACGTCTGGAAATGAGATGGGCGCGACGCCCAGTGTGTCGAGCCCGAGGTGAAGAGCCCAGGGGCCGCCGCTCGCGGCCAGCCAGTCGTAGAGACCGGCCACGTAGCGGGCCGGCAGTGTGGCCAACATGTCGGCCAGAGGGTCGGCTTCGCCCGGTTCCGGCGTCGGATAGGCGAGGGCGAGCTTATCCCGGTCGCGATGGTGTGAGGCAATGGCCGCGGCCGCCCATACCAGGTCGTCGTCGCCCAGGCCAGGCGACAACCAATCGATGAAGGCCAGTGAGAACACCTCGTGGCGGTGGCCGCCCCACTCGTCACGCGCCCGCCGATCGCCACGTAGCACGCCCTGAAAGAGGGGCATGGCCTTGCCAAAATCGTGGAGGAAGGTGGCCCAATAGAGGCAGTGCCACAGCGATGGCCGGCGCAAGCGCGCAGGCAACGCCGGTCGCAGCTCGATGAAGCCGGCCAGCCGCTTAAGCACCTGCCAGGTATGGTAGGCTAAGCTTTCCGGCGCGCCGTCCGCGCCTTTAGCCGCGCTCTTGGCCCAAAGCTCATCCTCAAGCCCATCAGGCCAGGGCGAGGGTTTGAAGTTCATCGTCAACAAAGCTCAGAAAGGATAGCCCCAGCCGTAAGCCGTTTTGTTCGGGCGAGTCGGGGTCGATCCAGAAGCGGGCGGGCGGGCGCTGGCCAAAGTACAGGAAGTCGGTGCTGGCGACGCGCTCCTGCACGACCAGATAGCGCTCGAACGCCGGCCGCCTGTGGTGCGCCCCGTCGACGTAGCGCGGCATGAGCACCGCGAAGCCACGCCCTGTATGGCGGTTGACATCGTAGGGCAGGAGCGTGTGCTCGAAGTACGCCTCTTCGGCCTGTTCTAGCTCAATCACCTCGACCTGGGTATAGGTGAACAGGTCTTGTGAGCGGCCCAGGGCCACAGCGTAGCGCGGGCTGCGGAAAGCATCACGCCACTGCGGTTGATTAAGGTAGAGCGTCAGCCGTGGTAAAAAGAGCACCTCGCGGCGAAAAGGGTTGACTGGCCCTTCCATGGCCTTGGGCAGAGCGGCGAGCTTGCCGGTGGCGGGCGTCAGGAGGATCGTGTGCTCCAGTTCGCGCACCTTTTGCCGATAAGTGAAGTGATAGGCGAAGCGCACACCCGCCGGGTCGAACCAGTCGCCCAGAGTACTGGCGATGTGACCGTAAATAGTCGCCGGGGGCGGGACATGGAACGTCGGCTGCACTTGCATGACGAAGTGCGGATAACGGAACGAGGTCGTCAGCCCCTCGGCGACAATTTTTAGAACGCGCATAGCCGCCTCTCAATCCAGCCAGGTGGGATTGGCCCGTAGGTCAGCGATGAGTTTTTCGTAAGCGCGACGCGGGTGATCGACGACGACTTGCACTTGGGCCTGTTCACGCCAGGCGTCGAAGCGGGCGCGCTCGTTGTCCAGATAGCCTTGCACCCAGCCAATGTAGACGGGGGAGAGGATATCATCGCGGTGGACATCGAGGGCTTCGGCCAGGGCGGCGGTCTTCAACACCGGCCGGCGCAGCTCGTCGTAGCCGGCAACGTGGCCAAAGACGTGGTTGCCGCCACGCGTGACGGCCAAGATGACCAGCGGCGGGGCGACGTCGGTGTAGTGGATGGTCTGCTTGGCCCCACCTTCCAGGCGGGCCAGGCCATCGAGGAGGGCGGTGACGCGGCGCAGGCGCTCTGTTGGGGTCAGACGATAGGACTTGTGGGCCTCGAAGTGTTCCAACATGGCCCGCTGGGCCTCGGCGATGCGTGTGTCGTCGAGATTGCGGTAGCCCGTTTTCTTGGCATAGGAGAATGTGCCGGCGGCGCTCAGGTCGAGCGAGAAGAGGCCGCGCAGCGTGGCGCGGTAGAACTGGTGCTCGTGGGGCACAGGGTCGCCTTCGTGGCGACTCATGACACCGAAGTCGTCGGTAATGGTGATGGGGGCCAGCGACACCAATGTGCTCACGCGGAAGGGGGCGACGCGGGTCACGGTGTCGGTCGTCGGCGTCTCGGCGGCGCGCGAGGCGTCTTCCTCGCGCTTCTTGGCTGCTGACTCGCGCTTGGAAGGGGCGCGCATGTAGCCGAAGAGGTCGTCGTCCCACCACTTGATGGGGTTGGCGTCTGTGTAGGCAACCTTCTCTTCGCGATAGATGGGCGCCGAACGCCACTCCGGATTCTCGCTCAGCGTCTGGCGAAGCCAGTAGCGGAAGGCCTGGGCGGAGACGTAGGGGTAGGCTCCTTCGCGGGTGCTGATGAACTTGACGCCGACGGTGTTGTCGGTGCGCGCGCCGGGGATGGCGCCCTGGTTATTCAGCGCCGATGCAGGGGCGTCGATCAGGATTAAGCCGGTGATAAATGCCATGTCGTGGTTCCTCGTTAAGCGTTTTGGGTCTCGGCCAACTCGACGGCGGCAGCAGCTTCGGCGACAACGTCCTCATTGCGCCGCAACCAGCCATCAGCATAGAGTTGTTCAACCATACGAATGAGCACCAGGTCGCGGGCCAGCCGCCAGTCCGGCCGGGCCAGCTCCTCGCCTTCCTCGAAGACGCTCAGGTAGCCGTCCAGGGTCAACAGCGGGGCGCGACCACGGGCCACCTGACGGTTGTTGGCCTTGAGCAGGGCGACGCGCAAATGTTCATAGCGGCCCAGGGCGTAGAAGTCGCGGAAGAAACGGCGATCGTTTTCCTCGCGCACGTAAGTCGCCAGCGCGTCGCCCATGTTGCGAATGTGCTTGATGCGCTCGGTTTGCATATTAAGGATCCTCCTCAGGAACGGTTCGGTCAGATTCCAAGAGACGAGATTAAGCTCGGCTCGGGTGCTGTAGCCCCCGCGCGGGTCGGTTTCATCCTGGCGAGCGTAGCGGTAGGCGTGACGCAGGAAGTAGGTACGAATGAAGCGCGGCGCGGCGCGATGGGGGCCGGCCGCTACCTGGAACAGGTCTTCATAGAGCCAGTTGCGGGCCGGTCGGAAGTCGGGCGCTGCTTCTGTCTGGCGGCTTTTTAGCTTGGGGCGCTCCCAAGCCGCGGCGACCAGACGCGCCCAGACGGCCGAAGCAGGGGGCTGATTCATCTCCTTCAGATAAAGGATCATCTGACCGGGCAGGTGATAGAGGTCCAGTTCCGGCCCCTGGCCGCTGTTGCTCAGGTGGTAGGCGGTGACGGAGAAGAGGCGTTCCTCTTGTTGGGCCTCTAGCTGCATCTGGCGCGCCTGGAGTAAGGTGTTAATGAGCAACGTGCGGTATTTCAGCGGCGATTCGGGCATCTTCGTGTCGCCGTTCAGTTGGGCGGTATGGATGGCGCGGCGGTTGTTTTCCAGGAACGCGGCAGCGAAATGAAGCAGGATGTCGGGGTTGTCGGAGTGGACGGCCAGCAGACGGCCGCCGCACTTGGCGCTGCCCAGCGGCAAAGCCTGGAAGGCCAGCAGGGCTGAACCGCTAATGGGCAAGCCCGGGTCGCCTTCGGCGTGGAAGTTGATGACTCCGGCGCCGGTTTGCAGGGGGATGTGGCGGCGGTCGGTGCGGCCGGGAACGATGTCGTTCTTCACGTCGAGGGGCAGGTCGACCACGGGCAGGCCGGCGAAGACGTCAAGGGTGGGCTGCGTGGGCGTGCCGGCGCGAAAGGCGTAGAGAACCCGCTCGGCGTAGAGTTGTTGCAGGTCAGGTTGATTGAAGTAGGCCGGCTGGGTGAAGCCGTCGGCGTTGGGAAAGACGACAGTCAGGAAGCCGCGTAGCGGTGGACGGGCATAGTTGGCGGCCATGTAGTCGGCCGCAGCTTCCAGGTCGGCCTCGGTCAGCTCCTCCGGCCGTTGCTTGCCGGCGAAAGCAACGAGGGCGGCAACGCCAACGTCGAGCAGCGGGTGGCCGGTGTAACTCAGCATAAGACAGCCTCCTCTTCACACGCCCGCCGGTGTGCCTCGTGTACTTGCTGGCGCAACCATTCCGGCCGCTCCACCCGCACGTCCGCGCCGTAGTACATCAGCCAGCGCAGCATCTCCGGCGTGGCGCTGACAAAGAACGCCACGCGCACGCGGCCGTCGGGGAGGGTTTCGGCTTGCTGGCTTTTGTGCCACTGCTCCTCGGCCACCCAGCGCCCGGCCGCCGGGGCAAAGAGCAGGACGATCGCCTCGGCCGGCGGCCCAGCGTCGCGCATGATGCCCCAATTGTCACCCAGGTAATCGTCGATGTCGAAGTCGGGCGCGATGGTGTAGGTTTCGTCGAGCAGCCGCGCCGACAGGATGCGGTCGAGCTTGAAGTCGAGCACGGCGGCGCGGCGGTGGTCATACGCCACAAGATACCAGGCGCGCATGTAGGGCATGATGTGATATGGCTCGACTATTCGCTCGTTGATCTCCCCCTCGCGCGAGCCGGTCAGGTACTTCATTCGCACCCGGCGGCGTTCAACCCAGGCGCGGTGGAGCAGGGCCAGCATGACGTGCCGCCGGCCGCGCTCGGCCTCCGTCGGCAACTGCTCGGTCGCCTGGCGCAGCAGGGGGCGCAGGTCGTCGGGGAAGATGGATTCGAGCCGGGCGACGGCGGCAGCCAGGTCGGCCGAGTTGATGCCCGGCATCGCCTGAGCGGCGCGCACGGCGGCCACCAGAGCCAGGGCTTCGCTCAGAGTGTAGTTCAGCGTTGGCAAGTGGGGCAGCGTGGCGAAGGAGTAGGCACCGCCGTCACGCTCCAACCGCAGCCGTAGCCGGACGCGAATGAGTTCCAGGTCTTTCTGGATCATCCGCTCGCCGATCTCGTGGTATTCGGCCAGCGTGCGGCGGCTCCAGTGGCCGGGGGCGGCGGCGATCTGCTGGATGATCTCCAGGACGCGGGCGATGCGCCGAATCTGGTCGTCGCGGCCGCCGTGGGGGGCAATGCGGTCGGCTGACATGTCGTGCGATTCCATTAGGGCCATC
>WBZM01001208.1_pt1 | contig 27281 bp, 25 predicted proteins | sample 5204271 | NCBI WGS metagenome assembly WBZM01 (sample SAMN12344346, study PRJNA552823) | activated sludge metagenome | biome: Activated sludge suspended growth; feature: Nitrification reactor; material: Wastewater; isolation source: activated sludge from nitrification reactor of wastewater... | reverse complement strand
CGAGCTGGTAGCGGATCGACCCGATCCGGCCGTCCATCATGTCGCTCGGCGCAACGATGTCAGCCCCGGCTTCAGCGTGGGATATCGCGGTCCGGGCCAAGAGCTCGACCGTCACGTCATTGTCGACCTCGCCATCGCGAACGAAGCCGCACTGCCCGTGAGAGGTGTACTCGCAAAGGCACACATCGGTGATCACCACTAGGTCGGGGTGGCTTTCCTTGAGCGCCCGGACAGCCATCTGGACGACCCCTTCATCGTCGTAGGCACCGCTGCCGGCCTCGTCCTTCTCTGAAGGCACTCCGAAGAGCAGCACCGCCGGGATCCCTGCCTCGGCGATTTCGCCAGCCTCCTCGACCAGCGCCGCGATCGAGAACCGGTTCACCCCCGGCATCGACTCGACCGGTTCGCGAAGGTCGGTCCCGGCCGTCACGAACAGAGGCTGGATCAGGTCGTCGGGGGAAAGTGCGGTCTCCCGGACCAGTCCCCGCAGGGCGGGTGTCCGCCGCAGACGCCGCAATCTGGTGCCGGGAAAGCTCATTACTTCAGTCTAGAAGTACCGCGATCGCAGGCGGGGTTCAGCTGAACTGGCTCAAAACCGGCGGAGGGCGAGGCGGGCGAGGGCTCCGTAGGCGCCCGTGAGAAGGGTCAGGTGCAGGAGGCTGAGCCAGATTCCGGATCCGGAGACCTCGAGGCCTCCGGTGATCGCGTCGAGAGTCGGGCGGAAGGGGAAGATGGCGCTGCCGAGATTGATCGCGGTCTCGATCGCCGGTCCGACCGCGTCATCGGGGATCAGCGAAAGCAATGCCACCGGCAGACAGATCATCACCGCCGCGAGGGTTGCCGCCCTGATCTCGCGGGCCGCGGCCCCGAGGGCGGACCCGGCAGCCGCAAACGCGGCGGCACCAAAGACGAGGGCGAGCAGCCAGTAGGGCGCCCTCCCCCACTCAATTCCCACGAACAGCCCCAGGCCGACCAGCAGGATCAGGGAGATGCAGAACCCGACCACTGTGCCCAGACCCACCTTGGCCATGAGTATCTGGAGCCGACTCACCAATCCGGCGGTAAGCCGGGTAAATGCGTTCTCCTCCCGCTCAAGGGCCATCGATCCGGCGACCAGCAGAACGGTCATGAACATGAGGGCAAAGGCAACCGTCACGCCGATCGCGAAGGTATCCAGCGAAGGAGCTTCATCCCCGACCTCGACCTTGTCGGCCCGGATCGGCTCGGAAATCGCCGTGAGGAGCGGGCCGGCCAGATCCAGGTTGTCAGTGGCAAGACCGGCGAAACGGATCGCTCTCTCCAGTTCCTGACGGTCGGTCCCGGCCGGCACCTTCGGCTCGATCTTCTTCAGGATCTGCTCGCTCTTCTGGAGGCCGAGCACCTCAATCTCCTGACCGAAGAACTCGAAAGACCCGCCCTGGAGGATCAGGTCCAGGTACTCCTTCGCACCTTCCGACAGGCGTTTCGCCAGCAGGAGATTGGCTTCACCGAGCATCGCCTCGATCTGGTCGTCGGTGACCTGGTTCTCGACCGTGTCGGAACCGTTGACGATGATCTGGATCACGGGAGGATCGGGGTTAAGGGAGGCCAGCGACCGGATCCGGTCCCCGGTGTCCTCCGGCAGGATGACCGCGGCGGTCGCCTCCCCGGACTCGACCATGTTTCTCGCCTGTCCGGTCGAGTCGGCTTCAAGGCACTCCACCCGTTCGCAGAGCTGGTCGCGGATCTCGTTGCCGTCGACTTCCTCCCCGCCGAAGCCGAGTGGTTCGCTTGCCGGCATCGCGTTGTAGAGGGCAACCTTCGTTTGCTCCGAGTCACGGGTCATCGCGAACCCGACCAGGAGCGCGATCACGATCGGGTAAATCACAAGCAACGCCAACTGGAGCGGTGAACGCCGGAGGATCTGGAGATCCTTGAGCAGCAGCCAGCGCATCAGTGTCCCCTGCTTCTCAGGTAGCTGAGGAAGGACGATTCGAGGTCGTCGGGGCGGCCCGATTCGACGGCCCGACGAAGTTCGTCCGCGGTCCCGTTGAAGATGCGCTCCCCTTCCGCCACCACCACGATCCGCTCTGCGTACCGCTCGGCTTCCTGGATGTCATGGGTGGAGAAAGCCAGCGCCGTGCCCGCGGCCACGAGTCCGAGGATGAAAGTCCAGAGCCTTTCGCGCTGGGCGGGGTCGAGGCCGACGCTTGGCTCGTCGAGCAGCAGGACGCTCGGACCGGCCATCAGGCCGATCGCGATGTTCACCCTCTGCTGGTTGCCACCGGAGAGGGTTCCCACACGGTCGTCGGCACGATCGCCAAGGCCGGTGAGTTCGAGCATCCGGGCAACCATCGCCTCCGGCTTCTCGCTGGTCTGGCCGGCATCGTGCTGGAGCCTGGCGAAAAGAATCAGGTTCTCCCTCACGCTGAGCCGACGGTAGAGAGCAGCCTGTTGCGGAACCCAGGCGACTCCCTCCCCTTCCACCTCGCCCGAATCAGGCTCGGAGATCCCGGCCAGGATCGAGAGCAGGGTGGTCTTGCCGGCACCGTTCGGACCGATCAGCGCAACCACCTCGCCGGGACCAACTTCGAAGTCGACTCCCCCGAGCGCCTGCCTGCCGTCGAATGACTTGCTCACACCACGCGCCGCCAGCGCGGGACTCTTGCCTGGGAGCTGCGCGTCCACGGGGTTGAACCTACCCAATACCGGGAGGGGCTCTAACCTCGACTGCATGAAACTGCTGTTCATCGGTGACGTAGTCGGCAGCCCGGGCCGAAAGGGCCTCGCATCGGTGATGCCCCGGCTGCGCGAAAGCCACTCCCCCGACCTGATCGTCGTGAACGGGGAGAACTCGGCCGGCGGGCTCGGGATCACCGAGAAGACGGCCACGGAAATCTTCGCCTGTGGCGCCGACGTAATCACTCTCGGCAACCACAGCTTCAGACAGCGTGAGAGCTGGGATTACCTCGACCAGGCCGAGCGCGTGATTCGCCCCGCGAACTACCGACGAGGCAACCCCGGCAAGGGCCACTGTGTAGTGGAGGTCGAGCCAGCCGACCGTTCGGGCACCCGCCGGGTCGGAGTGATCAACCTGATCGGGATGATCGGACTCGACGCGGCCCGCTCACCTTTCGACGAGGCCGACCTTGTGCTCGACGAGATGGAGAAGGCAGGCGTCGCTACCGTGATCGTCGACTTCCACGGCGAGGTGACCAGCGAGAAGGTGGCGATGGGCTGGTACCTGGATGGAAGGGTGGCCGCCGTGCTCGGGACCCACACCCACGTTCCTACCGCTGACGGAAGGGTCCTTCCAGGTGGGACCGCGTTCATCTCGGACGTGGGAATGACCGGAGCACGCGACTCGGTTCTGGGAGTGAAGAAGGAACAGGCGATAGAGAAGATGCGAACCAACATGCCGGTTCGCTTCGAGACCGCGACCGAAGACGTATGGGTGATGGGAGCCGCTGTCGAGATCGACGAGAACGGCAGGGCGAACAGCTTCACGCAGGTCCTCGAACCCGCAGGCTGAATCGGACCTGGCTGTTGGTTGGGCGTCTCGTCCTTGCCAGCCCCTCCCAACCATTCATTGCTGTGAATGGGAGGGGCGGGGTTCAACCGGAGGCGGGGCGAAGCTCGCCGACTGCAGTTAAGCCCTGAAGAAGTCCCGGATCACCGGGGCGACATCCTGAAGGCCCCACTGGTTGCGGGCCTGGTGAGCTTCGGCGATCTCCGGGTCGGGTGAATCTGGACCACATCCGACGAACAGCAGTGGACCCTCGGAATCCTCCTTTCGGAGCGAACCGTGGCTTCCACCGGGAACGTGAGCGGTGCCACCCCAGTCGACGCATTCATAGCCCAGTTCTAGAGAGACGATGAGGTCACCACCGTGGGGCGAATTCAGGGCGGACCAGAGCCGGCCGAGACCGTCCGGGTAATCGGACATTTCGATCACGCCCTCCTCGACCGCGCCTCCAAGAGCCTCGATGTTTCCGCTGATGCTCCACTCGCGGCCCCGCCTGTCGATCACCGTTTCACGCCCGTCACCGCCACCCGGTGTCGTCGCGGGGAAGAAGTCGAGCCGCCGGCCGTCGCGTTCGACAACGGCGACGTTGCCGGGTTCCAGCCGACCCGGGAGGGGCGACCTGGCAACGGGGTCACCGTCAAGTTCCGTCCAGGCGATCAGCTCGGTGCCTTCGAGAGCCGCGAGATGCTCCCGGATCCGCCGATGGCGAACCGGGTTGTCCTGTTCGGCCAGCAGGTAGATGTGGGCGGCCCGGGAGGTCGGACTGACGGCAACTTCGGCCGAAGAAGGATCATCGGTCGACGGCGGGAGGACTCTCCACTTCCGGCTCATCCAGTCGATCACGTCGTATGTCTTCTCGACCGCCGTGTGGGCGTGGTCGGCCAGCAGAATGAGGGCATGCTCGGCCAGGAAAGGTTCGACGCCGCCGGCCGACTGGATCACTTCCGCCATGCACCAGTCCGCTCTTTCGATCGAGCGGACCGAGGCGAGCGGGCCATGCTTGTGGGAGTAGTTGTCGTTGTCCGGGAAGGCGAGCAACATGAAGTCGAAGCGGTCCCGCGAGATCAGCTCGGCCCCGCAGCAGGCCGAGTACATGTCTCGTTTGCCCGGTATCGAACTCGGCTTGCAGCTGGTTTCCATCGAGGAGTAGAGATCGCCGTAGAAGAGTTCTTTCGGTCCCCAAGTGCCGTAGTCGAACTTGAGCAGGCCGGCCTCGATTGCCTTGCCGGCGATTCCGACCAGGTTCACGTCGTGCCGGTGACGGCCCCGGTAGATGAGGAAAGGTGTGGACGCGGTCCGGATGCCCTGATCGTCGAGGGTCTCGAACACGGTTTCCACCGAAGGGCTCAGGTGGCTCAGGTTCATGTTGTAGACCAGGTCGTGAAGCGAGCGGAAGAGACCGAAAGCCCGGGTTGCCTCGAGCGAAGATCCGTACTCGACGTACCTCTGCTCGGCCCGGTGGTACCAGTTCATCCCGCTGATCCAGTGACGGTCGGCCTGGACGCCAGTGACCATCTCGGCCGAAGCGACCGGCGTCACAGACGGGAACGAGGAGACGCAGTCCCCGACCAGTGTGCCCCGCTTCAGCAGGCGGCTGAAAGTGGGGGCGCGACCTTCGTCGATCGTCTGCTGAAGCATGTCGGTCCGAAGCGAATCGACATAGGCGAGGACCAGTTTTTTGGCCAAGTTGGTTCCTACCTGAGGACCCGCAGGCCAGCGTGCTTGCGGTCTGCCTGCTGACGGCGGCGCCAGGCGAGATAGGCCAGGAAGCCGGCCGGAATGATCGCGAAGTAGGGGAAGACGACGCAGATGATCGCCACGACCAGCGCCGCAAAGACGATGATCACCGAGAGCGCCCAGGTGGCTCCACGGCGCTGGGCACCGGCGATCACGTCGGAGACGACTGCGGTGCTGAAGATCGCTGCGGCCGCTCCGATCAGGGCCCCGATGATCACCTTGCCGTCAAGAACCGAGGTTCCGATGTAGCCGAGGACGGCGCCGATGATGCCGGCCAGGACCGCCATGCGGCCTCGAGCCGAGCCTTCCAGCCCGGTCGTGCCGGCGATCATGCCGGTGGCAATGCCGATTCCGGCGGCGAAGCAGATTGTCTCGAAAGTTCCGATACAGGCAGAATAGAAGGATGGCGGCCTCTCCACCTCCCCGGCGGCAACACACACGGGCCAAAGACCTCGAACGCTACGCCGCTCTTTTCTCGCGACGGACCCGGGTGATGCGCTCTTCCGCAATGCGGGACATGATGGAGATCACTGCCCGACCCGAGGTGATCTCGCTGGCGGGAGGTCTTCCGGATACTTCAACCTTCCCGACCGAGGCTTTCGCCGCCGAGATGGAAAGGATCGAGAAGACCGCAGTAGCCGAGGTCCTTCAGTACGGCCCGACCGAGGGATCGATGCTCGTTCGAGAGCAGATCGTCGAGGTGATGGCGGCCGAGAACACACGGGTGGACGCGATCGACGTGACCGTGACCACTGGTGGTCAGCAGGCGATCGACCTGATCACCAAGGTGCTGATCGACCCCGGCGACGTGATCATCTGTGACGCCCCTACCTACCCCGGGGCCATCCCCACCTTCTGCTCGTACGAGGCGGATGTGCGACAGATCGAGATGGACGCCGACGGGATGCGGATCGGCCTGCTCGAGGAGACCCTCGAGCAACTCGAAGCCGAAGGCAAACGGCCCAAGTTCATCTACTCGATCCCGACCTTCCAGAACCCTGGCGGAGTGACGCTTTCGCTCGAACGCCGTCATCGGCTCGTAGAGATCGCCCAGGAGAAGGAGATCCTGGTGATCGAGGACAACCCCTACGGCCTGCTTCGTTTCGACGGGGAGCCGTTGCCAACCCTGTACAGCCTCGACGGGGGCAACTATGTGGTCTACCTCGGGACCTTCTCGAAGATTCTTTCGGCCGGGCTTAGGATCGGCTGGCTCGTCACCCCGACCCCGATCCGGGAGAAGGTCGTGCTTGGCAAACAGGCGGCCGATCTCTGCACCTCCACCCTGACCCAGGACTTCGCCGGCCACTTCTTCCGCGACGGTGCCTGGCGCGAGTACGTCGACGAACTGACCGGGATCTACCGGGCCCGTAGGGACGTGATGATCAATGCGATGGCCGAATACTTCCCCCACGGGGCGACCTGGAACAAGCCGGCGGGGGGACTGTTCATCTGGGCGACAATGCCCGATGTGCTGAGCAGCGAGGATCTCCTCGCCAAGGCACTCTCCAAGAACGTTGCCTTCGTTCCCGGACCGAACGCGTATGTGGACGGGCGCGGCAGAAGCTCGATGCGACTGAACTTCTCCGGGGTCAAGGAAGACGAGATCATCGAGGGGATCCGCCGGATCGGCCAGGTGGCCCGGGAGATGCTGGGCCTCTACGAGACGATGACCAGTACTGACGAGATGAAGCTTCCGCCACGACCGCCAACCGATGGAGGCGGAAGCGAAATGAAGCTTCCGCCCAGACCTGAAGAGGAAGGACCGCACCCGTGAAGATCGCACTTCTACAGGGCGGAAGGTCGCTCGAGCGGGGAGTATCGATTCGATCCGGACAGCGGGTTACCGAGGCCCTGCTCGACCTGGGACACGATGTCGACGTAATGGATCTTGGCCCCGACCTGGTCGGCAGGCTGGAGGCGAACCGTCCCGACGCCGTGTTCATCGCGCTTCACGGAACCGAGGGCGAGGACGGAACCATCCAGTCTCTCCTCGAGCTGCTGGACATCCCGTACACCGGGCCGGGCGTGGCTGCCTGCAAGCGCTGCATGGACAAGAGCCTCGCCAAGTACATCCTTCGCGAGCATGGCCTTCCGACGCCCGACTGGGTCACCTATACCGAAGCTGCTATCCGTGACTTCGGGGCAGCCTCGACCTTCGGTGCTGCCGTGGAACGGGTCGGTATGCCGCTTGTCGCGAAGCCCTGCTCGCAGGGTTCTTCCCTGGGAGTGAAGGTCGTGACCGAGCCCGGTCAGATTCCGAATGCCCTGATCACCGCGCTGAGCTACGACAACCGCGCCCTTCTCGAGAGATGGGTGAATGGTCGGGAACTCGCGGTGTCAGTGCTGGGGGGCGAGGCGCTTCCCGTGGTCGAAGCGATCCCGACCGAAAGCAACACCTACGACTTCGAGGCCCGTTACGAGATCGGTGGGGCCAGCTTCGAATGCCCGGCCGACCTGAGCGAAGAGCAGGCTGCCGAGGTTGAGAGGGTGGCGCTTGACGCCTACCGTGCGCTCGGCTGTTCCGGGTTCTCCCGGGTGGACATCATCCTGGCCGACGACGGCCCCCAGGTTCTGGAGATAAACGCAATTCCTGGCCTGACCGAAACCTCCCTCCTCCCCCAGTCAGCCGAAGCCGCAGGCCTCGACTTCAACGCCATGGTCCAGAGAATCCTGGACCTGGCAACCGGCTAGGAGTCCTGGAGGAAGTCTTCGGGGGAGATGTCGTCGAGGAAGTCCTTGAACTTCTCGACCACTTGCTCGTTGTCCTCGATCCCCTGGTCGAACTCGATCGAGGACTCTTCGATGACTTCCTCGGCCACGAAGATTGGTGCCTGCACCCTTACCGCCAGGGCAATGGCGTCGGAGGGCCGTGAATCGATTTCGATCTCGGTCCCCTGGACGGAGAGGGTGATCGTCGCGAAGAAAGTGTTGTCGCGAAGTTCGTTGACCGAAATCCGCTCCACCTTCGACTCGACCTGATCGAGCATCTCGACCATGAGGTCGTGGGTCATCGGGCGCGGCGTATCTGCGCCCTGGAGCTTCATGAGAATCGCCGCCGCTTCGGGATGTCCGATCCAGATCGGCAGGTAACGGTTGTCGTCAACCGTCTTCAGCAGGACGATCGGTTGTTTGCCGACCATGTCGAAGCTGACTCCATAGATCTGGACCTCGCGCATAAGACTCCCGATTATAGGTAGAGCCCGATCCCACAGAGGTATGGGCGATCCTGGATTCGAACCAGGGACCTCATCCTTATCAGAGATGCGCTCTAACCAACTGAGCTAATCGCCCTCGAGGGACCGAGGATTCTAACTGTGGTGGTTGACCGGTGTCGTCAGGTGAGCCGGTCGGCGATTTCGATCGCCTGACCGAGGTCATCCAGCTCGATCTCCACGACCAGTCCCTTGCCTTTCGGCCTGATCCTGACCGGACGGTCCAGGCCGGTCTCGAGCTGCTCGGTGGCCGCGGCGATCGCCTCGGTCTCCTCCGCTGAGAGTGCCTGCTTTCCGCGACCCTTCTTCGGGACCTCCGCCATTGCCCTCGCTCCGGCCTCGGTCTGGCGAACGGACCAGGCCTCGTTTTTGGCTTGGCGAGCCAGTTTGCGGCGGTCTCCATGGTCCTGTACCTGCAGGATGGCCCGGCCGTGACCCTCGGAGAGTTCTCCCTGCTCGAGCATTTCAAGGACGTCGTCGGGAAGGTCGAGAAGGCGGATAAGATTCGAAATCTGGGGACGGCTGCGGCCCACCCGCTTGCCGAGCTCTTCCTTGCTGAGGCCGAGGTCTTCGACGAGCGCGGCGCAGGCCTTCGCTTCTTCCACCGGGTTCAGGTTTTCCCGGACCATGTTCTCGATCAGCGCCACTTCAAGCCGGTCGGCCTCGTCGGAGTCCCTGATTACGACCGGAACCTTCTCAACTCCCGCCATCTGGGCGGCACGCCAGCGGCGCTCTCCGGCGATGATCTCGTAGCGGCCCTTACCGGCCGGCCTCACGATCAGTGGTTGGACCACTCCGCTTGCCTTGATCGATTCGGAGAGTGCCTCCAGGGCCTGCTCCGAGAAGTTTGTCCTTGGCTGCTCGGGATTGCGGTCGATCGACTTGACCGGAAGCTCGCGCATGTCCGGTCCGGTCGCGCTCTCGGGGAGGATCGCCCCGAGGCCTTTGCCGAGTCCACGTCTCTCAGCCACGAGCATTCACCTCGTCAGCCAGCGCCAGGTATGCCTCTGAACCGCGCGAGTTCGGGGAGTAGTCGGTAACCGGGATTCCGTAACTGGGTGCCTCGGCGACCCGGACCGCTCTCGGGATCACGGTACGGAAAACGGTCTCCGAGAAGTGGTCGCGAAGCTCTGCTTCAACCTGCTGTGCGAGTCGGGTCCTCTCGTCATGCATGGTGACGAGTATGCCGCCAAGTTCGAGTCCGGGATTGAGCTGCTGGCGGACCATCTTGATCGTGTCAAGAAACTCGACTAGGCCCTCGAGGGCCAGATACTCGGCCTGAACCGGGATGATCACCCGGTCGGAGGCGACGAGGGCATTGACGGTGATCGGGCCGAGCGCGGGCGGGCAATCGATCAGAACCACGTCGTAGTCCGCCTCGATCGTCCCCAGCTGCTCGGTGAGACGGGTGTTCGGGTTGTCCAGACGAGGCAACTCGACCACCGCGCCGGCAAGGTCCCGGCTCGCGGGAACCAGCCAGACGTTCTCCGGGCCAGCTGGAAGCGCGGCCTCACTCAGAGTCACGTCGCCACTGAGAACCTCGTACGTCGTCGGCAGGTCGCTCTTGTCAAGACCGAAGGCGACGGTGGCGTTCGCCTGCTGGTCCATGTCGACGACCAGGACCTTCTTTCCCATCCGGGCGAAAGCAGCGCCGAGGTTCACGGCGGTCGTGGTCTTTCCCACCCCACCCTTCTGATTGGCGACTGCGTAGATCAACTCGAAGTCGCCGGGCGGGGCAGGAAATCACACGTGGACGAGGAAACTCTCATACAGAGCCCAGCTTAGAGACTTTGGCTTGACCAGTGCCAGTCCGGGGGGTCAATTCCTGCTCAGAGGCCGTTTTCTGGCGATTCCGGCCCGACGTGGCAGACCCTCCGGGGTTGGTCCATCCTTGGTCAGGACGTACAGCCGCTTCTCGCGGGAGCCCTCGTACGGGGTAATAATCTCCTGGCGATCGATGGTCATCGCCAGCTTCTCGTGGTTGTCGGCAATCACGGCCTCGGAATCCGGTTCCGGATCACCCTTCCAGGCCACCAGATGACCGCCTTCGCGGAGCAGGGGGGAGGCGAGCTCGGCAAGCACCGACAGGGGCGCGACGGCCCGCGCGGTCACCAGGTCGTACCTCTCGAATCCTTCTGTTCTTGCCCAGTCCTCCGAGCGGGACTTCACAGCATGCGCGTTTTTCAGTTCCAGAGCCGAAATCGCTTGGTTTACGAACTCCACTTTGCGCCCGACCGAATCGATCAGGGTGAAATTGCAGTCCGGCAAGGCCAGCGCGAGCGGCACGCCGGGAAAACCGCCCCCGGAGCCGAGATCCAAGGCTGATGCTGCCTCACGAACCTCGGGGCAGGCAAGCCCGGAGACACTGTCTGCCACGTGGACGTTCCTCGCCTCGTCGGGATCCGTGACCGAGCTGAGTGACACATGACTGGTCTCGAGCAACTCGAGCATCGGGTTCAGGCGTGCGAGCAGCTCCCGGTCCTGCCAGGGGGGAACATTTCCGGCTGCCGCGTGGCTCACTCGGTGATCAGGGGGGCGACCACCACACGGCGATGTGGTTCGTCGCCGGAGCTGAAGGTCTCGACTCCAGGGCGTGCCTTCAGATGCTCGTGGACAATCCGTCGCTCGCGAGCGTTCATCGGGTCAAGTTCCACTTCTGATCCCGAGGCGATCGCTTTCTCGGCTGCGCGATCGGCCCTCTCGGAGATGACTTCTTCGCGCCTGGCGCGATAACCGGCGGCGTCGACTACGACTCTCTTCCGCTCGCGTATCCCCCGGAAAGCCGCCTGGAAAGCCAAAAGCTGGAGAGCGTCGATGGTCTGCCCTCGACGGCCGATCAGCAGGCCGTAATCCTCGTCACCTTCCACGGTGGCTGTAATTACGTCGTCGGTCTCTTCGAGTTCTACTTCGCCATCCAGGTCCAGCTCGTCAAGCACCCGCTCGACCAGCAATCTGACCCGTTCCGCCGGTTCGGCCGGCCACTCACTCGCTTCCATGAGGCTGAGTCTAGAGAGGGCAGGCGCTCAGCGCTTGCGCTTCTTCTTCTTCGGGGGCGGGGGCGGGGGCTTCGTCGCAGCTACGGCTGCGGCGCCCTCGGGGGTTGCCATGACGGGAGGTGGAATGACCTTGTTAACGACCGCCTGCTGGCCGATCGTCCAGATGTTCGTGGTGATCCAGTAGAGGATCAAACCGGCCGGGAAGCCGATGATGAAGGGAATAAAGATGAAGGGCAGGGCCATCATCAAGAGCCGCTGGTTCCGGTCGGTACTTGTTGCCATGACGAGGCCCGAGAACAACTGGGTCACGACATAGATTGCAATCAGGGCGATGAGTACGGTGCCGCTGGCCTTGTCGGTGAGGTCCGGGATGAAGAGGAATGACTCGCCGAACGGGTAAAGCGCCTTGATCGCCGGATTGGCGTCGATCTGAGCGGTAGTCAGTTGGCTGCAGGCGACCGCGGTCTGACCGCAAATGTCTTCCCTGAGGGGACCACGGAGGGCCTGGAAGAGTGTGATGAACACTGGGAGCTGGGCCAGAAGCGGGATGCAGGAGGCAAGCGGGTTGATCTTGTTCTCCTGGTAGAACTTCATCATCTCCTGCGAGAGACGCTGCCGGTCGTTCTTGTACTTCTCCTGGAGCTCCTTCATCTGCGGCTGGAAAGCCTGCAGAGCCCTCATGCTCTTGATCTGCTTGTAGGTAAGTGGGATCAGAAGCGCCCGGGTACAAACCGTGAGAAGGATGATCGCCATCCCCCAGCTGGTTCCTACGTCGTCATGAAAAAACGAGAGAACCGCATCGGCCACATCGATGAGGGGCTGAAGGATGTTCGCGGTGGGCATCAACGCTGTTCGGTTTCTCCGTGATAGACGGCCGGGTCCATGGGTCCGACCTTCAAAGTGAATTTATCCCGCACGGGATCGAAGCCACCGTGACTGAAGGGATTACAGCGCAAGATGCGCCAGCAGGCGAGAACTGTACCCCGTATGACGCCGAAGCGTTCTACCGCCTCGATCGCGTAGGCGGAACAGGTGGGCTCATACTTGCATCGACGGGGGAGTAGAGGGGAGATCCAACGGCTGTAAGCCCGTACTGGAGCGAGAACGATGCGTTTCACGTGGAACGCTTTCCTTCGCCTTCCCTGGAAAGAACTTCCCTCACGCACTCCTCGGCCCCGGCGAGCCCGTCCTTCTCGATCACCTCGCCGATTCCAGGCCGGGCGACCAGCACGAAGTCCTGATCCGAGCGTTCAGGGTCCACCTGTGACCAGAACGCCTCCTTGAGAACCCGCTTGACGCGATTCCGCGTGACAGCGTCGCCCAGCCGCTTGGAAACGCTGACTCCCAGACGGATCTCGGAATCATCATCGGCAGACCTCTCGAACCTGTACAGAACGAGGTAACGGGTCGCCTTTGACGACCCTTCCTTGTAAGCCCTCTTGAAGTCCCCGCTGCGGGAGAGTCTGCGGCGCCTGGGTGAACCGGCGCCGTTACCCGACATGGTCAGACGGCGAGCCGCTTGCGGCCCTTGCGACGGCGGCGTCGAATGACTTCGCGGCCGCCCTTGGTGCTCATCCGGGCACGGAAGCCGTGGGTCTTGGCTCGCTTGCGCTTCTTTGGTTGGTACGTACGCTTCATTGGAGCGGGGCAGTATATGGACATTCACACTGATCCGCCTGCTGCCCTTACGAGTCGGTGCCCGCCAACCACTCAACAGAAATTTTCTGCGCGATTTGCGGGGCCGCGCGACGAGGTCCTCCGGCTCGGCGCTATGGTCGCAACCAGGGTCACCAATCACGCATTCGTTCTGGGGCGAATGCCATGACCGGTCCCCTTTTCCAGAATGGAATCAGCTACCTCCTCACAGAACAGAAACGAGACCAGGAGCCAAAAAGGGCTACCCGGCTCAGTTCGTGCCACCAAGGAGTGGAACACGATCCAGCCGACCCTCAAACGCCGGCTGTTCGACTCGGCGTGGCGTATGTGGATCGAACCGATCAGACCTGCCGCGGTCCGCGGGACCACGCTCTACCTCGAGGCGCCGGATCCGATTCGCACCTGGGTGGAGCGGCGATACATGGAGGTCATCAACGACGCTCTGGCTAACGCCGGCTCACGCCTGACCAACGCAAGTTTCGAACGCCCTCCGCAGCACGAACGGGTATCAGCACCAACCCAGCCGATCGGGCCGAATCCAACCCATGACTTCGACCGGTTCGTGATTGGTCCCGGCAACCATCTCGCCCACGCCGCTGCGTTGGCCGTCGCCGAGGCTCCCTCCGAGGCCTACAACCCTCTGTTCCTCCATGGTCCACCCGGTCTCGGAAAAACACACCTGCTCGGAGCGATCGCCAACTACCTGGCGCTTCACGTGCCCGAGCTCAACGTGTTGTACACCAATGCTGAAGCCTTCACGGCAGAGTTCGTCACTGCGCTCCGGGAATCCGGGACAGATGAGTTCAAGCGCCGGTACCGGAACGTGGACGTCCTGCTCATCGATGACATCCAGTTCATTGCCGGGAAACATCACACCGAAGAAGAGTTCTTCCACACCTTCAACGCTCTCCACGACGCTGGGAGCCAGATAGTGATCTCCGCCGACCGTTCTCCGGCCGAGATTTCAACTCTCGCCGATCGTCTGAGCGACCGCTTCGAATGGGGCCTTACTGTTCCCCTTGAAGCTCCGAATCTGGCTACCAGACTTACAGTCCTGCGCCATCTTGTTACAGAGGCCGGCCTGGAGGTGAAGGATCAGGAAGCCCTGACCCTCCTTGCCAGAAGAGTGAAAACGAACCTTAGGCAGCTCAGGGGAGCGCTGACCAGGACGATTGCCGAGTCCTCCCTCAACGCGACCCCGATCAATTCGGATCTGATCAGCCAGGTCTTTCCCGCATCAGAGACCGATCGTGAGGTTCACGTAACTCCCGAGCTGATCCGTTCAACAGTGGCCGAACACTTCCGGACCGACGTCGAGACCCTTGTCTCAAAGCGCCGGGACCGCAACACCGCGACTGCCAGACATGTGGCCGTATACCTCACCAGAGAGATGACCCCGCTTTCCCTCCCTCAGATCGGAGCGCTTTACGGCGACCGCGACCACACCACTATCCTGAACTCGATCGAAAGGATCGACCAGGCGGTCGGCGAGGATCCGGAGATCACTACCTCGGTCGAGTTCCTCCGGGCAGAACTCCACAGCCCCCGGGAAAACTCCTGAGATGGTTTTGGTAGCCGCCGACGACGCTGGGAGAATCCCGGTTTCTCCCCTTTCTTTCAACAGCTGATTTCGCATCACAAAGCCACATTCAGTGGTTCTACGCTTTACTCCACAGAACCAGAACACTTAAACGAGGAATTTGGATTTGAAGTTCAGAGTCAAGAACAACGAACTGGCCGGCAAACTCGCACTCGTAGCCCGGACGCTTGCCTCGGGAGGAGTCAATCCAGCTCTCGGCGGAATCCTTGTCGAAGCCACGGACGGTCGCCTCTCCTTCAGTTCTACTGACAGCAACATCAGCCTTCGGGTACCGGTTCATGTGGAGGGCCAGGTTGAGTCCGACGGAAGGGTCCTGCTGCCAGGTCGTCTTTTCGCAGACATCTCCAGGCTCCTGGGGTCCGGTGAAGCCGATATCGAGTACCTCGCCTCCGAGCGCACCGTCAGCGTCAAGTCCGGGTCTTCCAACTTCAACCTTCGCACCCTGAACGATCAGGACTTTCCGCCTCTCCCGGAAGCCGGCGGTGACACCGTCTCCCTTGGGAGGGAGTCCCTGCTCGAGACGATCGACCTGGTCGCCCGCGCAGCTTCCCGGGATGACATGCGACCGGTCCTTACCAGCGTCCAGGTTCTGGCCTCTGGCTCCGAGCTGACGATGGTTGCAACGGACTCGTACCGCCTGGCCGTCAAACAGACCCACCTGGCGGAGCCCGTGGCCGTCGAGCTGGACCGCAACATCCCCGCTCATGCACTCAGGGAGCTTTCCCGTCTGCTCGGTTCTTCCGAATCCGATGCAGTCCGACTCTCGGTGACCGATCGACTGGTTGTCTTCAATGTGGACGGTTCGATCCTTTCGACCAACACGGTCGATGGTCAGTTCCCGAAGTACCAGCAGCTTTTCCCGGAGACCTGGGATCACGACGTGAGGCTTCCCAGGACTGAACTCCTCGAGTCCGTCAAGAGGGTAAGCCAGCTGGCGCAGAAGAACCGTCCCTTGAAGATCGCTCTCTCCCAGGGTGAACTGACCATCTCCGCCGAGACTCCCGATCTGGGTGACGCAGAGGAAAAGATGCCGGCCAACTTCGACGGCGAGGATCTGGCGATCGGGTTCAACCACGAGTTCTTCCGTGACGGACTCGAGGCGATCAAGGGAGACGAAGTAATGCTCCGTCTCATCTCTCCCCTTCGTCCCGGTCTGCTCCAGCCTGTGGACGGCGATGACTTCCGCTACCTGGTCATGCCGATCCGTCTGAACGAGTAACCACGTGGTCGTTTCCCTGGTCGAAGCGGACCGAATCCGGTCCCTGACCGGGGTCCGTCTTGCCCTCGATCCGGGCCTCACCGTGATCGTCGGTCCCAACGGCGCCGGCAAGACCAACCTCGTCGAGTCGATCTACTTCGGTTTGACGTCGCGCTCATTCAGGACATCCGACCGTCGCGACCTGATTCCTTTCGGGTCGTCCTTTGCCCGTTGCCGCGTCACGGTTTCCGGTGGCTCCGTAGACCACGTGTTCATGTCCTCCGCCTCGCGAGCAGAGGGCAACCGCTTCGTGATGGACGGGGCCCGAATAGACCAGGCCGAAGCGATGAACCACCGCCCGATGGTCACTGTTTTTTCGCCCGACAGGCTGGAACTGGTCAAGGGTCCCCCGGCGGGACGCCGTGCGCACATAGACAGTTTCGTCGCTGCCCGCTGGCCCGGCAGAGGCTCCCTGAGATCTGCCTTCGGACGAATCCTCGCCCAGAGAAACGCTCTCATCTCCCGGATTGCTGCCGGAAACAGCGACTCAGGTCAGTTGGCCACGTGGGACAGCCAGTTCTCGGAAGCCGGAGCAAACCTCTCCAGGGCCCGCGAGGAAGCTGTTGCTGAACTGGACGAAAGATGGGTCGAAGCAGCGGAGGATCTGGGCCTCGACGGCCCGAAGAAGCTCACCTACAGGCCTGGGTCATCGACCAGTGCCGAGGAAATCCGGGAGGGGCTTCAGGAGAAGCTTCAGAACGACCTCAGGCTGGGGAGGACGAGCTGGGGCCCTCACCACGACGAGATCAGGCTCGAGATGGACGGCCGCCAACTGCGGCGCTTCGGATCCCAGGGTCAGCAGAGGATGGGTCTGCTGGCCCTTCTGTTCGCCGAGCGTGCGGCCCTGCTCGAAACAGGTCGCTCCGCGCCCCTCATGCTTCTTGATGACGTAATGAGCGAACTTGACGAACACCGGCGGGAGAGACTGGTCGACCGTTTGCTTGAAGGAGGCCAGAGCATCATCACCGCGGCCGAGGGCGAACTGATCCCCGATCGCCCTGAAATAGAGCGAGTCTCGATTTCGGAGCTGACCGATCAGGAACCGGCACCTTCAGCGAGTGAGGCGACGTGATGAGGGACTCGAGAGGCCGTAGTCCTGATCCGAAGCCGCTGGGAGAAGTGCTCGGGGGTTACCGGGAAGAGGTCGCTCCTCGAACTCCGCTGGCGGCAACACAGGGCGTCTGGACCGATGTTGTCGGCGACCGAATCGCCGCCGTGACCGAGGTCAGCGAGGAGCGCGAGGGAGTGGTCACGATCGTCTGTTCCAGCCCTGCCTGGGCGCAGGAACTCGAACTTATGGCCCCCCGAATCGCCACTCGTCTGGCAGAGCGGCTGGGTGAAATGGCGCCCGAAAAACTGCGTTTTCGGGCAACTATCTGATCACCATTCGGAAAGTATCTGCAACAAAGCAGTAAAAATGCTTGATTTGCAGGGATTTTTTGGCTCTGTCACGCGGGATAATCCGACCGGAAATGGTATTATGGAGACCTGACTCGCGGTCCCGTCCGGGCTCTGCTTATCCACAGGGGAGTCCATTTTGGCGTGTTCGCCGAACAGCATTCGAAAGGTAATAGTTGGCTGAAAAGAAGAGCAGCGGAGAAGCCTCGTACGGGGCCAAGGACATCACCGTCCTCGAAGGTCTCGAGGCCGTCCGCAAGCGACCGGGCATGTACATCGGCTCGACCGGTCCCAGGGGACTGCATCACCTCGTCTACGAAATCGTCGACAACTCTGTCGATGAAGCTCTCGCCGGCCACAACGAATCGGTTGAGGTCTACCTCCACCCGGACAACAGCTGCACCGTGACCGATCACGGGCGCGGCATCCCGGTCGACATCATGGAGAAGGAAGGCCGCCCCGCAGCCGAGGTCGTTCTGACAGTCCTCCACGCCGGCGGCAAGTTCGGCGACGGAGGCGGCTACAAGGTTTCGGGCGGACTCCACGGAGTCGGCTCCTCGGTGGTCAACGCTCTCTCAACCTATCTGGAGCTGAGGATTTGCCGTGACGGCTTCGTCTGGGAGCAGCGCTACGAGCGCGGCATCCCGGTCACCGAGTTGACCAAGGGTGAAGCAACAAAGGAGACCGGGACGCAGATCACCTTCCTTCCCGACGACGAGATTTTCGAGACTCTCGATTTCGACTTTCAGACCCTGCTCGAGCGCCTGCGCGAAACCGCATTCCTGACCAGGGGCCTTCGAATCCGGATCACCGACGAAAGGGCCGAAGGCCAGGAAGTCGAGTTCAAGTACGACGGCGGCATCGAGGATTTCGTCCGCTACCTGAATGAGAACAAGGAACCTCTTGGCAAGAAGGTCGTCTACTTCGAAGGGGAGGACGAGGAGGGTCAGGTCGAAGTGGCCATGCAGTGGAACGCCTCCTACAACGAGTCGATCCACAGCTTCGCCAACAACATCAACACCCACGAAGGCGGTTCCCACCTCTCCGGCTTCCAGGCGGCCCTGACCCGGACCCTCAACGCCTACGCCCGCAACAAGGGCCTGCTCAAGGAGAAGGACCAGAACCTGGCCGGCGAGGACGTACGGGAAGGGCTGGCCGCGGTGATCTCAGTCAAGCTCCACGATCCCCAGTTCGAGGGTCAGACCAAGACCAAGCTCGGAAACCCCGGCATCAAGGGGATGGTCCAAGAGACGGTCAACCGAAAGCTCGCCGAGTTCCTCGAGGAGAACCCGGCCGAGGCAAAGCTCTTCATTACCAAGGCGATCGAAGCCTCAAGGGCCCGCATGGCTGCCCGCAAGGCAAGGGACATGACGCGGCGCGGCTCGGCCCTGGAAAACATGAACCTGCCGGGCAAGCTGGCCGACTGTTCGGTCCGCGACCCCGAGTTGGCCGAGATCTTCGTGGTCGAGGGTGACTCGGCCGGAGGATCCGCCAAACAGGCCCGGGATCGCTCGACCCAGGCGGTCCTACCGCTTCGCGGAAAGATCATCAACGTAGAGAAGAGCCGGATCGACAAGGTTCTCCAGAACAACGAGATCCAGGCGATGATCACCGCGATCGGTACCGGCATCCATGACGAGTTCGACATCTCGAATGCCCGGTACCACAAGATCATCATGGCCACCGACGCCGACGTGGACGGTGCCCACATCCGGACTCTGGTACTTACCTTCCTCTACCGGCAGATGCAGCCGCTCATCGATGCGGGCTACGTCTTCATCGCCAAGCCGCCGCTGTACAAGGTCAAGCGCGGCAACCAGGAGACTTACCTCGACAAGGAATCGGAACTCGAAGAGCTCCTCCTTCGTGACCGGCTCGAGGATTTCCTGATCACCGACTCCGCCGGTAACGAGGTCAAGCTGAACAGCCGCCGCTGGCAGACATACACCCGTCGCTCGAAGGAGTACGAAGGCTGGCATGCCGCTCTGGAAGCCGAATTCGGGAGTGACGTGATCGGATTCATCTCCGGTTCGAGACTTCTTGATGAAACCGCGACCACGGTGGACGACGTCCGTCGCATCCTCGGGGAAGTCGATCGTGACGAGGACATCTTCGCGACCGAGATCCTCTCCCAGGATGGCGAGGACACCACGATCAAGGCGATCCACCAGCGCTCCGGTCTCGCCCGCAACCACACTCTTCCCGCCCGGCTCTTTGAAGGCGATGCCTTCCGTCGCTTCGCTGCGGTTCATGCGGAGCTTCTCGGCACCTTCGGCCAGCCGCCCTTCCGGGTGACTCTCAAGGACCGGGCCGAGGACGCCAGTGATTTCCTCGACCTCCACCGCGCGGTCCTTGACCTGGCCAAGCACGGGGTTCAGCTGACCAGGTTCAAGGGACTTGGCGAAATGAACGCAGATCAGCTGCGTGAAACCACCATGGACCCCGCGACCCGGACGCTCCAGCGCGTCACCCTGGAAGACGCGACCGCCGCTGACCAGGTCTTCTCGATGCTGATGGGAGATCAGGTCGCACCCCGCCGCGAATTCATCGAGGCGCATGCCAAGGAGGCAGGAATTGACATCTGATCCCGTCCTGACCACGAACGGAGCACCTGCCTGATGGCACTCGAAGCACTGACCGGACACATCGAAGAGCGCGAGCTGGAACTGGAGATGCGCTCCAGCTACATCGATTACGCGATGAGCGTGATCGTCGGTCGCGCGCTGCCCGATGTCCGGGATGGCCTGAAGCCGGTCCATCGCCGGGTCCTCTACGGCATGCATGACCTCGGCCTTCAGCCGGGCCGGCCCTACCGCAAGTCGGCCACGATCGTTGGCGAAGTCATGGGCAAGTACCACCCCCATGGCGACTCCGCGATCTACGACACGCTGGTCCGCATGGCGCAGGACTTCTCGCTGCGCTACCCGCTGGTCGACGGCCAGGGCAACTTCGGCTCGATCGACGAGGATTCGGCCGCCGCCATGCGGTACACCGAGGCCCGTCTCACCCGCCTGGCTACCGAAATGCTGCGGGACATCGACTCGGACACGGTCGACTTCGGACCCAATTACGACGGCTCCCAGCGTGAGCCCCTCGTGCTGCCCTCCCGCTTTCCGAACCTGCTGGTCAACGGTGCTTCCGGCATCGCGGTCGGCATGGCCACCAACATCCCGCCCCACAACCTGAGGGAAGTTGCCGGCGCAGTCGCCGCCTACATCGACAACCGGGAAATCGACCTCGACGGGCTGATGGAGCATGTCAAGGGCCCCGACTTCCCTGGCGGAGGACTGATGGATCCGTCCGGAATCCGGGACGCCTACCAGACCGGCCGCGGGTCGGTCAAAGTCAGGGCGAGGATCCATTCGGAGCCTCTCAAGGGCGGCAAGGACGCCCTGATCGTCACCGAACTCCCGTTCACCGTGAAGAAGGGCGGCGAGGGCGGATTCATAACCAAGATCGCATCCCTGGTCAGGGACAAGAAGCTGGACGGAATCTCCGACCTTCGCGACGAAACCGACCGCACCGGCATGCGGGTCGTGATCGAACTGAAGCGCGGGGCCGTGCCCAACACTGTGCTCGCGAACCTCTTCAAGAAGACCCAGCTGCAGACCTCGTTCGGAATGAACATGGTTTCGCTGGTCGACGGGGTCCCGAGGACGCTAGGCCTCAAGGACATGATCGTTCACTACGTCGAGCACCAGCGAGACGTTGTGACCCGAAGGACCCAGTACAAGCTCCGGCGCGCCGAAGCCAGGGCCCACATTCTGGAAGGGCTGCTGATCGCGCTCGACAATCTCGATGCGGTGATCGCCCTGATCCGGGGATCCTCGGATCCGGATGTGGCCCGGGACGGACTGATCAGCGAATTCGAACTCAGTCGTGAACAGGCCCAGGCAATTCTTGACATGCGTCTCCAGCGACTGACGGCTCTCGAATCCGACAAGATCCGCGCCGAGCACGCGGAACTGATGGAGCTGATCGGCGAGCTGCGCGCCATCCTAGGTGACGAGGACCGGGTGTACGGACTGGTCAAGGATGAACTGGTCGAACTGGTGGAAACCCACGGTGACGATCGCCGGACCGAGTTCCAGCACTTCGGCGGCGACATCGACATCGAGGACACGATCGCCGAAGAGCAGATGGTGATCTCCCTGACCAACACCGGCTACGTCAAGCGGCTTCCGGTCGACTCGTACCGCAGGCAGCACCGCGGGGGAGTGGGTGTCACCGGGATGAATCTCAAGGAAGGCGACTACATCGAGCACCTCCACATCTGCTCGACCCACGACTTCCTTCTGTTCTTCACCAACTTCGGCAAGGTCTACCGGAAGAAGGTCTACGAGCTTCCCGAAGGCTCGCGCCAGGCCCGCGGTTCCGCCCTGGTCAATCTCCTTCCCCTGCGGGAGGGCGAGAAGGTCATGGCGGTCATCCCGACCCGCGAATTCAAGGAGAACAAGTACCTCGTCTTCGCCACCGCCCAGGGTCAGGTCAAGAAGACCGAGTTCCTTGAGTACAACACCCCGATCAAGGCGGACGGGATCATCGCGATCAAGATCCGCGAAGGCGACGAACTGGTCGGCGTCCAGCTCACCTCGGGCGAAGACGACCTGCTGCTCGTCTCGAAGTCCGGGCACGCCAGCCGGTTCCACGAGGACCAGGCCCGGCCGATGGGCCGCGGCACGGCGGGCGTGCGGGGAATGAACGTCAGCCAGAAGGACAACCGTGTGCTGTCGCTTACCGTCGCCCGGGACGATTCCGACCTGCTTGTCGTGACCGAGAACGGCTTCGGAAAGCGGACAGCTGTCTCCGAGTACCCGATCAAGAACCGCGGAACCAAGGGCGTCCTGACGATCAAACTGACCGAGACCAAGGGAGGTCTCGCCGGCGCCCTGATCGTTCGCGAGCATCAGGAACTCATGTTCATCACCGAGAACGGAATGGTCCAGCGAACCAGTGCCGGTGGCATCAGCAAGACCGGCCGGGCCACGCAGGGGGTGACCGTCATGAACGTGAAGGACGGCGACCGGATCAGCGCAGTCGCCCTGGTCGTTGAAGCGGCCACCAACGGAGACGGTGAAGGCATCGGTTCCGAGGATGCTCCCGAGCAGCCCGAACTCGAAGCCGGTGAAGCAGTCGAAGGCGACGTCGAATCCAGCGAAGAAGCGGACGAGTAGTCCGCTTCCCCGCTAGGGAGACTGCGAGGGGTAGGAACCGAGGTTTCTGACCCACTCGGCCTTTGACTTCAGGCCTTCGATCGCGGCGTCGATCGGTTCATCGCCGGTGCGACCCTCGATGTCGATGAAGAATCGGTAACGACCCAGCTCCCGACGCATCGGCCGCGACTCGATCCGGACCAGGTTCACTTCCCGGGACGAGAACTCCTGCAGTGCGTCGACCAGCGCACCGGGATGGTCGGCGCCGAGTTCCGCAAAGGCCAGGCTGGTCTTCCAGCGGGACCCGCCTCCATCATCCGGATCGACCTGCACGGCTTCGTCTTCTCGCGGCTCCAGCCAGAGGAACCGGGTCACGTTGCCGGGTTCGTCCTCGATTCCCTCGCGAAGGACAACGCAGTCATAAAGGCCCGCAGCACGGGCCGGGCCAACCGCCGCCCACGGCTCGCTCGACGCAGCGACCTCACGCACGGCCGCCGAAGTGCTCGAAGCGACCCGAAGTTCGGCCCCCGGCAGTTCCGTGCGAAGGAAGAGCGCGCACTGGGCCAGTGGCTGCGGGTGCGAAAGCACCGCTTCGATCTGCTCTAGGGAAACGGTTGGCCTGGCGATCAGGGCGGAACGGATCTCATGGTCGAACTCCCCGGCAATCCGGACTTCGTCCGCGTGCTCGATCAGACCGTCAAGGGTGGGGCGGACCGAACCCTCGATCGAATTTTCGACCGGGACCAGCGCCCGGTCGGCCGAACCATCGGACACCGCATCGATCGCGGCGGGAATCGTTTCGCAGATCACTGGCTCCAGAGCATCTGAAGCGAAACGGCTTACTTCCAGGGCATCCTCGCTGAAAGTGCCGGCGGGGCCAAGGTAGGCGACACGCAAGGTGCGCCTACCCGAAGTCGACCGTGTAGGAAGCTTCGTTGTTGGTCGTGATCGACTCGCCCGGGACCGCGTCGACGACCACGTCGAGAGTCACCTGACCGGTCGGAGCGGGAGTCAGCGGAATCGAAGCGGTGCCGGTAGAGCCGGCCGCAATCTCGGGGATCGACTGCTCGAGGGCAGAGCCGCCGTCAACCGAAACGCTGACAGTCACGTCATTCTCGGTCGCCTCACCCTGGTTCTGAACGGTCACGTCGACGGTCGGCGTGGTACCGGCCGGGATCGTGTTGGTCGTGTCGGGGCTGAGGGCAACACCCGCGATCGTCACCGAAGAGGCGGGATCGATCCCGGTGCCGTGGCTCAGGCCGTCGTTGGGATCCTCGGTACTCGTGGTCCCTGAAACACCATCGAGCGCCCCGTTGATCGCGTCGACCGAGATCCATTCCTCCGGATTGGGGATGAACTCGCTACGAGGCATCTCGGGAGCGTTGGCACCGTTGTTGACGATTGTGTTGTCGATCTGATGCCGGGTCACCCGGTTGTAGAGAACGTCAGCGGCAGCGAGAACTTCCATCTGGGCAGCGATCTGGCGCCTGGCACGGTCTGCGCCCTCTTCGCCCAGCGCGGTGCTCATCGAGTCGGCGATCGTGTTCATCGCACCGGCACGGAGCTGGTAGACGAGAGTCAGGGTGTCCTGGGCGGACTCCATGTCACCCGGGGTATCGAGCTTCTCGACCCGGCTGAGGAAGCCGTCCATGGCAGAGCGATCGGACTGAATTTCGCTTGTGAACTCGGTTACAGAAAGCTCACCCGGATCCGAGAGCCTGCCGAGGAAGGATTCACTCAAGGCGTTGGTCTCGTTCACGATCTGGGTGACATTGTTCGCGTAATCCTCGAGCGAGCGGTTCTTGCGGGCGTCGAGGCAGCCCTTGGCGCCGAAGACCAGAAGGATCACGACCAGGAGTCCGGCTCCCAATGCGATCGCCCGTCGCACCATGAGCTGCTGCTTGTCCTGGCTGGATCCACCGCCGCGTCCGGAACGTCGCGGCGGGCGCCTCGAGCCACCCCCTCCGCCCCCGGTACGTTCCCGGGTCGGGGGTTCAGGCTCGTCGACGAAACCGGCGTCCGGGTCGGGATCCGACTCGATCGTCACCGGTTCTTCATCGGGAGCGTCGACGAACGGATCGTCTTCGCGGTCGTTTGAGTTGTAAGGGTTCGAGAACTCCACTGATCTACCTGCCGACCAACTTTCGGCACGGCCAATGTATTCCCTTCACCCGCATACCGCCCCCCGCCACGGTTCTTTGCAGGGGTTTTGTCCTTTTCGCATTTCCTGGCCGCCCGCAGCATGGACCATCGGGAGGAGCCCGGCGGGTCCCGAAGGCAGGTTCAGAGGCACCTGTGCCGAAAAGTGCTTGGTGATGAACGGAACCATCGTCCTCAACCGGTTCGAGATCGGAGATCGCCTCGGAGCGGGCGGCTTCGGCACTGTCTACAGAGCCTGGGATCGTCGCCTCGAACGCGAGGTGGCTGTCAAGGTGATCGAAACCGCGGCCGAGTCCGGTCCGCGTATCCAGCGTGAGGCCAAGGCGGCGGCCCGGCTAAACCACACCGGGATAGTCACCCTCTACGAGTTTGCCCACCACGAATTCGGGCGCGAAGGCGGCAGGGCGTATCTCGTCTCGGAGCTGGTCGACGGCGAAACGGTCCGGGAACTGATTGACCAGGACCTGCTCAGTGATCGCGAGATCGCCGAGATCGGCATTGACATCTGCGAGGCGCTCGACCATGCCCACTCCCGTGAAGTAATTCACCGTGACATCAAGCCGGCCAACCTGATCGTTCCCAACGGTCGGGGCGGCGCCAAGCTGATGGATTTCGGCGTCGCAAGACTCACAGACGGCGAAGACCTCACTAACACCGGCGACGTACTCGGGACGCTCGCCTACATGTCACCCGAAGCCGCCGAGGGCAACCCGGTTACTCCCGCAGGTGACGTCTACTCGCTCGCCCTCACCCTCTTCGAAGCCTGGACCGGCCAAAACCCCCGCCGGCGTTCCACACCCAGTCAGACCCTGCGGGCGATCGAGAAGGATCTGCCTCTGCTTGCCGACATTCGTCCCGACCTGCCGCCGGGACTCACCGACGTGGTTGATGCCTGTCTCGACCGGGAGCCGGAGTTCAGGCCGGGAATCGAGGATCTCGGTCCCGCCCTGGAAGAGGCTCTGCCCGAACTGGACCGCACCGTTCACGGCTCCGGGAAGTCACAGTCCGCGCTCACATCGTTCGCTGACGGTGGCCTGGACCTGGGTCGGATCGGAGCTGCGGCGGCGGTCTGCGGGATGGTCGCCACGGGGATGATCGTCAGCGGCTCGGCCGACGCAGCGTCGGTTGGAGTGCTGACCATCGTCTCCGCATTGCTCACCCTGCTGCGCCCGAAGGCAGGCTTCCTGGCCGGCGGGGTGCTGCTGGCCGTCTGGCTCACGGTGGTTGCGGCAATGCCCGGCGCCGCCCTGGTCGTGGTTTCGCTCTCGGTCCCTTCGGCACTGCTGATCCGCGGCTCCGGCCGACCACTCGGCCTCGCGGTAATCGGGCCGCTGCTGGGCACACTTGGAATGGCCCCGTTCCTGCCTCTTCTTGCCGCCGTCGCAACCGACTGGCGGGATCGCGTCGTGGTCTCGGTCACTGGCCTCTTCTTCACGGCCTTCGCCGAGTCGATCACCGGCAAGTCGCTCCTCTTCGGGAAGATCGAGCAGGCCCAGACCGGCTGGGCCGATTCGGTCACGGGCGCGGTATCGGGGCTTCTGATCCCGGTGGTCAGCTCACCTTCCTTCCTGCTTTCAATCGGTGTGTGGGCCGGGGTTGCGCTGATCGTCGGCGCGATCGTGGGATGGACCCGCCAGCGCAGCGGGGGGACGGTCCACGAACCGCTGACCATCGCTCCCGTAGGATCAAGTCGTGTCCCCAACGCCTAGATGGTCCGAGAAACCATCCACTGAGCCACGGCGATGAGTGTTTTTCGCAACCTCGAAGCCCGCATCGAGGGCCTCGTAGAAGGGGTATTCAGTCGTGCCTTCAGCTCCGAGGTCCAGCCTGTGGAGCTGGCCCGGAAGCTCGCCAAGGAGATGGATTCACACAAGACCGCGTCGGTTTCAAGGGTCTACGTGCCGAACGAGTACACGGTCCATCTCTCGGAAAAGGACCGGGACAAACTGGAGGGATACGAGCGTTCGCTGGAACAGGAGCTTTCCGGGTACCTGCTCGAACATGCGCGCCGCAAGGGATACGACCTCCTGACCCGTCCCGAGGTGCATTTCAACACCGACAGCCGGCTTCGCCTGGGCGAGTTCGGAATCCAGGCCCGACTGGTCAAGCCGCCGTCGCGGGAAGGGGAGTTGCCCCAGCAGGCAGACGAGGGCCACACGATGGTTTACAAGGTGCCCCCCGCAGCGGCCCCGGCCGATCCGACCGACCGTGCCACGCAGAAGCCCGCCCTGACCAGGGCGGTAGTTGACCTGAATGACCGCCGCTACGTGCTCGACGGCCCGAGTGCCGTGCTTGGCCGCTCCGACGATGCGGCCTGTGTCCTGCGAGACCCCAACGTCTCCCGACGCCACGCGGAACTCCGTCAGGATGCCTCAGGCCAGTGGGAGATCGTCGACCTTGGCTCGACCAACGGCGTCAAGGTGAATGGACGCCGGGTTACGGACGCACCTCTTCGCGAGGGTGACCAGGTGACAGTGGGAACCACGACCTTCCGCTTCGGAATCGAACGGTAAGCCCCAGGCCAGGGTCCGCAATTGGATTACGAACCGATTTCAGTAGCCCTCAAGTTCGGGTTTCTCGCGGTCCTCTACCTCTTCCTCCTCTGG
>WBZM01001207.1_pt1 | contig 27285 bp, 29 predicted proteins | sample 5204271 | NCBI WGS metagenome assembly WBZM01 (sample SAMN12344346, study PRJNA552823) | activated sludge metagenome | biome: Activated sludge suspended growth; feature: Nitrification reactor; material: Wastewater; isolation source: activated sludge from nitrification reactor of wastewater... | reverse complement strand
TCCGCAGCGGCGTCTTCGGGCAAGAAATCGGACTCGTCTCGGCGCGCCTTTTTCCGCCGGATCACTCAGGGCTGAGCGTCCTACGGCGCCTCAGCAGCGTATCATAGGGGGTGTTCCTCCCTGCGCACCCGCGCGCTGCAATCCTCTCGCTGCCTTATCCGATGACGCACTTCGTGGCTGACGATGGAGAAAGGATCCACGTCAAAATTTCCGGTGACGGTCCGCCGATCGTCATGTTGCACGGCTGGACCGCCAGCCACCGCGAGTGGGCACCCTTCCTCGAACAACTGACATCCGACTATCGCGTTTATCGCTGGGACGCACGCGGTCATGGCGGCCATCGCCTGCTCTGCGACACCGTACCCACGGTGCAGCGAATGGCGCGCGACCTGCGCAACCTGTTCGATCACTACCAGCTCGACCAGGTGATTGCGGTTGGGCATTCTTTAGGCGCTCTGACCCTATGGCAGTACATCATGGAGAACGGCTGCCGCAACCTGCGCAAAGTGTGCATCATCGACCAGTCGCCCAAGCTGCTCACCGACGAAAGCTGGTTGAACGGAATATACGGCGATTTCGACCGCGAGCGCTCGACAGCCTTCCTCCGCCACCTGGCGAGCGATTTTGCCGAGTCCGTCCTTCGTCTAGGTGGTATGGGCCTCAACCAACGCGCACGCGAAAAGTATCGCGACCATCCGCAGAGCCTGGACAAGGCGCGCAAATGGCTGCGCGAACAGGACCCGGCGCCGCTGATCGCCTGCTGGCAAAGCCTGACCGAAGCGGACTACCGTGCAACGCTGGACCGCATCGACATTCCCGCCCTGCTGGTCTATGGTGGAGCGAGCAACTACTACCGCAGCGAAACGGCGCACTATGTCAAGAGCCGGATTGCCAACGCCGTGCTGCACGTTTACGAGGACACCGATCACTCGCCGCACCAATGGCAGCGCGAGCGCTTCATTCGCGATCTGCGCGACTTCATCGATTCGCCTTCAGGCGACCGGCAAACCGCTTGCGAAACTTTGCCAGCTTCGGACTGACGACGACTTGGCAATAGCCTTGGCCCGGGTTCTTCCGAAAGTAGCCTTGGTGGTACGATTCGGCCGGGAAGAAGCGTGGTGCGGGCAGCACCTGCGTGACGATCGGCGCTGGCCACAAACCCTGCCGGCTCAGTTCGACGATCACCTGGGCAGCGACTTCGCGCTGCTCGGGCGAATGATAGAAAATTACCGAGCGGTACTGCGTGCCCACGTCGTTGCCTTGCCGGTCAGGCGTCGTCGGATCATGAATCGCGAAGAAGACATCAAGGATCTGACGGTAGCTGCATTGCGCCGGGTCGAAGCTCAGTTGAACCACCTCGGCGTGCCCCGTCGTGCCCGAGCAGACGGCCGCGTAGGTCGGCTGGTCGACATCGCCACCGCAGTAGCCGGAAACCACGGATTCAACGCCGATCAGTTGTTCGAAGACAGCCTCGATGCACCAGAAACACCCTCCGCCGAGCGTCGCAATCTGAATCTGATTCTCCGAACGCATGTCCGCTTCTCCTCGTCGTTGATGATTTCAAGCAGCTTCTCGCACTGCACCAGCGGCCAGAGCAGGACGCGCGCCAGAAGCGCAGCCCGCTCCGAGCAGGCTAGCCTACAACAAATCTTGCCAACTGCCACAGCGTCTTCCGACCGCCGGCAGTGGCTCGCGCCCTGAGCGAATGAGCGGCAATCCGCAGGTCGCCGGAGTCGGCTTCGGGCTGCTCGCCTACGGGATGTGGGGATTCTTTCCGCTCTTTTTTCGCCAGTTGTCGCACGTCCCGCCGCTTGACATCCTGAGCAATCGCGCCGTCTGGGCCTGCGCTTTCGTCGCTGTGCTGCTCACACTACGGCGCGATTGGCGCAAGGTCCTGACCGTGTTCGGAACAAGACGACAGGTTCTGATGCTTGCTGTAGCAGCGCTCCTGATCGGCAGCAACTGGCTGGTATTTCTCTGGGCGGTAGCGAACCAGCAGGTCATCGCCTCCAGCCTTGGTTACTTCCTCACGCCGCTGGTCAACGTCGTGCTCGGTCTGCTCGTCCTGCGCGAGCGATTGACTCGCCTGAAGTGGATCTCGGTCGCTCTGGCACTAGCCGCAATCGCCAACGAGATCGTCTGGCTCGGCAGGCTGCCCTGGGTATCGCTGGTCCTCGCCGGAACCTTCGGCACGTACGGACTGGTGCGCAAACAACTGCCGGTCGATGTCGTCTCGGGCCTCTGGCTGGAAACGCTGGCCATGCTGCCATTCTGCGTCCTATATGCGCTTTGGCAAGCGGAACACGCCCATTTCGTCTTTACCGGGCACGATCTGACGACGATGTGGCTGCTGGTCGGCGCCGGGGCGCTGACCGCACTGCCCCTGCTATCCTTTTCCGCAGCGGCCCAAAGACTCGACCTGGTCACCCTCGGGATGTTGATGTATATCAATCCGACCCTGCAGTTCGTGATCGCGATCTGGGTCTTTGGCGAAGCGCTGCAGGCGGCCCGCCTGCTTAGCTTCGGGCTGATCTGGTGCGGTCTGCTGGTCTTCAGTTGGAGTGCGTGGCGCGAGTACCGCGCGGCTGGACGATCGGCCAAAGGCGACGACCAGCCTGTGGACGAGCGAGCGTGACGAACTGTTTGCCGCCTAGTCGTCGATCTCCTCGACGCTGACGTTGCCCTTACCCGAGCGTTTGATCCGGTACTTCGTCCCGTCCTTGCCGGTCCAGCGCGTTGCTGACGGTGGCACCTTGACCCCGTCGATGGTGACATTCCCGTTGACTACACTGATCCCGCTTGCCTCGCTGTCGTCATCTTTGCTGGTGGTGACTCTGGTCCCCGGCGAATGCTTGATCGACGAAGAAGTCGTGCCGGGATTGACGTAGGCACCGTTCATCTTTGCCCCCGACGCCGCCTTGCCCGTATTGACGCTCACCCCATCGGCGCCCCCCGTATTCACGTTGACGCCGCCCGCGCCACCTACCGAAACGGAAACCTGCGCCGCAACCGATGCGGCGGCGCACGCAAGCACGACAGCGACAAGCTTTGCTTTCATCCGAGAACACTCCTTTCATGGGCTGTTCCGACGTTTCAAGGTCGAAGCGTCGGCGCGGATGACCGTGCCATCCTCACAAGCTTACAACGCACGAGACGCGGAGCGGAGGACCGTGTCAGCGAAACGCCTGCGACGCAAGGGCCAGGACTGGGCAAAGCAAAACGGGCGCCGAAGCGCCCGTCCCTGCTGTACCTGCCGAACCTTGATCAGAAGGAATGTCGGATACCAGTACCGAGCGTATAGTTGCTCTCGCCGACCGCGCCAATTCCTGCACCGCCATTGGCCGCCTGGGTCTGAATAGCGATCGAATTGCGGTCGTTGTCGATGAAGGTGTAGGCGACATAAACGGCCGTCCGCTTGGACAGCGAATGGGTATACATCGCGCCCCAGCCGGTGCTCGCGCCATCCGGCGCGTTCTTCCGGTCGATCGACAGTTTGCCGTAGCTCAGACCGATCACGCCCGACTTGAACACCGGAACGCTGATCCCGACGGTCCACAGCGTGTTGTCGTCAATGCCCAGGGTCGTGGCGTTCTTGTTATCCAGTGCCTGGTAGCTGGCGTAGGCCTTGACGAACTGGAAGTCCCAACTACCGCCGAGATACCATTCGTTGATGTCCTTGCCGAGTCCGGCCGGGTTCGGATAGCCAACGGTGACGTTTTGCCGGCTGTGATAGACGGCGTCGAGGTTGACCGGACCGCGCGCATAGTTGACGCCCAGGCCAAGCAGGCCGTTGTCGCTGGTGCTCGTGTTGTTCAAGCCACCCACTGCATTTTCGCCGAAGCCGTAGATGGCCTTCAGCGTCAGGCCGGACATGTTGGCGCTGGTGTAGGAGATTGAATTGTTATAGCGCGACGGGCTGTTCGGCGTGATCGTGTTGCCCGCATAGCCGCTGAAGTTCGACTGGATGCTCATGTCGGTCGCTTCCAGCGCATCGTTGTTCGCCGTCGCATCAAAGCCCGGAGCGTACTGCCGCCCCAAGGCTACCGTCCCCAACCGGCTTTGCAGCCCAACAAACTGCTGCCGCGCGTTCAGCCCGCCGGTGCTCCCGACGCCCGCGTTCTTGTCCAACTCCAGGGCATACTCCAGCGTAAACACCGCCTTCAGCCCATTTCCAAGCGCCTCTTCGCCCTTGAAGCCGAGACGGTTGCCTGCCGTGACGCCACCACCGGCAAGCCCACTGAACTTGTTCGTACCGGGAATTCTGACGCCCAGACCGTCTCTGCCGGCATCACCTGCGCTATAAACATAGCCCACATCGGCAACGCCATAAACGGTGACGTTAGTTTGCGCGGCGGCAGTTCCCGAAGCGAGACCAGCAATGGTCACCGCGATGAGCTTCTTTTGCATGAGGACTTCTCCAATAGTTAGCAAACGGAAAGTCTAAAGACGGCCCGCCGCGGGCTGGCCAGAACGAACACCACCCGGGCGCTGGAAACAGATTCTGACAGACGCTCGGCTGACGAGCAAGGCTTCCCGCGCTCAACGCCCCGACAACGCACGATCTGTCTCATTTGCGTCACAAACGCTGACCAGCACGTGCTTGCCAAACCATTGCTGGAGCGCAAACAGGACGCCCGCCAAGACGAATGTCCTTGACCACAAGGCTTGATTTTCCTATTCTGCTCGAATATCCGGCAGACGTTCAAGGCATCTTTCCAGGCGCCCAGCGAACGTCGACACGAACACCAGACAAACAGGAACAGCGCACGATGGAAGAGAAGACGACGAGCAGGAGAACATCGGCCAGAAAGGCTCCAGCGAGCGACAGCGTCGCCAGCCAGCCCACGCCGAGCAAGACCACCACCCGCAAGACCGCTGCCGTCGGGGCGGAAAGGAAAGCCCCGGCAAAAAAGGCTGCTCCAGTGCTGAGCGAGTCGGCCAGCCAGATCGCTGGCGAACCTCAAGCCGAGGCTGGCGCTGATGCGCCTGCGGCGAACATGCCAAGTCCGGAAGAGCGCTACCGGATGACCGAGTCGGCGGCCTACTTCATTGCCGAGAAAGACGGTTTCCGCAATTGTTCGACGCACTACTGGGCGCTGGCCGAACAGGAAGTCGCTCAACGGCTTGGCGAAGCCGCCAGCTGAATCGGCGGCGACGCAGCCCCCACTTAGCAGCGAGACGAGACACAAATGCGCAAGCGATTTCTTTCCGCTCCGGCAGCGATCCTGCCGACCAGCGATGGCGGGTGGCTCGACCTCGAAGATGTGGCGGAAGCCGAGCTGAGTTCCGAAGATGTCTTCCACCCGATCGAAGCCGCGCTTGTGCCCGGCAGCAGCGACGGTTGGCGCGCCGCCACACCCGGGCGGCAGACGATACGGCTGCTCTTCGCACCCGCCCGTAATCTGACGCGAATTCGCCTGCGCTTCGTCGAGCTCGCCAGCCGACGGACACAGGAGTACGTCCTGCGCTATTCGGCGGACCACGGCCAATCGTTCCGCGAGATCGTACGCCAGCAATGGAATTTCGACCCCAACGGCTCGACGTGTGAAAGGGAAGAGCATCAGGTTGAACTGCCCGGCACGGATACCCTCGAGTTGATCATCACGCCGGACATCGGCGATGACCGCGTGTTCGCATCCTTGGCCGAACTACGCGTCGCCTGAGGTAGGGGTAGTGCGAGCGCGGCAGGTCGAGCGACTGGCCGGCGAACGACTCGCAGCAGACGGGCGATAACGGCGTGTCCTGGTGCCAGACGACCGTCGTCAGTCAGGCCGCCTCGCTCACGCCATCAGGATCGGACGAAGTTCAGGCCGCAACGGGACGCCATGCGCGGCGGCCCCCCGTATGGCTCCGCTTGGTACAATGTCCGATTGACCGTCTCACAGGCCTTCAACGATGAAACGCAACCGCTTCTCTTCCCGCAAGCGAATTTCGGCCGACGCAGCAGAGCTGAGCCGCCTCGCCATCGGCCTTGCCGAGTCCGGCGGCAAGCTCGAGGACGACTTCTGGCAGAACCGCCTGGGCGAGCTCGTCTGCCGGCTATTTCGCGATGCTGCTGAGGATGACCTGACTGCCGCGCTGGACCGTCTGTTCGATACGCACCCGATGGCCCACGACGACCTGGCTGACGTCATAGAGGCGCACGCCGAGTCATGCACACTGATGGACCGTGGACAGGAAACCGACATCCTGCTCTTTGCCGTGCCCATCCTGAGCTGGTCGCGCTTCTCGATTCCGACGGCAACCATACCCAGACAAGCGTTGCAGACGATCAAGGTTCAGCTTGGTGCCCACGTCCTCGCGGTGGGCGCCCGGCTGGCCCTTGCCGACTATCTGTACAGCCCGGATCAGTTGCCACACAGCTTTGTCGACACCTGGCAACTGATGCACAGGATCGGCGCCGCCGCACTCGCCGGCGAGGATTTCAGCGTAGAAGCATCATCGATGCCGCAGACCAATCGTTTCCTCTCGGACACGCGCTACATCCTCGGTGCGCTGGCCGTACCGCGAGCGATGCCCCTGTTCCGCTGGAACGAGGCCGATAAGAGCACCCGCGAGGCGGCGCTGAAGGAATGGGTGCGGCAAGGCGGACCCTGCCTGGAGCCCTTGCTGACCGGCTGCGCGTACCAACCACTGCTCGCCGACGCTTATCATTCGGCTTGTCGAGCGGCGGACAGCGCCTCGCGGCCGTATTCGCTGCATGCTTCTGTCGCTTTTCTGCAGGCCACCCTGGGGCAGGCGCCGGAAACCCTGCGTGCGGTGGTCGGTGGCTTCCATGAACAAAGACTCGAGGAGTACCGGATCGGTTTTGGGCCGGTCGACGGCGACTCCATCTATCACGGAGTCGTCTGGCCGCTGCTCAGCGTCGAAGATGACAACAACGATGTTCCCGGCGAGATCGAGGCGGCGCTGCGCAAAGCAGGCGTGACCGAAATCCTTGTTCTCGACCAGCAGTTCCCCTACGAGTTCTGTGACGACTGCGGCGCGCCGCTCTATCCGAATGTGGACGGCGATACGGTTCACGCCGAGATGCCGGAAGAGGCCAGTCTGCCCTCGCAAACCTTGCACTGATACACGGCGCCCCGGATGAGCAACAACGAGCTTCTGCTGCAGCGCAGCCTGGCCGCCGTCTGGCACCCGTGCACCCAGATGAAGCAGCACGCGCTGGACGGTCTGGCGCTGCCACTGGTCCCGATTGCCCGTGGCCAGGGGGTCTGGCTGATCGACTTCGAAGGCAGGCGTTACCTGGACGGTATCAGCTCCTGGTGGGTTAACCTGTTTGGCCACTGCAACCCGCAGATCAATGCCGCATTGCGCGCGCAGCTCGACGAGCTGGAGCATCTGATGCTCGCCGGCTTCACGCATCGCCCGGTGATCGAACTTTCCGAACGCCTGTCGGCGCTCACTGAGGGTAAGCTCGGCCATTGCTTCTACGCTTCGGATGGGGCGTCGGCGACCGAGATCGCACTCAAGATGTCGTTCCATTCGTGGCGCAACCGAGGCCGCGAGGCAAAGCAGGATTTCCTTTGCCTGGCCGGCGGCTACCACGGAGAAACCGTCGGAGCCCTGGCGGTAACCGATGTCGCCTTGTTCAAGGACGCCTACGCGCCGTTGCTGCGCTCGGCAGCGACTGTCGCCAGCCCCGACGCGCGCCTGGCCGAAAGGGGCGAGAGTGCGCGCGATGTCGCCCGGCGCGCCGCCGCTGACCTCGAGCTTCGCCTCGCCCGCGAACACGAGAAGATCGCTGCGTTGATCGTCGAGCCACTCGTCCAGTGCGCCAGCGGAATGGTCATGTACGACCCGGAATACCTGCGCCTGGCCCGCCAGCTCTGCGATCGCTACGAGGTGCACCTGATCTGCGACGAAATCGCTGTCGGTTGCGGTCGCACGGGAAGTTTTTTCGCTCACGAGCAGGCCGCGATCCGGCCCGATTTTGTCTGTTTGTCAAAGGGGATATCCGGCGGCTACCTGCCGCTCTCGGTCGTCCTGACGACCGACGACGTCTATCAGAGCTTCTACGACGACACGATCAGCCGTGGCTTCCTGCATTCGCACTCGTATACCGGCAACGCGCTCGCCTGCCGAGCTGCTCTGGCGACGCTCGATCTTTTTGCCGAACATGCGGTGATCGCCAACAACCGTGCGCTTGCCGAGCATCTCGGTACGCGCCTGAGCCCGCTCGCCGATCACCCGCGCGTGCGCTGCCTGCGCCAGCGCGGCATGATCGCGGCCTTCGATGTGCTGACCGACGATCCGGCTTTCGCGCTGCGCTTCTACCGCGCTGCGCTGGCGCGCGAGATCCTTCTGCGGCCGATCGGCAACACGGTCTACTTCATGCCGCCCTACGTGATCAGCCGCAGCGAATGCGATTTCCTTGTCGAACGGGCGATCGCTGCGCTTGAGGACGCGCTGATGCGATGATCTGGGAGGAACTCGAGCAAGAACTCGACCGCCTGCAGCGCGACGGCCTGCAGCGTCGGCGACGCACGCTCGATGGGCCGTGTGGACCGCTCGCCAGAGTGGACGGCCGCACGCTGATCAGCTTCTGCAGCAATGACTATCTCGGGCTGAGCGCTCACCCGGCGCTGATCGAGGCAGCCTGCACCGGCGCGCGTGCCTGGGGCGTCGGCAGCGGTGCATCGCACCTGGTCAGCGGTCATCTGACGCCGCACGCGGAACTTGAAGCCAAGCTTGCCGACTTCGTCGGTTTTCCCCGAGCGCTGCTCTTCTCGACCGGTTACATGGCTAACCTGGGCATTGTTCCGGCTCTGCTTGGGCGCGCTGATGCGGTTTTCGCCGACCGTTTGAACCATGCGTCGCTGATCGATGCCGCACAACTCGCGCGCGCTGACCACCAGCGTTATCCGCACTGCGACTTGGCGGCACTGGAACGTTTGCTGGCGAACAGCCAAGCCAAACGCAAACTCATCCTGACCGATGCCGTGTTCAGCATGGATGGCGATCTGGCACCCCTGCCCGGCTTGCTTGCGCTCGCCGAACGCTATGATGCCTGGCTCGTCGTCGACGACGCGCACGGTTTCGGCGTGCTCGGTCCGCGCGGGCGCGGTAGCTTGGCGCATTTCGCTCTGCCTGCCGCGCGCCGCCTGCTCTACATGGGCACGCTCGGCAAGGCAGCAGGGGCTGCTGGCGCCTTCGTCGCCGGCGACGAGCGGGTCATCGCCTGGCTGATGCAGCGCGCCAGGACCTACATTTTCACCACCGCGGCCAGCCCGCTGATCGCCGTCGCACTGTCCGCCAGCCTCGATCTGATTGCCCGCGGCGACGCCCTGCGCCAGCACCTTTGGCGGCTGACGGCGCAATTGCGTGATGGTCTGGCCGGCACGCGCTGGCGCCTGCTGCCCTCGGCGAGCGCCATCCAGCCAGTCGTCGTCGGCGACAACCAGACTACCGTTGCGCTGGCCGATGCCCTCTACGAACGCGGCCTCTGGGTGCCGGCGATCCGCCCACCAACGGTACCGCCGGGGACGGCGCGCCTACGCATTTCGCTGAGCGCGGCACACAGCAGCGAACAAGTCGGCTTGCTGGTGGACAACCTGCGTGACTTGGCATGCGGCTGATTCGCGGGAGCGGCCCCGAGCTTGCACTGCTCCACGGCTGGGGAATTGGCGCCTACGTCTGGCAGCCACTGGTCGACCCACTGGCGCGCGGTTGCCGGGTGCACGTGCTCGACCTGCCGGGATACGGGTCGCAGCCCGACGACGGTAAGGACTTCGCACAAACTGCCCAGCGCCTGATCGAATCACTGCCCGCAGGGGTCACGCTCTGCGCCTGGTCGCTCGGGGCGTCGCTCGCGATACGCGCCGCCTTGTCATGCCCTGAGCGAGTCGCCGCCTTGATTCTGGTTGGCGGCACGCCGCGCTTCACGTGCGACGAGGACTGGCCGGCAGCGCAGAGCGCAGAACTGCTCGACCGCTTTGCGAGCCAGGTGCAAGATCAGCCCGAGCAGACGCTGCAACGCTTTGCCGCGCTGATCAGCCAAGGAGAAGACGACCCCCGCCAGCTCGCGCGAGCGCTCCTGCTTGCCCTGCGCGAGTCACCGACGCCCGCAGCGAGCACTCTGCGGCGGGGACTCGACTGGCTGCGCGAAGTCGATCTGCGCCAGAAGATGCGCGACCTGTGCCAGCCCTGTCTGCTGTTGCACGGAGCAAATGACCCGCTCAACCCGCTCGCCGCTGCACAGTGGCAGGAGCGTACGCTGCCACGCGCCCGCCTCGAGGTCTTCCCAGCGGCCGGGCACGCGCCCTTTCTCGCCAACGGCGAACGTTTCGTCCGTCATGTCGTCGATTTCTGCCAACGCGCAAGTGCCGCCTAAGCGGCGCGTGCGCGAATCCTTCGATCGCAGCGCCGCGTCCTACGATGCGGCCGCCGTCCTCCAGCGCCGCGTCTGCGAACGACTGCTGGCCGGCTGCACGCCACGCTCTGCCCCCACCAGTATCCTGGATGCCGGATGCGGCACGGGTTTTGGCGCCCGCCTTCTGCACAAGCGCTGGCCGGCTGCGGCAATCGTCGGGGTCGACTTCGCCCCGAGGATGCTGAGCATTGCCCGCCACGAGGCCGCCGTTTGTGTCGCTGCCGACATCGAGGCACTGCCTTTTGCGGATCAGCGCTTCGCCCTCTGGTGGTCAAGTCTGACCGTGCAGTGGTGCGACCTGCGGCTTGCGCTTGCCGAAGCGCGACGCGTCCTGCAGCCTGGCAGCGAAGTGGCGTTGAGCACACTCGGCCCGGAAACGTTTCGCGAATTGCGCGAGGCCTTTGTCGGCGTCGACAGCTATCGGCATACACTCGGCTTCAGCGAGCCGCAAGCCGTCGGCGAGGCCTTGGTGCAGGCTGGCTTTTCGGCGATCAGGGTGGAGCGAGAAGCAGTTCAGCTGCACTATGGCGACTTGCGCTCGCTGCTGCGGGCAGTCAAGGAGATCGGAGCCAATTCGGTGGGTGACGACGGACGGCGCGGCATGCTCGGACGAAAGGCGTGGCAGCAGGTGCAGTCAGCCTACGAACGGCATCGCACGGTCGCCGGCTTGCCCGCGCGTTATGACGTAATTCTGGCCTACGCACGCACATGAACAGCCAAGCCGCCTGGTTCATCACCGGTACCGATACGGAAATCGGCAAGACATTCGTTGCCTGTGCGCTGTTGCACGCCCTGCGCCAACAAGGGCTGACGGCGATCGCCATGAAGCCGGTGGCAGCGGGTTGCGACGCGCAAGGGCGCAACGACGATGTCGAGCGGCTGCTCGCCGCTTCGTCATTCCACCCGGCGCGCGAACTGGTCAACCCCTACGCCTTACGCGCCGCCATTGCGCCGCACATTGCGGCACGCGAAGAAGGGCAGGCGATCGACATCCAACGGATCGGCGCCTGTTTCGCCAAGCTGCGGACAATGGCCGACGCAATCGTCGTCGAAGGTGTCGGCGGCTTCTGCGTGCCGCTCGATGAATCGACCGATACCACCGACCTGGCGGCGGTGCTCGGCTTGCCGCTGATCCTGGTCGTCGGCATGCGGCTTGGGTGCATCAACCATGCCCTATTGACGGCCCAGGCCATTAACGCTCGCGGCCTGACGCTGGCGGGCTGGGTGGCAAACCGGATCGACCCGGCGATGTCGCGTTTCGACGAGAACCTGACGACCTTGCGCAACAGGCTGGACGCGCCGCTGATCGGCGTCGTCGAACACGCAGTGACCAGCCTGGATGCGGCACGCCGGCTTCAGCTCCCGGTTCAGGCGGCTTCGCCTGCCTGGGCTGGACCTCCGGCTGGCCAGCGCTAAGCGCGACGCGCTACAGCCAGCCGTGCTCCAGGCATCGGCTGCCGCCCGAATCCTCTGAACGGAGGCCGGACGCTAGACGAACCACGCGAAGGCAAACACGGCCGCCATAGCCACGGCAAACGCCACCTTGCCGACAGCGGCGACGATGAAGCCGATTCCAGCGGCTGCTCCGGCGCGCACAGCGCGGCCTTCGTCACGGCGCGCCAAGTACTCGCCACAGATCGCGCCGACCACCGGGCCGAGGATGAGCCCGGGCAAACCAGCGAAAATTCCGATCGCCGCACCGATTCCTGCACCGGCGATGGCCAGCCCACTGGCCCCGACGCGTTTGACGCCCCAGACCGAGGCGAGCAATTCGAACAACCACGCAGCCAGCGCGACCAAGGCGAGAACCAGCACGGTGAACGACGAGATGCGCGTGAAATCATCAAGCCACGCGGCCAGCAACATTCCCCCAAAAAGAAGCGGAATACCCGGCACCAGCGGCAGGAAGACCCCCAGCAGACCGCAAATCATCGCCGCCCAGGCGAGAACCCACCAAACATCACTCATCATCTTCCCGCACTATGCGAGGCTGGATTGCCGACGTAACAGATTAACAAACTGCTCAGACGCGATCAACTCGGCGAATTCAACCGGAGTTCGGCGAACCGCCAAAATACCGGGCGGATCGAGTCTCCCGGTTGCCGCGCGCCGAGGGTAGCGCTCTCGCTTGCCCAAGAAGCCACGCCCGGTGGCTCGTCGGCGAACCGCCGTACCACCTGCCTTGCGCTCAAACAACCTAATGTAAAGCGTGACGCACGTCACTTGCCTTCGACCGAATTAGGTCAACAATTCATGCCTGTAACAGCGCGAACGAAAGCTGACGCGGGTTCGCTGGCGAAACGCCGGGCGAGCCGGGACGAAGAGTCTCCAAAACACGGTGTCCTATCGCCTAAGGTGCTGGCGTAGGATTCAAGGATAGAAAATACAAATGGCCTTGCCAAAACCAGAAACAACACTGATGAGCTTCATGTTCACAACTACCCACCCCAGCGAACAACTGCCATGAATACAAAAGAGACCAAAGTGTGTGTCAAGTGCAAGCAGGAGAAATCTGTGCTTGATTTCCACAAGAACTCCCGCAGTTCCGACGGCCTCCACTCGTACTGCAAGGAGTGCAATCGAGCCCAGGCGCTCGCCCACATCCGCGCCGAGAAAGCCCGCAAAGCCTTGCTCCGTGCGGCCAGAAAAGCCAGCGCCATAGCCAAATGACCGTGCCGGCGGATAAAGCCAGACGCTGGGCAAGTGTTTGCCGACCGGCCAACGGCCAGTGGCTCGCCCCTGTCAGGCGGAATTTGGCACGCAAGGCGCCCGTTCGGGCGGGCTCTCGCCTACTCGCCACTCCCCCAGTACTCGGGCTTGCCGAAGATCGTCTTCAACTGATCGATGAACAGTCTCACCCGCAGCGGCAAGTGCCGGCGCTGCGGAAAAACAGCGTAGATGCCAACCGGCGGCGCCGCGTAGTCCTCTAGTAAAGCCACCAGACGACCGCTGTCGAGATCGTCTCCCACCTCCCAGATCGACCGCCAGGCGAGACCTCTTCCCGCCAGCACCCAGGCGTGCAGGACAGCACCGTCATTGCACTCGAAGCTTCCTGAGACCTTTTGATTCGTGACTTCTCCGCCGGGTGTCTGGCGCAAGGCCCAGCCCCGCTGCTGATCGAGCGCTAGGCAGTTGTGCGCCGACAGGTCAGCCGGGGTCCGCGGCGCGCCATGCAGCTGCAGATACGCCGGGCTGGCGACGACCACCCGCTGCATCTCGCCGAGCTTGCTGCTCGCCAGGCTCGAATCCGGCATCTCGCCAATGCGTACCGCGCAATCGACGCCTTCGTTCAGCAGATCGACCAGGCGATCGGTGAGATCCAGACGAACGGTAATGCCCGGATTGGCCTGCATGAACAGGGCGACCTGCGGCGCCACATGGCGCCGCCCGAAACCCGCCGGCGCCGACACCTTCAGATGACCAGTGGCACGTACCCCGCCGAGCGAAACAGCCGCTTCAGCGCTCGCCAGGTCGTTGAGTATGCGTTGGCAGTCTTCGAGAAAGGCCTGTCCCTCGAAGGTCAACGAAAGCTTGCGCGTCGTGCGCAGCAGGAGTTTCACGCCCAGGCGCATCTCCAGCGCGTCGAGTCGGCGACCGATCACGGCCGGCGTCACCGCCTCCAGCTTTGCCGCAGCAGAGAGACTGCCGCGGGTTGCCGAATTGACGAACGCTTGAATCTGTTTCACCTGATCCACGCAGGCATTCTATACCAGAAGTAAAAAATACTTTGATTTTCTACGCCCTTCTCTTCCTTTGCGCGGTCCAATAGAATAGCCGGACAGTCCACCCCTCTACCGATAGGAGCCCACGCATGAGCCTCAACCTGCCCGCCGGAGTGCACGTCAACGCGCCGCTCAAGCCCGAATACGAAGCGATTCTGAGCCATGATGCGCTGGCTCTGGTCGCCAAACTGCACCGCGCCTTCGAAGCTCGCCGGCAGGAGCTCCTGCAGGCTCGCGTCGCCCGCCAGGCGCGCATCGATGCCGGCGAAATGCCCGACTTCCTGCCGGAAACGCAGGCCATCCGCGACGGCGACTGGCGCATCGCGCCGCTGCCGAAGGCATTGGAGCGGCGGCGAACCGAGATCACCGGCCCGGTCGAAGCGAAGATGATCATCAATGCCTTCAACTCGGGCGCCGACTCGTACATGACGGACTTCGAGGACTCGAACAGCCCGAAATGGGACAACCAGATTCAGGGGCAGATCAACCTCTATAAAGCCATCCGGCGACAGCTCTCATTCACCAACGAGGCAGGAAAGGAGTACTCGCTCAACCCGCAGATCGCGACCCTGCAGATTCGCCCGCGCGGTTGGCACCTTGACGAGAAGCACGTGACGATCGATGGGCAGCGCGTTTCTGGAGGCATCTTCGATTTCGCGCTCGTCTTCTTCCACAATGCGAAGGAGCAAATCGCGCGCGGTGCCGGACCTTATTTCTACCTGCCGAAGATGGAATCGCATCACGAGGCGCGCCTGTGGAACGACATCTTCATCATGGCGCAGGAACACATCGGCCTGCCGCGCGGTACGATCAAGGCCACCGTTCTCGTCGAAACGATTCTCGCCACCTTCGAGATGGAAGAGATCCTCTACGAGCTGCGTGAACATTCGGCCGGGCTGAACGCCGGGCGCTGGGACTACATTTTTTCCTGCATCAAGAAGTTCAAGAAGAACGCCGACTTCTGTTTGGCCAACCGGGGCGCCATCACGATGGAGGTACCTTTCATGCGTAGCTATGCGCTGCAGCTGGTCAAGGTCTGCCACAAACGCGGGGCACCGGCGATGGGTGGCATGAGCGCGCTGATCCCGATCAAGAACGACCCGGTGGCGAACGAGAAGGCACTCGCCGGAATCCGCCACGACAAGGCGCGCGACGCCAACGACGGTTTCGACGGTGGCTGGGTTGCCCATCCAGGCCTGGTCGAGATCGCCGCCGAAGAATTTCGCAAGGTCCTCGGCGACCGACCGAATCAGTGGGAGAAGCAGCGCGAGGAGACCTTCAGCGCGGCTGACTTCCTGAACTTCCAGCCGTCGCAGCCAATCACCGAGGCCGGTTTGCGCAACAACGTCAATGTCGGCATCCACTACCTGGGGAGCTGGCTTGCCGGCAACGGCTGCGTACCGATCCACAATCTGATGGAAGACGCGGCGACGGCTGAAATTTCGCGCTCGCAGGTCTGGCAATGGGTCGTCTCGCCGAGAGGAATTCTCGACGATGGCCGCAAAGTGACCGCAGAGATGGTGCGCGCAATGATTCCCGAGGAACTCGACAAGGTGAAAGCAACGGTCAGCGCGCAGGGCGAGGAGACCGCCAGCTACGACCGGGCAGCAGTCATCTTCGACAAGATGTCGCTGACTCCGGACTACCCGGAGTTCCTGACCTTGCCGCTTTACGAAGCGATGGACTGAGGCCCCCGCCCAGGCGAAGGCGCCCGGCACGCGCTAGCCAGCAAGCCCGCAGGCTGGCTGGACAGCAAGCCTGGCGATGATCGGGCGGGCCCAGGCAGCGCATCGGGCGGCAGCGCTCGGCGACCGCTGCCCCATCACACGGCGGCGCCGTCGTGCCCGGCGCCGCCCGTTTTCCCGCTTGGCCGGACGGCGCGAAGCCAGACGACAAAACGGCGGGCGGGCGGAATCTGTGCGAGAATCCGGGCTGGACGCTGCCGCTTGGCGGCGCCCTTCGTCCGCATTCAAAGTGCCGCCGACCACTCCTGCACAAGGAGTCGGACGGCCGGCACCCGCCTGAAAGACAGACGCGCCATGCCTGATTTCGCTTCAACGGCATTCTGGATCTCGGTCCTGCAAATTATCGCCATCGATATTCTGCTCGGCGGCGATAATGCCGTGGTCATCGCCCTGGCTTGCCGGCGGCTGCCCGAAAGACAGCGCAATCGCGGGATTTTCTGGGGTGTACTGGGCGCCATCGGGCTGCGCGTCGTCCTCATCTATTTTGCCCTGCAACTGCTCACCATCCCCTACCTGAAGATCATCGGTGGCGTGCTGCTCTTCTGGATCGGCATCAAGCTGATTCAGCCGGAAAACGAGGGCGAGGACGGGCACGGCGATGTCGCGGGGAGCACGACATTGATCGGCGCGATCAAGACAATCATCGTCGCCGACGCCGTGATGAGCATCGACAATGTGATTGCGGTCGCCGGCGCAGCGCACGGATCGATCGTCCTGGTCGTCTTCGGAATCGCGGTTTCCATACCGATTGTCGTTTGGGGCAGCAAACTCGTGCTGACGTTGATGGACCGCTTCCCGATCGTGATCACGGCCGGCGGCGCCTTACTCGGCTGGATCGGCGGCGGCATGCTGATCAGTGACCCGGGATTGCCGGCAACAGTGCGCGCGATCATTCCGCATTCTGCATACGCCGCATCGGCTCTTGGCGCGCTGCTTGTCGTCTTCGTTGGCAAGCGACTGGCGGGAAGAAGAAATCTCGGGCTGGTCGACCAGGATCCAGACCCGCTGAGGCAGCGAGAAAGCAAAGGAGACAAGACATGAGCGCAGTCTGGCTCGTCCCGGTCGACGGCTCGCCGGCAGCAGTTCACGCCGTTGAACATGTCATCCGACACGCGGTAGAAGACGCGGTCAGACCGCAGATTCATCTGGTTAACGTACAGGCGCCGCTACCGGCTGATGTGACCCGCTTTATCGATGACGGCGTGGTTCAGGACTATCACCGGGAGGCTGGCGACGCGGCACTACGGATCGCCCGTGCTCGCCTTGAGGCCGCTGGACTGATCTACTCCAGCCATGTGCTGGTCGGCGAAACGGCACCGAGTATCGCCGAGTACGCCAGGAGGCACGCTTGCACGCTGATCGTCATGGGCGCGCGCGGGCTTGGCGCCCTGGCCGGCGTGCTGCTCGGTTCAGTCACGGTCAGGGTCATCCATCTGACCGACCTGCCAGTGATGGTCGTCAAGTAGAGGTAAGCGTGCGCACTGGCAAGTGCTCCGCCACCTGGCCCGATCCCTGGCGATCGCCGCCTGCGCGCCACAAACCCTGTCTCGCAGCAAACCCCCCTTCTTCTGGTGAAAGGAGTGTTCTGCCCATGCCTGCAACGCGTTTTCCCGCCGGGATCGTGCCGTATCTCGCCACCTTCTTCATCTGCCTGCTGCTCTCCACCGCCGCCTGGTCGCAATACGGTGGTGACCGCGGTCAATGGCAGATCCTGCAGGCACGCTATGGTACCGCCGAGCACAGCCTGGATGTAACACAACGACTGCGTGACCTGGCGCGTCAGGACACGACCTTCCGCGTCAGCAACAAGACGTTTCAGAACGACCCCGCCCCGGGCGTTGTCAAGACGCTGCGCATCTACGCGCGCGGCCCGAGCGGCTCAACGCGAACGTTCGAGTATATCGAGGACGACATCGTCGACGGCAACCAGTTCACCAGTTGGAGCAGTGGCAACTGGGGCCAGGGCGGCTGGGAAGGCGGCTGGGGCAATGCGCCCGAAGACGACCATGGCGACCGCGGGCGCTGGCAAATCCTGCAGGCACGCTACGGTACCGGCTACCGCAATATGGACGTGACGCAGCAGCTCCGCGAGCTCGCCCGGCAGGACAATGCGTTCCGGGTCACCAACAAGCTCTTCGGCCGGGATCCGGATCCGGGTGTGGTCAAGACGCTACGCATTTATGCCCGCGGACCCAACGGCGCGACTCGTACGTTCGAATACGGCGAGGAACAGATGGTGGACGGCGCGCTGTTCACCGGCTGGAGCGGCGGCAACTGGGGCCAGGGCAACTGGAGTGGCGGCTGGGGTCACGACAGCGGTAGCGAAGCGCCGCCGGGCGGCGTCAGGATCGTCAGCGCTCAGTATGGCGAGGGGCACAACCGCCTCGACGTCACCTCGCGCCTGCGCTCGATGGTGCGCGATGGTCGAATCTCGATCCGGGTGGACAACCGCACGATGGGCTCCGATCCGGCCGTCGGCCGCCCGAAAATCCTCTGGGTGACGTACTACGTCGGGGGCCATGGCCAGCGTGAGCTCAAGGTCTATGAGAACGAACAGCTGATGCTGCCTTAGAGCGCGCAAGCGCCCGCCCTGGCCTTCCGCCGCACGCGCCAGACAACGGCGTGTTCGCGCAGTCGCGCGCCAAGCGGCGGAGGAGCGACTTCTCGCGAGGCTACAGGACGTAACGCGACAGGTCGTCGTTTCTGGCCAGATCAGCCAGGCGGTCGTCGACATACGCCGCGTCGATGGCAACGCTTGTCGTCGCAGCGGAACTGCCGGCGGAGAACGACAGTTCCTCAAGCAAGCGCTCCATCACCGTATACAGGCGGCGGGCGCCGATGTTTTCGGTTCGCTCGTTGACCGACCAGGCAATCTCGGCCAGGCGCTTGATTCCGTCGGTAGCAAACTCCAGGCGCAAACCCTCGGTACTCAGCAGCGCCTCGTATTGTCTAGTCAAACAGGCATCGGTCTGGGTCAGAATGCGCTCGAAATCGGCAACCGACAATGAATCGAGCTCCACGCGTATCGGAAACCGCCCCTGCAACTCGGGAATCAAGTCCGAAGGCTTGGCCAGATGAAAAGCCCCACTGGCAATGAACAGAATGTGGTCGGTGCGAATCATGCCGTACTTGGTGGACACGGTCGTGCCCTCAACCAACGGCAGGAGATCCCGCTGTACACCCTGACGCGAGACGTCTACCCCGTGCGTATCGCTGCGTGATGCAATCTTGTCAATCTCGTCAAGAAAGACGATCCCGTTCTGCTCCACATTGCGCACAGATTCCAGCTTGACTTCTTCGTCGTTGACCAACCTTGCCGCTTCCTCATCGATCAGCAGCCGGCGTGCATCGGCAATCTTCAATTTGCGCGCCTTCTTCCGCCCGCTGCCCATGTTCTGGAACATGCCCTGAATCTGTGCGGTCAACTCCTCCATCCCGGGAGGCGCGAAGATTTCCGCCTGCATCGACGGAGCGGCGACATCGATCTCGATCTCCTTCTCGTCGAGTTCGCCCTCGCGCAACTTCTTGCGAAATTTCTGGCGCGTCGTCCCGTCCTCCGCCGCTTGCGCGTCACTGAAAAAACTGCCCCGCGCGGTAGGCAGAAGTGCATCCAGAATGCGATCCTCGGCAGCGTCCTCGGCACGCCCGCGAACGCCTTTCATTGCCCGCTCGCGGCCGGTCTTGACCGCGATCTCGACCAGATCCCGGATGATCGTCTCGACATCGCGGCCGACATAGCCGACCTCGGTAAACTTGGTCGCCTCGACCTTGATGAAAGGTGCACCCGCCAAACGCGCCAAGCGGCGGGCGATCTCGGTCTTGCCAACGCCGGTCGGCCCAATCATCAGAATGTTCTTCGGCGTAATCTCCTGGCGCAACGGTTCACCCACCAGAGACCGCCGCCAGCGGTTACGCAAGGCGATCGCTACTGCCTTCTTGGCCTTCGCCTGACCGACAATGTGTTTGTCGAGTTCGTGAACGATCTCCTGCGGGGTCATCGAAGACATGCTTAGTCCAGCGCCTCGAGCGTGAAGTTCTGATTTGTATAGATGCACAAATCGCCAGCGATCTGTAGCGACTTGCGGACGATTTCGAGTGGTTCGAGATCGCTGTTGTCGAGCAGCGCGCGCGCCGCCGCCTGCGCAAAAGCGCCACCCGAACCGATGGCGACGACGCCGTGCTCGGGCTCGACGACATCACCATTGCCGGTGACGATCAAGGAGTTCTCGCGGTCGGCCACAGCCAGCATGGCCTCGAGCCGGCGCAAGGCACGGTCGCTGCGCCAGTCCTTGGCCAATTCAACCGCGCAGCGCAGAAGATTGCCCTGGTGCTTGTCGAGCTTGGCCTCAAAACGCTCGAACAGGGTGAAAGCGTCGGCCGTCCCCCCGGCAAAACCGGCAAGGATACGCCCATGGTAGATTCGCCGCACCTTGCGCGCGCTCGCCTTGATCACAATATTGCCGAGGGTCACCTGCCCATCGCCCCCCATCGCAACGCGATTGCCGCGGCGCACGCACAAGATCGTCGTTCCGTGGTACTGCTCCATCGCCACTACCCGCTTTCTGGTCTAGTTTCTCGGCAGGACGATGTCCGCCACGTTCTTCAGCCCAACGACACGAAACAGTTCGGCCAGCAGGTAATTCGGATGGCGGAACACGACCTGGCGCCCGGTCCGCTTGACGATCGTCAGCACATTGAGTAGCGCCCCGGCACTGAGAAAATCCATGCGAGTAACGGCGGCACAGTCGATCAGCACCGGATCGTTGGTCTTCGCGTAGGCCAGCAGATCGGAAAAACGCGCCGCTTTCAAGTCGCCCCTGAGGAAGTAGGTCTCCTCTTGCAGGTGGTCGACGGGTGCGAGCACGAGCGGCGCAGGTCCCGGGTTGGCCACACGATCCGCTTCCCAGGACGGCGGCGAAATTTCGAAGGTCACTGCATAGTCGATGGCCAACTCCTCGAACGCCGCCAACTGGCCGCGCAACTGACAAATCTCCAGCTTCAGAAGCCAGCACCCTTTGTCGCTTGCCTGCCCAGCAACGATGCGGCGATCAAGCAGCATGCCGACCTGGTCCCGTCCCAGCAGTTCGACCTGGCGCTTGCTTCGCCGCGCCTTCAGCAACAGATCCAGTAGCCGCTCGCAACCGGTGCCGTCGACCCGGCGGACGTTCGACAGGTCAAGACGAACATGCGGATTCCGTTCGACCGCGACGCGCACGGCATCGAAAGCCGCAGCGTTGTCGGCCACGAGATCGCCCTTGAAGAGAACCGTCGGCATCGCAGGCGAAGATACCGAGCTTACCGCGGCGTCCCGCCAAATCGGTGGCGACTTTTCGAAGAACTCGGCATACTCGACCTCAAGCGCCTCAAACGGAGCCTTTTGACCGCTCAACCGGTAAAGGTCGAACAACATCAACCACAAACGCTCGCCCTTGGCCGAGCGGTAGCTCCGCGTCGACTGCTCGAGCAAAGCGCGCACGGCGCTGTCCTGCCCGTTGGCATACAGCATCGCCGCTTCTTCAGCCTCGGCGTCTACCGGATCAACCTCCGCCTCGATCTGAAACTCGGGCGCCGTCTCGCTGAACTCGAATGCACTCGGTTCAGCCGCCTTGCTCTCGCTGGCGATCGCCGACGGATACGTCAGATCCGAACCAACGAGCTCGGACGATGGGCTGATCGGTCCGTTTCCGACCAAAGGAGCAACCGTGCCAAGGCGCTGGTCCTCCTTCGGGCGCGGAATGGCGGCCGGCCGGCTGATCATCTTTCTCTCCGGCGGTTTCTGCTTCTTGAAGAACGAAAAGACCATGGGCGATAAAAACTGCAGATGATTGAGCGATAAACTTGACTTGTAACACATCGTCGAACCCACTGCAATTTCCAACTTGGCGGTTTCATGCATTCTGTCACATGCGCCTGTGTTGACCTTCTGCAAGCCGGCTGCCGGCCGCCCAGCTCGCACCAGATCTACCGCGCTCGCCCGCCGTAAGCGACGATCGCAGCCGACTGAACTTCGTCTGAGACAACGGCAAACGGCTCATGGAGGTCGACGCCGCCTGAGCAAACCAGCGTGTCCAGTCTGCCGGCCGCGTAAGTTTTTCTGCCTGGCGTACGACCAACGAGCAGATCAACGTTTGCTGCGAACGAGTGTCCTACACCGAGGTCTCTGCCCAGTCTGCCTACCCGCCACGCACTTGCCATATGCCTGTCATTTGCTTTCCCGAGGAGAAGATCATGAACCGTCGTCAAACGCTCAAGTGGCTCGGCTGCCTCTCAGCTTTCGTCCTGCCGGCGGCCCCGGGTAGCGGTGGGGCAGCCAGCGGGGCTTCCCGTCCACTGCAGAAAACGAAGAGCGAATGGGCCGCGTTGCTACCGCTTGCCGCCTACCGAGTGCTGTTTGAGGACGACACAGAGCGCGCAGGCAGCAGTCCACTGAACGACGAAAAGCGTGCTGGCACCTTCATTTGTGCCGCCTGTTTCCAGCCGCTGTTCGACAGCGCCATGAAGTACGACAGCGGAACCGGCTGGCCGAGCTTCTGGCAAGCCTTGCCAGGAGCGATCGCGACGAAGACCGACTTCAAGCTGATCTATCCGCGTACCGAGTACCACTGCGCACGTTGTAGCGGGCATCAGGGACACGTCTTCAACGACGGCCCCAAGCCGACCGGAAAGCGTTACTGCAACAACGGCGTAGCGCTGCAGTTCATTCCCAGCGGCGAGCCACTGCCGCCCCTGCGCACATGAAGCCAGCGCTGCTCGCCAGCTTGCTGATTTGCGGCCTGCTCGGCTGCGCACCCAAGCCGGCCGAGCACCCCGCCGGCAGCGCCAGCGAAGGAAAGACGGCGATTTTCGCCGGCGGCTGCTTTTGGTGCCTGGAAGCAGACTTCGAGCAACTGCCGGGGGTGATCGCTGCCGAATCCGGTTACACCGGCGGCTACCTGGCCAATCCGAGCTATGCGCTGGTTGGGCTAGGGATTACCGGCCACACCGAAGCCGTGCGCGTTACCTACGACCCGCAACGCCTGAGCTACGCCCAACTGCTCGATCATTTCTGGCGTCACATCGATCCGACGGTTGCTGACCGACAGTTTTGCGACATCGGCAGCCAGTACCGCAGCGGAATCTACTGGCAAGACGAAAACGAAAAGCAGTTGGCCGAGGCTTCGCGCGATGCATTGCTGGCGAGCGGCCGTCTGCCGCGCATCGTCACCGAGATTCGCCCGGCGTCGCGCTTCTTCCGGGCCGAGGAATACCACCAGGACTACTACCGGAAGAACCCGCTCCGTTACGCCTACTACCGCTATGCGTGCGGACGCGACGCACGCGTACAGGAAATCTGGGGCGACGACCAAGCATCGACGCGCTGGTCGGAGACCACCGACAGTCCGGCCAAGGAGCCTACGCGACCTGGCAGAGCAGACCCTTCAGGTATTCCCCCTCGCTGAAACTGAGCGCTACCGGATGGTCGGCCGGCGCGCTGAGACGACGCAGAACGCGCGCCTCGCGCCCAGCGGCGAGCGCTGCTTCGCTGACGATCTGTCTGAACAACTCGCTATTGATCCCGCCCGAGCACGAATAGGTCATCAGCAAGCCGCGCGGATTCAGCAGCCTGAAAGCGAAGACGTTGATATCGCGGTAGGCGCGTGCGGCACGTTCTGCGTGCAAAGCTGAGGGAGCGAACTTCGGTGGGTCGAGAATGATGAGGTCGAAGCGCCGGTCGGCGTTCTTCAGCCCGCGCAACTCGGCAAAGACATCGGCTTCGCGCCACTCCGCCCGCTCGGCCGGAAGTTGAGGATTGAGCGCCAGGTTTTCTCTAGCCATGGCCAGAGCCGGACCTGAAGAGTCGATCGAAAGCACCGAACTTGCCCCACCCGACAGCGCCTGCAGCGAGAAGCCGCCGGTATAGCAGAAGCAGTTGAGCGTCGTTCGTCCACCCGCCAGTTGCCGGGTCAGCCGGCGATTGTCGCGTTGGTCGAGATAGAATCCTGTCTTGTGACCGTTGACCACGTCAACTTGCATGCGCACGCCGTGCTCGGAGATATGCGGCATTTCCTCAGGCGCGCTGCCAAGAATCCAACCGCTGACCGGAGCGAGCCCTTCCAGGCGGCGCACGTCCGAGTCGGATCGCTCGTAGATGCGCTGGCACCCGGTCGCCTGGCGCAACGCGCCGACGATCGCTTGCCGCCATTTATCGGAACCGGCCGCGGTCAACTGGATAACCACCGTGTCGCCATAGCAATCGGCAATCAGCCCCGGCAGACCATCCGACTCGCCATGAATCAGGCGCAGGCCTTGCTCCTCGCGCAAGTCCGGGATGGCTCGGCGACGCTCGACACAAGCGTGTACGCGACGCTTGAAGAAGGCATCGTCAACGCTTTCCTCCGAGTCGAAGGTCCACACGCGAGCGCGAATCTTCGACTGCGGACTCCACGCAGCCCGAGCCAGCGGCCGTCCGCTGGCGGCAAGCACCTCGACCGTATCGCCAGACCGGGCGCGGCCGCTAAGACGATCGACCGCGCCAGCAAAAATCCACGGGTGGTGAAGGGCGAGCGAGCGGTCCTTGCCCGGCAGGAGAATAAGTTGGGCCATGACGAGGAATCGACTACCGGCAGTCCGCTGCCGGGACACGAGTGAAGCGAAGCGCGCAGTCTACACCACAACTCCGCGGCCGCCGCTTGGCAGTCGGCCATCGCGGCCGGACGCCTGGCGACTGGCATTCTTGAGCCCGATCAACGAAGGCAGGCGCGAACTCCGCAATAATTTGCCACTCCACCCTCGCACGAGCCATCGGACCTGGCATGTACCGCTTTCCCAATCACCTGATTCGCGCTGGTCTGCTGGCCCTGCTGATCGGCGCTGCCACACCACCGACCGCCCTCGCCGACACCGACGGCGATCCCGCGCCAGCCGCTGCGGCGACGCCGCTCAGCGGTCGCTACCTGCTGATGGACACCAATGGCCGCGCGGTCAGCAACGAGGACTTCCGCGGGCGCTGGCAACTCCTGTCCTTCGGCTACACCTTCTGCCCGGACATCTGCCCGACGACACTGGCACAGATGGCGGTCGTGCTGAACGCTCTCGGCCAGGACGCCGAACGACTACAGGCCTTGTTCGTCACCGTCGACCCGGAGCGCGATACCGCAAGCGTCCTGCGAGCCTACGTTGCGTTCTTTGACCCACGCATTGGCGGTCTGACCGGCTCGCCCGCGCTCGTCGGGAAAGCCGCCGAGAGCTTTCGGGTGCGCTTCGAGAAGGTGCGGCAAGCTGGCGCCGCCCCCGACGAGTATTCGGTCGACCACACGACCGGAATGTACCTGCTTGGCCCCGACGGGCGCTACCTGCGCAAATTCACGTACGGTACGCCACCGACCGAAATCGCAGCGCAAATCCGCGACTACCTGAAGTCGCCAGCACGCTGACCTGGCTGGCGCATACCGCCAAAATGGGCGCGGCGCGCCATCCCGGTGGAAGGCGCGCCGCACACCCGAGCGACGACGGCAAAGTCAGCTCAGCGCAAAACGGGCTCAGCAACTTTCATCGCGCGCTTGCCAACGCCGCCGCGAATGCTCGCGCTGCGGCTTTGGCTATCGCGTGTCATCAGCAAAGCTTGACGACGATGTTGTCGAGCGAGTGCGCTGCGTCGGACACGCGGTCGGCGGCGTTCGACAGATGGCGATAGGTTTCCCGCCGTTTGAACATGTTCAGGTAGTCGTCGCCCTGGAAGAGATCGGCAATGGCTCTCCGGTAAGCCTTTTCAACCGTTCTCTCCGCCTTACGCGCCGCCGCCGCGTCGCCGCCAGCAGCAGCCGGGTCGGTCGATAGGCGGGCAAAGCCGCGCGCCAGCGCCTCAGCCCCCTCGCGCAGGTGCAAAGCCATTTCCAGACTGTGCTTGTCGGGCGCAAGGCCGAGAACGTCCATCTCGACCACGGTCGACTTGCAGTAATTGACGATGTCGTCGAGCGTCATGATCGCGCTGTGAATATCCTCGCGGTCGATCGGGGTCGAGAAAGCCTCGCTCAGCACGTTCAGATTGCTTGCCTTGACGCGGTCGGCCTCGTGCTCGTCGGCACGCACCTGCTGGCTGACCGTCGGGTCGGCCGTTTCCATGAACTCGACCAGCAGGCGGGTGGTTTCCGCGGCGTTCGCGCTCTGCTGGGCAAGCATGCCGAAGAAGTCGGCAACCGTCGGGAAAACGCGTTCGTACAGGCGACGAAAGATCGGCGTGTTGTCTTTGGTTTGGTTATCGTCCATAGTTATCTCCTGAGGTGGGTTTTGGTCTAGCCGATGACGACTTTGGCTATGGCATAGATGACGATTGCAGTAATCGCCGAGGCCGGAATGGTATAGAGCCAGGTTTTGCCGATGTCTTTCGCCTTCTTCCAGCGCACCGCCCGCGGCCGCTCCGAGTAGCCGATACCCATGATCGAGGTGGCCACGACGTGCGTCGTCGACACCGGCGCACCCAGATAGGACGCCGAGAGGATCAGGATGGCCGAGGTCAGTTGCGAGTCGAAGGCGTGCAGCGGACGAACGCGGTAGATGGCAAAGCCGAGCGTGCGGACGATCCTCCAGCCACCGGACAGGATGCCCAGCGTGATGGCTATCGCGCACGCGAGCATGACCCAGAACGGCACTTCGAATTTCGGAATGAAGCCGCCCAGGAGAAGCACCAGGGTCAGCATGCCCATGCTCTTCTGCGCGTCGTTGGCGCCGTGCGAGAACGCCAGGCCGGCTGCGGTGACGAACTGCAAGCGGCGCAGCGTCGTGTTCGCCGTTGGCCGGGCGCCCGCGAGCATCCGGCGACCGATCCGGTGAATGGCAAAGCCGACCCAGAAACCGAGCAAAGGCGAAACGAAGAGCGAAACGAGAACCTTCATCACGCCAAGCAGCTTGCCTTGTTGCATCAGCGGGTCCCAACCCCAGATGACGTACTGCGAACCCACCGCGGCGACCACCGCACCAGCCAGGCCACCGACCAGGGCATGCGATGAGGACGATGGAATACCCAGCCACCAGGTCGCCAGGTTCCAGACGATCGCCCCGAGCAGGCCGCAGAAGAGGATCAGCACGGCGAGCTGCTTGTCAATGGTTGATAAGTCGACGAACTTGCCGATGGTATTGGCCACCGCCGTACCGCCGAGCAAAGGACCGAGAAACTCGAAGACGCCGACGACGACGACCGCCTGCACCGGAGTCATGGCGCGCGAAGCAATGACCGTCGCCACGATGTTTGCCGCGTCGTGAAAGCCGTTGGTGTAGTCGAAAAACAATACAATGACCACAGTGGCTACGGCCAACCAATAGAGAGTATCCATATGCCCCCTTCCTGTGTACTTACCCTTCGCCAGATCTCCGCTGGACACCGTAGCGGTTTTTCGTTATGGTTTCGCCTATGGATCTGGCGAAGCGGCTGTGGGAAGGTGATGCGCTGGAATACGTTCGGGAGATGGCC
>WBZM01001205.1_pt1 | contig 27330 bp, 29 predicted proteins | sample 5204271 | NCBI WGS metagenome assembly WBZM01 (sample SAMN12344346, study PRJNA552823) | activated sludge metagenome | biome: Activated sludge suspended growth; feature: Nitrification reactor; material: Wastewater; isolation source: activated sludge from nitrification reactor of wastewater... | reverse complement strand
GTCGGGTCCTCGGCGATCTGCACGCCGCGGATGCCGACGCCGAACACGCCGTTGCCCTCGGCGTCGACCCAGCCGACCGGTCCGGCGTAGCGACCGCGGTCGGCCCGTTCCAGCTCGGCCTGCACCGCCAGCGCCTCGATGCGGGGCCAGCCGCCGACCGCCGGGGTGGGGTGCAGGGCCGCGACCAGCTCGAGCACCGACGGCTCCGGCTGGCCGAGGCGGCCCTCGACCAGCGTCGCGAGGTGCTGGACCGGGCCCGCGGCGACCACGGAGGGCTCCGGCTCGGCGTCGAGGTAGGAGCACCACGGCAGGAGCGTGTCGTGGACCGCGTCGATGGTGATCTGGTGCTCCCAGCGGTTCTTGGTGGATCCGAGCAGCTCGCCGGCCCGGCGTGAATCGGCATCGGGGTCGCCGGTGCGCGGCAGGGTGCCCGCCATGGGATGAGCGCGCACCACGTCGCCGATGCGTGACACCAAGAGCTCGGGTGTGGCGCCGACGAAGCCGTCGACCGAGTAGGCGAACGCCGCCGGTGACGCGGCACGGAACCGTCGCAGCAGCGTGGCCGCGTCCAGGGCCTGGTCGGTCCGCACCGACAGCTCACGGGCGAGCACGACCTTGGTCAGCTCGCCGCGCCCGATCCGATCCACCGCGGTGGCCACCGACGCGGCCCACTCCCGGGGGCTGAGGACGCTGCTGATCGTCACCGACGTCGGATCCGTCGGTGTCGGGGCCTCGTCGCCGTCCTCGGAGCTGGCAGCGACGTCGGAGGTGGTTGCGGCGTCGGAGCCCGCAGCGGCGTCGCCGATGCGGGTCGTCCATCGCTCACCATCCGCGGTGCGGCCGTGGATCACCGCCGGCACCACCAGCGATGCGGGGGTGTCACGGTCATACGGCAGCGCCCCGAAGGCGACCGGTCCACGGCCGGCGCCGCCCGATCCGTCGTGGACGATCCCGGCCAGGGTGTCGGCGACGGCGTCGACGTGCTCCGGCCACGGCGCCGGCAGGTCGATCCGCAGCGCCTCGCCCGATCCGCGGAGACTTCGGCGCGGCGAGCAGAAGGCGACGTGAGCGCGGCCCGGGGGCGGCAGCTCGTCGACGGGCTGTCCCGGCTCGGTGCGGGCCACGAGGTCCATCTCGGTCACCGGCCGTGGTGGCGGACCGCGGTCACAGCACCCGGGTCGCGGTGATCAGCTGGGCGATGCCGCCCGACAACAGGGTCCGGTCCACGTCGCGGAACCCGCCGTCGCGGACCACGTCGAGCAGCTCGGCCGGTTCGGGCAGGTACTCGACCGACCGGGGAAGGTACGAGTAGGCCCGCCCGTTCGAGAGGATCCCGCCGATCACCGGGACGACGCGGCCGAAGTAGATCCCGTGGCCCATGCGCATGATCGGGTTGGGAGGTTCGGCAACCTCGAGCAGGGCGAGACGTCCTCCGGGTCTCACCACCCGACCGAGTTCGGCGACGGTGGCGGCCAGGTCGGTGAAGTTGCGCAGGGCGAACCCGCAGGTCGCCCCGTCGAGCGCTCCGTCGGGGAACGGCAGCGCCACCCCGTCGGCCTGGACGCGGGGGAACGGGGTCGGAGCGGCGGCCAGCATCCCGAAGCTGAGGTCCGCGCCGATCGGCACCAGACCGCGGGACGCCATCTCGGCGGCCAGGTCACCGGTCCCGGTGGCCAGGTCGAGCACCCGGGCTCCGGGCGCCAGTCCAAGCAGGTCCAGCGCCCGACGACGCCACCCGACGTCCATCCGGAACGTCATCACCCGGTTCACCAGGTCGTAGCGGGGTGCGATGGTGTCGAACATGGCCCGTACCGACGCCGTCTTGGCGGCCCCGGTCGGCAGCGGCTGGTCGGCCCGGGGGATCAGGTCGGCGGGGGATGAGTCGGGGGAGGCCATCGCCGCCACACTACGGGGCGGGGGCGAGGGCCCTCACACCGACAGCAGGCCCCGTCGCACCAGCGCGGCCCGGGCGGCCCGGGCGGTGGTGAACACCTCGGCGTCCCAACCCACAGCCCGTGCCCCCTCGACGTTGGCGGTGCTGTCGTCGAAGAACAGGACCTGATCGGCGGTGAAGCCGAAGCGCGATTCGCAGCGGCGGAAGATCACCTCGTCGGGTTTGCAGTGACCTTCGTCGCCCGAGATCATCACCCCCTCCAGACGTCCGAGGGCCGGGTAGGCGTCGGTGATGCCGGCCCAGGTGATCGCCGACCAGTTCGACAGCCCGACGCAGCGCACGCCGACGTGGAGCAGCTCGTCGATGAGGGCGACGGTCGCCTCGTCGGCGGGGCCGAGGCTGTGGCGGAAGTGCTCCACGTAGCCGTCGACCACCCAGCCGTGTCCGGGGTGGCGCTCCTCGACGATGCGGCGGACCTCGTCGACGGTGGCGCCCCGGTCCAGGTGTAGGTTGGTGGACAGGTCGAACACCTCGCGGGAGATGCGTTCGATCTCGTCCTCGTCGTCGACGAAGCGGGCCAACGCGTCGCGACGGTTCCACGGGATGATGACGTTGCCGAGGTCCCAGGCGACGACGGGGGCGCCGATGCTCACGACCCGGCTCCGTCGGTCACCAGCCGTGTCGCCTGCTCGGCGGCCCAGCGGTAGTCGGCCTTGCCAGACGGCGAACGTTGCAGCGCGTCGCGACGCAGCACCGCTTTGGGCAGCTTGTAGCGGGCGATGTGGCGGGCCGCCTCGGTGAGCAGTTCGTCGTCGCCGACCGGCTCCGCGTCCGGGTCGACCACGACGAGGGCGACGACCTCGTGGCCCCAACGCTCCGACGGTCGGCCGGCGACGACGCAGTCGCGCACCGCCGGGTGGTGCAGGAGCGCCTGTTCGACCTCCTCCGCGAAGATCTTCTCTCCCCCGGAGTTGATCGTGACCGAGTCCCGACCGAACAGCTCGAGCCGGCCGTCCTCGCCCAGGCGGGCCCGGTCACCGGGCACGGCGTAGCGGGTCCCGTCGATGACGGGGAAGGTGCGGGCGGTCTTGGCCTCGTCGCCGAGGTAGCCGAGCGGCACCCGGCCGCTCTGACCCAACCAACCCAGCTCGTCGTGTCCGGGCTCGAGCACCCGGTCCAGGTCCTCGGAGAGGATGCACATCCCCGGTCCGGGGGTGAAGTCGCCGGTCGACGCCTCCTGACCCGCGGTGGTCAGCTGCGTTCCCTGCTGGCCGGTCTCCGATGCCCCCAAACCGTCCATGACGATGATCGAGGGCAGCGCGGCGAGCAGCCGCGACTTCACGCCCGACGACAGCGCGGCGCCGCCCGAGGCGATGGCGAGCAGCGACGACAGGTCGGGGGTGCCGGCGGCCACCGCGGCCTCGATCCCCTCGACGAGGGGGCGTCCGAAGGCGTCGCCGACGATCAGCACGACGTTGACCCCTTCGGCGGCGACGGTGGCGAGCAGGTCGTCGACGTCGAGTCGCTCGGTGACCGACGGGAGCACCACCGTGTTCCCGTTCGTGAACGAGTTGAACGCCACCCAGTGGGCGGCCCCGTGCATGAACGGGGGCCCGGGCAGGATCTTGACCCCGCCGTTGAGGGCGTTGGCGGCCAGGTCCTCGTACGAGGCCCACTCCTGCTGGTCGCCGGGCCGACGCCCGCCCATCGCGGCGACGAAGATGTCGTCCTGACGCCACATCACGCCCTTGGGCATGCCGGTCGTGCCGCCGGTGTAGAGGATGTAGAGGTCATCCGGCGACCAGGCCGCCACCACGTCGTCGGCCAGCTCGGGGGTGGCGGCGGCGAGCACGTCCTCGTACCACTCGGCGCCGGGGAGCAGACCGTGGCCCGACCCGTCGGGCACCTGGATCAAGACGTCGAGCCGGTCGAGGCGGTCACGGACGGCGGCCAGCGTGGGAGCGAAGGCCGAGTGGAACACCACCGCCCGGGCCCCGGAGTCGGCCAGCAGGTACTCCAGCTCATCGGCAACGTAGCGGTAGTTGACGTTGAACGGGACGGTGCGGGCCTTGTAGGCCCCGAGCATCGACTCCAGGTACTCGGCGCTGTTGTGCATGTACAGCGCGACGTGGTCCTGTCCGGAGCGGTGCGATTCGAGCTGCTCGCGCGCCACGACCGATCCCAGGCCACGGGTCCGCAGGGCGTCGGCGAGTCGGCGGGTCCTCTCGGTCACCTGGGCGTAGCTGCGCCGCTCCGCGCTGCCGTCGGGACGGCAGGTGACGATGCAGTCGCGGTCGCCGACGGCCGCGGCCACCGTCTCGTGGATGGTGGCCAGGTTGAACCCCTGGTCGCTTCTCGTCTGGTCTCCGTCGACGCTGGTCTGCACCACACCCCCCGGTCGGTCTCGGAGTGTCGATCGTACGGTCGACGCCCGGGCGGGGCGAACCCTGGAGCGGGTTCGGGTCGCGTCAGTCCGCCGGACAGCTCCTGGCCGCGTCGGGGGCGCGACCCGAGATCAGGTACTCGTCGACCAGGTCGGTGGCGCAGCGGTTGCGGCCGTAGGCGGTGTGCCCCTCGATGTCGACGGTGACGAGCACGGCCGAGCGCAGCGTCGAGGCGACGGCGCGGGCCCCCGACAACGGGGTCGCGGGATCCCCGGTGTTGCCGACGACGAGGATCGGTGGGGCGTCGGGAGCGGTGACCGCGGCGGGGACGACGTCGGAGCGGACCGGCCAGGTCGCGCACGGCAGCAGCTCGTTGGCGACCGAGCCGCCGAACCGGGGGGAGCGGGCCCGGGCCTGGTCCGCGAACGTCTTCCACGACGCGGCGTCCGGCGGCGGTGGCGTGTCGGTGCAGACGACGCCGGCGTAGGTGCCGTAGCCGCTGAGGTCGTGGTAGGCGTTGGACAGCGCGAGGAGAGCGGTGCCGTCGCCGTCGAGCGCCGAGGCCAGCGCCGGGCCCAGCTGTCGCCATCCGTCGGTCAGGTAGCCGGTGTAGATCGCCGCGGTGGCGAGCTCGGCCGGACCGATCGGAGTGTGGGCGTCCGTTCGCAGGGGTGCCCGTTCGACCCGGTCCCGCACCCGGTCGTAGGCCGCGGTCAGGTCCTCGACGCCGCAGGCCCGAGACCGGGCGGAGCACCGGGCGGCTGCCGCGTCGAAGGCGGCGTCGAAGCCGTCGATCTGGCCCATCAGGAACTCGGTGAACCCCTTGGACGGGTCGACCACACCGTCGAGCACCATCGTGCGGATCCCGGCGGGGAACGCGTCCGCGTACATCTGGCCGATCTGGGTGCCGTAGGAGAACCCGACGTAGTCGATCGGTCCGTCGTCGAGCGCCAGGCGGAGGGCCTCGAGGTCCCGGACGACGTCACGGGTGCCGATGTGGGCGAGCAGCTCCGCGTCGTGGGTGGCGCAGTCGTCGGACACGGCGCGGGCGAGTCGTTCCAGCTCGGCCTGCTCGGCGGGGGAGTCGGGGTCGGGGTCGGCCGCGACGAACCGGGTGACGGTGTCGGTCCCGCAGGTCACCGGGGTGGAGTCCCCGACGCCGCGGGGGTCCCATCCGACGCGGTCGAACCGTCGGGCGATCCCCGGGCTGAAGGGGTCGTCCTCGACGAGCTCGACGCCCGAGCCGCCGGGTCCGCCCGGGTTGGCGACGATGGTGCCGATCCGCTCATCGGCCGGTCCGGCGGCGGTCCGGCGGGCGACCGCCAGCTCGATCGTCGCCCCGTCCGGACGGGACCAGTCGAGCGGGACGACCAGGGTGGCGCAGCTCAGGTCGGGATCGTTCGGGTCGTCCTCGCACGACGCCCACCGGAGCGGGGCGGGACGCCATCGGGCCGGCAGTCCTGCTGTTGACGGATCCGCCGGGTGGAGGTCCGCGTCGTGGTCGGGTACGAGCTCGGATCCCCGTCCGGACGCGGCCCTCGACGGGCGAGGGTCGGAGTCGAGGCGGGGCATCGGTTCCCGTGCACCGCTGCACGTGGTCGACGACGCGACCAGGACCGTGGCGAGGACGACGGCGAGAGCGACGACGCGGCGAGGGTGGCGGCGGCGTGGCATCGGATCACTGTACGGGTGGGGTCACCGGGCCCCGACCCGCGGCCCGGCCACAGCCGTAGTCTTCTCAGGGTGAGGTGCGACCCGACCGCTCCGGACCGATCTCCGGCCGGGGGGTCACTCCGAGTAGCGGAAGATGATCTCCGACACGCAGGCGGGCTTGGGAGCGCCCTCGACCTCGAAGGTGAAGGTCATCGAGATCTGAGCCCACCCGCCGGGCAGGTCCTCGACGGAGTCGAGGGTGGCGCCCAGTCGGAGGTTGGAGCCCACCGGAACCGGCGACGGGAACCGGACCTTGCCGCAGCCGTAGTTGACGCCCATCTTGATGCCCTTGACCGTCATGATCTGCGGGAAGAGCACCGGGCCGAGCGACAGGGTCAGGTAGCCGTGGGCGATCGGGCCGCCGAAGGGCGACTCGGCCGTGGCCCGCTCGACGTCGACGTGGATCCACTGGTGGTCACCGGTGGCGTCAGCGAACGTGTTGACCCGCTCCTGGGTGATCTCCATCCACTCGGAGTAGCCCAGATGGGTCCCCACGAGCTCCTTGAGTCCTGCGATTCCGTTCACCTCGGTGGCCATGGCGGCATCTTGGCAGCGGTCGCGGTTGGCAGGCCAGCCCGGCCGGAGGGCACAGGGGAGCCAGCCCGGCCGGAGGGCACAGGGGAGCCAGCCCGGCCGGAGGGCACAGGGGAGCCAGCCCGGCCGGAGGGTTCAGGAGAACCAGATCTTCTGGTGCTCGCGCGACTGGGGGTGCAGCAGGAGCGCCACCAGGGCGTAGACGAAGATCGCGTTGATGATGTCGCCGGGGACGAGCACGAAGCCGATGTTGCGCATCAGCGACGCGCCCGAGATGAACACGATCACCAGCCGCAGCACGAACGGCAGGAAGGCGGCGACGACGGCGACCTGGTAGCCGAGCTTGAGCTCGTTGGCGATGCCGTAGGCGCCGTAGACGTTGGCGCCCAGGCTGGCGAGCAGCAGCACCGCGCCGATCGCCGAGCCCATGACCCCGCCGGTGAACACGGCGAGCAGGGCCCAGAAGGCGTTGAAGTAGAGCAACCACTGGCTGATCACCAGCGTCTGGGGCAGGCGCGGGTTGTACCAGCGGCGTTCGGAGAGGGGGGCCATGGCTGACAGTCTGGCGGAGCCGGAGCGGGTGGTGGTGCTCGCCGGGGTGGTGCTGGCCGCGGGGGCCGGGGTGCGCCTGCGTCCGCTGAGCGCGTGGCGCCCCAAGGCGCTGTGTCCCATCGGTGCCACCACCCTGGTCGATCGGGCCGTGGCGCAGGTCGCGGCGGTGACGGGAACCCCGGTGGCGGTGAACGTCCACCACGGGCGGGCCGCCATGTTGGAGCACCTCGAGGACCGCATCGACGTCCACGTGTCGCTCGAGGAGGAGCGGGCGTTGGGCACCGCGGGGGCGGTCGCGCACCTGGCCGGCTTCCTCGACGGTCGTGGCGCCCTTGTGGTCAACGCCGACACGGTGCACGCCGAGGACCTGCGGGCGTTCGTGGCGGGGTGGGACGGCCGGCGCGTACGCGTCCTGGCCACCCCCGACCCGGACGCCGGACCCGATCGTGGGGAGGAACCGGCCTTCGGTCCGCGCAGCGGGATCGTGGCGTCGATCGTGCCGTGGGAGCACGTGCAGGCGCTGGTGCCGGAACCGTCGGGGCTGTGGGAGCTGCTGTGGCGACCCGAGCTCGAGGCGGGTCGCCTGGACGTGGTGATGGCGACCGGGACCGTCATCGACTGCGGGACCCCCGAGCAGTACCTGCGGGCCAACCTGTGGGTCAGCGGCGGGCGGTCGGTGATCGGGGCGGGAGCGGTGGTGCGGGGCCGGCTCGAGCGGTCGGTGGTGTGGCCGGGGGCGACGGTCGAGGACCACGAGCACCTCATCGACGCCGTCCGCGCGGACCCGGGCCCGGGCCCGGGCGGCACCGTGCTCATCCGCTGATATAGGGGTCCTCACTCACAACCCTTGTCGCTTTCGCGCCCTCAGAAATCTGGAACCCCGGCGCCGACGTCGGATCAGCGGCGGCGGGCGGGCGGTGCGACCGCGGTGGCCTCGTGGCCGGCGCGCAGCTGGCCGCACGCGGCGTCGATGTCGGAACCGCGGGTGTCGCGGACCGTCACGTTCACCCCGCGCCGTCGCAGGTCCTCGGCGAAGGCCTGGACACGGTTGCGCGACGATCCGCGAACCGCGTAGCCGGGCGTCGAGTTCAGCGGGATCAGGTTCACATGGGCCCGCAGGTCGGTCGCGATGTCGGCCAGGCGGGCGGCGTCCTCGAAGCGGTCGTTGACGCCGGAGATCATCGCCCACTCGAAGCTGAGGCGACGGCGGGTCCGGTCGACGTAGTCCCGGCACGCCTCGACCAGGACCGGCAGCGGGTAGCGACGGTTGATCGGCACCAGCTCGTCGCGGAGCTCGTCGTCGGCGGCGTGAAGCGACACGGCCAGGTTGACCGGCAGGTCCGCGACGGCCAGTCGCCGGATGCCGGGCACCAGCCCGACCGTCGACAGGGTGAGGTGCCGGGCGCCGATGCCGATGTCGTCGTGCAGGCGGTGCACGGCCTCCCAGGTGCGGTCGTAGTTGGCGAGCGGTTCGCCCATGCCCATGAACACCACGTTGGAGATCCGCCGATCGCCCGCCTCGCGTCGGGCCATCACGACCTGTTCGACGATCTCGCCGGCCGAGAGGTGCCGTTCGAAGCCCGCCTGGCCGGTGGCGCAGAACCCGCACGCCATGGCACAGCCGGCCTGGGTCGACACGCACACCGTGCTGCGGTCGTCGTAGTGCATGAGCACGGTCTCGATCCGTGACCCGCCGTCGAGCGCCCAGAGGAACTTGACCGTGCGGCCGTCGTCGCCGGTGACGCGGGTGACCTCGTCGAGCGCGGTGGGCAGCTGGGCGGCCAGGCGTTCGCGAAGTGCCTTCGGCACGTTGGTCAGCTCCGACACCGTCCGGCCCTGGCGGTACAGCCCGTCCCAGACCTGCTCGACCCGGTAGGCCGGCTCACCGGTCAGCAACTCGGACAGCTCGTCACGGCCGAGGTCGTAGCGGGTCCGGCGCGACCCCGGCCCGGGGCGGCTCCCGCCGGGGGTGCTCACGAGGAGGTCTCCGGGTCCGGGTTCGTCGCCGGTCCGTCGGTGCCGTCGTGTCGGTGGGCCGGCGTGTAGGCGGCGTTCGAGTGGTGCACCACGAAGCCCAGTCGCTCGTAGAGGCGCAGGGCGGCGGTGTTGACCGCTTCGACGTAGAGCATCCCGACGCGCAGGCCCCGCTCGGTCAGGTGGTTCAGGCCCGCCACGGTGAGTGCCCGCCCCAGGCCGGTGCCGGCGGTCGACGGGTCGGCCGCGATCACGAAGATCTCACCCATCGCCGGGTCCTCGGCGCCGTCAGGTGCGGGGCCGGCCGGGTGCTCACGGGTCCAGCAGAACCCGTCGACGTCGCCGTCGACTCCGTCGTGGACGAGGAACCCGTCGGCGCGGACCCACGGTTCGGCGAGCCGAGCCGTGAGGCGGGCACGGTCCCATCCGCCCTGGTCCGGGTGCCAGCGGAAGGCCCGGTTGTTGACCGACAGCCAGGCGGCGTCGTCAGCGCCGGGCTCGAAGGCGCGGACGTCGATCGACCGGGTGGATGCGAGAACCGATCCGGCGAGCGGCAGGTCCACCCGCATCTGGTGCAGGAGCCGCAGCATCGAACGACCCTCTGAGCGCATGGCCGCGTCGACATCGGGCGTCACCGCCGACACCCATTCGGGCTCGGGTCGGGGATCGCTGGGTCCACGCTCGAACGCGGACGCATCATCGGCCATCGCAGCGACGCTACCCGGGCCACGCGACGACCGGATCTGCGGCATGGCGCCGACGCCGTGAACGATCGGACGACCGGTCGTGGGAGTCGTGGACAGCTCAGGGTCGGTGTGCTGAACTGACCCGCACCAGGTTCCCGCCACCTGGTATCGGCGACCAGTGGGCTCCCGCCGCCCGGGTCGCCCGGCCGGCGCTCCTTCGGGGGCGCCGTGCCCGTTTTCGCCCCGGTCGACCGACGCGGTCGTGCCACGATGGCTCCCATGAGCGACGATCGCATCGAGGTCTCCCGCACGGTCCACGCCGAGCCGGGCGCGGTGTTCCGGATCCTGTCCACGCCGGCCGGACACGTCGCCATCGACAGCTCCGGGATGTTGATGAGCGCCGAGGGCGAGCCGGTCGCGGCGGTGGACGACACGTTCGTGGTCCACATGGACCGCGAGGCCCTGAACGACTTCCCGCTCGGGCTCTACGACGTCACGATCCGCATCGTCACCTTCGAGGCCGACCGGGAGATCGCCTGGGTGGTCGAGGGCCAGCTCAACATCGGCCACGTGTACGGCTACCGCCTGGAGCCCGGCGCGGAACCGGGGACCACCGAGGTGACCTCGTACTACGACTGGTCGGGGATCTCCCAGGAGTGGCGCGACGCCGGCATCTTCCCCGTCATCTCCGAGGGGGCGCTGCGGGCGACGCTCGGCATCCTGGCCCGCACCGTCGCGTCAGGCCCCACTCCAGGCCCCGCCCCCGTTCTGTAGTGCGAGATCCACACGAACGTGTGGATCTCGCACTACAGAACGGCAGGGAGTGGTCGGAACGGCAAGGAGGGGTCGCGTCGGCGGTCAGGCCCGGGGTTCGACGAAGTGCTCGGCCGCCTCGAGCGCCCGCCGCAATCGTCGTTGCGCCGCCTGCAGGTTCCGCTCCACCTCGTAGAGGTCGCCGAGCAGGTCGTCGCGGTCGGTCACCCGCACCACCGACGCGGCCTCGTCGACGCGGGCCAGCACCTGGTCCAGGGTCGACTGCATCGATGCGAGGTCGGCGTGCAGGCTCACGGCCGGATTCCTACTACTGGCCGCCGCGGCGCCACCACTACCGTGGACCGCCGTGCTCAACCGACTCGACCTCCGCGGTGTCCCCGATCCGTCCGGTTCGCTGCCCCGCCCGCAGGTGGACGGCGACGAGCCGGTGGCCGCGGTGCGGTCGATCCTCGCCGAGGTGCGCAACCGCGGCGACGCCGCCCTGATCGAGCTCACCGAGCGCTTCGACGGCGTCGTGCTCGAGCGGGTGCGTGTTCCGGCCGAGGACATCGACGCCGCGCTCGCCGCGACGCCCGACGACGTGCGCGCCGCGTTGGAGCTGGCCCGCGACCGCATCCGTGCACACCACGAGACGCAGCTGCGCGCCGAGGTCGTCCACGACACCGACGGCGTGCACATCCGTTCGTTCCACCGCCCCGTCGACCGGGTCGGCTGCTACGTGCCGGGTGGCCGCGCCGCGTACCCCTCGACGCTGCTGATGACGGCGGTGCCCGCCCAGGTCGCCGGGGTCCCGGAGGTGGCGGTGTGCGTCCCACCCGACCGCGACACCGGCCGCGTCACCCCGGTCACGCTGGCCGCCGCCGCGGTGGCGGGCGTGGACGAGGTGTACGCCATCGGTGGCGCCCAGGCCATCGGAGCGCTCGCCTACGGCACCGAGCAGGTGCCGGCGGTCGACGTGATCTGCGGCCCGGGCAACAAGTACGTGGCGCTGGCCAAGCAGGAGGTCGCCGGCACCGTCGGCGTGGCCGCCGCGTTCGCCGGGCCGAGCGAGGTCGTCGTGATCGCGGACGGGACCGTCCGTCCGGAGCTGGCGGCCGTCGACGTCATCCTCCAGGCCGAGCACGGCCCCGACGGCCTGGCCTGGCTGATCTCCTGGGACTCCGACGCCCTCGACGCCATCGACGCCGAGCTCGCCCGGCTGACCGAGGCGGCGCCCCGCCGGGCCGATATCACCGCCACGCTGGCCGACGGCGGCTACGCCGTGCTGGTGGACTCGCCGGCTGCCGCGGTCGAGGTGGCCAACCTGGTCGCCCCCGAGCACCTCGAGCTGCTCTGCGCCGGAGCCGAGGACCTGGTCGCAGCGGTCCGCAACGCCGGGGCGATCTTCGTCGGCCCGTGGAGCCCGGCGTCGGTGGGCGACTACGTCGCCGGGCCCAGCCACGTGCTGCCGACCTACGGCACCGCCCGCTTCTCCTCGGCGTTGACCGTCGACGACTTCCTCAAGCACCACCACGTGATCACCGTCGACGGCGACGCGTTCGACCGCATCGGACCGGCCGTGCAGTCGTTGGCCGAGGCCGAGGGGCTCGACGCCCACGCCGAGTCGATCCGGATCCGGCGGGATCTGCGCGACCGGCGGATCGACGGCCACCGGGGAGCGACGTCGTGAGCCGGCCGCCGGTGCGCGACCAGATCGCGCTGATGGACGGCTACCACTCACCGCAGGTCGACGTCCGGGTCCGCCTCAACACCAACGAGGCGCCCGAGCCGCCGCCGGCGGCGTTCGTCGACGCGCTCGCCGCCGGTCTGTCGGGGATCGCGTGGCACCGCTACCCGGACCGTGCCGCGGTCGCTCTGCGATCGCGCATCGCCGAGGTCGAGGGTGCCGAGACCCCCGTACCGATCGACGCCACCAACGTGTTCGCGGCCAACGGCTCCAACGAGGTGCTCCAGTCGATCTGCCTGGCCTACGGGGGTGCCGGCCGGACCGTCGCCACATTCGAGCCGACCTACGCCCTGCACTCCCACATCGCCCGGGTGTGCGGGTCCGACGTCGTCTCCGCGGCCCGGGAGGCGGACTTCACCCTGGACGTCGACGTCGCCCGACGCCTGCTTCTCGACCGACGCCCGACGATCACGTTCCTGTGCTCGCCCAACAACCCGACCGGCCGCCTGGAGCCCGAGGAGACGGTGCGCGCCGTGCTGGAGGTGGTCGAGGAGATCGGCGGGCTGCTGGTCGTCGACGAGGCGTACGGCCAGTTCTCACCGTGGTCGGCGTTGAGCCTGCTGTCCGAGGACCGGCCGGTGGTCGTGACCCGGACGTTCTCCAAGACCTGGTCCGCGGCCGCGCTCCGTCTGGGATACCTGATCGGCCCGTCCTGGGTCGTCGCGGACCTCGAGAAGGTCGTCCTGCCGTACCACCTCGACTCGATGACCCAGCTGGCCGGGGTGCTCGCCCTCGACCACCTCGACGACATGCAGCGACGGGTGGCGCGCCTGGTCGAGGAGCGGGGCCGGCTCGAGGCCGCGCTGGGCTCGCTCGAGGTCGACATGTGGCCGAGCGCCGCGAACTTCATCCTCTTCCGCCCCCGCGGCCGTGACGGTGCCGAGGTCTGGCAGGAGCTGGTCGACCGCGGCGTGCTGGTGCGCAACTGCGCGTCCTGGCCCGGCCTGGAGGGCTGCCTGCGCGTCACGCTCGGCACCGTCGAGGAGGACGACGAGTTCCTGGCCGCGCTCACCGGGGTCCTGACCGGCCGGTGAGCGCACCGGGCCGCAACGCCGGGTCGGTCCGAGCGATCGCGTTCTGGTGTCGGTGCGCCGACGCGCGATCCTTGACCCCGTGAGCGACACCCCCCGCACCGCCCAGGCCGAGCGCGTCACCAAGGAGACGACGATCTCGGTCACGCTCGACGTCGACGGCGGCGGCACCACCGACTGCCGCACCGGGCTGCCGTTCTTCGACCACATGCTCGACCAGCTCGGCCGCCACGGCGGCATGGACCTGACCCTGCACGCGGACGGCGATCTGGAGATCGACGCGCACCACACCGTCGAGGACACCGGCATCATCGTCGGCGAGGCGCTGCGACAGGCCCTGGGCGACAAGCGCGGCGTGCGCCGCTTCGCGTCGATCCGGGTGCCCCTCGACGAAGCGGTGATCGAAGCGGTCCTCGACCTGTCGGGTCGGCCGTACCTGCACTACGACATCGACCCGCCCGGCGTGAAGGTCCTGGGCGACCCTCCGTTCGACCCCCAGCTGATGGAGGAGTTCTGGCGGGCGCTGGTCACCTCGGCCGGTATCACCCTGCACCTCACACTGGTCCGCGGTCGCAACACCCACCACATCATCGAGGCGTCGGTGAAGGCCGCGGCCCGCGCCCTGCGCGACGCCGTGCGGGTGGAGGGCACCGAGCTGCCCTCCACCAAGGGCACGTTGTGACCGTGGAGGCGGGCCCGCGGATCGCCGTGCTCGACTACGGCATCGGCAACCTGCGTTCGGCCGAGAAGGCGCTCGAGCACGTCGGCGCGGATGCCTTCCTGACCGCGGACCCCGACCGGGTCGAGAGGGCCGACGCGGTCGTCCTGCCCGGCGTCGGAGCGTTCGGACGCTGCCGGGAGGCGCTGTCGGAGTCGGGTCTGGACCAGGTCGCGCTCGACGCCGTGGCCTCGGGCCGACCGTTCCTGGGCATCTGCGTGGGCATGCAGCTGCTCTACGAGGAGTCCGACGAGTCGCCCGGCGTGACCGGCCTCGGCGTCCTGTCGGGCCGGGTCCAGCGACTGCCGGCGGGGGTCAAGCACCCGCAGATGCAGTGGAACCAGGTCGACCTGGTCAGCGAGTCGCCGCTGTTCGACGGGCTGGGCGAGCGCCCGTGGATGTACTTCGTGCACTCCTTCGCCCCCGAGGTCACCGGCGACGTGATCGGCACCTGCGACTACGGGGGAGCGGTCACCGCCGCGGTGCAGCACGAGATGGTGTTCGCCACCCAGTTCCACCCCGAGAAGTCCGGGACGGCCGGCCTCGCCCTGCTGCGGAACTTCGTCCGCCTGGCCGCCACCGCGACCGTCAGCTGATCCGCACCGCCCACCCGAGAGCTTCCGAGGACCACGAAGGCAACGATGGACCTGTACCCCGCGATCGACCTGCTCGACGGCCGCTGCGTCCGGCTGTACCAGGGCGACTACGACCGCAGCACCGTCTACGGCGACGACCCGGTCGCCCAGGCGCTGGCGTTCCAGTCCGAGGGCGCGCCGTGGGTCCACGTCGTCGACCTCGACGCGGCGCGCACCGGTGAACCCCGCAACCGCGACGTCGTCGCCGCCATCGCCGGGGCGCTCGACGTGCCGGTGCAGACCGGCGGGGGCGTGCGCACCGTCGAGGCCGCCGAGGCGCTGTTCTCCGCCGGCGTCGCCCGCGTCGTGCTGGGCACGGCCGCTCTGGAGGACCCCGACCTGGTCCGGCGCCTGGCCGCCGATCACCCGGTCGCGGTCGGCCTCGACGCCCGCGGATCCGAGGTGGCGGTCCGGGGCTGGCTCGAGGGGTCGGGCGCGGACGTGTTGGACCTGGCGGTCGCGTACCAGGACGCCGGGGTCGCGGCGCTGGTGGTCACCGAGATCAGCCGCGACGGCACCCTCGAGGGGCCCGACCTCGCCGGCCTGGCTGCGGTGGTCGCCGCGACCACGGTGCCGGTGATCGCCTCGGGCGGCATCGGCACCCTGGCCGACATCGAGGCGCTCGCCGCGCTGACGGCCGGAGGGCGGTCGCTGGCGGGAGCGATCACCGGGCGGGCCGTCTACGAAGGCGCGTTCACCGTGGCCCAGGCCGTCGCCGTCACCCGGGGGAGTGCGACATGACCGCGGTGGCCCGGGTCATCCCCTGCCTGGACGTCGACGCCGGCCGGGTGGTCAAGGGCGTCAACTTCGTGGCGCTGCGCGACGCGGGTGACCCGGTCGAGCTCGCGGCGCGCTACGACGCCGAGGGAGCCGACGAGCTCGTGTTCCTCGACATCACCGCATCGTCGGACGCCCGCGAGACCACGATCGACATGGTCCGCCACACCGCCGAAGAGGTGTTCATCCCCTTCACCGTCGGCGGCGGGGTCCGCAGCGTGGAGGACGCCCGTCGGATCCTGCGCGCCGGCGCCGACAAGGTCGGCGTCAACACCGCCGCGGTGGACCGCCCCGAGCTGGTCGCCGAGATCGCCGATGAGTTCGGCGCCCAGTGCGTCGTCGTCGCCATCGACTCCCGCGCCGGGGACGGCAACGGTCCCCGTTTCGAGGTCCACACCCACGGCGGGCGGACCCCGACCGGTCTCGACACCGTCGAGTGGGCCGCCCGGGTCGCCGAGCTCGGAGCGGGCGAGATCCTGCTGACCTCCATGGACCGCGACGGCACCAAGGACGGCTTCGACATCCCCGTCACCGCCGCGGTCTCCGACGCGGTCAACGTTCCGGTCATCGCGTCGGGCGGTGTCGGACGCGTCGAGCACATGGTCGAGGGCATCACCGTCGCCGGAGCCGACGCCGTGCTCGCCGCGTCGATCTTCCACTTCGGTCAGCACACCGTCGCCGAGGTCAAGGCCGCTCTCGCCGCGGCCGGGGTTCCGGTCCGACCCGTCTGAGCGACCGGTCCGGACCGGCCGGGGTACGGTGCCGCGATGGAGCTGCGCGTCTTCACCGAACCCCAGCAGGGAGCCACCTACGACCAGCTGCTCGCGGTGGCCCGAGCGTCCGAGGAGCTCGGCTTCGGCGGCTTCTTCCGCTCCGACCACTACCTGGCCATGGGCGACACCGCCGGGCTGCCCGGTCCGACCGACGCCTGGACCACCCTCGCCGGCCTGGCCCGCGACACGGCGACCATCCGCCTCGGCACGCTCGTCACCGCCGGCACCTTCCGGCTCCCGGGGCCGCTCGCCATCACCGTCGCCACCGTCGACGCCATGTCGGGTGGACGGGTCGAGCTCGGTCTGGGCGCCGGGTGGTTCGACGACGAGCACACCGCCTACGGGATCCCGTTCCCACCGCTCGGCGAGCGCTTCGACCGGCTGACCGAGCAGCTCGAGATCGTCGACGGGCTGTGGTCCACCCCGGCGGGCAAGACCTTCGAACACGACGGCCGCCACTACCAGCTCGCGGGCAGCCCCGCGCTGCCCAAGCCGGTGCAGCGGCCCCGGCCGCCGATCATCGTGGGCGGCTTCGGGGCGCGACGCACCCCCGCCCTGGTGGCGCGATTCGCGGACGAGTACAACGTGCCCTTCGCCGATGCCGACACCGTCGTGGCGCTCAACCGAGGCGTCGACGAGGTGTGCCGGGCCCACGACCGGGACCCGGCCACGGTGCTGCGCTCGGCGGCCCAGGTGCTCTGCGTCGGTCGGGACGAACCCGAGATCGCCCGGCGCGCCGGCGCCATCGGCCGTGAGGTCGACGAGCTGCGCTCCAACGGCCTGGCCGGCACCCCCGACGAGGTGATCGCCAAGGTCGAGCGCTTCGCGTCGATCGGCATGACGCGGTTGTACCTGCAGGTGCTCGACCTCGACGACCTCGAGCACCTGGCGCTGGTCGCCGAGAAGGTCATGCCCGCTGTCGCCTCGTCCTGAGGCTCGTCGTCCTGGGGCTCGTCGTCCTGAGGCGTCCTGTCGCGGGCGGCACGACGGCCGAGTACCGACCTCGCGACGCCACCGGTAGCGTGGTCGACCCATGACCGACGTCGACCCCACCGACGGCTACCCCGCCGACGCCGACCCCAGCGACGGCACCGGCCCCCACGACGCGGGTGCCGATGGGGCCGCGGCGGCCTCGCCGTCCCCGCCGCGGCCGACCGGGTCCCACGAGAAGCTGCCGGTGCGGATGCTCAACGACCGCATCCTGGTCAAGGTCGATGCCGAGGGGGACCGCCGCTCCACCGGGGGAATCCTGATTCCGGCCACCGCCCAGATGGGCAAGCGCCTGGCGTGGGCCGAGGTCCGGGCGACCGGCCCCAACGTGCGGGCCGTCGAGGACGGCGACCACGTCCTGTTCAACCCCGAAGAGGTCTACGAGGTCGAGGTCCGGGGCGACACGTTCATCATCCTGCGCGAGCGGGACATCCACGCCGTGGCCTCCGAGCGCCTCGAAGCCGGCCACACCGGGCTCTACCTGTAGGACCGGCGGAATCCGTAGGACCGCGGAACCACGCAATCCTCTGGATGCAGGACGGCGCCGCCGATTCCGGTTCGGCTCCCTCCGGCGGCCGCTCCTACGATTGGCCCATCATGTGCCCCGCTCCTGCGCCCTCGTCCGACACCCCACCCGCCGTGACCCCCGTCGCGGTGCGTGACGCCGATCTGGAGCTCATCCGCTACGACGCCGACGGCCTGGTCCCGGCCATCGTGCAGGACGTCGAGACCCGGGCCGTGCTGATGATGGCGTGGATGAACGCCGAGACGCTGCGCATGAGCCTGGAGCAGGGCCGAACCGTGTTCTGGTCCCGGTCGCGCCAGGAGGTGTGGCGCAAGGGCGACACCTCCGGTGACCGACAGTTCATCCGCTCGGCCCACTACGACTGCGACGGCGACGCGCTGCTGTTCCTGGTCGAGCAGGAGGGCAAGGGGGCGTGCCACACCGGCGCCTACACCTGCTGGTTCCGCACCTTCGGGTCCGACGAGCAGACCACCGACCGACCGGGACCGGTCTGAGGCCCTCGGGCCGATCGACGCCGCCGGATGCTGACCCGAGACCAGTTCCACCGCCTGGCCCGTGACCACCGCGTCGTCCCGGTCACCCGGACGCTGCTGGCCGACCTGACGACCCCGGTCGCCGCGTTCGCCCGGTGGTGCGGCCCCGACTCCCCGGCGGACGGGAGTCCGGCCCGGGCGGGCTTCCTGCTCGAGTCGGTCGACCACGGCGGCCGCTGGGGTCGCTGGTCCTTCGTCGGCCGCGACCCCCGGTTGCGCATCGTGTCCCGCAGCGGCCGGGTCGAGGTCGATGGATCGCTCCCCGACGGCCTGGTCGGCGATCTCCCCACCGGAAGCGGGATCCTGGCCGTGCTCGAGGTCCTGCTCGAGCACCTGCGGGCTCCGACCCCCGATGCTCTCGCCGCCGTCGTCGGGACCTCGGACGCAGCCGACGGACCCCGCGGTTGGGAGCTCCCGCCGTTGCACTCCGGGGTCATGGGCTACCTCGGCTACGACGTCGTCCGCGAGGTCGAGCGCCTGCCGGCGGTGCCCGCCGACGATCGGGGTTGGCCCGACGCGGTGCTGTCGGTGATCGGCGAGATCGCCGCGTACGACCACTGGTCCCAGCAGGTGACGTTGGTCGCCAACGCCTTCGTCGCCGCCGGTTCCGGGCCGGCCGACCTCGACGCCGCCTACGACGACGCGGTCGCCCGGCTGGAGCGCATGGCCGCCGACGGTGCCACCCCGATCGACGAGCCGCTGGTCGAACCGCCCACCCGGGCCGACGAGTCGGTGGCGGTCACGTCGTCGATGTCGGGCGGGACCTACGAGGCGGCGGTCGACGCGGCCAAGGAGCACATCCTCGCCGGCGACATCTTCCAGGTGGTGCTGGCCCAGCGCTTCGACTTCACCACCACGGCCGAGCCGCTCGACGTCTACCGGACGCTGCGCCAGGTCAACCCGAGCCCCTACATGTTCCTGATGCGCGAGGACGACCTGACCCTGGTCGGCTGCTCGCCCGAGCCGATGGTGCAGCTGCTCGACGGCCGTGTGATCTCCCGCCCCATCGCCGGCACCCGGTTCCGGGGGCGCACCGACGAGCACGACCGCCGCCTGGCCGCCGAGCTGGTCGAGCACCCCAAGGAGCGGGCCGAGCACATCATGCTGGTCGACCTGGCCCGCAACGACGTCGGGCGGGTCGTCGAGTTCGGCACCTGCCAGGTCGACGAGCTGATGACCCTCGAGCGCTACAGCCACGTCATGCACCTGACCTCGCAGGTGTCGGGTGATCTGGCCGAGGGGCGCGGCCCGATCGACGTGCTGCGGGCCACGCTGCCGGCGGGCACGGTGTCGGGCGCGCCCAAGGTGCGGGCCATGGAGATCATCGACGAGCTCGAACCGGTCAAGCGCGGCCCGTACGCCGGCATCGTCGGCTACGTCGACTTCTCCGGCAACATCGACACCGCCATCGCCATCCGCACCATGCTGCTCGACCCGCCCGGAGCTGACGGGACCCGTCGGGCGTGCGTGCAGGCCGGCGCCGGCGTCGTCGCCGACTCGGTGGCCGCCGACGAGGAGCTCGAGACCCGCAACAAGGCCAAGGCGCTGCTGTCGGCGGTGCCGGCCGCTGAGCGCATGACCGCGCACCGCCGCGCCGCCGGAGGTCGCTGATGCCCACTTCGGCCGCGCCCGACGAGGGCGTCGTGGCCGGAGTGGGCGCGGCCCGCTCCGACGTCGTCGCCGTCGCCCTCGAGCGCGACGGCCTGGTTGTCACCGGGTCCGACGCGGCGACGTTCGTGCAGGGCCAGGTATCGGCGGACGTGTCGTCGTTGGCGGTGGGCGACAGCACGTGGTCTCTGCTGCTGGAGCCGCAGGGCAAGGTGGCGGCGTGGCTGCGCATCACCCGGACCGCTGACGCTGAGCTGTTCGTCGACGTGGACGCCGGGTGGGGGGAGACGACCCTGGCCCGGCTGCGCCGGTTCCTGCTGCGCGTCGACGTGGTCGTCGAGCCGGTCCGGCGCCGCGGCCTGGCACTGGTCGGGCCTCGGGCGGCCGACGTCGCCGACGGAGCGTCCGGGGCCGAGCTGTCGCTGGCGGTCGACCGCCGGGGACTGGCCGGAGTCGACCTGTTCGGCCCGGTCGACGGACCGGCACCGGAGCCGCCCGAGGGTGTGCAGCGGGTCGGGCCCGAGGTCCTCGAGGTGCTGCGGATCGAGCAGGGGTGGCCGGTCATGGGCCGCGAGCTCGACGCCTCGACCATCCCCGCCGAGGCGGGGGCGTGGCTCATCGACACCTCGGTCAGCTTCACCAAGGGCTGCTACACCGGCCAGGAGCTGGTCGCCCGCGTGCACCACCGGGGCGACAACGTGCCGCGCCACCTGCGGGGCCTGGTCATCGACGGGGCGGTGCTCCCGAGCCCCGGTGCACCGGTCATCGCCGAGGGCGTCGAGCGGGGAGCGGTCACCAGCGCGGTCGTGTCGCCCACGCTCGGAGGCGTGCCGGTCGCGCTGGCGATGGTGCATCGGCGAGTCGAGCTCGGCGTGGACGTCGAGGTCGACGGCGCGACGGCCCGCGTGGTCGACCTCCCGTTCGTCGCCCCGCCCCCTCCGAACTTGTAGCCAGCGGTCGCCAGGGCGACGCGTGGGCTACAAGTTCGCCGGGCCGTGTCGAACTTGTAGCTGGCGGTCGCCAGGGCGACGCGTGGGCTACAAGTTCGATGGGGGAGCGACGGGGGTCAGCGGGACCCGGAACCAGAACGCCGTGCCGCCGTCGGTGGGCGCGTGGACGCCGACCGTGCCGCCCATGGCGGTGACCAGCTCCCGGACGATGGCCAGCCCCAGGCCCGAGCCGGACTCGGATCGGGTCGGTCGACGGCGCCCCTGGTAGAGACGTTCGAACACGAAGGGCAGGTCGGCCGCGTCGATCGGGGTGCCGTCGTTGATCACTTGGACCACGACCGAGCGGTGGCCCGTCGTTGCCGACGGATCGCCGGCGGATTCGGCGGGTTCGCCGGACGCGGTGACCGTGACCGCTCCGGCCGCGAACCGGGTGGCGTTGCCGACCAGGTTGCCGACGACCTGCGCCAGACGGTCCGGGTCCACCGTCCCGGTCAACCCGGCGTCGGCCTGCACCACCAGGCTCAGGCCGGCCGCCGCCAACTCGGCCCGATGGGACTCGGCTGCGTCGGCGACCACGGATCCGACGTCGACCGGGCGGGGGTGCAGGGTGAACTGTCGGGCGTCGAGTCGGGCCAGGTCCAACAGGTCGCGCACCAGACGCTCCAGGCGGTCCGACTCGCGGCTGATGACCCGGGCGCCGTCCCCCGGTGCGGTCGCGCCGTCGGCGATCGCCTCGGCGTAGCCGCGGATGTTGGTCAGCGGGGTGCGCAGGTCGTGGCTCACCGACATCAGGAACTGCTGCTCCAGGCCCCGGGACCGGGCCAGGGCGTCGGCCATGGCGTTGATCGACCGGGCCAGCACGGCGGTCTCGTCGCCGGCTCCCGGGAACGGGTCGGGCAGGCGTGCGTCCAGATCTCCCGCCGCGATCCGTTCGGTCACCGCGGTGGCGTCGCGCACCGGCCTCGCCAGCCGGGAACCCAGCCACAGCCCGACCCCGACGGCCAACGCCACCACCAACGCCGAGGAGATCACGAACCACCCGGCGGGCCCGCTGAGCAGACCCCGGGTGGTGCCGGTCATGCCCACGACGATCACCGCGGGCCCGACGGAGCGTCCGGTGGCGGCGTACAGGCGACCCCCGGCCGACTCGCCCGACACCAGTCCTCCGGCGCGGACCGTTTCCTCCTCGGCCGGGGTGAGCGTGACCCCCGCGGGCAGCTCGCCCCGGCTGCGTCCCTCGGGTCCGACGATCACCGCGCCGATGTCGTGCAGGTCGAACGCGTCGGACATCCTGCGCAGCGACGTCACCGACAGTCGGGGGTTGCCCTCGGCGTCGGGTTGGTTGGCGGTTCCCAACGCCGCCGCCAGATCGGCCACCACTCCGGCCTGGCGTCGGAGGTCCGCCTCGGCGCTTCGGCGTGCCGCGGCCCGGCTCAACACCAGCGTGCCGAGCCCGGCGAGCGCCAGGGCGACGACCACCGACACGATCACGGCGGCGGACACTCGTCGACGCATCCCGGCTCCTCGTCCCGTGGTCCGGCCGTCAGTCCAGCCGGTACCCGACGCCCCACACCGTGACGAGGGGCAGGTCGTCGCCGAGCTTGCGGCGCAGCTGACCGACGTGGACGTCGACGGTCCGCTCGTCGCCGATCCAGCCGTCGCCCCACGCGCCGTCGAGGATCTGGCGGCGGCTGAGGGCGAGGCCGCGGTTGGCGCCCAAGAACGCCAGCAGCTCGAACTCCTGGGTGGTCAGACCCACCGGTTCGCCGTCGCGTCGGGCCTCGTGGCGGCCGAGGTCGACCTCGACGCTGCCCACCTCGATCACCGCCGGCGCAACAGTCGTCGCCGCGGCGGTCGCTGCCGCCCGTCGAAGCTGGGCCCGGACCCGGGCCACCAGCTCCCGGGGCGAGAACGGCTTGGTCACGTAGTCGTCCGCGCCCATCTCCAGGCCGAGAACCCGGTCGATCTCGTCGTCGCGTGCGGTGAGGAACACCACGGACACCGCCGCGTCCGAGGCCCGGATCCGGCGGCACACCTCGAGACCGTCGATTCCGGGCAGACCCACGTCGAGGATCACCACGTCGGGGCGGTGCGCGGCGATCAGCTCGAGGCCCCGTTCCCCGTCCGCGGCCAGGTAGACGCGGTGGTCCTCTCGTCGGAGGTACATGTCGAGCAGATCGGCGATCGCCGGATCGTCCTCGACGGCCACGATCGTTGCCACCGACCCGTTCTATCGGAGGATGACCACGGAGCGGTCAGGAGCCTGTGATCGGAGTGTGACGCGCCGTCTACCGTCGCGGACCCATGGCCACCTACCTGGACCGCATCCTCGATCGTCACCGGGCCGAGGCGGCCGCGGACGAGCGGCGCACCGAGGACCTGGTGCAGGCCGCCGGCGAGCTCCCACCGACCCGGGGATTCCGCGCGGCCCTGCTGGCGGGGACGGAGCTGGCGGTGATCTCCGAGGTCAAGCGCCGCTCGCCGTCCAAGGGCGACCTGTTCGCGGACCTGGACCCGGCCGCGCTGGCCGCGGACTACCAGGCCGCCGGGGCGAGCTGCCTGTCGGTGCTGACCGACGGCGAGTCCTTCGGCGGGTCCGCCGACGACCTGGCCGCGGCCCGGGCCGCGGTGAGCGTCCCGGTGCTGCGCAAGGACTTCACCGTGTCGGCCAACGACGTGTGCGACGCCCGGCTGATGGGGGCCGACTGCGTGCTGCTCATCGTGGCCGCGCTCAGCGACGGCGAGCTCGGCGAGCTGTCGGCGCTGGCGGTGCAGATCGGCCTCGACGTGCTGGTCGAGGTGCACGACGAGGCCGAGCTGGAACGGGCTCTCGCCACCACCGCCGGGGACCTCGTCGGGGTCAACCAGCGGGACCTGGTCACCTTCGAGGTCGACACCGCCCGAGCGGTCCGGGTCGCGGCGGCCATGCCCGCCGGCACGGTCCGGGTGGCCGAGTCGGGGGTGCGTGGCCGCGACGACGCGCTCGCGCTCGCCGCCGCGGGCTACCACGCCGTTCTGGTCGGCGAGCACCTGGTCACCGCTGCGGACCCCGGCGCCGCGCTCGCCGCGCTGCGGGTTCCCCGGGGGCCGCGCGGCGGTTGAAACCCTCCACGAACCGTCGCGTCGGTGCCGATAGCGTTCGAGCCGTGTTCGTGAAGATCTGCGGCATCACCAACGAGGAGGACGCCCTGATGGCGACCGCCCTCGGAGCCGACGCCGTGGGCTTCGTGTTCGCCCCCAGCGCCCGCCAGGTGAGCGTGGGGACCGTGCGCGACATCGTCAAGCGGCTCCCACCCGAGGTGGTGACGGTCGGCGTGTTCCGCGACCAGGCCCCCCGGCTGGTGATCGACACGGTCCTCGAGGCCGGGTTGCGGGCCGTGCAGCTCCACGGCCACGAGTCCCCGCAGGACGCGGCGGAGATCCGGCCCTACGCCCACGCCCTGATCGTGGCGCTCGCGGTCGGCGACCCGGCGCTCGCCCACGTCGACGACTACGGCGCGGACGCCCTGCTGCTCGACTCGCCGGTCCCCGGTTCCGGCAACGTGTTCGACTGGGCCCTGGCCGAGGGTGTTCCGGTCGGGCGGCGGATGATCCTCGCCGGCGGGCTCACACCCGACAACGTCGCAGCCGCGGTCGCCGAGGTGCAGCCCTGGGGGGTGGACACCTCGACCGGCGTCCAGGCCGACGGCGACCCGACGCGCAAGGACCCGCTCAAGGTCCAGCGCTTCGTCCGCAGCGCCCGCGCCGCGGCGCCCCGGCCGTACCACCCCGAGGGGAACGGTCCCTTCGACTGGGCCGACGCCGGGCTCTGAGCCCGACGATGCCGGAACCCGATTCGGGCCGCCGGAGGTGCGGCGCTACCGTGCCGCCCGTGACCGAACCCGTGAGCGCATCCGGCGAGCCGGTGATGGGCGAGCCCGACCCGACCGGGCGCTTCGGCGACCACGGCGGCCGCTTCGTGCCCGAGTCGCTGATGCCGGCGCTGATCGAGCTCGACGCCGCCTTCCGTGACGCGTGGGCCGACCCTGCGTTCCGCTCCGAGCTCGACGAGCTGCTTCGCTCCTACGCCGGCCGTCCGAGTCCGCTCACCGACTGCCACCGCCTGTCCGAGGAGGTCGGCTGTCGGGTCCTGCTCAAGCGCGAGGACCTCAACCACACCGGTTCGCACAAGATCAACAACGTGCTCGGTCAGGCGCTGCTCGCCCGGCGCATGGGCAAGACCCGCCTGGTGGCCGAGACCGGGGCGGGCCAGCACGGCGTCGCGACGGCCACCGCCGCGGCGCTGCTGGGGATGGACTGCCTGGTGTACATGGGTGAGGTCGACATGGCCCGTCAGCAGCTCAACGTGTTCCGCATGCGTCTGCTGGGAGCCGAGGTGACCCCGGCGACCTCCGGCAGCCGGACCCTCAAGGACGCCGTCAACGAGGCCATGCGTGACTGGGTGGCGACCGTCGAGTCCTCGCACTACTGCCTGGGATCTGTGATGGGCCCGCACCCGTACCCGTGGATGGTGCGTGAGTTCCACCGGGTGATCGGCGTCGAGGCCGCCGCGCAGTGCGACGACCTGCTGGGCGGGCCGCCCGACGTGGTGGTGGCCTGCGTGGGCGGGGGTTCCAACGCGGCCGGCATCTTCTCGGGCTTCGCCGAGGTGCCCGGCGTCGAGCTGGTCGGCGTGGAGCCCGCCGGGGGAGCGGCGATCGGCGGGGGTGTCCCCGGGATCGTCCACGGCATGCACAGCTACCTCAAGCAGGACGAGTTCGGTCAGGTGCTCGAAGCCGAGTCGATCTCCGCCGGGTTGGACTACCCCGGCGTCGGCCCGGAGCACTCGCACCTGGCCGACGTGGGCCGGGCCCGCTACGAGCCGGTCACCGACGACGAGGTCGTCGACGCCTTCGTGCTGCTCAGCCGCACCGAGGGGATCATCCCCGCTCTCGAGTCGGCCCACGCCCTGGCCTGGGTGTCGCGGGCCCGTGCCGAGCTGGCCGGGCGGACCGTGCTGATCAACCTGTCGGGGCGGGGCGACAAGGACGTGGCGCAGATGATGGACGTGCTGGCGGACCGGCTGTGAGCGCCGTCGCCCTCGACCTGGAGGCGACGCTGCGGGGACGCCGCGACGCCGGGGCCAAGATGCTGGTCCCGTACCTGACCGGCGGGCTGTTCGCAGGGGCCGACGGCGACTGGACCGACGTGCTGCGCTCGGTGGCGTCCGCCGGTGCCGACGCGGTTGAGGTCGGGATCCCGTTCTCGGATCCGGTCATGGACGGGCCGGTGATCCAACAGGCCTCAGAGCTGGCCTTGGCTTCGGGGGCGACCCCTCCGGGCATCCTCGACGAGCTCGCAGGGGTCGACGCGGGCGTGCCGTTGGCGGTGATGACCTACGTCAACCTGGTCTACCGGTTCGGCTACGAGCGCTTCGCGGCGACCGCCCGCCGCTGCGGGGTGGCCGCAGCCATCGTGCCGGACCTGCCGCTCGAGGAGTCCGAGCCGTGGTGCGCGGCCGCCGACGGGGCCGGTATCCAGACCGTGATGCTCGCCGCGCCGACCGCTCCGGACGAGCGCCTGGAACGAATCGTGGCCCGGGCCCGCGGCTTCGTCTACGCCGTCGGGCTGATGGGGGTCACGGGGGAGCGCGCTGCGCTGGCCGACTCGGCCACGGTGATCGCGTCGCGGCTCAAGGCGATCACCGACGTGCCGGTCCTGGTCGGGGTCGGCATCTCGTCGCCCGAGCAGGCGGTCGAGGTCTGCGAGGTGGCCGACGGCGTCGTCGTGGGCACCGCCCTGGTGCGCCGGGTGCTCGAGACCCGCTCACCGGAGGCCGCCGGCGAGCTCATCGGCTCGTTCCGCGACGCCCTCGACCGCGGCTGAGAGTCCCGACCAGGCGCGTGAGCGTCTGCGCGCGAAGCGCGCGAGGCCCGGAATTCCAAGGGAAAAGCTCGCTTCGGACCCCTCCGACGTGATAGTTACATCGTGGTAATTCAATCGTGATCGTCGACCAGTCCTCCGGGGGGTCGACCAGGAGGAACCATGAACAAGACCGAACTGGTGGAGACCATCTCCCAGCGGACCGACATCGCCAAGAAGGACGTCCAGGCCGTTCTCGACACCTTCGAGGACATCGCCGGTGAGATCGTCGCCAAGGGCAAGGACACGCTGACGATCCCGGGCTTCCTGAAGTTCGAGCAGACGCACCGGGCCGCCCGCACCGGTCGCAACCCGCAGACCGGCGAGACCATCCAGGTCCCGGCCTCCAACGCCGCCAAGGTGTCCGCCGGCGCCAAGCTCAAGAACCGCGCCAAGACCGGCAAGTGATCTGCGGTCGGCCTCCGGGCCGGCCGCTCGCTGGGGACCCGCTGGGGTCAGTGATGGAGCCGCCCTGTCGGGGCGGCTCTGTCGCGTCCCGGTTCGGGTCGGGGCTAGGTTCCCGGCCATGACCAAGCTCGAGATCGGTGACAAAGCCCCCGCGATCGGACTGAAGGACCAGGACGGCGAGATGGTGCGCCTGTCGTCGTTCAAGGGGCGCAAGGTGCTGGTGTTCTTCTACCCCAAGGCCAA
>WBZM01001204.1_pt1 | contig 27351 bp, 21 predicted proteins | sample 5204271 | NCBI WGS metagenome assembly WBZM01 (sample SAMN12344346, study PRJNA552823) | activated sludge metagenome | biome: Activated sludge suspended growth; feature: Nitrification reactor; material: Wastewater; isolation source: activated sludge from nitrification reactor of wastewater... | reverse complement strand
TCCTCGTTCTGAAGCCTAACGTTTGAGCTAACCGGACCGTTGCGGTATGTGGCTAAAGGCCCAGAATGAAATGGCGGGCCTTTAGCCGCATGCCGCAATGGGTCCGGTTGAGCGAATGGTTAGGCAGCCCTTTTTGGCAGTGCATAGGAAACCTTCGTATCTGATATGGAGACAAAGCCCAACTCTACCAGCCTTGCCTGGATGTTCTCTGCCATCGAGCCGGGTTGGCCGTGGTTAGTCAATGTTGACCGTATCGTGTTGAGCAGTCTGTCCTGCTTCCCTGGGCGCGAGTTCCCGCGCTTCTGCAGGTCTAGAACCACTAGTTCGAATGGGTCACTTGCAACCAACTTCAGTGGAGTTGGCTCCGGTGTCGCGGTTGAAACAGGTGATGGCGCAGATGCGGACAAGCTTGCGGTTGGAGCGCCTACCTTTGGCAGTTTGTTCGGGCAAGTGAAGTCGCCTTTCTGGTTGAGGCAGATCTGAAACTTCTCTTTTAGCGACATTCTGCCGAGCAATCTATTCAGCGTTGCGCAACACGCGACACAGTTTTCGTCATTGTCTTTGCCACCGTGTGTGACTGCTACCAAGTGCTCAATGGTTGCTTCACCCTTCGGGATTTCTTGCTTGCAGAAGAAGCAAGCCTTACCTTGGATGAAGAGTAGGCGTTCGATCGGTTTTGTGGGCATGGTGGAAGTGCTGAATTTGGGCTGCCTAACGTGAAGTGGCAATCCTAATTGACGCAGAGCTTTGCGTCAATCGTATGGCGACCGAATAATCTGCTCAGGCTTTGGCTCGACAAAACAAGGATATGTGCGATGTACGCGCAGACTGAATTTGCCGGGAATTGCGTCAGCGTTGACGCCGCGCCGATGCGATGGCACGGCCGTCACGAAAGCTACGTGAATGGTCTTGCGCAACCACATTCGTTTCAGGCGCCACACGCTGTCGCCTGCCGACGGAGGAGGCGTGCGCGGACTGGGCACGGTGTCTGATTTGCTCTGATGCCATACGCTATTGGCGGCCTATCCGCGAGAAATGAACGCGCGAGGGGGTCGCGCTATTCGACTGCTTTGCAGCCGAGTGCCAAGTTCCCGCTGCAAAGCGGAGAATCGGGCGAGGCGTGCTCTCTGGTCTCCTCACAAGGCAATCACGAAGAGCGAGTGGCCGTAGCGCGCTTTCTCGCCGGAGTTGGCAGGGCTGGCGGCTGCCGATTGTGATGTTGGTGCTCTCATTATGGCGACGGATGCTGGCCGGTCGAGCGTCAGCGGTGCCAAGCGGCCGCGTATGCCGTGCCCGCGCGGAGGAAAGGCTATACGGGGCGACGGAGAGCGAAATGGCACAAGGGCACCAGCGTGGCGCACACGGCGACGGCGAGCGGCAGGACGGCTGGGCTTGTATTGATCCCATGGCCGACGACGATGCCGACCAGCGCGGCGGTCGTCATTTGCGCGAAACCCATCAGCGCTGCGGCGGCGCCGGCCATCTGGGGGTAGGGCGCCAGGGCGCGGGCGCTGGCCATCGGCATCACCAGGCCGACCGACGCGGCGACGGCGAACATCGGTGCGAGGAGCGCGGTGAGCGTGTGCAGGCCGGCCAGTTCGAGGCTGAGCATGGAGAGTCCGGCGGTCGCGCCGAGGGCACCACCGAGCGCGATCAGGCGGTCGGCGCCGAGTCGGCGAACCAGGCGCCCGGCGAGCTGGGTGCCGCCGATGTAGCCCGCTACCGCACTGCTGAAACAGAGGCCGTAGGTGGTCGGAGACAGGGCAAAGCGCGCGATCAGCACGAACGACGAGCCGGAAATGAAGGCGAACAGCCCGCTGTAGGAAAAAGCGAGGGCGAGCAGGTAGCGCAGATAGGCGCGATCACCGAGCAGTCGGCTGAAGTTGCCGAAAATGCGGCTCGGGCGCGTCGCCGTCGGGTCCAGCCGGCAGTTGGTTTCGCCCAGCCAGCGCCAGACGGCCGTCGCTTGCAGGGCGGAGATCAGTGCCAGGACGACGAAGCTTGCCTGCCAGCCGAAGGCGACGGTGAGCAGGCCGCCGATTGTCGGGCCGACGAGCGGCGCCAGCGCCATTGCGCCGAGGACGTAGGCAAGCACGCGCGCGGACTCAAGTGGCCCCCACGCATCGCGCACGATGGCGCGGCCGAGGACGGGTCCGGCGCAGGCGCCGAGCGCCTGGACGAAGCGGGCGGCGATGAGCTGTTCGATCGACTCGGCGCAGAGGCAGGCGATGCTGGCGAGAAAGTAGATGAGCAGTCCGGCGAGCATCAGGGGGCGGCGGCCGAAACGGTCGGAGAGTGCGCCGTAGGCGAGCTGGGCAATGGCGAAACCGGCAAGGAAGGCTGACAGCGTGAGCTGTACGCGCGCGGTGTCGCTGGCGAAGACGCTGGCTAGTGTCGGTAGCGACGGCAGGTAGAGGTCGGTCGATAGCGGGCCGAGGGCGACCAGCGTGGTGACCAGCGCGGCGAGCCGCGTGGACGGTGAGCTGAGGCGACCCTCAGGCACCGGGCAGGCTATCCGGGGTACTTCTCGACGCGCTGTTCGATCGCGCCGAACAGGCTGTTGCCGTCGCGCCCGAACATCTCGATCTTCACCGTGTCGCCGAAGCGGAGGAAGGGCGTTTGCGGCTTGCCGGTCTCGATCGCTTCGTAAGTCCGCAACTCGGCCAGGCAGCAGTAGCCGACGCCGCCGTTAGCGATCGACGATCCGTGCAGGCCGTTCTGCCGGTTCGACACGGTGCCGCCGCCGATGATCGAGCCGGCTTCCAGCTCGCGGGTTTTCGCTGCATGGGCGACCAGTTGCGGAAAGCTGAAGACCATGTCGGTGCCGGCATCCGGGTGGCCAAACAGTGCGTTGTTCAGGTGCACGGTGAGCGGCCGGTGGACCCGGCCGTCACGCCAGTCGGCGCCCAGTTCGTCGGGGGTGATCGCCACCGGGCTGAACGCCGAGGCGGGTTTCGACTGGAAGAAGCCAAAGCCTTTGGCCAACTCGCCGGGAATCAGGTTGCGCAAGGAGACGTCGTTGACCAGGAGCAGCAGGCGGATCGCCTTGGCCGCTTCGGCCTCGGTCGCACCCATCCTCAGGTCGCCGGTGATCACCGCCACTTCGCCTTCGAAGTCGATTCCCCAGTTCTCGTCGGCCGCCAGGATGGGGTCGTGCGGGCCGACGAAGGAATCGGAACCTCCCTGGTAGATCAGCGGGTCGGTCCAGAACTCGGGCGGCAACTCGGCGCCGCGCGCGCGCCGGACGAGTTCGACGTGATTGACGTAGGCCGATCCATCGGCCCACTGGTAGGCGCGCGGCAGCGGCGAGTGGCAGGCCGTCGGGTCGAAGCGAGCCGGGTTGTAGCAGGCGCCAAAGTTGAGCGCTTCTTCGAGGAAACGCATTTCGGGTTCGAGTTCGTCCCAGTCTTCAAGCGCCTGCTGCAAGGTAGGCGCGATCCCCGGCAAGGGGAGATAGTGGGTGAGCGCGCGATTGACCAGGACGAGCATGCCGTCACGGCCGTAGCCCTTGAGCGAGGCAAGTTTCATCGCGACCTATTCTCCAGCGTAGCTGCCGTCGTGCATCCAGCGCGCGTGCTCGGGTGCGCGACGCGTTCTTGCCCATTCGTTGAGCATGTCCCATTTCACCTCGTCAAGAAGTTGCGCCATGCGCGGCGTGCCCGTGTTGGCTGCCAGCTCCAGGCGGTGGCCGGACGGGTCGAAGAAGTAGATCGACTTGAAGATCGTGTGGTCGGTCGGGCCGACGACCGCGATGCCGTCGGCTTCGAGTCGCGCCTTGACCTGGAGCAGGACGTCGACCGAGTCGACCTCGAACGCGAGGTGTTGTGTCCACGCCGGCGTGTTCGGGTCGCGCCGCATCGCCGGTTTGCTCGGCAGCTCGAAGAAGGCCAGGATGTTGCCCTGCCCGGCGTCGAGGAAGACGTGCATGTAGGGATCGGGCTCTCCGGTCGAGGGTACCTTGTTTTCGGCAATGGCGAGGACGAAGCGCATGTCGAGATACTTGCCGTACCACTCGACCGTCTCCTTGGCATCCCGGCAGCGGTAGGCGACGTGGTGGATCTTGCGGATCAGGCTCATGTCGTTCTCCTCATACGTCCCGACGGGCAATCGCCATCGCCTCGCGCAGGACGGAGATGTCGCCGATGTGGTTGGCCAGGAGCAGGATCAGTTTGGCATTGAGCAGCGCGCTCTGCTCGTCGCTCAGCCCGCGATGCGTCTCGATCAGTGCTTCGTAGAAGTCGTCGCCCGGCGTGTAGGCGCGCCAGTAGCGCTGACCGGGCTCGAAAAAGTTGGCTTCAAGCTTGAGCGGCATGCGGCCTCCCTGGCGCTTCAGAAATGGCCGCTGGCGCGCGCCAGCGCGGTGCGCAGGCGGTTGGCGTCGAAGCTGCGCCAGCGGCCGGCGACATGCTGGTCGGGGCGGATCAGGTAGACCGTGCCGTCGCGCGCGTCGTAGCGTTCGGCGTAGCGCCCGGCGCAGTCCGCGAAAACGCGCAGGCCGCCGGCCGCGATCCCGCTCTTGGGCGAAACGACAACCACTTCGAGCGGCGGAGTGGCTTCACCCAGTTGCTTGCACTCTGCCGTCTGCGCGGCGTCGAGTGCGCTCGGATCGAGCACGTAGAAGAGCGCCTGGAAGTGCCCGCCGGTGTGGTCGAGCAGCCAGCCGTCGGCGCCGTCTACGCGCAGCGGCGCGTCGTCCATTGCGGCGCCGGGCACCATGTCGCCGGCGAAGTCGGCGCTGTCCGCCGTGTTCAGGCGTGATTCGGTGAGGAACGACGGCACCGAGAGGCGACCCGAATTGACCAGCGCGCGGGCGAACGCGTGCTCGCGGGCGAGCGCCAGCGTGGCGTTGCGGAAGGTCAGCGAGACCGGCGATTTGGGTGTGATGAAATCGGTCGAGCGCGTCGAGTTGAGAATGTTCTCGTCGGCGGCCAAGACGCGCTCGTCCGAGTACGTGTCGAGCAGGCTGTCCGGCGCCTGGCCGTCGAGCACCAGCCTGAGCTTCCAGCACAGGTTGTCGGTGTCCTGGATTCCCGAGTTGGCGCCGCGGGCGCCAAACGGCGAGACCTGATGCGCCGCGTCGCCGACGAAAAGCACTCGGCCGTGGCGAAACTGCTTCATCCGGCGGCACTGGAAGGTGTAGACGCTCACCCACTCCAGCGCGAATTCGCGCTCGTCGCCGAGCATCGCTCTGATTCGCGCGCTCACCTTCTCCGGCTTCTTTTCCTCTTCCGGGTCAGCCTGCCAGCCGAGCTGGAAGTCGATGCGGTAGACATTGTCGGCCTGCCGGTGCAGCAGCACCGACTGGCCGCGGTGAAACGGCGGGTCGAACCAGAACCAGCGTTCGCGCGGGAAGTCGGCCTTCATCACGACATCGGCGATCAGGAAGCGATCGAGGAAGACCTGGCCTTCCATTTCCAGGTTCATCAACTGGCGGATCGTCGAGCGCGCGCCGTCGGCGGCGATCAACCAGTCGGCAGCCAGAGTATACAAGCCATCCGGCGTCGACACCTGCAGCCGCACGCCGTCGTCGCCGGGCTGCAGGGCGACGACCGTGTTGCGAAAGCGCAGGTCGAGCGTGGGCAACTGCCTGGCCCGCTTGATCAGGTATTCCTCGAGGTAGTACTGCTGCAGGTTGATCATGCCCGGGCGCTGGTGATCAGGCTGCGGCAGCAGGTTGAAGTGGTAGACCTCGTGCTCACGAAAGAACGTCCGACCGACGTTCCAGCTCACTCCCTTGGCCACACAGTCGGCACCGACCGCCAGGCGGTCGAGGATTTCAAGCGTACGTTTGGCGTAGCAGACGCCGCGCGAGCCGAATGAAACAGTATCGTCGTCGTCGAGCAGAACGACCGCTACGCCCGCTTGCGCCAGATCGATCGCCGCTGCCAGGCCGACCGGCCCGGCGCCGACGACCACTACCGGATGGCGGCGCGCCGCGCCGTCGTGCAGTTCGGGTGGGGTAAGGTATGCGTACCTGGGGTAGGTGTAGGTGCCCGCCATCTGTCGTCTTCCGCTGCTCGTCACCAGCGCCACCGCCTAGCTGTCCTGCAGCGCGTGCCACATCGCCTTGTCGCGTTCGGCCGTCCAGATGCGCGGATGCTTGATTCCGCTCGCCTCGTCGAACGCGCGGCTGACGTCGAACGGCAGGCAGTGTTCGTAAATGAAGACGTGGCCGAACTTCGCGTCCATCGCCAGGCGCGTGTGGGCCATCGCCTGCTTCAGGCTCATCCCCTGCGCCACCGCCTCCTTGGCCGCCGTGAGCAGCGTACACACGAAGTCGCGCGTGTACGCCAGGCCTTCGGCGACGCGCTCGGCGCCAAGCAGCGCCGGCCCGCGCCCGGGTACCAGCTTGTCGGCGCCCAGCGCAGCCAGCGCGTCGAGCGTCGCCGGCCACTCGGCAAGCTGTGCGTCGCCGGTGTAGCAGGCTGCCTCGGCCTCGACCAGGTCGCCGGAGAAGAGAACTCGCTCGGACGGAATCCAGACGACGGTGTCGCCGCGGGTATGGCCGGGGCCGATATGCATGATCTTCACATCGAGATCCTGGCCCATCCAGAGCGTAATCGCTTGCTCGAAGACCAGCGTCGGCCAGGTCAGACCGGGGATCGAAGCAAAATTCTGGAACAGGCGCGGAAACCGCTCGTACTCGGACTGCATGTCCTGCGCACCGCGCTCGACGATCATTTCGTAGGTGCCGCGGCTGGCGATGATTTCCTGCATGCCGGCCGCCTGGTAGCCACTCGCACCCAGCACGCGCACGGCGTGGTAGTGCGAGAGGACGACGTACTTGATCGGCAGCTCGCTCACCTTTCTGATTTCCGCGATCAGCTTCTGCGCCATGACCGGCGTCGCCAGCGCATCGCAGATCAGGACTGCCTTTTCGCCGATGACGACACCGGTGTTCGGGTCGCCTTCAGCGGTGTAGGCCCAGCAGTGCGCGGAAAGCTGCGTGAAGCGGGTTTCTTTGCCCTCGGTGTCGGCGACCGATGCGAATTGCCTGCTCATGCGTCGTGCTCCTTCATTTTCGTCCCGCCGAACTGGCCTGCGGCCGGCGGCTCGATCGCTGATCAACCCTTCCCACCAGGCAAGTTCGGGCGCTCACACCGGCTTTCATGCCACGCTCTGTGCCCCGGCGATCAGGTCTGACCAAGCGAGCGTCTGCGGCCCGGATGGATCTCGCCGCGCTGGCAGGCGGTGGACGAGCACCCGGACCCCAAGCGCCCGTGCCCTGGCGATCGAGCATACCGTATTTCGGGGCTTGAAGAATACAAATGGGATTGATAGGGATAAAAAAAGCCGCTTGGCAAGCGGCTTCGTTTGCCGTGCTGCGACGCTACCCGAAGACTTGCTACCTGCTTGCTAGATCACTCCAGGTTCTGCACCTGCTCGCGCATCTGCTCGATCAGCAGCTTGAACTCGATGGCCGTTTGCGAAACCTCCGCGACCAGCGACTTGGACGCCAGCGTATTCGCTTCACGGTTCAGCTCCTGCATCAGGAAATCGAGCCGCTTGCCGCTTGCCCCGCCAGCCGCCAGGACGCGCTCGACCTCGTCGAGGTGGGCGGCCAGTCGCGTCAGTTCCTCAGCGACATCGATCCGCGCGGCAAAGAAAGCCACTTCCTGGCGCATGCGCTCGCCATCGGCCGCCTCGACAACCTCCAGCAGACGCTGCCTGAGCCGTTCGGCGAAAGCGGCCTGGGCCTCGGGAATGCGCGGTTCCACTTCGCGCAACAAGGTGCGCATGCGCCCGACGCGCTGGCTCAGCGCCTCGGCCATCTTCTCGCCTTCGCGCGCCCGACAGGCGTTGAGTTCGTCCAGTGTATCGGCGGCGAGCGCCAGACAGACGGGAGCAATCGCTGCCAGATCAAGGGTGTCGTCGCCGAAAACCCCTGGCCAGCGTAAGACGTCAGCGACGCTCAGCGGTGTAGCCAGCGGCAGGACGTTGCGCACGCGCTGCTCGTAGGATCGCAAACGATCGAGCACATCAGCGTTGAGTGTCGCCGACGCTCCGCCGCCCGCTCCGCTGGCAAAACTCACGCGGCATTCAAGCTTGCCGCGCGTCAAGCGGGCGCCGACCAGCTCGCGCAGCGCCGGCTCGACCAAGCGCAGTTCGTCACAGACACGGAAGAGGCAATCGAGGTACCGTGAGTTGACGCTTTTCAGCTCGACATGAATGACGCCGCCCTGTACAGCGCGGGTCTTCGCGGCATAGCCGGTCATACTGTAAATCATCGGGATTCCTGACTCTTGCAAGGTTGGCAATGACAAGCAGCTTTACAGCCGCCCCCGAAAAACCGGACAATGCCTGAAAAAGGTCAATGATAGCTTTGACGCCAATGGTGCAACAAGCGAACCACCCTCTTCCAGCCGGTTTCAAGCTCGACGAATACAGCATTGAGCAACAACTGTCGCTGGGTGGCTTTTCGATCGTCTATCTTGCCACGGATTCACGTGGCAAGCGCGTGGCCATCAAAGAGTATCTGCCAAACACGCTGGCGCTGCGCGGCGAAGGACGCACCTCGCCGATCATCGCCGAGGATCACCTGCCCGCCTTCCGCTACGGAATGAAGTGCTTTTTCGAGGAAGGGCGGGCTCTCGCCGGCCTGTCGCACCCGAACGTCGTGCGCGTGCTGAATTTCTTTCGGGCCAATGAGACGGTCTACATGGTGATGGAGTACGAACACGGACGAACGCTGCAGGAGATCATTCAAAAAAACCGGGCGAGCGTTACCGAGAACTTCATCCGCAACGTGTTTACCAAGATGCTCAATGGCTTGCGCGAGGTGCACTCGCGTCGCCTGCTGCATCTGGACCTCAAACCGGCAAACATCTACATGCGCAACAACCACGTGCCGGTGCTCATCGATTTCGGTGCAGCGCGTCAGACGCTGGCGTGCGACACACCGATGCTGAAGCCAATGTATACCCCGGGCTTCGCCTCGCCAGAGCACTACAGTCATCGAGATCTGCTCGGCCCGTGGAGCGACATCTACAGCGTCGGCGCTTCAATGTACGCCTGTATCGCTGGCGGCACGCCGCAACCCGCCGACAGCCGCCTGGAGAAGGACCGTCTGGCGCCAGCCATGGTACGCTGGGAGGGTCAGTACTCCGACCAACTGCTGGAAACGATCGATTGGTGTCTGTGCCTCAACCATCGCTACCGCCCGCAAAGCGCCTTTGCCCTGCAGAAAGCGCTCACCGAACCGGTCGTCCTGCCGCAGCCGCAGCCAAAGGAGACATGGCTGACCCAGGTCGTAGGTAAACTGAGAAAAATGAAGAGCGAATGAAATTCACCATCTATCAGGAAACGCGTACCGGCAAGCGCAACAACAACGAAGACCGGCTGGCACACTGCTATTCACGCGACGCCTTGCTGATGGTCGTCGCCGACGGCATGGGGGGCCACTATTTCGGCGAAGTTGCGGCGCAGATTGCCGTCCAGACGCTGACCGAGGCATTTCAGCGCGAGTCGAAGCCGCGCCTGCGCGACCCTTTCCTTTTCCTGCAGAAAGGCATGCTCAACGCGCATCGCGCCATCCTCGACTTTGCCGGGCGGCATCAACTGAAGGACTCGCCGCGCACGACCTGCATCGCCTGCATCGTGCAGAGCAATGTCGCCTACTGGGCCCACTCCGGCGACTCGCGCCTCTACCTGATACGTGCTGGGCGCGTGCTGACGCGCACCAAGGACCACTCGCGGGTCCAGATTCTGGTCGATCAGGGCCTGATCAGCGAGGAACAGATGGCCGGGCACGTCGACCGGAACAAGATTTTCGGTTGCCTGGGTGGCCAGCAATCGCCGGAAATCGAGTTTTCGCGCAAGACGACGCTGGAAGCCGGCGATCTCATCGTGCTGTGCACCGACGGCGTATGGAGCGGCTTGTCGGGTGATCTGCTTGCCCGCTCGCTGCATACGGCGAACCTGATGCGCAGCATTCCGGTCCTGCTCAACCAGGCCGAAACGCGCAGCGGACTGCATGCGGACAATCTTTCGATCATCGCCGTCCGCTGGGAAGACACCTACATCGATGAAAGCAGCGGCGGCAGCAGCATCGTGTCGACAAAAACCATGCCGCGCGACACGGTGACGACGCGTCTGAGCGAATTCGGACGAGCACCGAACCAGAAAAGCGAACTGACCGACGACGAAATCGAAAACGCGATCGAAGAAATCAGAACCGCGATCCAGAAATTCTCCCGGTAGAAAGACAGCGTGCGCCCCAGTCAACGTCAGCCCTCGCAGCTCCGCCCGGTTCGCATCACGCGCCGATTTACCTGCCACGCCGAAGGTTCGGTGCTGATCGAGGTCGGCGACACCCGGGTACTGTGCACTGCCAGTGTTGAGGACGTGCTACCTGCCTTCCTGCGTGGCAAGGGGCAGGGCTGGGTAACCGCCGAATACGGCATGCTGCCGCGCGCGACGCACACGCGATCCGGACGCGAGGCGACCAAAGGCAAGCAGAGTGGCCGCACGCAGGAGATTCAGCGCCTGATCGGGCGTGCACTACGCGCGGTGATCGACCTGAAAGCGCTCGGCGAACGCCAGATCACGCTCGACTGCGATGTCCTGCAAGCCGACGGCGGAACACGCTGCGCGTCGATCACCGGCGCTTGGCTGGCGCTCGACGACGCGTGTCGACACCTGCTCAGCCTCGGCAAGCTGAGCGAAAATCCAATCCGCGACCAGGTTGCCGCCGTTTCGGTTGGCATCTACGATGGCCGGCCGGTGCTCGACCTCGACTACGCCGAGGACAGCGCTTGCGAAACCGACATGAACGTCGTCATGACGGGCCGCCAGGGCATCGTCGAGGTCCAGGGGACGGCCGAAGGAGACCCCTTCTCGCGTCAACAGTTGAATCAGTTGCTCGATCTCGCGGCCAGCGGAATCAACGAGCTTTTCGACCACCAACGTCGGGCACTTGCGCAATGAAACTCGTCCTTGCTTCGAACAACTCCAGGAAGCTGCGTGAACTTGATGCCATTCTGGCACCGCTGGGCTGGACGCTCGTCCCGCAAGGCGAGCTTGACATTCCGGAAGCCGCAGAACCGCACTGCACCTTCGTCGAGAATGCGCTCGCCAAAGCCCGCCAGGCGGCACGCCTGAGCGGCTTGCCGGCGCTCGCCGACGACTCCGGTCTCTGCGTAGACGCGCTCGGCGGTGCGCCTGGGGTGCAGTCGGCGCGTTACGCCGGCGAACCGCGGACTGACGAACGCAACAATGCCCGATTGCTCAGCGATCTTGCCGCGCTGCCCGCCGGCACGCCACGCAGCGCCCGCTTCGTCGCACTGATCGTTTTCGTGCGGCACGCCGACGACCCACAGCCGATCATCGCCGAAGGCGAATGGCCGGGCGAGATTCTCGCCGCGCCGCGCGGCGACGACGGCTTCGGTTACGATCCGGTCTTTTTCCTGCCCGAACTCGGCAAGACCGCAGCCGAACTCGAGGCGGCCGAGAAGAACCGGCGCTCGCACCGCGGCCAGGCACTTGCCCGCCTGGTCGAGCGTCTGCGCAGCGTGCGCCGATGACAGGGCGCCCGACGCGTCCCGTCATTCCACTCCACCTCCAGGCACACTCCGCGTCGCCCGACCAGGTCAGCGGATCGCGACACCTGGCGCCAGTCCCGCTCGCGCTCTACGTTCACTTTCCCTGGTGCCTGCAGAAATGCCCTCACTGCGATTTCAACTCGCACGCCTGGCCGGCCGGCTCGGGCGGCTCGGCGCTTCCTGAACAGGATTACGTCGTTGCTTTGCTGACCGACCTCGAGCAGGCCCTGCCACTGATCTGGGGCCGTCGCGTCGACAGCATCTTCTTCGGTGGCGGAACGCCCAGCCTGCTCTCGGCAGCCGCCGTCGAGACACTGCTCGGCGGACTGCGCAGCCGCCTGAGGCTGCTGCCGAACGCCGAAATCACGCTGGAAGCCAACCCGGGAACCGTTGACGCGGCGAAGTTCGCGGCCTATCGCGCCGCCGGCGTCAATCGGCTATCGCTCGGCATTCAGAGTTTCGCCGACGAACAACTGCTTGCCCTCGGACGCATCCACAACGGCGAACAGGCAAGACGGGCCATCGAAACCGCCGCCCTGCACTTCGACAACTTCAATCTCGACCTGATGTACGGACTGCCCGGGCAAACGCTCGACCAGGCGATGGCCGATCTGCGCACGGCGCTCGCCTATGCGCCGCCGCATCTGTCGTGCTATCAACTGACGATCGAACCCAATACTGCTTTCGCTGCCCGCCCGCCGGAACTGCCCGAGGCCGACGCTTGTGCCGACATGCAGGATGCGATTGAAGGCGAGCTGGCCGCCGCCTACGTCCACTACGAAACCTCGGCCTTCGCGCGCCGCGGCAAAGAGTGCCGGCACAATCTGAACTACTGGCACTTCGGTGACTATCTGGGCATCGGCGCCGGTGCGCACAGCAAACTCACGCTGCCCGAGCGCATCCTTCGACAGATGCGCTGGAAGCAGCCGCAGACCTACCTCGCACGGGTCGCCGCGGGCAAGTCGGTACAAGAGGAACACGCCATTTCGCCCGCCGATCTGCCGGTCGAATTCATGATGAACGCGCTGCGTCTGCTCGGCGGCTTCGAGGCGCAGTTGTTCGAAGCACGCACCGGTCAGCCGCTGACGCAGATCGCAGCCGCCCTGCAGCACGCCGAAAGGGCCGAGCTACTCGAGCGCAACGGGTGGCACATCGCGCCTACCGATCGCGGGCGGCGTTTTCTCAACCGCCTTCTCGCCGCCTTTCTGCCGAGCCAAGCGTAGAGCGCCGCGCTTTGCGCCGTACCGGCCATGCGCGCGACCCCGCCGGCCTGAGCCGAGCGCGCACATGCTTCATCCCGCTTGCATTTCGGGAAGTGGCGTATAGACTACCTGCGGTGTGCCATCCAGACGAGTGGCCGGCGCCCCTGTCCAGCCATCGCCAAGCGGCCGCTGCCGCTGTTGGCTGGTGCGCACCGGCCGTACGCAGCGGCGCCGACGAACCGCAAGACCGTCGCCGCGAGTTCGCCAGCGGGGCTATCCGAGGGCTGCACCAGGTAGCGATCATGATTGTTTACCGGCCGACGCCGGGATATCGGGCGCTTGATCGTTGCCGCAGGTGAATGCAGTTGCGCGAGCACCTGCGATCCGCCGACCGCCTGCCGCGCTAGAGGAGGAGATGTCATGACCGATCATTCGATCACGCTTGACGACCGCTATACGGCCACCTCGGGCCGCGTTTTCCTGACCGGCACGCAGGCGCTTGTCCGCCTGCCGATGTTGCAGCGCCAGCGCGACCTCGCCGCCGGATTGAATACGGCAGGCTTCGTTTCGGGCTACCGCGGCAGCCCGCTGGGGTCGGTAGACCAGGCCTTCTGGCGCGCCCGGCAACATCTTGAAGCGGCCAACATCGTCTTCCAGCCCGCCGTCAATGAGGATTTGGCGGCGACCGCGGTCTGGGGAACGCAGCAGATCAAACTCTTCCCCGGCGCCAGATACGACGGCGTCTTCGCCATGTGGTACGGCAAGGGACCGGGCGTCGATCGTTGCGGCGACGTCTTCCGGCACGCCAACGCGGCCGGAACGGCCAAGCTCGGCGGCGTTCTGGTGATCGCCGGCGACGACCACGCCGCCAAGTCCTCGACGCTGCCGCACCAGACCGAGCATGTATTCAAGGCGGTGATGATGCCGGTGCTCTACCCGGCCAACCTGCAGGAGTATCTCGACTACGGCCTGCACGGCTGGGCGATGAGCCGCTACTCGGGCTGCTGGGTGGTGATGAAGGCGCTCGCCGACACCGTCGAAACGTCGGCTTCGGTGAGCATCGATCCGCTCTCGCCGGCGATCCGCCTGCCGGATGATTTCGCCATGCCGGCGAATGATCCGAACGGGTTGAACATCCGTTGGCCGGACCCGCCCTTGCAGCAGGAAGCGCGCCTGATCAACAGCAAGCTCTACGCCGCGCTGGCCTATTGCCGCGCCAACCGGCTGAATCGGATCGTCATCGACAGCAACGACCCGGCAAGCCCGGCGCGTCTGGGAATCATCACCGCCGGCAAAGCGTATCTCGACGTTCGCCAGGCGCTCGACGAACTGGGCATCGACGAGCAACTGGCGGCGCAGATCGGTCTGCGCGTCTACAAGATCGGCATGGTCTGGCCGCTCGAAGCCGACGGCGTGCGCCGCTTTGCCGAAGGCCTGGAAGAGATCCTCGTCGTCGAGGAAAAGCGGCAACTGCTCGAGTATCAGCTCAAGGAGGAACTCTACAACTGGCGCGAAGATGTTCGCCCGCGCGTCGTCGGCAAGTTCGACGACAAGGGCGAGTGGTCGCTGCTGCCGACCGGCAGCGGCCACCTGACGCACGGCGACTGGCTGCTGCCGGCGGCCGGCGAGTTGTCGGTGGCCCAGGTGGCGCGCGCGCTCGCCGCGCGTATCGGCCGCTTCTTCACCTCGCCGACGATCGCAGCCAGGATGGCGCTGATCGAAGCCAAGCAAAGGGCGCTGAGCCCGGCCAGCGGGCCGATGACCGGCAGCAGTGGTCTACCGATTCAACGGATACCCTATTTCTGCTCGGGCTGTCCGCACAATACCTCGACGCACGTCCCCGCCGGCTCCCGCGCCGTCGCCGGCATCGGCTGTCACTACATGGTCACCTGGATGGACCGCAACACGGCGACCTTCACGCACATGGGCGGCGAAGGCGTTACCTGGGTCGGACAGGCGCCGTTCTCGAACGAAAAGCACGTCTTCGCCAACCTCGGCGACGGCACCTATTTCCACTCCGGTCTGCTGGCGATTCGCCAGGCGGTCGCTGCCGGCGTTTCGATCACCTACAAGATCCTCTACAACGATGCAGTCGCGATGACCGGTGGCCAGCCGGTCGACGGCAGCCTGAGCGTGGGGCAATTGACCCGCCAACTGGCGGCCGAAGGCGTCGGGAAGATCGTCATCGTTACCGACGAACCCGAGTACTACGCCGAGCTGAATGATCTGGCGCCGCACACGCCGGTTCATCATCGCCGCGAGCTTGACGCCGTGCAGCGCGAGTTGCGCCGCCATGCCGGCGTTTCGGCGCTGATCTACGCGCAGACCTGCGCCACCGAGAAGCGCCGCCGCCGCAAGCGCGGCAAGCTCGCTGACCCGCCGCGCCGCGTCTTCATCAATCCGGCGGTGTGCGAAGGCTGCGGCGACTGCAGCGTGCAATCGAACTGCCTGTCGGTGGTTCCGCTCGATACCGAGTTTGGTCGCAAGCGGGCGATCGATCAGTCGTCGTGCAACAAGGATTTCTCGTGCCTGAACGGCTTCTGTCCCAGTCTGGTGACCGTCGAAGGCGGCCGACTGCGTGCCGGAAAGGCAATCGACTCTGGCCAGGGCGATCTCGGCGAACTGCCCGCACCGCCGCTGCCCGACACGAAAAAGCCGTTCAACATCCTGCTCACCGGCGTTGGTGGCACCGGCATCGTCACCCTCGGCGCCGTCCTCGGCATGGCCGCCCACCTCGATGGCAAGGGCGTTTCCGTTCTCGACATGACCGGCCTGGCGCAGAAGTTCGGGGCCGTCTTCGCCCACCTGCGCATCGCCGACCGGCCGGAAGACCTGCACGCTGCGCGCATTGCCACCGGCGAGGCGGACGCCCTGATCGGCGGCGATCTGGTCGTCGCGGCCAGCCCCGAAGCGCTGTCGAAAGTCGTCGCCGGCAAGACGCGCGCGGTCGTCAACGTCGCCGAAACACCCACCGCCGACTTCACGCGCAACCCCGACTGGCAGTTTCCGCAGGCGCAGTTGCGCGCACTGCTCGACGATACCTGCGGCCCGGGCCAGACACTCTTCCTGGACGCCGCCGACCTGGCTCGCCGCCTGCTCGGCAACACGATCTACACCAATCTGTTCATGCTCGGAGTGGCCTGGCAGCGCGGCCTGGTGCCGGTCTCGCTGGCCGCACTTGAAAAGGCGATCGAACTCAACGGCACGGCCACCGAGCGCAACCGTGAAGCCTTCGTCTGGGGCCGCTGGGCGGCACACGATGGCGACCGCGTACGCCGCCTGAGCGAGCCCGAGGCGATGCAAACAGCGGACGGACAAGGTCCGTCGGACACGCTGGCAGAGATTGTCCGGCGGCGGCGCGAAGCGCTCGTTGCCTACCAGAATGCGCGTTACGCCGAGCGCTACAGCGCGCTGCTCAGCCGGGTGCGGCAGGTGGAGGCGGCCGCTGGTCGTCAGTCGAACGCGCTCGCCGAGGCGGTCGCGCGCAATTACTACAAGCTGCTGGCGTACAAGGACGAATACGAAGTAGCGCGCCTGCATAGCGACGCAGCGTTCCACGAGCAGTTGCGCGCCGAATTTGAAGGGGACTTCAGCCTGCACTTTCATCTTGCCCCGCCGCTCTTCGCCCGCCCCGACCGCGTCACCGGCAGGATTGAAAAGCGCGCCTACGGTCCTTGGATGCTGCGTGCCTTTGCCCTGCTACGGCACCTCAAGTTCCTGCGTGGAACGTTCTTCGACCCCTTCGCACGCAGCGCCGAACGCCGTCTGGAGCGGCAGTTGCTGGCCGAGTACGAGGCCGACATCGAACTCATCGTGCAAAAGTTGACGCCGGGCGACGAACCGACGCTGAACGCGGCGATCGAGCTGGCCCGCCTGCCCGAAAAGATTCGCGGCTTTGCGCACGTCAAGGCCAAGGCCGCCGAGCAGACGCGCGAGCGACGAGCAACGCTACGCCAGATCCTCCTTGCCAATGCCGCACGCTGACGAGACGCCGCCGCCGACGCACGGTGATGCGCCCGGTGAGCCTGCTGCCAACGACCTGCCTGCGACCAGCCCACATCTGCGTCAGCTTGCCTTGCAGGCGGCCGCTGCGTTTGCCGTCCTTTCGCTCGCCTGGCCGTACTACGGCATCCGCGGCGAAGCGCTACCGTGGCCGGCGACCGCGTACGCGATGGGTGGTGTTGCCGGATTGCTCGCGGTACTGACCCATCAGGCGTGGTGGTGGTGGCTGATCCATCTGGCCTTTGCGCCGCTCGCTTGGAGCGTTGCCCGCCTGGACATCGACCCGGGCTGGTTTCTGTTGCTGTTCATCGGCCTGTTGCTGGTCTATCGCGGGGCGCTGAGCGGGCAGGTACCGCTCTACCTGTCGAACGCGCAGACCGCTGCCGTGCTCGACGAGCTGACGCAGGACATCGGCGCTTTGCGCTTCGTCGACCTGGGCGCCGGAATCGGCAGCGTCGTTCGGCAGCTCGCGCGCACGCGCCCGACAGCCCACTTCACCGGCGTCGAGAACGCGCCGGCCAGCTGGCTGATCGGCCGCCTGCGCACGCGCGGCCTGGCCAACTGCCATTGGCTTTGGGGCAATTTCTGGCAGACGCGACTGGACGACTTCGATGTCGTCTACGCTTTCCTTTCGCCAGCACCGATGGCCGCCCTCTGGGAGAAGGCACAGCGCGAAATGCGGCCAGGCAGCCTGCTGATCAGCAACAGTTTCCCTGTCCCCGGAGTAGCGGCGACGAACGTCGTCGCGGTCGCCGACGGCCGCCAGACGCAGCTCTACTGCTATCGCCTGCCCGGCGCACCACCTGCTGCCGAGTCGAACGAGACCAGCGTGCCGGCTCAGTAGACGCGGTAGGTTCCCGGCGGAGGCGGATACACTACTACCGGCGGCGCATAGCGCGGTGGCCGCGGCGGCGCAACGTAAACCGGTGCCGGAGCATAGACCGCGCCGTACGCCGGCGCATACACCGGTGGTGGTGGTGGTGGTGGTGGTGGCGGCTCGACATAGACCGGGCGTGGCGGCGGACCCTGAGTCGAGGCGGCGATCCCGACCGCGATCCCGGTCAGCGCAAGGATCGCCAAAGGGGCCACCCAGCGGTCATTGCGCTCGTGCCGCCACCGGTGATGGTGGCGTTCCGCGTTCGCATCGTAGCCGCGTTGCCGCCCGAAGTCGTCGCGGTACGCGTACCGGTCGGCCAGAGCCGGAGTGGAGAAGCCGAGTGCGAGACTCAGCGCCAGGCAGAGGGAGGTCGTGGTCGTTTTCATGAGCAGAATAACGACTCCCAGCACTCCCCGATGACTTCCGGCTCGACCCTGATGGTAAGCATTTGTAACCGGCAGAGCCCTACTCCGCGGCGCGGCTCACCCGCGTAGACGCGCTGGCCGGCTTCGCTCGAGCGTCGTTCCATCGCCCGCTCGCGAGTCGTCGGCCGAACCGTGCACGCATCAGTCTTTCTCCTTGCCCTTGTCTTTATCCTTGTCTTCCGACGTTCCTGCCACCGCCTTGACGCCCGCAGCCGCAACATCGACCGTCGTTTCGACGACCTTTGCTCCCACCTTGACGGTTGTCGCAACCACGGTCACCGCAGCATCGGCAACCGCAACGACGGAGCAACCGGCGACGAGCAGCGAGAGCAGCGGAGTGTACAAAAGGGGTCGCATCAGAGTCTCGCCGAGGGTGTTGACCAGGCAAGTGTATCCTGTCTGCCAGCAGTGGTCGATGCCTGCTGGTCGACCATGCTCCGCGGGCAGTTGAGCCAGTACCAACAACTGGCGACCCACCCGCGGCGCTCAGCGCACGCACGCATGCAATTCCTTGATCGACGCTTCCTGGCCGGCAAGACAACGGAAAACGTCCTGACAGCGAAATCACGGCGATCGCGGGTCAGGCATTGGTGCACTGCAGCTTGCAATCGCCTGCAGCCGGCGTTAGGGTCGCGATCCGGAATCATGCGGCGTCGAGTCGGACTATCAGCAGATCGTCCGCGATGACTTGATGATCACCCCACTCGGGCGGCGTAAGGCAAGACCAGGCGAGCGGCCGGTCAGTGCACTGCTCTGTTGGTTGGGGCAGAACCCTGTGTTTCCCTAGTCGAACCTACTTAAGAAAGCCGATCGTGCTCAGCGGGCGCCCAGGTACCACCCCACCTCGATTTTCGAGCGCCGGCACGGCGCGACCTGCCCTGCCTTGTCTCACCGCGTCGGAACGAACGAAGCGGCCCGCGCCTGCGCGCAGCCTCGTCAGCGGACGACGACCTGAATAACCACCCCAACAAAAGGAGGAAACGCATGAACAAGCACATCCTGGCCGCCAGCATCGGTCTATTCGCCCTGGCCGGCAGCCCGGCCTGGGCCGACCATCTGGTCGCAATCGCCGGACCGATGACCGGACAGTATGCCTCGGCCGGCGATCAGATCCGCAAAGGCGCCGAGCTGGCGATTGCCGAGATCAATGCCAAAGGTGGCGTCCTTGGCCAGAAACTCAAGCTGGATGTCGGTGACGACGCGTGTGACCCGAAGCAGGCCGTTTCAGTCGCCAATACGATGGTCAACAAGAAGATCGTCTTCATGCATGGCCACTGGTGTTCGAGTTCGACGATTCCCGCGTCCGACGTCTATAACGAGGCGCAAATCCCGATGGCCACCGTGTCAACCAATCCGCAGGTCACCGAGCGCGGCCTGAAGAACATCTTCCGGATCATGGGCCGCGACGACCAGCAGGGTCTGGTCGCCGGCACTTATCTGGCCGAGACTTTCAAGGGCAAGAAGATCGCCGTCGTCGATGACAAGAGCGCCTATGGCAAGGGACTGGCCGACGAGATTGCCAAGGCGATGGAGGCCAAGGGTGCCAAACCGGCCCTGCGCGAAGCGATTACCGCCGGCGAGAAGGACTATTCCGGGCTGGTCAGCAAGCTCAAGTCGGCCGGAGTCGAGGTCATGGCCTTTGGTGGTTACCACACTGAGGTAGCGCTGATCCTGCGCCAGGCACAGCAGGCTGGTCTGAAGTTGACGGTGATGGGCGGCGACACGATGACCAACTCGGAACTGGTCAGCGCGGCCGGCCCGGCAGTCGATAACGTCATGTTTACGTTCGCCCCGGACCCGCGCAAGAACCCCGCAGCCGCCGCCGTGGTCAAGAAGTTCCGCGACGCCAAGGTCGAACCCGAGGGCTACGTCATGTACGCCTACGCCGCCATGCAGCTCTTCGCGCAAGCGGCTGACAAGGCCAAGAGCACCAAGTACGCTGATCTCGAGAAGACGATTCGCAATGGCAGTTTCGATACGGTCATCGGCAAACTGAGCTTTGATGCCAAGGGCGATAACAAATTGCCCGGCTTCATGGTCTATCAATGGAAGGGCGGCCAGTACGATTACGTGAAGAAATAAGCCGCCGGAGCGGACCGCGCGACAGGCCGACCGGCGCTGCCTCGCTGATCCGAAAGCGGTGTTGGCAGCCTGCCACGCACGCTGCCAACACCGCTCCCACCAACCTTCGCGCGGCCTTTCCCGGCCGCCTTGCCGACTGGAGCCCGCGATGAACCCCGCTGACCCCCACGCGCTGCGCCGGCGTTTGCGCGAATACCATCGCGGCGACGAAGCCACCGTCGTCGATGAACTCATCGCGTTGGCCCGTTTCTCGCCTTCCGAAGAGGACGGCATCACGCACCGCGCCACCCCGCTCGTCCAGACGGTACGCGAAAGCCGACTGCAGACGGGCGGCATCGACGCCTTTCTCGCCACCTACGACCTTTCGTCGCGCGAAGGCGTCGTCCTCATGTGCCTGGCCGAGGCGCTGTTGCGCATTCCGGACGCGGAAACCGTCGACCGCTTGATTCGCGACAAGATCGGCAGCACCGAGTGGGAAAGGCGGCTCGGTGCTTCGCACAGCACCTTCGTCAATGCCGGCACCTGGGCCTTGATGCTCACCGGACGCATCGTCAAGCTGGGCAACGACGACACCAACCTGAGCGGAACGCTCAAGCGCCTGGTGGCGCGCGCTGGCGAGCCGGTGATCCGCCAGGCGGTAACCACCGCGATGCGCATCCTTGGCCGCCAATTCGTCATGGGACGCAATATCGACGAAGCGATCGAGCGTGCGCGCAGCGCCGAAAAGTCCGGTTACCGGCACTCCTACGACATGTTGGGCGAGTCGGCACGGACCAGCGCCGACGCGCTACGCTACTTCGAATCGTACAGCAAGGCGATCGCCGCCATTGGTCGGGCGGCGGGCGGCCGCTCGGTGTTCGCCGCACCGTCGATCTCGATCAAGCTCTCGGCGCTGCATCCGCGCTACGAAGTCGCGCAGGAAGAGCGCGTGCACCGCGAACTCTTGCCCGCCATCAAGGCGCTCGCGCTGCGCGCCAAGGCGCGCAATATCGGTTGCACGATCGACGCCGAGGAGAGCGACCGCCTGGAACTGTCGCTCGACCTGATCGAAGCGCTCGCCATGGACAGCGAACTGGCCGGCTGGGACGGTCTCGGGCTCGCCGTACAGGCCTATCAGAAGCGTGCGCTGCCGCTCATCGACTGGCTGGCCGACCTGGCGCGGCGCGCCGATCGACGCCTGATCGTGCGCTTGTGCAAAGGCGCCTACTGGGACGCCGAGATCAAGCTGGCGCAGGAGCGCGGCCTCGCCGACTACCCGGTGTTCACGCGCAAGGTGGCGAGCGACGTCTCGTATCTGGCGTGTGCCCGCCGGCTGTTTGCCGATCCGCGCGCCTTCTATCCCGCCTTTGCCACGCACAACGCGCACACGCTGGCCGCGGTAGCCGAGATCGCAATCAGCGCCGGCGGCAGCGACGAATGGGAGTATCAGCGCCTGCACGGGATGGGCGAGGAACTCTACGATCAGGTCGTCGGCGAAGACCGCGCGGGTCATGCCTGCCGGGTGTACGCGCCGGTGGGCAGCCACGAGGATCTCCTCGCTTACCTGGTGCGTCGGCTGCTTGAGAACGGCGCCAACTCCTCTTTCGTCAACCGGATTGCCGATGCCGAATTGCCGATCGCTGCGCTGATCGCCAACCCGGTCGGCAAGGCGGCCGCCCTCGCGGTCAAACGACAGACACGCATACCCTTGCCGCGTGAGCTTTTCGGCGCCGAACGGGCGAACAGTGAAGGACTCGACATGAACGACAAAGCGACTCTGCAAGACCTGGTGAGTGCCATCGAACGCAGCCGGCGCATCCTGTACATCGCCGAGCCGTTGATCGGCGGGCACACCACCAGGCACGCCAGCCGACCCGTGCCGTCGCCGGCGGATCGGCGCGACACGGTCGGGCAGGTCAGCGAAGCAACCCTCGCCGACGTTGCACGCGCCTACGAAACGGCCATTGCAGCGTTTCCCGGGTGGAGTAACACGCCAGCCGAAAAGCGTGCGGCAGCACTCGACGGCGCGGCCGACCGGCTGCAGGGCCGCTTGCCGGAACTTATCGCGCTGATCGTTCGCGAAGGCGGTCGAACGCCCGCCGATGCCCTCTCCGAAGTGCGTGAAGCGATTGATTTTTGTCGTTACTACGCGGGCGAGGCGCGCGCCAGGCTGGCCCAGCCGATAGTCCTGCCCGGCCCGACCGGCGAACGCAACAGCCTGTCACTGCACGGACGTGGCGTCTTCGTCTGCATCAGCCCATGGAACTTCCCGCTCGCCATTTTCGTCGGCCAGGTCGCGGCAGCGCTGGTCGCCGGCAACTGCGTGCTCGCCAAACCGGCCGAGCAGACGCCGCTGGTCGCTGCTCTGGCGATCGAGCTGCTGCACGCCGGCGGCGTCCCGACTGAAGTCCTGGCTTTCCTGCCCGGCGACGGACGCATCGGGGCTGCCCTGGTCGAACATCCGGCGTGCGCCGGCGTCGCGTTCACCGGCTCGACCGAAGTGGCGCGCCTGATTTCCCGCGCGCTGGCCGCCAAGGACGGCCCGCTGGTGCCGCTGATCGCCGAAACGGGCGGCCAGAACGCGATGATCGCCGATTCGTCGGCGCTGCCCGAGCAGGTCGTGCGCGACGCCGTCGCTTCGGCGTTCAACTCGGCCGGACAGCGCTGTTCGGCGCTGCGCGTGCTTTTCGTCCAGGCCGACATCGCCGACCGGGTCATCGCCATGCTCGCTGGCGCGATGCAGGAACTGCGCGTCGGCAATCCGACCGATCTGGCGACCGATGTCGGCCCGGTGATCGACCAGGCGGCGCGCGAACTGCTCGTCGCCCATACCCGGCGCCTGGATAGTTTCGCGCTGCCCATCCACACCTGCGCGCTGGACGACGAAGCAACCCGTCACGGCACCTTTTTCGCCCCGCGCGCCTACGAAATCGATAGCCTGACGCGGCTCGAGCGCGAGATCTTCGGCCCTATCCTGCACGTCATCCGCTGGCGCGGCGAAGAACTTGATCAAGTCTGCGCCGCCATCGCCGCCACCGGCTACGGCCTGACGCTGGGTGTGCACAGCCGCATCGACGAAACGATAGAGCGCATCGCCAGCCGCCTGCCGGTGGGCAACGTCTACGTCAACCGGAACATGATCGGCGCCGTCGTCGGCGTACAGCCTTTCGGTGGGCAAGGCCTCTCGGGTACCGGGCCGAAGGCCGGCGGACCACACTACCTTTACCGCTTTGCGACCGAGCGTACGCGCTCGGTCGATACGACTGCCGCCGGTGGCAATGCCGGCCTGATGGCGCTCGACCAGAACGAAGAATAAGCCGACGACGCCGGCAGCAACGCTGGCGCGACAGCCGGCGGCGCGATGGGCGTACGACGGTGAACGGAACAGGAAGGACACGAGGAGGAGGAAAAATGGCTCTCGCACTGCAGCAACTGATCAATGGGCTGACGCTGGGTGCTGTCTATGGCCTGATCGCGATCGGCTACACGATGGTCTACGGCATCATCGGCATGATCAACTTCGCGCACGGCGACATCTACATGGTCAGCGCGTTCATTGCGATTACCGTGTTTACCCTGCTCGCGACCTTCGGCATCAGTTCGGTGCCACTTTCCCTGCTCGTCGTGCTGCTCGTCGCCGTCCTGTTTACCTCGGTGTATGGCTGGACGGTCGAGCGGACCGCCTACCGACCGCTGCGCGGCTCGACCCGGCTGGCACCGCTGATCTCGGCCATCGGTATGTCGATCTTCCTGCAGAACATGGTTCAGCTCACCCAGGGGGCGCGCGTCAAACCGATCGCACCGGTCCTCGTCGGCGGCGTCGATCTGCTCACCGTCGACGGCTTCACCGTTCATCTGGCGTATTCGCAGGTACTGATCATCGTCGTCACCGTCACCCTGATGGCCGCCTTCACCTGGCTGATCACGCGCACCTCGTTCGGCCGCCAACAGCGTTCGTGCGAACAGGACCGGACGATGACCGCCCTGCTCGGCATCAACGTCGACCGCACGATCTCGCTTACTTTCATGCTCGGCGCGGCGCTGGCGGCGGTCGCTGGCGTCATGGTGACCGTCTATTACGGCGTGGTCGATTTCTTCATCGGCTTCGTTGCCGGAATCAAGGCCTTTACCGCGGCGGTTCTCGGCGGCATCGGCTCACTGCCCGGCGCGATGCTCGGCGGCTTGCTGATCGGCCTGATCGAAGCCTTCTGGGCGGCCTACCTGTCGGCCGAATACAAGGACGTGGCCACCTTCAGCATCCTGATCCTGGTCCTCATGTTTCGTCCCTCGGGCCTGCTCGGCCGGCCGGAAGTGGAGAAGGTCTGATGAGCGCCCTGGTCTTCGCCCAGCAACCGGTCTCCTTCGCCGAACGGCTGCGTGACGCCGCCGCCACCGCCTTCATCGCGCTGCTCCTCGGCGTCCCGATGATCGGCCTGACCACCGTCGATCAGGGCGGCGCACTACGCATCGCGACGCGCTGGCCAGCCTTGTTCGCCTTCGTCGGCGTCTGTTTCGCTGGCCGCCTGCTGCTGCGTTGGGGCATCGACTACTGGCGCGCGCAACGCCAGTCCGCAGCGCGCGCAGCGAGTGCCGCGAGCGCCGAGCAGCAGCCGGCAACCAGTCTGCTGCTGCGCCGGGCAGGCTGGCTGGCTCTGCTCGTCGCACTCGTTCTGCCGATCGTCTTCGCCGACAATCGCTATGTCGTCGACACGGCGACGACGGTGCTCATCTACGTCATGCTCGGCTGGGGGCTGAACGTCGTCGTCGGCCTCGCCGGCCTGCTCGACCTCGGTTACGTCGCCTTTTACGCGGTCGGCGCCTACACCTACGGACTGCTCGCGACGCAGTTCGGATGGGGTTTCTGGCAGGCGCTGCCGGTGGCCGGGGCGATGGCGGCGACCTTCGGCATCGTGCTCGGCTGGCCGACACTGCGCCTGCGCGGCGACTATCTGGCGATTGTCACGCTGGGCTTCGGCGAAATCATCCGCGTCATCCTGGTCAACTGGACCGAAATGTCGGGCGGTCCGAACGGCATCACGTCGATTCCCCGTCCGTCGTTTTTCGGCCTGCCGTTCAAGCCGCCGGGCGATGAGCCGACGTTCGCCTCGTTCTTCGGTCTCGAATACTCGCCGCACCAGCGCATCATCTTTCTCTATTACCTGATTCTGGCGCTCGCGCTGCTCACCAACCTGTTCGTCTCGCGCCTGCGCAAGCTGCCCATCGGGCGTGCCTGGGAGGCCATGCGTGAAGACGAAATCGCCTGCAAGGCGATGGGCATCAACGCACGCAACGTCAAGCTCTCGGCCTTCGCGCTCGGCGCCATGCTGGGTGGCTTCGCCGGCGTCTTCTTCGCCGCCCGGCAAGGCTTCATCTCACCCGAGTCGTTCACTTTCAACGAGTCGGCGATCATCCTGGCGATCGTCGTCCTCGGCGGCATGGGCAGCCAGCTCGGCGTCGTCCTCGCCTCGCTCGTCCTCGTCCTGCTGCCCGAGCTTGGGCGCGATTTCGCGGAATACCGCATGCTCCTCTTCGGTGCCGCGATGATCCTGATCATGATCTGGAAGCCGGGCGGAATCCTGGCCCGACGCGAACCGACGCTGGCTTACCGCAGCGCAGAGGCCGGGCGATGAACGCGGCCGCCAACGCAACGCCCGTCGCGCGCGCGGCGAATCCGGTCGACGGTGCGCAACCCCTTCTCCGCGTCGACCGCCTGAGCATGCGCTTCGGCGGCCTGCTGGCGATCGACGACCTGTCGCTCGACGTCGCCGCACGCCGCATCACCGGCGTCATCGGCCCCAACGGCGCCGGCAAGACGACCTTCTTCAACTGCCTGACCGGCTTTTACAAGCCGACACTCGGCAGCATCCGGCTGAATCATCCACAACGCGGGCTCCTGCGCCTGGAAAAAATGGCCAGCCATCAGGTCGCACGTCGTGCGCAGGTCGTCCGCACCTTCCAGAACATCCGGCTCTTCCCGCAGATGACGGTGCTCGAAAACCTGATCGTAGCGCAGCACAACGCGCTGCAGCACGCCTCGCGCTTCTCGCTGGCGGGTCTCTTTGGTCTGCCCGGCTACCGGCGCGCCGAGACTGCAGCGATCGCCAAGGCGGTCGGCTGGCTCGAACGTCTGAAACTCATCGCGCACGCCGACAGTGCGGCTGGAGCGCTGCCCTACGGCATGCAGCGACGCATCGAAATTGCTCGCGCGCTCTGCGTCGACCCGCTTCTCCTCTGCCTCGACGAACCGGCAGCCGGGCTCAACCCGCGCGAATCGGCTGAACTGAACGAACTGCTCAAACACCTGGCGGGCGACGAAGGAATCGCCATCCTGCTCATCGAACACGACATGAGCGTCGTGATGAACGTCTCCGACCATGTCTGCGTGCTCAACTACGGCCGCAAGATCGCCGAAGGCTCACCGGCCGAAGTGCAGCGCGACGCGAACGTGATCAAAGCCTATCTCGGCGAGGAAGACGGCGAAGAGGCGCCGGCCGCTCACCCGCCGGCAAACGCGCAAACGGTGGAGAACGCACGATGATGCTCAGACTCTCTGGCGTACATGCGCACTACGGCGCGATCCATGCGCTGCACGGCGTCGACCTCGAGGTGCAGGTGGGCGAAATCGTCACGCTGATCGGCGCCAACGGCGCGGGCAAGTCGACCCTGATGATGACGCTCTGCGGCCAGCCGCGCGCTTCGGCCGGCCGCATCGTCTTCGACGGCGAAGACATCACGCGTCTGGCAACGCACGACATCGCCCGCCGCGGCATTTCGCTCGTCCCCGAAGGGCGGCGCATCTTCCCCCGGATGAGCGTGCTGGAGAATCTGCAGATGGGCGCGGCACTCGCTGACAAAGCGAATTTCGCGGTCGACCTCGAACGCATGTACACGCTCTTCCCCATCCTGCACGAACGCTGCGAGCAACGCGCCGGAACGCTCTCCGGCGGCGAACAGCAGATGCTGGCGATCGCCCGCGGGCTGATGAGCCGGCCGCAACTGCTCCTTCTCGACGAGCCTTCGCTCGGCCTGGCGCCGCTCTACATCAAGAAAATCTTCCAGACGATACGCGAGCTCAACCGCGAGCATGGGATGACCATCCTGCTTGTCGAACAGAACGCGCATCACGCATTGCGCGTCGCCGACCGCAGCTACGTCCTGCAGCACGGCCGTATCGTCCTCTCCGGTAGCGGCCGCGAACTGCTCGCCAACCCCGAAGTGCACGCGGCCTATCTGAGCGGGGGACA
>WBZM01001203.1_pt1 | contig 27374 bp, 22 predicted proteins | sample 5204271 | NCBI WGS metagenome assembly WBZM01 (sample SAMN12344346, study PRJNA552823) | activated sludge metagenome | biome: Activated sludge suspended growth; feature: Nitrification reactor; material: Wastewater; isolation source: activated sludge from nitrification reactor of wastewater... | reverse complement strand
CCAGCGCTGATCAGGCCGCTCGCCGTTTCTGCTCCGAGACCCGAACCTGCGCCCGTTACCACAAACACACTGCCATTGATTTGCATGTTAACCCCCAAAAAAATATCGCGACATCACGCGATGCCGCGCTCCTGGCCTGCGCCGACCACCGCTCCGAGGAGTCTCGAAACCGTCGCCGTCACAGGAAATTGCGTGCCTCGTTTGCGTGCCTGATTCGCCTGTCCCGCCATTTGTTGCGTGGCCCGGCGCCGCGGCGACAAGAAGTCGCCTGGACATGCTGCCCCGCAATAGCGATGCCGAGGTCGTCTGCCCCGGAGTTCCCGTCAGCGTTACCCCCGGGCCGACGTTCCTGCCGCCACTGCCAGCAATCCCGGCATTGTCGACCGTTGAGTACCGTCGAGTCAAGCGTCGGGCGCAGCGCAACAAAAGGGCCGGGCAGACGATCGTTGCGACCACCGGCGAGGGGTCGCAACGACCAGCGGCAGCGCGGGCCGGGAGGTCCGGCGGCAAGCGGCTCACGCGGCGGTGGCAGCAGTTGACCTGGATCAGCAACGCATTGCGACGATGCCTTAGGATAGCCTGTCACAGCGCACAACGGAGAGTCCCCATGGTCCAGACTGTTGAACAACCTTTGCCCGGCGACGCCACAATGGCAGACCCCGGCGCATCACCCGTCGCGCCAGTGAAGCGGCGCACCCGCTCGGCCACGGGTGGTCGCAAGAAGAGCAGTGCGCCGCCGGCAACCCCGGCAGCCGGTGCGGCGCTCGCGGCAACGGCGCCCGCGGCGGCAATCGCGGCAGCCCCGCCCGCGGCACCGACCGCCGCGCCGCGGACGACCCAGGGCGAGCTTTCGCGGCGCTTGGGCGACCGCCACCTGCTCGACTCCGACGCGCTGGAAAACATCGACCGCATGACGAACATCGCGCTCGGCCAGATGAGCGGCGGCATCTCGCCGGCATCGCTGGCGATGGCCTATCTTGATTGGACGGTGCATCTCGCATCCTCACCCGGCAAGCAGTTCCAGCTCGGCGCCAAGGCGCTGCGCAAGGCGATGCGTCTGGGCGCCTATGCCCTCTCGTCGGCGATGACCGGCAAGGCGGAACCGTGCATCAAACCCCTTCCGGGAGATCATCGCTTCGATCATCCGGGGTGGGAGCGCTATCCCTACAACGTGGTGTCACAGGGCTTCCTGCTCAACCAGCAGTGGTGGCACAACGCGACGACCGGGATTCGTGGCGTCTCCAAACATGCCGAAGCGGCCGTCTGGTTCACTGCCAAGCAGATCCTCGACATGACCGCCCCCTGCAACATCCCCTTCCTCAATCCGGAGATCGCCGAGACGACCATCCAGGAGCGGGGCGCCAATCTCGCGCGCGGTGCCGAGTTCTATCGGGAAGACATGCGCCGCTCGCTGCGGGAAGACAAGCCTGCCGGCATCGAGGCCTTCCGCGTCGGCGAGAACCTCGCCATCACTCCCGGCAAGGTCGTTTATCGCAACCTGCTGATGGAACTGATCCAGTATTCGCCGACTACCGACACCGTGCAGCGCGAACCGGTGCTGATGCAGTCGGCGTGGATGATGAAGTACTACATCCTCGACCTGTCGCCACAAAACTCCTTGGTCAAGTACCTGGTCGACCGCGGGCACACGGTGTTCATGATCTCCTGGATGAACCCGCGCGCCGAACACCGCAACCTGGGCATGGAGGACTATCGCAAGCTCGGCACGATGGCCGCCATCGACGCCATCTCGGAGATTCTCCCCGGCCGCCGGATCCATACCGTAGGCTATTGCCTCGGCGGCATCCTGCTGACCATCGCCGCCGCCGCGATGGCCCGCGAGGGCGACGACCGCCTGGCGAGCATCACGCTGTTCACCACGATGACCGACTTCACCGAGGTCGGCGAGATCAACGTCTTCATGGATGCCAGCGAAGTCACGCTGCTTGAGGACATGATGTGGGAAAAGGGCTATCTCGGGCACAAGCAGGTCTCCGGCGGCTTCCAACTCCTCAAGTCAGCCGACCTGATCTGGTCCAAGATGGTACGCGAGTACTACCTCGGGCACCGCGAACCGATGTTCGACCTGATGGCCTGGAACGCCGACGGCACGCGCATGCCGTATCGCCAGCATTCAGAGGTTCTGCGCCGCCTGTACGTCGACAACGAACTCTTCGAAGGCAAGTACATGGTCGGTGGCCGCGCCATTTCGATCAGCAGCATCCACGTGCCGATCTTTGCCGTCGCCGCGGTTGCCGACCATGTCGCCCCCTGGCACTCGGTGTACAAGCTGCACCTGCAAAGCGACGCCACCGAACTTACCTTCGTCCTCACCAGTGGCGGGCATAATGTCGGCATCGTCAACGAACCCGGCCGCCCGCGCCGCTCGTACCAGCTCAGCGTCTGCCGCGAAGGCGAACGCTTCCTTGATGCTGCCACCTGGAAGGAGACGACGCCGAGCTACCAGGGGTCGTGGTGGCCGGCGTGGCAGAAGTGGCTCGTCGATCACTCTACCGGCAGCGAGCAGGCGCCGACGCTGGGAGCCACGGAGAAGGGCTATGCGCCGCTCTGCGACGCCCCCGGAACGTACGTCCTGCAGCCATAGCACTTACCCACCCCGGCCGCCGTCGCTGGCAGCGGCCGGGAGCACGGCTTTCGGCCACCTGATCGGGGCGGCGCATCTTGCCGCCGGCCTGTCCATGTGGCTCTTTCGGCGCGCCACCACGCTGCCGTGCAGGAACCTCGGCCTGCGCGGCGGTCCAGTTCCAGAACGGCGTGTCGCCGCCGGAGAGGCTGTGCAGAAATCGTCGCGAGCAGGCCGAGACTGGAGGCGCGAGCGAGCGAACGATGAGACGTATCAGATGGACAGGCGCGGAATGAGCGAGTGGGCAACGCCGTAGATCGGTCGCGCATCGGATTGATTCACAGCCTCTGACGGCTCGAGCGAAGAACCAAGGAGCGAACATGAAATGGTTGTTGGTTGCAATCGTATTGAATACCCCCATCAGGACGGACCTCGTTTTCAACAATCTGGCCGATTGTCTTGCCGCCGAGTCTCAAATGAGAAAAGAGTGGTCGGAATCGTACAACCAGACCAAGAAATCAGGTGCCACGAGCGAGGCCCTGGGCTTGCTCAGTTCGCAAATGACGAAGGGCACTTGCATACCGTCGAAATAGGCAACGCGTGTGGTGAAGTCCGCGTTCGACGGCATTCCGTGCCGGCATCACCTGGCGGACCTGCACGGTGCGCAGCGCGGACTCGGTTCCGCAGAGGTCGCGACAGCGACGGCGGGAATCGGCCGTGTCGACGCCATCGACGAGGCACATGAAGTCGCCTTGGCGCCCTCCCTGCGCGATGACGGCAGCCATCGTCTGAGCGCTCGGTTCCGCCGGCTGCTCGCAGCCCGCTGACTGCAAGCGCCGCACCATGCGCCGCCGCAGCTTCCTCGCCACTCCGCTGCTCTTGCCGGGCCTGAGCAGCGCCGCGGCGGTTGCGGCAGCCGTCGTCTACCCGGCCGTCGAAGCCGGTACCGAGTTGGTCTTCCCGCGCGATCACGGCGCCCATCCCGCCTTTCGCACCGAATGGTGGTACGTCACCGGCGCCCTGGAGATGCCGCAGCCAGATGTCGGCTTCCAGTTCACCTTCTTCCGCAGCCGGCCGGGAATCGCCGAAGGCCTGCGCTCACCGCTCGCCGCGCGCCAGATCGTCTTTGCGCATGCCGCTCTCACCGTCCCCGGTGCCGGCCTGCAGCACACCGAACGCGCCGCCCGTGCCACTCTCGGTGCGCGCTTCGCCAGCCACGACCTGGATGTCCGCATCGGTGCCTGGCGAATGTTCCGGCGGGAGAGCAGCGGCCGGCAGTCGTTGCAATTGCGCATGCAGAGCCCGCAGTTCTCCTGGGATCTGTCACTCACTCCGTCGCAACCGCTGTTGCTGCAGGGTGATGGCGGCCATTCGCGCAAGGGGCACGCTCCCGGCCTGGCCAGCCACTACGTCAGTTGGCCGCAGTTGCTGGTCAGCGGGACGCTGCTGCGCCAAGGTCGCCGGCAAGCGGTCGAGGGCCGCGCCTGGTTCGACCACGAATGGTCGACCACGCTGCTCGGCGACGGCGCGGTCGGCTGGGACTGGCTGGGAATCAACCTGGCCGATGGCGGCGCGCTGATGGCCTTCCGCATGCGCGACGCAGCCGGGACGACGCTCTACGCGCACGCCGCCTGGCGCGATGCCGGCGGTCGCCTGCGGCAGTTCGCCAGCGACGAGGTCCGCTTCACGCCTCTGCGCCGCTGGCGGTCGCCGCGCAACGGCGCCGCCTATCCGGTGGAGATCGAAGTCCGCTTCGGCGAGCACCGCATCCGCACACGCCCGGTCATCGACGATCAGGAGCTGTCGACCACCGTGCCGACGCCGGTGAGCTACTGGGAGGGCCTGGTGCAGGTCGACGGCAGCCTCGCCGGTCGCGGCTATCTCGAGATGACCGGTTATGCGGGTCGCCTGCGCGTCGGCGGCGAAGCTGCAGGCGGCGAACCGAACTGATGCCGGCAGCGGCAGTGCCGACGGTCAGAGCCCGAGGAAGGTGCGAATCCTGTCGAGCATGCCCGCCTCCGCCTTCGTTCCGCCCGGCGGCGTCTCGACGTAACGTTGCGAGAACTCGTCGATCTCCTGCTCGCGGCGGGCCAGGATGCCGGCAAACGCCTCGGCGATCTCCGGCCGCGACTGGACGAGCTGCTCGACCGTCGCCTGGTCGAGACGGTAGCAGACGAGGTCGCTGCGGGCGATGACGGTGTCGCGGCGCAGTTCGCCGGTGAGGACGCCGCGTTCGCCGAAGGTGCTGCCGGCGGCGATGGTGCGGAACAGCTGCCGTGGCTGCTGTGGAAACTCGAGCCACACGTCCGCCTCGCCGGCGGTGAGCAGGTAGAGCCAGTGGGCGACGTCGCCCTGCCGGTAGATCACGTCACCACTGACGAAGGGCGCATGGATCAGGTGCTGGCTGATGGTCAGCAGCTCGTCTTCCTGCAGGCTGGCGAAAATCTCGAAGCCACGCAGGTCGGCCAACCGCCGTTCCCCTTCCCGGCGCTGGATCGATCTGCGGTAGGCCTCGTTCTCCTTGGTGACCAGAAGGGACTGCTCCGGCACGGCCAGTTCCATGCCACCACGCTGCAGGGCGGCGAGCAGGTGCACCCGCACCGCCGAGTCGGTCGGGTCATCGGCCTGCGGATCGATCATCCAGTAGCGCAGCGCGTAGCGCGCGTAACCCGGACCGAATTCCATGAGCACGCAGGATGGCCGCGGATCGTCGGCCACGTTGGGAATTTCGGCGACGCTGATCGCCTTCTCGACGGCAGCGATCACCTGTGTCGGTGGCGAATCGTAGGTGAGGTTGAACCACAGCCAGCGCCGCCACGGCCAACTGGCAATCTCCTCACGGCCATAGACGGTGAAACGGCCGCGCATCAACTGGCTGTTCGGCACCACCACCACCTCGCCGTTGCGCGTCCGGATCGTCGTCTGCCGCCAGCGCACCTGTGCCACACGGCCGTTGATGTCGTCGATGCGGATCCAGTCGCCGGTGCGCAACGAGTTGTCGAGCTGCAGGGCGACGCCGGCGAGAATGTTGCCCAGCGTATCCTGCATGGCCAAGGCGAGCACGGCGGTGATGACCGCCGAAGTGGTCAGCAGGCTCGACGGATCGAGGCCGACGAAGTGCAGCCGGGCGACGATGAACAGCGCGTACAACAGCAGCACGCTGATGTCCTCGGCGATGCGCGCGACGACGATGCCGACGCGCGGCAGGATCGCCCGGAAGACGAAGATTGCCAGCAGCCGGAACAACGCCATTCCCGAACCGATGACGAAAAGCTCGTGCAGCATCACCGCCAGCCGCGAGTAGTCGAGCGCTTCGAGTACGGCGCCGATGAGCTGGCCGAGCAGGCAGAGGACGAAGGCGACGAAGGTCGCAGCCACCCGCCGGCGTTCCTTGGCCAGCAAGTGGACAGAGAGCAGCGTCACGCCGACGGCAGCCGCGATGATGTACTTCGTCTCGGGCAGCCAGAAGTAGGCCCAGATCCGCTGCAGCATCAGGTCCATCGCGCCTCACTCCATCGGCCGGTCAGCATCCTGCCCTCCTGTCCCCCCTCCCCACGCGGCCGCCATGGCCAGCGCCGTTTCCCGTTCGCAAGAAATCAGATCAGCCCCTCGAAGGCCTGCACCTCGACGACATCGCCGGCAGCAACCGGCCCGCACTCGTGCCCGAGGACGATGAAACAGTTTGCCTCGGTCATCGAGCGCAGGACTCCCGAGCCCTGGGTGGCGGCCGGGCGGACCCGCCAGCCGCCGGCAGCGTGGCTGAGGATGCCGCGCTGGTATTCGCTGCGCCCCGGCGCCTTCTTCAGGCCTTGCTCGCACACCGCCGGCAACAGCGGCACGACGGGCAGCGGATCGGCACCCATCAGCCGGTACAGAGCCGCGCGGACGAACTGGTAGAAAGTCACCATCACCGCCACCGGGTTTCCTGGCAGACCGAACAGCCAGGCGCCGCCGTCGGCATCACCGGCAGCGCCGCCGATGCGGCCAAAGGCCAGCGGCCGCCCGGGTTTCATCGCGACCTTCCAGAACAGGACTTCACCCAGCTCAGCCATCAGCGGCTTGACAAAATCGGCCTCGCCGACCGACACGCCGCCACTGCTGATCACCACGTCGGCCGCGGCCGCCGCCTGGCGGAAGGTCTCGGCGAGGCGCTGCGGATCGTCGGCGACGACGCCGAGGTCCAGCAGCTCGCAGCCGAGCCGGCGGAGCATGCCGAACAGGGTGTAACGGTTGCTGTCGTAAACCTCGCCTTCCGCGAGTGGTGTGCCGATCGAGCACAGTTCGTCGCCGGTGGAGAAGAAGGCGACCCGCAAGCGGCGGAAGACGCTGATTTCGGCGAATCCCAGCGAGGCCACCAGGCCGAGCTCGGCGGGGCGGATCAGCCGCCCGGTGGCCAGAGCCGGCCGCCCGAGCGCCAGATCCTCGCCCGCCAGGCGGATGTTCTGGCCCTTGCGCTGGCCGCCCGGGATGAGGACACGCTCACCATCGACGCGGGTGACTTCCTGCATCACGACGGTATCGCAGCCCGGCGGCGGGACCGCGCCCGTCATGATGCGCACGCACTCGCCGGCCGCCACAGCCCCGGCGCAGGGGCGACCGGCCAGGGCCGTGCCAATGACGCGCAGCGACGTCGTGCCGACATCGTCGAGGTCGGCGTGGCGCAGCGCATAGCCATCCATCGCCGAGTTGTCGGCAGCGGGAACGTTGCACGGGGCGATCAGGTCGCGTGCAAGCACGCGGCCGAGCGCATCGCGCAGCGCGACGCACTCGCCCGCCAGCCGCGGCCGCAACTGGCTGTGGATGAAGGCGCGTGCCTGTTCGACCGTCAAGGCATCCGGGTCGTGTCCATCGAGGCAACTGAAACGCGAGGAAAGGCTCACGGCTGTCCATCCGACACGTATCGTCGTCCGCGCGCTCCGGGCATCGCGGCCGGCTCGCGACGCGCTCTTCCCGAGCGCTCAGCCACCGGTCATCGACATGAAGCGAAGCACCTGCGGCGAGTCCATCTGGTTGGCGAAATCATGCCTCCTCGCCTTCATTCCCATGCCCTGGATGATCGTGGCACGCAGCGGCTGCTGGTCGATCGGGTGCGCGCGCAGCACCGGCAGCAGCGGCACGGCGCCGTTGTTGCCGAGACAGGGGTAGAGTTCGCCGCGGGCGGTGATGCGAACCCGGTTGCAACTGTCGCAGAAATTGTGGCTGTGCGGCGAGATGAAACCGACGCGGGTCTGCCTGCCCGGTATCCGCCAGTAGCGCGCCGGACCGCCGCTGCTTTCAGCGGAAGGCATGAGGACATGCCGCGTCTGCAGCAGGGCAAGCGCTTCGTCGCTGCCGAAGAAGCGTTCGTCGCGCGCATGGCCGACGTCGCCCAGCGGCATCTGCTCGATGAACGAGATGTCGATGCCGCGCCCGACGGCGAAGTCGAGGAGATCGACCAGCTCGTCGTCGTTCACCCTTCGGATCATCACCGTGTTGACCTTCAGCCGTTCGAAACCGGCCGCCAGCGCCGCGTCGAGGCCACGCAGGACCTTGGCCAAGTCGCCGACGCGGGTGATCTGGCGGAAGCGCTCGGGCTGCAGGGTATCAAGGCTGATGTTGATCCGCCTGACACCGGCAGCCCGCAGTTCCGCAGCGAAACGTTCCAGTTGCGAGCCGTTGGTCGTCAACACCAGCTCGCGCAGGCCCGGCAGGCAAGCGATCCGCTGCAGGAGCCAGACGATGTTGTGGCGGACGAGCGGTTCGCCACCGGTGATCCGCACCTTGCTGACGCCAAGTTCGACGAAGGTGCGGGTAACGCGCAGGCACTCCTCGAGCGTCAGCACCTGCGCGCGCGGCAGGAACTCCATCTCCTCGGCCATGCAGTAGTTGCAGCGGAAATCGCAGCGGTCGGTGATCGACAGCCGGATGTAGCTGACCCGCCGCCCATACCTGTCGATCAGCGGTGCCGCCGCCGGGGACTGGCCGCCGGGCAAGGGTTCCGACGACGCAGCAACGTCCCCGCCGGCCGGCGGCTCGGCAACGACGTCTGGCGGCAACGATTCATGGCGCATCGGCGAGACTCCCGCGGGTGTGCCGGCGAGAACAAAAGGGTGGCGACCGTGGCCGCGGATTATAGCCCACTTCGCTCGCCCAAGGCCTGCCGCCAGCGGCGCCGGCGTGCGATCAGCCGCTCCACGCAGCCAGCTCCTCGAAGCCCGCCAGGCGCCACAGATCCTCGGGCCGATCGACATCCCACAGAGCCGGCAGCTCGAGCCAGCGCAGGCCGGCGCTGGCCAGGCGCGCGCGCGTCTGCGCCATCACCCGATCGCTGCCCCAGTCGATGCCGGCGAACAGCGAGGGCTGCGGACGGCGCAGGCCGACGAGGACATAGCCGCCATCGTCGGCCGGGGTGAAGATCGCGTCAGGGCCGTCCGCCGCCTCGTCGCACAGCGCGGCGGCAGCGGCCTGCAGGTCGGCCGGCCGCAGCGCCGGGCAGTCACAGCCGATCAGCAGCAGCGGCCCGCCGTGGGCGGCAAAGGCGGCAGCCATCCGCTCGCCGAGATCGCCGGCTGCCTGCGGGCGCAGCGCGACACGGCAGCGCCGCTGCACGGCGCGGAAGAAGCGCTGCTGCTCGTCCGGCGCGCACCAGAGGCAGACGCTGCCGATCGCCGCCTGCTGCGCGACCGCCAGCGCGCGCAGGGTCAGCCGGCGCTGCAGGCGGGCGGCAGCGACTGCCCCGAGCGCCGGAATCAGTCGCGTCTTCGTCGCTCCGGCCAGCGGCGCCCGGCTGAAGACGGCGACGGTGACGTCCTCAGTCCTGGCGCGGCGAGTAGCCATAGCGTATCGCCAGTCGCCGCGGATCGGCGCCGAAGAAGTAGCTGGCGCGCAGGCGCCACATCAGCAGGATGGTTCGCAGGACGCCATGCTTCTGCCAGCGGCGGGCAGAGGTGTACACCGTCTGCCGCAGGCAGGCCGGGTGCCCTACCCGCTTCAGGCGCTTCGCCAGCGCGATGTCCTCCATCAGCGGCAGATCGGGAAAGCCGCCAACCCGCTCGAAGACCTCGCGGCGAACGAAGATGGCCTGGTCACCGGTGGCGATCCCGGTCAGTCGAGAACGCCAGTTCATCATCCGCTCGACGACCCGCAGCAGGGGCTGCGCACCGTCGATGCGCACGTCGAAACGGCCCCAGGCGGCGCCGGCGGCCAACGCGGCGTGAATCAGTTCGGCAGCCGCCGGCGGCAGGCCGGTGTCGGCATGCAGGAAAAGCAGTACCTCACCGCGGCTGGCTGCGGCACCGGCGTTCATCTGCGCGGCCCGGCCACGAGCCGACGCGAGCACGCGGTCCGCGAGTGGGTGCGCCAGCCGGGGGGTTTCGTCGGTGCTGCCACCGTCAACCACCAGCAGCTCTGCCCCCTGCTGCCGCAACGCGGCCAGCCCGGACAGATGCGCCGCGATCGTCACGGCCTCGTCGAGCACGGGAACGATCACCGACAGCCACCGCGCAGTCAGCGGGGCCATCGCGGGTGGTGCCGCGCTCGTGGGAGTCGTTGGGGCAGGCGGACGGGTCATGGAGGGATCCTCCTCAAGCCGCATTATCGCGCAGCGTCGGCCGGCCGGACGACGCTGCCGGCCGGGTCGTCCGCCGCGCACCACGGCGACGGTGGCAGGCGCTGCACCGCGCCTGCGCGCCCGGTGTGAAAAAACCCGCTTCGGCGCACAACGCTTCAGGGTATAGTGTGTCCCGTGCGCCGGCGACTGCTCCCTGATGAGCTGGCGCCGCAGCCCATCGCAGCGAAGCCGAATGATGAGTTCCCGCGACCTTCAAAGCCCCCGCATGCCAGACGGAGCCGGATCTCCCTGCGCCATCCGCGGCGCCGAGCGGCAGGCCGATGACGCCTTCGGGCCCCGTCTGACGCTTGCTGTCGGCCAAGCCCGGCAGACCTTCCGCTGGATTCCGCCCGGCCACTTCCTGATGGGATCGCCGGACGACGAAGCCGCACGCGGCAACGCCGAGATCCTGCATGAGGTGACGCTGAGCCGCGGTTTCTGGCTTGCCGACACCGCCTGCACGCAGGCGCTGTGGATGGCGGTATGGCCCGTCAATCCCAGCCACTTCGCGGACGATCCACGCAACCCGGTGGAGAACGTCGCCTGGCATGACGCGCAGCGCTTCATCGGCGAACTCAACCGCCGCCTGCCGGGTGTGCAGGCGCGCCTGCCCAGAGAGGCGGAGTGGGAGTACGCCTGTCGCGCCGGTACGACGACGCCCTTCTCCTTCGGCATGACCGTATCGACCGACGAAGTAAACTATCACGGCGCCTTTCCCTACCCTGGCGGTGAGCCGGGCCCCTCTCGCCAGCGTCCGCTACCGGTCGCCTCGTTGCCGCCCAACGCGTGGGGACTGCACGAGATGCACGGCAACGTCTGGGAGTGGTGCGAAGACTGGTACGCGGACTACCCGCAGGAGCCGCAGGTCGATCCGCGCGGCCCGTCCTTTGGCAAGATGCGCGTGCTCCGTGGCGGCACCTGGAGCGACCCCGCACGCTACGCCCGCTCCGCCACCCGCAGCCGCATCGAACCGGTCTACCGCCCGCGCAGCACCGGCTTCCGACTCGTCCTGGGTCCCCCCTGAGGCCTGCGGACGAATCGTCGCCGGCGGCGCAGGTGATGGCGTTCCCGCCGTTGGCGCTGCCGATGCAGCGCTCTGCCCGCGCCTGTTGGTCTGCACTCAGGCTCCCGCCAGCAGCGTACAATCGCTGCCACGAAAGCCGGCCGGGGTGGCTCCACCGCAGGCGAAAAGCCGCAGCGGCAGGGAACCGGCGGTTTGCGACACCGGTCAGTGGACCAGCCGGACAGTCCTTAAACCCACACTGGAACGGATCTGGAAGAGACACAGATGAACATCGCCAGCGAAGAAGAACCGAAGAAGAGGCGTTCAGGCGTACGACGTGCAGCGATGAGTGCGAAGTCCGCCGACGCCGATGGCCCACACGCACGCGCCGACGAGCGGCCCTTCATCATCGGCATCGGCGCCTCGGCCGGCGGTCTCGAGGCATTGAGCCTGCTGTTGCCGGGCTTGCCGAAGAACCTCGGCCTCAGCTACGTCGTCGTGCAACACCTGTCGCCGACCTATCGCAGCATGATGTCGCAGTTGCTCGGACGCGAGACGACAATGCCGGTCCGCGACATCGAGGACGGCATATCGCCGGAACCGAATACCGTCTATATCACACCGCCGAATCGTAATCTGACGATGATGGAAGGCCACTTCCGCCTCGTCGAGCCGGCCCGTGAGTCGATGCCGAAGCCGTCCGTGAACCGTTTCTTCGCCTCGCTGGCGGAGGAAATCGGCGAGTCGACGATCGGCATCGTCCTCTCCGGCACCGGATCCGACGGCGCTTCGGGAATCCATGCGATCAAGGCGGCGGGGGGCTTCACCTTCGCCCAGGATCCCGACACCGCCAAGTACAACGGCATGCCGCAGTCGGCGATCGACACCGGCAGTGTCGACTGGATCCTGCCGCCCGAGAACATGGGCGCGGAGATCAGCCTGATTGTCCTCAACCGCGGCCTGATCCCGGTCGCGACGCAGGCTGCGAGTGCTCCGGCGACCCTGAAAACGCTGCTCGGCAAGGTGCGCAGCCGGACCAAGGTCGATTTCTCGCAGTACAAGGAGCCTACCCTGTGGCGCCGGATTGAGCGCCGCATGGCGGCCAACCACGTCAGCACGCTGCATGACTACCTGCAGGTGGTCGACCAGACGCCGGTCGAACTCGACAAGCTGTGCAAGGACATCCTGATTTCGGTCACCGCCTTTTTCCGCGATACCGAGGCCTTTGCCCGTCTCGACAAGGTGGTTGCCGAGATCCTCGCCGGCAAGCAGCCGGGCGACGACATCCGCGTCTGGGTTGCCGGTTGCGCAACCGGCGAGGAAGCCTATTCGCTGGCGATCCTGTTTTCCGAGCGACTCGGCGCCGCATTCGACCAGTACCGGCTGCAGATCTTCGCCACCGACATCGATCTCGATGCGATGGCCCTCGCCCGTCGTGGCGTCTTTGCCGCATCGAGCCTGGCGCACATGGACCGTGGCCGCATCCGCGCCCACTTCACGCCGCACGGCGATCGCTACGAGATCAACAAGAACCTGCGCGATGTCGTCATCTTCGCCCGCCAGGATCTGGTGCAGGATCCGCCCTTCCTGCGGCTCGACCTGGTGAGCTGTCGCAACGTCCTGATCTACTTTCAGAGCGAGCTGCAGGCGCGGCTGCTTTCGGTGTTCCATTACGCGCTCAATCCCGGCGGCTATCTCTTCCTCGGCAAGTCGGAGGGAATCTTCCAGCAGGAAGCGCTGTTCGGGGTGGTGGACAAGGATGGTCGCCTGTACCGGCGGCATGGCGTAAGCACCCGGCTGCCATTGTTGCGCACCGAGATGCAACCGCCGGCAGCCGGTCTCAACCAGCACCAGCGGGTCGGCAAGCCGACGACACCGCTGGCTTTCGAGAACATCCTGCTCGAGGCGGCCGGGCGTTACTTCATCCCGACCAGCATCCTGATCAACGGCAAGTTCGAGATCCGCCACATCCACGGCGACGCCAGCCGCCTGCTCAACGTTTCGCCGGGCAAACCGGCCTTCGACCTGATCTCGCTCATCCGGCGCGAATTGCGTACCGAGGTGCAGGTGCTGATGCGCCAGGCGCAAGTGAAGCAGACGGTCGCCTACGGGCGTCCGCGCCACATCAAGGCACTCGACCCCACGCGCGGCGTTCGCCTGTCGGTGCACCCATTGTCGGCGATCGACAGTGAAACGCTGTTCATGGTCTGCATTGAGTGGATCGTACCGGCAGCGGGCAAGAACGCGATCGAGGACAGCAACAACGCCAGCGACAAGGAACTCGAGGACGAACTCGCGGCAACGCGCGAACACCTGCAGACCCTGGTCGAGGAACTCGAGACCTCGAACGAGGAAATGCAGGCGCTGAACGAGGAGATCCAGGCGTCGAACGAGGAAATGCAGGCGTCGAACGAGGAACTCGAAGCGTCGAACGAGGAACTGCAGTCGACCAACGAGGAACTGGCGACGGTCAACGAGGAACTGCAGATCAAGACCGCCGAGACGCAGGAACTCAACATCGAACTCGAGTGCATCCAGAACAGCGTCGACTACCCGCTGCTCGTCCTCGACCGCAACCTCGGCCTGCAGCGTTTCAACAGCGCCGCTGCGCGGCTGTTCAAGCTGACTGCGGTGCAGAGCGGCCGCCACCTCCGCGACCTGCAACTGCCGCCGGGGATGCCAGACCTGGTCGCCAACAGCCAGCAGGTGATCGAAACGCAGAATGCGCTCGACTGCCAGATCGTCAACGCCAACCGCCGCCACTATGCCCTGCACATCGTGCCGCTGTTGCGGGACGCGCAGCGCATCGCCGGCGTCATCCTGCTTTTTTCCGACAACACCAACCTGTACGAGGTCGAGCGTTCGGCGCGCGAAACGCAGGTGCGGCTGCTCGCCGTCATGAACAACTCGGTCTCGCTGATGGCCGTCAAGGACGCCTCCGGACGCTACCAGTTCGCCAATCCCAAGTTCGAGGCCACCTTCGGTTTCGCCAACGGCCAGGTCATCGGCAAGACCGACCTGCAGCTCTTCCCGGCCGAAGTCTGCGACGTCTTCCGCGAGAGCGAACTCGAAGCGATGCGCCTGCGGCAGGGGATCGAACGGGAGGAAGCGTTGCCACTGGCGAATGGGCCTCGCCACTTCCTCGCCGTGCGCTTCCCGCTGCTGGACGACGATGGCGCGATCACCGGCCTCTGTTTCCAGGCCACCGACATCACCGCGCGCAAGGAGGCCGAAGACGGATTGCGCCTGGCGGCGATGGTCTTCGACCGCGCCTCGGAAGGGGTGATGGTCACCGACACCGAGCAGCGCATCCTGACCGTGAATGATGCCTTCACCGTACTTACCGGCTTTACCCGTGAGGAAGTGATCGGTGAGAAACCGAGCCTGCTGCGGTGCAACCTGACACCGCCCGAGCTCTATGAGGAAATGTGGGAGCGGATCAACCGGCTTGGAGTTTGGCAGGGCGAGATCTGGAACCGGCGCAGGAACGGCGAGCCCTTCCTCGAGTGGTTGTCGATCAACACGGTCAAGGACCAGAACGGCAAGGTGGTGAACTATGTCGGCATGTTCAGCGACATCACCAAGGTACGCGAGTCGCAGCAGCGCATCGAGTACCTGGCGACGCATGACGAGCTGACCGGACTGCCCAACCGTGCGCTGTTCAACGACCGGCTGCACCTCGCGCTGGCTCGCGCCGAGCGGCAGCAGCAGAGCATGGGCGTCGTCTTCATCGATCTCGACAACTTCAAGGTCGTCAACGACACCCTTGGCCACGTCACTGGCGACCGCCTGCTCAAGCAGGCTGCGATGCGGCTGCTCGACTGCGTCCGTTCGGAAGACACGGTGGCCCGTCTGGGTGGCGACGAGTTTGTCGTCCTGCTCGAGACCACCGATCGCAAGGAAGCGACGCGGACGGCCGAACGCCTCCTGGGCGCGCTGAGTGCGAGCTACCACTTCGAGGAACACGAGTGCTTCGTCAGTGCAAGCATCGGGCTCAGCATGTTTCCCGAAGATGCCGCCGATGCCGGTGCGCTGATGCGCAATGCCGACTCCGCGATGTACCGCGCGAAGGATCACGGCAAGAATGCATTCCGCTTCTTCACTGCCGATCTCGCCAGGCATGCCGCACGCCGGCTCACCCTCGAGGCCGGCTTGCGGCGCACGATCGAGAGCGGGGAGCTGACGGTCTGCTATCAGCCGCAGGTGATCCTCGACAGCCAGCGGCTGATCGGCGCCGAGGCACTGGTCCGCTGGCACTACAACGGCGAGACGATCGAGCCGGTCGAGTTCATCCCCGTCGCCGAACAGAGCAACCTGATCGTCGAACTCGATGAATGGGTTCTCGGCGAGGTCTGCCGCCAGATCGCGGCGTGGGACGCGGGCGGGCTGCCGCCCGTGCGCATCAGCGTCAACATCTCGGCTCGCCATTTCCGCAAGGAAGGCATGGCCGGCGAACTGATGCGCATCGTCAGCACGCACGGCGTCGCGCCGCAGCGCCTGTGCATCGAGATCACCGAAGGCGTCCTGATGGACTTCGACCGCGCGCAGCGAATGCTCGCCGAATTGGTCGCCTGCGGTCTGACGATCAGCATCGATGACTTCGGCACCGGTTTCTCGTCGCTTTCCTACTTCAAGCGCTTCCCGATCCACGAGTTGAAGATCGCCCGTGGCTTCGTCGACGGCATATCGACTAGCGCTGACGACCGGGCGATCGGCTCAGCGATCATCGCCCTGGCGCGCAATCTGGGGATGAGCGTCGTCGCCGAGGGCGTCGAACAGCCCGAGCAGCATGCCGAACTCGACGCGTCGGGCTGCCACCATGGACAGGGCTTCCTCTATTCCCGCCCACTGACGGCCGACGAGTTCGCGCAATGGCTCCAGGAACGCCCTGCGGCGTGAGGGATGATCGGCGCTGCGGCGGGCAGCGTGACTGCAATCAACCCACGGACGAAGCGCCGGACGCAACGCTGCTGCGCTATACGCTCGATGCCAGCGACGCGATCGTCGCGGTGTCTGGTGACTGGGATCGCTTCGCTCTGGCGAATGGTGGCGAGGCGATTCTGGCGGAACGAGTCATCGGCCGCCGACTCGACGACTTCATTGCCGGTGACGTCACGCGGATGTTCGTACGCACCATGCTGATGTCGGTGAGAACGCTCGGGCGCGAGCTACAGCGCCCGTATCGTTGCGATTCACCGCTGATGAAGCGCCTGATGCAGATGACCATCACGCCGCGCGCCAACAAGCTCGTCGACCTCTGCCATCGCCCCTTGCGCCAGGAACCGTGGCCCGGCTCGCTGCCGGTCGTCAGGCCGGCGAGCGCCGACGCGACACGCGTCGTCAAGCGCTGCAGCATGTGCAACCGCGTCCGCTTCGGCCGGCAGTGGTGCGAGCTCGACGAAGCGTTGCGCGCCGCTTGCCTGTCGGCTGCCGCATGCCTGAACGTCGTTCATGGTGTCTGTCCGGACTGCTTGCGGGACGTCGGCACAAGCCGGACCCCGCAGCGACGAGTCCGGAGCTGAACGCGCCACCGGCAGCCAAGGCGGGTGGTCGACACAACTGCCAGCGGCACGCTCGCTGCCGCATGCACGGGCAGCCCGTCTTCAGTTGCTGCCCGGGATCGAGTTGCCTTCGCCGACGGATGATTGCGGAGCGGCGTTTTCCTGCAGTTGCTGCTCGATGCTCTCGACCAGACCTTGCGCCGCGTCCTCGATCATGTCGAGGACGAGGTCGAAACCGTGGCCGAGGCCGTAATAGGGATCGGGAACTTGATCGTCATCGAAGCTCTTCGAGTAGCTCATCAGCAAGCCGAGGCGGTCGTGCTTCTCTGGTGGACAGATTCGCTTCAGGACGTCGAGGTTGTTGCGGTCCATGGCGAGGATCTGGTCGAAATACTCCAGGTCCTGCGACGCGACCTTGCGCGCCCGCATCTCCGAAAGGTCGTAACCGCGCACCGCAGCCGCGCGCTGCGTTCGCTGATCCGGAGTCTCGCCGGCATGGTACCCATGCGTCCCGGCCGAATCGACCTCGACGCGGTCCTCAAGACCCTTCTGTCGCAGGATGTGGCGGAGCACGCCTTCTGCCGTCGGCGATCGACAGATGTTTCCCATGCAGACGAACAGGACCTTGATCACCTTCAGTTATCCGGATACCGTGAAGCCCGCCTCGGCTCGCTGCACCCCGAACGGCGACACCCGGGGAGCGCGTGCCCGGCTCCAGGCGAGACTGGCGAAGGCATAATGATCGGTGGAAACCGTTTCCAGTGCAACAGCAAAGCGCCCATCCGCCCCGCCCGCCTTCGCACGGACGCCATCCTGCGGCAGTGGATTGGCTTGTCCCGCGGTCACGCGGGCCTGCCGTCGCGAACGACTCGAGCATGGCCTGCCCAGGAAGGGGCGGCAGCAACCCGTTCGACTCTCTATATATGATGCGCTCTCCACTTCGACAGCTCGTACCATACAGGGGGAATAACGATGAGCATTCTGGATCAGGCCAAGGAAGCTGCTGCGGCAGCGCTCGAAAAGACGATCGAAGTTGCCGGATCGGCCGCCGAGGCAGTCGGGGAAGCGGGCGCCAAGGCGAAAGAGCTGGCCGAGGAGGCGGGTGCCGCCGTCGCCGAAGGCGTGAGCACGTCCGCCGGCAAAGCAATCGAGCTGGCGACCGATGCGGTCGATAGCGGCAAGCAACTCGGCGCGACGCTGATCGACGAGGCAAGCGGCTTGCTTGACCGGTCACGTGCAGCGCCCGTCCGGGCTGGCGAAAGCATCGTCGGCGGCAGCTCGGAAAGCGACACAAGCGGTTCGGAAGGCAGCGGCGGCGGTGCGGGAGCAGCTGCCGGCGGTGCGGCGGCGGAGGACACCGCCAACAAGGGCTGAGCGCTCGCGACGATGCCGGGACGATCGCTCAGCTACGACCGGGGACTTTTCGTCTGATCGCTGGCCGCGCGACCGCAGCTGCCTTGACGCCATTTGCATCGGTCGCCTTGCCGCGCGCGCCCGACGACGGGCGGCGGCGGTTTTGCTCTGCTGCCGGCTTGTCGGCAAAAGGGTTGCTGCTGACGTTGAACTGAATCTGCAGGGGCGTCCCCTGCAGCTTGAAGACCTCCCGGAAGGCGTGTTCGAGATAGCGACGATAGGACTCGGGCACCTTGTCGAGCGCGTTGCCGTGAATCACGACCAGCGGCGGATTGCGGCCGCCTTGGTGCGCGTAACGCAGCTTCGGCCGGAACTGCCCGCTGCGCGGCGGTGCCTGCCGGGCGACGGCGTCGATCAGCACCCGCGTCAGTTGCGGCGTCGGCAGATCGACGGTTGCTGCCTGATGCGCGGCATCGACCGAGCGAAACAGCGTTTCCAGGCCCTGCCCGCGCAGCGCCGAGACGTAGTGAAAGCGGGCAAAGTCGATGAACGACATCTGGCTCTCCAGAGCCGCCTTGATCTGCTCGCGCAGGTACGGCGTGAGCCCATCCCACTTGTTCACCGCGACGACGAGCGCGCGCCCCGATTCGCGGATGAAGGCGGCGATGTGCGCATCCTGATCGGAGATGTCCTGCCTGGCATCGAGGACGAGCACCACCACCTGTGCCCCTTCGATGGCCTGCAGCGTCTTGATCACCGAAAACTTCTCGATCGTCTCGAAGACCTTGCCGCGGCGCCGCAGGCCGGCGGTGTCGATCAGGCTGTAGCGGCGGCCAGCGCGCTCGAACTCGATCTCGATCGCATCGCGGGTCGTCCCCGGCTGGTCGAAGGCGATCACCCGCTCCTCACCGACCAAGGTGTTGATCAGCGTGCTCTTGCCGACATTCGGCCGACCGACGATCGCCACCCGGATCGAATCGCCGGCGCCCTCCTCCAGCGATGGCTCGGGAAAGGGCTGCAGGGCCATATCGACGAGGGAGCGCACGCCCTCGCCGTGCGCCGCCGAAATCGGTATGGGCTCGCCGAGACCCAGTTCATGGAAATCGGCAGCAACGACGCCAGAGCTCATTCCTTCCGCTTTGTTGACCGCCACCAGGACGGTGCGGCCGGAGCGTCGCAGGCGGTTGGCGATTTCCTTGTCCAGCGCGGTGACGCCGCTGCGGCCATCGACCAGAAAGACGATGACGTCGGCCTCGTCGATCGCCTGCTCGGTCTGTCGTGCCATCTGGTGCACGATGCCATCGCGGACCAGCGGTTCGAAGCCGCCGGTATCGACGACCAGGTAGGGCTTGCTGCCCAGCCGTCCGTGCCCGTAATGGCGATCGCGCGTGAGGCCGGGAATGTCTGCCACCAGCGCGTCGCGCGTCCGCGTCAGGCGGTTGAAAAGCGTGGACTTGCCGACGTTCGGACGCCCGACGAGGACGATGCTCGGCTTCATTGCGCGTCGATCGCGAGCACACTGCCCTTGCTGGTCTGTGCCAGCAGACTGCTCCCGAGCCGCTGCAGCGGTGCCCTGATCGGACTGCCATCGGTGTTCAGGCGGGCGACGAAGGAGCCGTCGTCGCGACTTAGGAAATGCACGACACCCTTGACGTCGCCGACCGCGACCATGTTGCGCAACGGTTGCGGCGCCGTCAGTCGGCGCAGGAAGAGCTTGTCCTGTTTCCACAGGCTGGCGCCGCTCGCCTTGTCGAGTGCATGCACCGCGCCCTTGTCGTCGGAGACATAGAGGTAACGGCTGTCGACCGCGACGCCTGCGGCACTCGAGATGTCGCGCGACCAGATGAGGTTGCCGTTGCCGAGATCGAAACAGGCGATGCGCCCCTGGAAGGCCGCGGCACAGATCATGCGGCCGTCGATCACCGGCACGCTGGTAACATCGGCCACGCGATCGAGTTCGGTCGCGCCCTTCGGCAGGGCGACGGTCCCTTCCCAGAGTGGAGCGCCGTTGTCGAGGCTGACAGCCATCAGCTTGCCACCCGGAAAGCCGACGAAGACGTACTTCTCGATGATCAGCGGCGCCGCAGTGACGCGCAGCGACAACGGAGTGCTGGGACGCTGGTAGAGCCACCTGCGTTTGCCGTCACTGGCGTCGTAGGCGGCCAGGCGATGGTCGACCGTGCGCACGATCACCAGGTTGGAGCTCAGTGCCGGTGGCGCAACCACCTCGCTGCTCGCTTTCGCTTTCCACAACGGACTGCCGTCGAAAGTCGAAAAGGCGAGCACTTCGCCTTTTGCCGTACCGACGACGAGCATCCGCGCGTCGGCGCCGACGCCACCGGAGAGCGTGACGCCGGCCTTGATCCTCCACGCCGGCTGGCCATCCTCGAGACGCACGATCGTCCCGTCGCGCGCCGCGGCATAAACCGTCGAGCCGACGACTGCCGGTATCAGGGTGTAGTCCTCGCTCCTGCCCACCCCATCCGACCAGAGTACGCGCGCCTCGGCGCTTGCCTGGATCGGCTGCAGCTCGGCCATTTTCGGCCCGCTGCTGCTGAAGGGATTCAGCGCGTCGAGCGTCGAACAGCCCGCGAGGCTTGCCACCAGCGCCGCTGCCGCCCACAGTGGTCGCATCATCAACCCGGCTCCCCAAGTCCATCGAGCTTCAGTTGCAGCGATTCGCGATAGGCGGCGTTGGCCTGGCTGTCCTGCAGCGAGTTCCTTCCCTTGTCGCCTCCGTCGGCAGAATCGAGCCCGCTCAGCGCAGACCGGTACGCCGCACGCGCCTCGCCGGCCTTGCCCTGCGCCACCAGGACATCGCCGCGGGCGTCGGCGAAGCGCACGGCGAATCCCGCAGCCGGCGTTGCCTCGAGCAGCTTGAGAGCCTCGTCGTAAGCCTTCTCGTCGAGCAACAGGGCGGCCAGCCGCAGCCGCGCCAAGTCGCGCAGTTCATCCTTGCCATGCTCGACGACCCAAGCGAGTTGCACTCTTGCCGTCTTGACATCGCCCGCATCGATCAGCGCCCGCGCCGTCTTCAGTGCAGCCAGCGGCGCATAGGCCGTGCCACCGTACCTGTCGACCAACTCGCCGCTCGTCGCCTTGATGCGCTGCGAGTCGTTGTTGGCGATTGCCTTCTGCAGACCCGCGAATACCACCGCTGCCTGCGCTGACTGCTGCCGTTGGTACCAGTTCCAGCCCTGCCAGGCAAGAGCCGCGAGTGCTGCCGCCGTGATGATGCCGCTCACCAGGTTGCCGTACTGCTTCCACCACGCCTTCAGCTCGGCGATCTGTTCCTGTTCTTCGAGGTCGTAGGTAGCCATCAGGCGTCCTCCCAATCCATTGTTGCATCGATGATCGCGTCGGCGAGGCGGTCCACGCCGATGCGCCGCTGTTCGTTGGGCAGCTCGCCCACCGGACGCAGCGGCTTCAGGCTCGCCTCGCCGGCGCTCGCCTCGTCGTCGCCGATGATGACGGCGAAGGCGGCGCCCGAGGCGTCGGCCTTCTTCATCTGCGACTTGAAGCCGCCGCCGCCGCAATGGAAGAGGACGTCGATGCCGCGATCGCGCAGCGACTCGGCGACCCGCGCCGCCAGACGCGAGGCCGTGGCGCCCTGATGCACGACATAGACGTCCACCGGCTGCGAACCGGTGGCGCCGCCAGCTTCGCGAATCAGCGTCGTCAGCCGCTCGACGCCCATGGCAAAACCGCAGGCCGGCGACGGCCTGCCGCCCAGTTGTTCGACCAGCCCGTCGTAGCGACCGCCGGCACAGACCGTCCCCTGCGCGCCGAGACGATCCGTCACCCACTCGAAGACGGTCAGATTGTAGTAGTCGAGTCCACGCACCAGGCGCGGGTTGATCTCGAAAGGCTGGCCGGCGTCGCGCAGTACCTGTTGCACGCTTGCGAAGTGCGCCAGCGATTCATCGCCGAGATGATCGAGCAACCGCGGCGCGCCATGAATCAGTTCCTGCAGAGACGGGTTCTTGCTGTCGAGAATGCGCAGCGGGTTGCTGTGCAGGCGCCGCCGGCTGTCCTCGTCGAGAAGATCGCCATGCCGTTCGAGGTAGGCGATCAACTCGGCGCGATGGCGTGCGCGTTCCGCCGGCTGGCCGAGCGTGTTGAGCTGCAGTGCGATGCCATCGAGGCCAAGGTCGTCCCACAGGCGGGCGCCCATGAGGATCTGCTCGGCATCGATGTCGGGTCCGGCAAAGCCGAGCGCCTCGACACCGACCTGATGGAACTGCCGATAACGCCCCTTCTGCGGCCGTTCGTGGCGGAACATCTGGCCCATGTAGTAGAGCCTCTGCGGCTGCTGCGCCACGAGGTTGTGCTGGATCACCGCACGCACACAACCCGCCGTGCCTTCCGGGCGCAGCGTCAATTGCTCGCCGTTGAGGCTGTCTACGAACGAGTACATCTCCTTCTCGACGATGTCGGTCACCTCGCCGATCGCCCGCTTGAAAAGCGGCGTCGGCTCGACGATCGGCAGGCGGATCGGCCGGTAACCATAGCTGTGCAGCCAGGAACGGACGGTCTCGTCGAAACGGTCCCAGAACTCCGCCTCATCGGGCAGAATGTCGCTCATGCCACGCAGCGACTGGATCCTGTTCGCATTCATCGCGTCGCAACCTTTCTCTGGTAGGTGCGTGCGACGTAGGCATCGACGATGGCGGTGAACTCCTCGGCGATGTGGTCGCCGCGCAGGGTCACCGTCTTCATCCCGTCCTCGAACACCGGCGCCACCGGCGCCTCGCCGGTTCCCGGCAGGCTGATGCCGATGTTCGCGTGCTTGCTTTCCCCCGGCCCGTTGACGACGCAGCCCATCACGGCCAGCGTCATGTTCTCCACGCCATCGTGCTCGACGCGCCACTGCGGCATCCGCTGCCGCACATGCTCCTGGATCGACTGCGCCAGTTCCTGGAAGAAGGTGCTGGTGGTCCGCCCGCAGCCGGGGCAGGCGACGACCATCGGTGTGAAGGCGCGCAGCCCCATCGTCTGCAGCATCTCCTGCGCGACGATCACCTCCTGCGTCCGCGCCCCGCCGGGCTCGGGGGTCAGCGAGACGCGGATCGTGTCGCCGATCCCCTCCTGCAGCAGGATCGCCATCGCCGCCGTGGACGCGACGATACCCTTCGAGCCCATGCCGGCTTCGGTCAGCCCCAGATGCAGAGGGTAGTCGCAGCGCCGCGACAACTCGCGATAGATCGCGACCAGATCCTGCACGCCCGACACCTTGCACGACAGCACGATCCGCTCCCCCGGCATGCCGAGCGCCTCGGCCCGGGCTGCCGATTCGAGCGCCGAGACGACCATGGCCTCGCGCATGACGGCGACCGCGTCCTGCGGCACGGGACGGCGCGCGTTCTCGTCCATGATCCGCGCCAGCAGGTCCTGGTCGAGGCTGCCCCAGTTGACGCCGATGCGCACCGGCTTCTCGTATCGACAGGCGACTTCGATCATCTGCGCGAACTGCTCGTCGCGCTTGCGGCCGTGACCGACGTTGCCCGGATTGATGCGGTACTTGGCAAGTCCCGCGGCACACTCCGGATGGTCGGCGAGCAGGCGATGCCCGTTGTAATGAAAGTCGCCGATCAGCGGCACATCGACCCCCATGCGGCCCAGTTGCTCGCGGATCGGGGCCACGGCGGCAGCTGCCTGCGGCGTGTTGACCGTCACCCGCACCATTTCGGATCCGGCACGTGCCAGCTCGGCGCACTGGATCGCCGTGCGGACGACGTCGGCGGTGTCCGTGTTGGTCATCGACTGGACGACCACCGGCGCCGCGCCGCCGATCGTCACCTGCCCCACACGGACCGGCCGCGTCGGCCGGCGCAGCGTGCCCTCGAGCGTACCGCTCACCACTGGCACCCGCCTCACTCGACCGTCAGCCGGGCGACGTCACCCTTGCTGTGCGGCGCCAGATCGATCACGCGGCCGCGATACTGCAGCGTCACCTGCGTCGCGTTGCCGATCACCAGCGAAAAAGGGGCCTGACCACCCACCTCGCGCTGGCTGGCGGCCGGCATCATCCCGGAAACGATCGTCTGACCCATGGCGTCACGCACCTCGACCCATGCCGACTGGGCAAACGACAGCCTGAGATCGCCCGCGCCCGCGGACGCCGCGTCCGCGGACGCCGCCGCCAGCACCGTGGCATTCGGCGGGCTGACGCTGGTCACCGATTCGGCAGAAGCCGCATGTGGCGTCGAATCGTGGGCTGTCGGCAGCACTGGCGCGGGCTGCGCGCGTTCGGCATGTGGCGCCATCGAGCGGCTCTCGATCATCTCGCTCAGCCGCGCCTGCCACTCCCTCAGCGGCGCAAAGAAGTAGACCAACACCGCCAGCACCAGCAACAGCAGCCCGCCCAGAACCGCCAGGTAATCGCGTCGCTCGGCCCGGCGGCCCGGCGGCGATGGCAGGTTGGCGCTGGTTCCGGCAGAAGCGGCGAGCTGCGGCTTCTGCTGCAGCCGGGCGGCATCGAGACCGCGCATCAGTTGCTCGACGTCGAGGTCGAACAGGCGCGCATAGTTGCGGACGAAGCCGCGAATCATCGTGTTGCCCGGCAGGAGCTGCCATTCCTCATTCTCGAGGGCGGCCACCTGGCCCGGCCCGAGCTTGAGCGACTGCGCCACCTCGGCCAGACTGAGCCCGCGTCCCTCGCGCGCTGCGCGCAGTTGTTGCCCGACACCACCGACAGCCAAAGCTGGCGGTTCGCCTGCCGTCCCGGCGGCAGCCGGCCGCTCGTCGGGCGGGAGCGGAAAAACGCCCTGCCCGTTCATTCCGCTCTTCCCTTCAGCAACTCCTCCGCCTCGGGCGACAGCGGGAACTTTCGTCGCAGCTGGCTGGCGTAACGGGCTTCCGCCGGACGGTTGCCGAGAGCCCGCTCGATTCGCACGCCGAGCCACAACGCCTCGGCGTTGGGGTCGTTTTGGCGCAGCAGTTCGACGAGTTCGTGGCGCGCCCGCTCGACGTCACCCTTGCGGAAGTTGATGCTGGCCAGTTCGAGCAGCGCCGGCGGGTTCCCCGGCAGGATGCGCAGGCTCTGCTCGACATGAGCTTCGGCACTCGCGAGGTCGCCAATCCGGGCATAGCAGCTGCCGGCGTTGAGGTAGGCCTTTTCCGGCGTCTTGTAGAGCGGGTTCCTCATTGCCGTCTGGATATGGCCGAGACCCTCCTTCTCACGTCCCACCTGACAGAGAAACCAGCCGTAATTGTTGTTGATCTCCGGATCCTTGCCGTCGAGGCTGAGCGCGCGACGGAAATCCTGGTCGGCCAGTTGCAGCTCGCGGATGCGGTACGCCGCCAGTCCGCGCATGGCGTAGGCCGTCGCATAGTCCGGATCGATCAGGATGGCGATGCTCATCTCCTCGAGCGCGACCGTCAGGTTGCCGCTCTGCAGATACATCGCGCCGAGTTCGGTGTGCAGCTTGGCGCGCGTGCGCGGGTCGCGTGGCTTGGTCGGCTGGCGCGAATCGACCTCGTCCTCGGCGGGCTTCTTCGCTGCCGGCGACACCGAGCCGGAAGAGCAGGCGGCAAGGCCCAGGCAAAAGAAGAGGCAACAGAGGATCAGCCGCATGCGCTCTCCTCCTGCGACACCCGTTCGAGAACGAAACTGCGGCTCCCTCGCCGCGTCCGGTCGCGCACCTGCCCCGCCAGTTGGCCGCAGGCAGCGGCGATGTCGTCCCCACGCGTCCTGCGCGTCGTCGTGACGACGCCGCCGGCGAGCAGGATCTCGGCGAAGCGACGCACCCGCATGGCCGGCGAGCGCCGGTACGGCGAACCCGGGAAGGGGTTGAAGGGAATCAGGTTGAACTTGCACGGCACCTCGCGCGTCAGCGCCAGCAGTTCGCGCGCCTGCGCATCGGAGTCATTGACACCGTCGATCATGACGTACTCGAAGGTGATGAAATCGCGCGGCGCCCGTTCGAGATAGCGCTGGCAGGCGGCGAGCAGTGCGCGCAGCGGATACTTGCGGTTGATCGGCACGAGTTCGTCACGCAAACCGTCGTCCGGAGCGTGCAGCGACACCGCCAGCGCCACCGGGCACTCGTCGCGCAGCCGGTCCATGGCCGGCACCAGGCCGGAAGTCGACACGGTGACCCGCCGCCGCGACAGGCCATAGGCATTGTCGTCGAGCATCAGGCGCAGCGCGCGCACGGTGTTGTCGAGATTGGCCAGCGGCTCGCCCATGCCCATCAGGACGACATTGCTGATCATCCGCTCGCCGTTCGCCGGGCGCTCCGCCCAGCCACCCAGCGCATGCTGCGCCTGCCAAAGCTGGCCGATGATCTCCGCCACCGTCAGGTTGCGGTTGAAACCCTGCTTGCCCGTGGCGCAGAACGAGCAGTCGAGCGCGCAGCCAGCCTGTGTCGAGATGCACAGCGTGCCGCGCTCCTCCTCGGGGATGAAGACAGCCTCGACGGCGTTGCCGCTGCCGACGTCGAAAAGGAACTTGCGCGTGCCGTCGTCGGCCACCCGATCGGCGATCACCGGCGGCGGCTGCACGACCGCCTGCGCGTCGAGTTTCTCGCGCAGGCCGCGGGCAATGTCGGTCATCGCCGCAAAGTCCGCCTGCCCGAAGCGATGCAGCCAGCGCAGCACCTGCCGCGCGCGAAACGGCTTCTCGCCCCGGTCGGCGAAGAAGGCCGTCAGCGCGGCGGCATCGAAATCGAGCAGGTTGACCGTCATGGTGACCGACGAGGCAGGTCCGCGAAGACTAGCGACCGGCGTAGACGCTCATTTCCGGGAAGAAGAAGGCGACCTCGACCTTCGCCGTCTCCGGTCCGTCGGAGCCGTGCACGGCGTTGGCGTCGATCGACTCGGCGAAGTCGGCGCGAATCGTCCCCGGCTCGGCCTTTTTCGGATCGGTGGCGCCCATCAGCTCGCGGTTCTTGGCGATCGCGTTCTCGCCCTCGAGCACCTGGATCATGACCGGACCGGAGATCATGAAATCGACCAGATCCTTGAAGAACGGACGCTCCTTATGAACGGCATAGAAGGCGCCGGCCTCCTGCGGTGACAGCCAGGCCATTTTGGCGGCAATCACCTTCAACCCATTGGTTTCGAAACGGGAATAGATCTTGCCGATGACGTTCTTGGCGACGGCGTCGGGCTTGATGATGGAAAGGGTACGTTCGCTGGCCATGGAGCACTCTCCGGATGCGGTGGATGAAGAAGAAAAACGACGCGAAATCATATTGCTAGACGACTAACCTGAAGATTATACCAAGACTCGGGCACACGTGCCCGCAGCGACGCAAATTGGCAGCAGTTCTCATTTCAAAATTCATGGCAGGGGTTGGTGAGGTTCGGAACTGTTGGATGGGCAAGTCAGCTGGTGTCTGG
>WBZM01001202.1_pt1 | contig 27375 bp, 24 predicted proteins | sample 5204271 | NCBI WGS metagenome assembly WBZM01 (sample SAMN12344346, study PRJNA552823) | activated sludge metagenome | biome: Activated sludge suspended growth; feature: Nitrification reactor; material: Wastewater; isolation source: activated sludge from nitrification reactor of wastewater... | reverse complement strand
CACCGGTACTGCGGCGGGTACGTCGTTCCGCAACATGCTAAAGGAAATGTTCTCTCCGACAAAAGCCATCCGTGAGGAATGGAAGCGCTTGGGTATTGAGATGGAGGAAACCGTTACTGACAAGTTCGGGAACTCCACCAAGAAGGTGCGCGACTTTGCAGACGTCGTGTATGACCTCAAGAAGAAAATGGATACGTTGGATGAACCGTCCAAGATGCGCTTGTCCAGCTTCCTGTCCAATGAGCGCGGTTCGAAAGAACTGGTTGCCATGTTGGACCTCTCCCGTGAGGAGTGGGACAAGTTCTATAGCGACATTTCTGAGAAGTCCGAAGGGTTTGCTAAGAAGGTTGCCGAAGACCTGAACAAGACTGCAAAGGGTGAATGGAAGATTGCTCTCAACACGTTGGAAGCTACCCTGACCGAAGCGTTTGCTGGAATGGAACCTCAGTTTATTAGCTTGGCGAAGAAGTTCCGCGGTATCTTTGAAAGCCCGGAATTCGTTACCGCTGTCACCAATGTGGTCACACTTATGCTCCAAGTAACCACAACCATCGTGGATCTGATCCCGGTACTGGTGGATTGCGCTAAGGCTTGGGTTGTGTTGAAGGCTGGAATGCTTACGATGGCAATGGTTCAAGGCGCGGTCCAGGCGTTCGGTGCTGTGAGTGCTGCGGTTGGTGGTCTCCGTCTTGCAATGGCTACGTTTAGCGCGGTTGCTGCCGGTACTGCAACGACTTTAACGGGCGGTAGCGGGCTCGTTGCTGCGCTAGGGTTACTTGGGGGGCCTCTCACCATTATTCTTGGCCTGCTCGCGGCGGGTGCCACGGCGTGGTTGCTTTGGGGCAACGAAAGCAAGGCGGCAATGGACAAAGCTGGGCAAGCTGCTGCCAGCGCAAGTGCTAACATTCAGAACATGTTGGAGCAACAACAATCAGGTTTCAAGATGAACTCTGCAAGTTGGTCCCTCGCTGCAACAAAGGCGATGAAGGCTAAAGCGGATGTGGAAGCACAGATTCAAGACCAACTCAAGAACGCCAACGAAACCACGAACATCGGTTATCGGTATGGTAACGGGATGGTATTTGACCGTAACAACATTGAGGTCACCAACCAACTGAAGCAAGGAAAGGGTTGGACGAAGGACGTTGCTGCGCTGCTAACCCAATACGACACCTTAACGAAGGACATCAACGTTGCCAACAGCAATATGTCGGATGCGGTTAATGCTGAAAAGCAAGCGAAGAAGGTTCTTGAGGATGCTGCCAAGCCTAAGACGCCTACCGGGACAAACACTTGGACGCCGCCAACAAGGCCTACAAAGGTTCCGAAGGTTGCAGACAGTAGCGCTAACGGAAAGCTCACCAAAGACGAGAATGCACTTGCCAAGTTGCAAGCTAGTCTGAAGGCTTCCAAGGAGGAATACGCTACCATTGAAAAGACCGGTGAAGCGCAGTTCAAGTTGAACGAAGGTCAGCAGAAAGCCCTTGAGCTCAAGCAAAAGATTATCGAACTGGAATCCAAGAGCACTTCCGAGCTTGGCGCAAAGGGTATGGCTGGCCGTGCGGAGCAACTTAAGAACCTTAACGATCAGTTGAATGTGGCCACAGAACTCGGTGTGCAGTTGCAGAAGAACGAACTGCTCAAGGTTAATAAGAAGATGGATGAAGAGGTCCGTATTGCTCAGTTGCTTCCGCTGGAGCGTGAGAAGGAGAACAAGTTCATCCAGTACCGCAACGAGCTTCTTGCCAAGGGTGTGCTAATGGACGAAAGTGCTGAAGCAAGTCTTAAGCGTCGCATTGCTGACCACATTGAGCTCAACAAGGTGCTAGCAGCTCGGGACAACTACCTTAACGCTGGTAAGACTGCTCAGGACCGTAACTTCCAGAACGATAACGAAGGCCTTAAGGCTGCAATGCAGAGTCCTGATTGGACGCAACAGGATACAACCAAGATCGGTCTGTCCAAACTTCAGAGTATTGGGATTGACACTAGCTACATGCAAGAAACCATTACCGCCCAGAAGGATTTGCTGGAACAACAAAAGCTCTACATTGAAACGTGGCGCGCAGATCAGCTAATTTCTGAAGAGCAGTATCAAGCTGCTATGGCACAGATTGCTATCAAGTATAAGCAAACTGAGTTGCAGGGTATGGAGACGTTCTTTGGTGGTCTTGCACAATTGCAGAGCAGTAGCAACAAGGAACTTGGAGCTATTGGTAAAGCTGCGGCAATTACTCAGGCAACCATGCAAGGGGTTGTGGCGGTGCAGAATGCGCTTGCTGTTCAACCGTATTACGTGGGCATGGCCTTGGCAATTGGGGCTGCTGCTACCGCTGCCGCCAACGTAGCGAAGATCGCCGGTTTGCAATTTGCTACAGGTGGCAGTTTTGTCGTTGGGGGTAGCGGAGGGGTCGATAGCCAAAACGTATCTTTCCGCGCTTCGCCTGGAGAACGTGTTACGGTCGCAACTCCTTCGCAGGTTCGCAAGGGCGATGAGACGAATAAAGGTAATCAGGGTGGGAAAGCTGGTGCCTCCGCGGAGCAAAGTGTTAAAATCATCAACGTGCTGGACCCGGCGATGATGGGCGACTACCTGGCGACCCCGGACGGGGAGCAGGTGATCATGAACGTCCTGCGGCGGAACTCCGACACCGCCCGGGCTATTGTGAGCAGCTGATATGGCGAAGATCATCACCAACCTGTTCGGGGAATTGGCCCTGCTCCCGATCCCGGCCCGCGTGCCGCTTCGGGAGACGCTGGAGTGGCGAACCGACCTGATGACCAGCTTCAACGGGACGGAGAACCGGCTGCGCCTGCGCAACCATCCGCGCCAGACCTTCTTGTACAACCTCCCGGAGACGGCGAGCGTGAAGCCCTCCGCCTTCATTGCCCAGTACGGGGCGTTGGGCCTGAAGTGGGCCGTGCCCCTTTGGGCCGAAGCCCAACACCTCGGGACGGTTCTGATGAACCTCCAGACGATCCTGTGCGACACGACCAACTATGACCTCCGCGCCCAATCCCTGGCCCTCCTGTACCAGAACGCGACGCAGTGGCAGGTGGTCGAAATCGACACGGTGGCGACCGGCGAGCTGACGCTGGTCGGGTACACGGACGCCTTCCAGAATGCGTACCTGATCCCGCTGCGCCTCGGGCACATCGAAGGATCGCCTGAACGGACCTCGAACGGCTATGAGGCGGAGACGCAGCTGCGCTTTGAAATCGAGGACATCCAGGCGCTGGCGGAGGACACCCCGGCTCAGTTCCTCGGGTCTGATCTGTACCTTACCCCAGGCCTGTTCGCAAACGGGGCTCTGAGCCACGAAATCGGCACGCGAGTGGACAAGGTCGATTATGCGCTTGGCAAAGTTGCGCGCCGCACGCCTTGGCGCTACAATCGAGACACCCGACCGAAGCACGTGCTGGGCGAAGGAGCGGCGGAGGTCCGCGCGTACCGCAAATGGCTGATGCGCCGCGCGGGCCGCTTCCGCCAATACTGGGAGCCGACATTTGAGAACGATCTGCGCCACAAGGCATCCGGGACGGTGACCAACGTCCTCCCGGTCCAGGCCGCGGACGGACTCCTGGATTGGCTCCCACTCCGCAACCACATCGCCGTGCTGACCTCGGGCGGAACCTGGCTGTGTCGGACGATCAACAGCGCGGCCCTCAAGACCGGGGACGCCTCCACGGTTGAGCTGACGCTGGACAGCGCCCTGAACGTCGCCGCGGGAAATATCCACGCGGTCAGCTTTTTGGGGCTTCGCCGTCTGGACACAGATCGGGTAGAACTGAACTGGCGAGGCAACAGCGTGGTCGCATCGACTGTGAACACGGTGGAGATACAACCATGAGTACACGAGTTGAGCTATACAGATTCACGGAGGTGGGCCTGCGGGACCCCTTCGACGGCAATCAGAACTTCTATTTCATCCTGGACAAGTCTGGGTCCATGAATGAACAGGTGTCGCCCGGGGTGACCCGGTTCCAGGTCGCCAAGGATCAGCTGAAGCGGGTCCTGGACGAAATCGACCGGAAGCGGATTGAGAAGAATGTGGCTGTCCATATCGGCATGGCGGCCTTCTCCGGGACCGGGACCGTGACGATTGTCCGCCGGAACGTCTCCAGCTCCTCCATCGCGGACCTGAAGGCGTGGATTGATGGGCTGGTCGCTGAGGGCGGGACGCCCTATGACGCGCCCATGGCCGCGGCGCGCAACTACTTCCTGACCCCGACCCCGGCGGACTTCCGCCAGTCCCTGTTCTTCATCACGGACGGGGTGCCGGAGCCCGCCAGCTCTGCAGCGAACGCGGCGAGCCTCGCGGTGGACATGATCACCCGCACCGGGGCCTTCTCGCCCGCCTCCGGGAATGAGGTGGACATCTATTGTATGTCTGTGGACCTTTATGACACGGCCTACCTTGGGCTGCTCGACAACACGCCCCGGGACGGCGTGCCGGTCCTCTCCTCCACGAACTCGGACGCCTTGTACAACGCCATCCTGAGCGCGGTGCCCACGGAGTCGGAGGTGTGGACCTACACCAGCGGGGACACCGCGGTGACGTACATGGGCGAGACTTATGAGCCGATCCCCATGGGGCGGTCGGAGACGGAGACGAAGAACGAACTGAGCCGGGCGAACATCGAAGTGAAGCTGGACCTGGACAACGCGATGGGCAAGCGTTGGCTCCACGACCTCGTGGAGACGTTGGTTGGGCTCACAATCTTCGAGAAGGATGAGGACGGGGAGATTGGGATTGTCTGGAAGGGCCGCTTGTCGGGCCTGAAGCCTTCCATGAGTGAGATCGTCCTCAACTTCGAGTCCGTGTTCACTTCCCTGCGCCGCCCTGGGCTCCGCGCCCGTTACCAGCGGAGCTGCCGCCACATGCTCTACTCGCGCGGCTGCGGAGTGAGCAAGGAGGCTTGGGGCGTGAACGGGGTCCCGACCGCCGTGAACGGGGCCGTGGTCACCGTCCCGGAGGCCGCAGCCTATCCGGCGGGCTACTTCGCCACCGGCATGCTCGAAGGCCCGGACGGCACCCTGCGCTTCATCGTGGCCCACTCCGGGAGCCAGCTGACGCTGATCCGGCCCTTCGTCTCGCTGGCGAAGGCTTTGTCCCTGGACGGTTACGGGCTATCCTATGGCAAATACTACGGCGGGTTGAAGGTTCGCCTGTTCCCGGGCTGCGACCGGACGCGGAACACGTGCCTCAACCGCTTCAACAACTTGAACAACTATGGCGGGTTTGACTGGATTCCCCTGCGCAACCCGTTCGATGGTAGTTCCATCGTGTAAAGGAGGATGTGACCATGGTCTGGTGGTACATCGCAGTGTTCGTTGTAGCCCTCGTGGCGAGCTACTCCATGACGCCCAAGCCGCAGAGCGCGAAGCCCGCGGGCCTCGGGGAGTTCAAGGTGCCCACCGCGGAGGAGGGGCGCGAAATCCCGGTGTTGTTCGGCACGCGAGACATCGACGGCCCGAACGTGGTGTGGTTCGGTGACTTGCGCACCGTGGCGATCAAGAAGAAGGGCGGCAAGAAATGACGGACGATAGCCAACTGATCATCCGAATGGATGACGTGCGAGCCGTTAAGATGTGTTCCCGCGGGGCGCGGGCCTTCTTCGAGCGACACGGGCTCGACTGGTCGGAGTTCCTGGCGAACGGGATCACCGCGGACAAACTCGTGGCCACCGGCGATCCGATGGCCCTCCAAGTAGTGGAGGCGACCCGTGGGCGGAAGCAGTAAGAAAGTCACCGTTGGGTACAAATACTACCTGGGCATGCACATGATCCTGTGCCACGGCCCGGTGGATCGCATCCTGCGCATTCGAGTGGACGGGAAGGACGCCTGGCTGGGCGACCGGAACAGCGGGTCAATCTACATCAACAGACCGGAGCTGTTCGGCGGCGAAAGCCGTGAGGGCGGTATCCAGGGCACTGTGGACTTCGAGCCCGGCGGACCGGCCCAGGGGCAGAACGGCTACCTGATCAGCAAGCTCGGGTCCCTGATTCCGGCCTACCGGGGCGTTGTCGGCGTGGTCCTCCGTCAGGTGTATATCGGTCTGAACCCGTACCTGAAGAAGTGGGCATTCAGAGTCCAGCGCATCCACCTCCGCCAGAACGGGGTGGCGCAGTGGTACTACCCGAAGGCTGAAATCAAGGTCGCCTCGAACTTCAAGCAGCGCCAAATGTTCTTCTTCGCCCTGGACACGTCCGGGTCGATGGACACGGTGGTGTCGGGCGGCTTGACCCGTCTCCAGATCGCCAAGACCCAGATGAAAGCGGTGCTGGATGCTATCGACCAACTGCGGATTGACTCCAAGGTCCAGGTGGACATCGCAGTCTGCGGCTGGAGCACGTCCACGTCCCAGATGAGCCGCTTCAACGTCTCCTCCGCGGACGTACAGGACCTCAAGAACTTCGTGGACGGCTTGTCCGCCTCGGGAGGGACCGACTTCAGCCAGCCCTACGGCAACGCGGTCAACTGGTTTCAGCCCGGCTCCGCGGACGGTCGCCGCCGGGCGATGTTCTTCATCACGGACGGCCTCCCGGAACCCGCCACATCGGTCGATCAGGCGCTGGCCGTCGCGGGTCCGATGATCCGCAAGGAGGGCGTCTGGGAGCAGAGCCCTGTGGACGTGTACGGCATCAGCATCGACCTCTCAAATACCTCCTACATCGCGTTGGTCGAGAACACCCCGCAGGACGGCATCCCTGTGGTGGACTCCACGAACTCGGACGCCTTGTACAACGCGGTATTCTTCGCGGTCATGGGCGACTCCTCCGCGATGAACCCGGCCCACATCATCCGCGAGTGCCTGACGGACCCGGACTGGGGGATGGGCTACGCGGACACGGCGATTGATGACCAGTCCTTCATGGCCGCGGCGGACCAGCTCCACAGCGAGCGGATGGGCATCAGTATCCTCTGGGACCGCCAGACCTCCATTGAGGACTTCATCGGGGAGATCATCAAGCACATCGACGCGGTTCTGTACGTGGACCGCAAGACCGGCCTATTCACGCTGAAGTTGGTCCGCGGAGGATACAACAAAGCCGCCCTGCTCCACCTCAATGAGGACAACATCGACAAGATTGAGAACTTCACGCGCCACGCCTTCGGGGAACTGACGAACTCCGTCACGGTGAACTACTGGAACGTGGCGACCGGGAACGATGCAAGCGTCACGGCCCAAGACATCGCCCTTCAGCAGATGCAGCAGGTCACTATCGGGACCACCATCCAATATCCGGGCTTTGTTGATCCGCTGATCGCCTCCCGGGTTGCCCAGCGCGACCTGAACAGCCTGTCCTCGCAGCGGGCGACCTGTACCGTGTACGCGGACCGGACGGCGAAGGACCTGACGATTGGCGACGTGTTCAAGCTGTCGTGGGAGGACTACAACCTCAGCGAGGTTGTGATGCGCGTGACCGGGATCGCCTACGGCGACGGGCGGACCAACCGCATCAAAATAACCTGCACTGAGGACGTGTTCGACCTCCCGCAGACCGCCTTCAACACCCCGGAGCCTCCGGCCTGGGAGGACCCGAACGCGGCCCCGATCCCGATTCAGGACCAGATCGTGTTTGAGGTCCCCTACATCGAGCTGGTCCAGCAGCAAGGACAGACCACGGTGGACCAGAACCTGACCGCGGAACCTGACTTGGGCTATCTGGGAGTGGCCGCGGGCCGTCCGAACGTCTCCAGCCTGAACTCCCGGCTGTTCACGGCCCCAGTCGCCGTCTCCACTTTCGAGGAGGTTGGGTTGGTGGACTTCTGCCCCTACGGGGAGCTGGTGAGCCCCATAGGACGGTTCACCACCACCTTCTCCATTCAGGGCGGAGCGGACCTGGACCTGGTCACGGTCCCGTCATGGGCCCAGATCGGGGAGGAGTTGGTGTGGGTCGAAAGCCTGACCAACGGCGTGATGACCGTCCGCCGGGCCGTGTACGACACGACGCCCGCTGAACACGCCGCTGGGGCGGTGGTGTACTTCTGGGACCAGTACAGCGCGGGCTCCGCGACGGAGTACGTGAACAGCGAAACGGTGCGCGCGAAGCTGGCGACCGTCACGGGCTCCGGCCAGCTGGACATCGCCGCGGCCCCGGAAATGCCCCTGACGATAGAGGGACGCGCTGCCCGGCCCTACCGCCCGGCGAACCTTCGTATCAACGGCGAGCTGGACGTGGACCCCGACGACAGCGTGGCTTACCCGGCGGTGGCGACGTGGGTGGACCGCAACCGGCTCCAGGAGACGGGCGGTGTTCCACTCGCCTGGACGGACGGGGATGTGGTCCCAGAGGCCGGAACCACTTATGAAGTCACGATGTTGGGCGAGACGGGGACAGGCACCCAGGTCCAGTTCTTCCAGCAGGACATCGGGGCGTTGAAAACCTACACGATTGACCCGCTTGAACACACTATCCCGGACGGTTCCGCCATCCTCGTGTTCCAGGTCCGGGCGGTTCGGGACGGGCTCAAGTCCTGGAGGCCCGCGGAGCTGAAAACCTCCCTGCTACCTCCGCCCACGAATCTGAGAGCCGGTCTCAGCCCATTCCCGCAAGTTTTGAACACCAGTCGGTCTTATTGAGAGGAAAACAAATGGCCATTCTTATTTCATGGACCAACCCGAACGCCTCCGCCCCCACTGAGGAGGGCGTGCGGGTCTATCGGGGAACCAGCCCCCTGTCCGTCGAGAATTTGCCCGCACCGCTGGCAGTTCTCGCCCCGGGGCAGACGTCCTACCGGGACGAGTCCGCCGTTGACGGGACCAAATACCACTACTTGGTGAGCTTCTACAAGGGCCTCCAGGAAGTTTTTTCCAACCCTATGTCCGCCACGGCCCCCGCGGACCTTCTCCCCGCGGGCGGAGTCGCCCCCCTAGCCATCGCCGGTAGCTGGTGTTTTGTTTCCGATTCCAGCTCCAACCCGATGGTGCGGTTGCTTTCGGACGTAGTGCGCACGGACTTACACTCAACGAGGAAGCTATTGGCCGCAGTGGTAGTCTGGGAGGAGAAGCAAGAGGTTTGGGAGACGGAACTGGTCACCGTAACTTCGGGCGACCTCGCAACAACCTCGGGAGAATGGTTGACCGGCCTCGACGCGGGCGACCAAATCACTTGGAAGGACATATGCGCGCTGATGCTGGTCCCCTCTAAATCGGACGTTGCGGCCACCGTCACCCGTGTGTTGGGTGCGGAACTCCGGGCCAAATACGGGATTGGGGAGACGGACAATCAAACCATCGGGCACTGGATGAGCCATGTCGCGGGCCGCGCCGGAGCGTACAGGACTATTGCGTTCAGCAACAATCCGGGAGCCCCCGCGGGGGAGGTCATAGCCACCCCAACCGTCGCCCCCGCCCGGGACATGACCCTGTGGCTTCAAATGGCGTGCCGCTATCCCGCCCTGCTGGAACTTATGCAGCTACAAACTTATGCGGTGGAGGTGAAGGGGCCCAACCCCCGGACGATCACGGTGGCTACCATGGACTACATCCAGGGAAGTTTCGACCCCTCGGGAGTCAGTACCGGCCCGGCCCCCTCGAACTATCTGGCGGGGAAAACGGGAGACTCAGGAACCACAGGCCACCAGATTTTCGCCTGGGAAGCGGGAAGCGGGGAGCCTTGTTTTGGCGTAGTGGGACAAGTGAGCGGGCGCAACACCCGCTCCCAGGACGTCCGGCGGCTCATTATGCAAGCGGAGGCGATCCGGCCCGCCCTCCACTCCGGGGGAGCCGTTGACCCACTATCCGCTCAGACGCCGACGAAGCTGCCGGGGCAGTTGCCGCTGGCAGACCTCGGGAACGCCCCGCGAGCGTTCACCGGAGCGAACCTGAACGAAATCAATTCGGACTATATGTATGGGAAATTGTTGTATCTCAACGGGACTTCTTCCTACATAGAAGCCCCGAATGCTCCCGCCCTCGGAGCCAATGACTTCACCATAGAGGTGTTTGGTCTGGGCAATGGTGGGGTCTTATCCGGGAACCGGGAGTTGTTCGGGGTTTGGAGGGTAGCAGCCGGAGCAAGAAGCTGGGCGCTACAATTCCAAGGCTCGGTCCTACACTTTTGGTACAGCGCGGACGGGACTAGCAACACGAGTATTTCCGCCAGCTTTGATCTTGTCTCCTCCTTTACCGGAGGCTTGTGGCACGTATGCGTCCAGAGAAGCGGGACGCTGCTGGCTCTATACATCAACGGACAGCGCGTGGCTTCTACGAACCTAGCAGCAGGGTTCACGTTCGCCAATCCGGCATCCCGCCTTATGCTGGGAGCCCGCCGCAACTCGGAGGACACCGGGTATGAGAATTTTCTGGGGTTTTCCCTCGCGGAAGCCTCCATCACAGTAGGGGCCGCCCGTTATCCCATGGGCGGGTTCTTGCCTCGTTTTTACGTCAACAGGTTCTGAGGAGAACAACATGGCATCGAAAACTGAAAACCGCTCCGGCCTCGTGTATGGTTGGGACTACGGCGAGAACGGCTGGAACGCGGGCATGAACGCGAACCTGCTGTCTATTGGCAGGTTCGCTTATCATCTGTCGGTCAAAGACCGCAATCTCTCGACACCTCCGGGCAGCCCGGTAGCGGGTGACACGTACATCGTGGCAGCTTCACCCACAGGCGCATGGGTCAATCAGGCAAATAAGATTGCAATCTGGTCTGATTCTTCTTGGGTCTTTGGAACGCCTCGTATTGGTTGGGTTGCTTATATTGAGGATGAAGAAAAAATTATCGTCTATAAAGTAACAGGTTGGTCGGTAGGCATTTCAATATAACAAATAAAAAACCTGTGTTATTACCACAGGTTTTTATTACCACATGTTATTCTAAATTGAAGCAAGCTCAATCATCAGCTTGCGTGTGACATCCTTACCAACTGTTAAACCTGCAAACTTAGGTTGCATTTCAATATCAATAAGAAGCTTATGTCTTTCAACCACAAAGGGAACTGCACCTTCCAAAAGGTAATTCCAGATATCACAGCATTTCTTAGAGTTGAATAAATCTGTGTAATCTATGTGAAGTCCTTTTAAAGATTGAAGTTGCTTTTCTGCAGAAGGGAAATCTAATGGAGGTAAGCCAATTTGCCGCATAGACTTTTCAATTTCGTTTAAGTCGCGATGTAATATTACTTTACGTGACTTATGTTGATTAACCCAATCGGGCCATCTCCAGATTCCTGTACAGGATACGCCTGTTTTAACAACACCCTTCGGTAAAGCTTCATCCCAATCATTGTAATGTGTTGTATAAAGCGGATCGTGATGGCACAACACATTTTCCGTTGAAAAAAGATTAGACGCCCAAGTGGTTCCTGAACGCGGCAAACCAACAATAATAAAATCAAGCATTGTAACTCCTTACAATATATGTCGCTTGCTGCATAACCCAACAAGCTAATTTGAACTAAGCAACCTTGCAACAAACAAACGGGCCAATGTGGTTACTCCACCGGCCCATTTTAAATGCCCCTACAGCTTCAGCAAATTCAGCTGTTATGGAAACGTCCCCTGTGTAATACTCGATTTTGCAACACGTTGAATTTGATTTAAGGTCGGTGTAATTCCATCGGCAGACAAGAGAAAACTTACACACCGTAACCAATTTCCGCCAGCATTTTATTGGCTTCTTTCTCATACCAATCATAATCCAAATCAGCTGGGAACTCAGATGGTAAATCCATCATAGGCTTTGCACCATCCGAACGTGACACCTTGTTCCCTGTCTTAGCATAGACAATTTCACCGATAACGTCTTTGGCGTAATACCAGCGAATTGCCTTGCCTAGATATTCAATTGTCTCGGGTTTTTGCAAAATGCTTTTAGCGGTTTCGTAGGCGCTATCCAAATCAAAGTTTGCAAGGTTTTCACCATAGTTAGGATGTCTCCATGTGTTACCCTCAGCTGGACTAAAACCCGCTAAATATAGGAGCTCTTCCTTTGTACCATGTGCAGGAAGTTGAGTCTTACCCCAAATCTTAACTGCTCCACCGTTTACAGTCCGAACGGTTGCGAACTGTTTAATGTCGCGACACTCCCACAAGCTCTGAGCAATGGGCTTACCTGTGGTAAGGAACTCAACTACCGCATCGGAACAAATTTGGTTCTGCGGGTTCTTTTTGAGGTTCATGTCCCCATAGACACCCTTCGTCTTAGCGCCACCCTTTTCCTTGACTGCGATATAGTTATTAACGTCCCGTGAGTAAATTGCCTTGTAACGGACACCTTCTGTCTCAAAATTTGTCTCCCGCTCCCACTGCTTTACAATCGCATTCATTGTGGCTTCAAGGTGCTTCGGACACTTGATAACAATGCCGTCTGTGTTAGCAGAGACAACGGATATACCGGAAAGTTCCAAACGCTCGATAAGCATAAGAAGAGAAAGCTGCCCGGTGACTGTAACTTGGATTAGAAGGTCTGGGGAATAGAGAACAGAATAACAACTTCCAAGCTTACCGAAAGACCCGTTAATTGTAATCTTCAACGAATCGGAAATGGTCTCATACTCCTCCATCTCCTTAATATATTCAACTTTAATGTACTCCCCAAGCCCCTTATCCTCAAGAAGCTTTTCCATTCTTTTAGCCCCTTCCTTAGCAGACAGACGTCTTTCAACGATCTGTCTATAGACAACAAGGAAGTTTGGGCCTAAATGCTGAGGGTACAACCCAAGATTTAGAATAATGAATGGGTAATAGGAAGTAACGTCCCGGTCTTCTAGGATGGTATTTGCATCTGCGTAATGAGCTTTTGATTTTTCGGAACTGTGCAGTCCCCCGATACCCATTCTATAGACCGATTCCCCTATCTTTATTTCAAGCTCAGACAACTCTGGAGGCATACCAACAGCCCCGGATTCCCCGACGACAAAAATTGCATTCTGAACAACGTTTAACGCCCACTGCATAGTGGCGCTGTAATACTTCAAGAAATAGGGAGTTCTATAGCGATACCAAGTTCCAATTTCAATTGTAGGCTTCTGGGGACGAACCCCGTTTAGAGTTCCAACCTCTTGAGCAATAACTGCTTCTGCAATCTGCGCATCCGATTTACTTCTAAGATCAATTCCATACTCCTTTGTCATTGTTTCGCGAAGTTTAATTTCCGAAGACAAAGATTTATAGAGCATTGCTGTATTGGAAAGGTCGTTTAAGCAATACCAACGGGTGATCGCAATTTGATTCTCGTTAAGCCACACATCTGGGTTAAAAGGGAGGTCTTGCATCCTTTGTGTTCCCATGCGCCCACCATACAACTTCAGCGAGCACATGCTAGGGGCAACCTCAATTAAGTCAATGTGGTCAAGTGGGGCCCCGCTCTCCTTTTTTAACTTTTTGACTTTGCAGTTACGGAGAATCATACTGCCTGGAACGTTATTGACAATGATTTCGTTAGTGCAAGTCTTAAGAAAATCCGTCTGGCGGCCAGCTAAAGCAAGGGCGGTTATTGGTAAGTCATAGCTATTTGTGTTGAAGCCAATTGTGCAGAAGTTCTGAAGCACCCAATTGAGTCTAGCTACATCCAGAAGTTCTCCATAGCGAAACTCTGAAAACCAAACGCGACCTGTATCAATTGAAGCAAATCCAGCCAAGAAATAATTCTGATAACACTCAATGTCAAATACGAGCCTTTCCTGGTTCAAAAGGGCTTCATACAGTTCGTAATCGTTCATAACATGAATGTTAAATGCTAAAGCCTCTTGAAGATTTGGGAGGTAATCGTCACTTTCCCAAGTGCGAGGTGGAGGTGTCTTCTTTTCCTTTTCCTTTTTTGGTTTTTTTTCTGGAGGTCTATCCTCCCAGAACATACCAATAGCGTCAGCCCTCGCCATAGCTATTTCCTTTTTTAAGATTATCTTTTGCAGGAAGATATTGTAAGTTCCAAGGAACATGTAGCCCGCAGACCAACTTCCCTCTCAATGGGACAATATGATCTACATGATAACCTAAAGGGCAGAGCTCATAAATTTTTATTAGCTTTTTTGAATAGGATTTAGAAAGAACTTGTGATCCAAGTAATTCCTTTCTTATTTTTTCAGAATTGTTAGAAATTGCTCTTGCTCTTTCTGGATTTCTTTTTTCCCAATCTCTTGTATTTTGAACACGCTTCTCGCGTGTAATCTCTTTTGTTCTCTGAAATAAATCAGCCTGATCTTCTTTCCAACAGACCGTGCAATGTCCCCAACTCCATCTTTCTGCAATATGCCCTCTTTTACAAGGCTTTCCTGTAAAATACTTTTTAAGTCCAAGTTTTAGGCAGTCTTGTCTGGAAACTATTTTATTCATTATGGTCGCATTCCAACAATGGCACCTCGAAGTCTTTCACCCATAAACGGGCAAGGCTTCGGGTATAATGAGAAATCAATTGTTCTAACCACACCTTTCAGAATCTGGAGCATTTCAATGTTAAATATTCCCTCGTCCTGTAAATCCGGAACGTAGTATTCTGCCCCTTCGTCTGGAACATGGGAAGTGCTCAAGTATCCACCCTTCATGAAGACCCGCCCTGTCTTATCCACAAACGGTTTAATTTTTTCGAGTCCCATAAATATACGGTCATCCATTGGAAGCATGGATTTGGATTCAATGTTCAGAATCTTATTAATATCTGGCCATTCCGTGCTGAATAATTGGGTGCGTATCCAGCGACCTTCGCTGTAGTGGAATGTAATGCTACTCTCGGCGATTTGCGCACCTTTTGGGGGCTCGCCAATTCTCAGCATTTCTTTGATGCAAGCTCTTGGGATATTGCACGTCTTTGGAAACTCGGTCCCAACCCAATACTGAATCAATGTGACGTTATTTGTAGCGAATGCACTCTGACCATCAAGAAGAACTCCGTTTGTCCATGGACGGGAAGCGTCATCCCCAATGAATGGATAAATTGTATCAAATGCTTTCAGAAGGTCTTCCCCGTTAATGGAAACAAGTTCCCCCTCCGGAAGTACGTGCGGTGTTTCTTCTTGAACGCAATCAACGAGCGCCTTAAAGGAACCGCTCCGAACTGATAAACGACCTGTTGGTGTAATGCTCAACGTGACGGTATCGTCGCAGTGACCAATCGCCTTGACAAGGGTTTCCGCTTTAGGTGTGCAGTCAATATCCAACGGAATTGGTGTGCATAGGGCCATGATTCCGTTGTAGCTTCTCACCGTTCCATTCTGAATTCGAAAGTGGGTAAGGGCTGGGAGGAAATCTTTTTTACTGACAGCACCTTGAACAAATTTCAAAGCCTTTAACATCACACCCTCCAATGATTACGTTTCAACCCGCGTTCAAATTTCCAGTTTTTGTACTTTTGAACCGGGTTTAATTTGTGAAGCATTTCAGAGATTAACCCTGTGTAGGTTTGGGGATACTGAGTGTTCCTATAAGCCCAATAGTTCGTCTCTTTTCCGCAATTGTCGCAGACAATCGAAGCTTCGCAGATAATTCCTTCAATCCGATCCCGGACAACCCAATGGTCGTCCCTACAACCGCATTCGCATTTTACCATGTTAAGAATGCGAAGTTTTGCTATGAAAGCGTTCCAAAGGAATTTGAGCATTTTAACCGCCTGTGAAATGGGAGTTCCAATGTTGATAGACTGAACTAGCCGCCGGTGTCCGAGGTTGCTCTGTCTCATAGCTATAATCCGCAATTACTATCTCCAAAATAATCCGTCGTAAAAGGTGCCGCCACACCGTTGGTTAAATGGATTCGAAACACCAACCAGAGATCATGTGGCGTGGCGGCGTGACTTTATCGCCAGGTGTATTCAATAACTTCCCGGCCTGCGCTACCGATTCGGTCGCTGTTCCTGCGCCAACAACATTGCCACCCTTCAACTTCGGCCACTTTCTAAAAGCGCCTCCGCTATATTGATGTGTGACAACTCGTTAGGAAAAACAATTGGAAACTCCCTTGTTAAGGAGCCCACTGATTTCTTAATGACGATATATTTCATTAAAATAGCTCCTGGATGCGCTCGTTATATTTTTCATTGTGTTGCGCGTTAATCATTGTGTTTATGACACCAAAGGCCCAGAGGTTATAGGCAGCTCTGGATTCATAGACCGTGGATAGGCGCTCATAAGTAAAACCCTGATTTTCCAAATACTGAAGAATGTGATCTTGTTCGATCGGGGTTAATGTGGTCACATGTTGTCCAGCATCATGCCTGCTTGGGGACTTTTTGGATACCGACAAAGGTCCGTAATCAGGTGTCACAATAGAACCGAAAGCTGCGGATTGAATCCAAGAGGAGGAGTCGCAACTATTACCAGTTAGGTAAATTTTTCCTTCACATTTTGTATAAAAAGCCCCTGATTTTACACGAACGCACCATAACCGCCCTGAGTAATTAACAGCAGTTCTTTTTACTTGGGACGGATCAATTGTCATAACATTACTTGCCACAAGTGAGTTTTGCACTTGACTTTTATTACAAGGAATTCCTGCTAAAAGGCAAGCAACCTGAAACTGATCAATGGAACGATCGCTTTTTTGTACAATTTGAAAACTTTTTCCCTTCTTTAAGGAACCTTTAGTTCCATCCCCAAGGATACTTATTTCTATAAATAGTTCCATTTGAGCCTTAGAGAGGGAATATATAAAATCCCAAGTTAAGTGTTTTTCCGGAAAAGTCAATAGAAGTTTTTCAGCAATGTTCCCATAAAGTTCGAAGTTTATAACACCATCGCTTTGTGAAAAACTTTCACAGAATTTCTCGCCTGCGTCGATTAAGGATTTTCTAATTCTTTCGCACTTTTCGGGATTTGCGGTTTTAGACTGATAAATACTTACAGAATCTTTCTTGTACCTTTTACGTCTATTTATTGTTCCATCGGTCCAAAACCATCCCGCAAGTTCAACAAATTCGTTTGTATAAGTAGCCTCTGGAAAAGAATATTGTCCCGTTCTTGGGATTAACCAGTCCTGCGAGGAAGTCCCAACAAGCTCCTCTGTAGTTCTAAACTTCCATTTGGATTTTCCTCTGGATCTAGTAAGCCATTTGTGATTATGTGACACATAAGCTTTAATATTCCTATTTTCTAAAATCGAAATTTCCGCATTTTTAACTTCGAAAATAGGGAGTTCCTCTATTTGGCTCCAAAATTGATTATCTTTGTCGTCACCGCAAAGTATCTCCATTCCAATCTTAAGCTCATTTAGGGATTTCCAACCAAATTTCGTTAAAACCTGATGGTTTTCCTCTGTCATGCAATGCCAAGGATAACGCTCCATAATTGGAACGGCAGTAATACCGAACCCATGAACCTTAATGCGAGCTCTACCGCTGCCGTCAGTAAGGTAACGATCCCACATGCGATCGAGCCATATACAGAGCTGCTTGGTCGAGCTTCCAACCATACCGCCAAGTGTTATGTATTCGTAGTTTTTGACGTACCATTCAAGGTATCGCTCATCTTCACCTGCGTGGAAACATGGGAGCGGTTTTGCACCTCGTAGCTCCATTTCAAGCTGATTTCGCCAGGTTTGGAGTGGGTCACCGATACCGTCCAACACAGATGCCATGACCACATTGTCTTCTACCCGAATAATGTCAAGGTTCCGTTTAATGTACTCACAGTAATCCTCGACGGAAATATTCACGCCCAATGTAAATGCAGAGAACGCTCCGGAGTCTAAAAAGATTTGGGCGTTATTTACACGCATTTCATCCACGAACTTCTGCTTACCAACATAATGAAAACTTTCTAATACGTGAGGAATAGAGGTGACAAGGTCTTTTTCGTGATCTGTTAGTTTAAGGTATCTATTTTGACCCTTCATGTAACTATTAGAGAACACAGCGGCCATATAAATATGCATCATAAGACCTTATTGTGTTTAGAGCGATTTTCGCTTATTGGCAAGTATTGTAAGTTATTATGAACGTGAAGTCCCGATACAGTTTTTCCTTGTAAAGGAAGAATATGATCTACTTCGTAACCAACCGGACATTTATTATATATGTCCTTAATTTTATTAAAATTAGCCCACCCTGGAACTCTAAGAGCCCTTAATCCCCTAATTGTCTTTGCTTCAGCTCTTATTTTATCTGAGTTTCGTGAGTAATAATCACGCTGAATTTTTCGAACCTTATCTTTGTTTTCTTCTCGGTTCCGATAATTAACTGTCATATTTTTGTACTTATCAGGATTTTCCCTATAGTAACGTTGTTGATCTAAATTAGAGCAAATACAACATCCTCCGGTCACATGTCTCTCTGCGATATGACCGTGTTTACAGGGACGACCTGTAAAGTACCTTTTTAATCCCAGAAGCTTTGCTTCCTTACAAGAAATCTTATTCATTAGGAAACCTTTGCATGACTTTGTCAATAAGGACAGGGGCTAGGTTTGTATGCTCCACTGATACACATGCGTAATTTGGACTATTCAACTCTTTGCTGTGAATATGACCGTGAATATTTGCTCTAAATCTTAAAAGCTGATTAGGGTGAATTGGAATATGTGTAAATAGAGCATTCCTAAGTTTTACGGAAGAATGGACGCTATTAAAATGCTCAAGATAAAGTTCAATAGGGTAATGGTCATGATTCCCCATAACCAGCTTTTAACGCCTTTAAGACGTCTAAGCGTTTCAAAAGCATCCCGTCCAAAAAGAACATCACCTAAGTGCCAAATTGTGTCATTCTTATTTACAGTATTATTCCAACGATAGACAAGTTCGTCATCATGTTCTTCTATGGTTTGAAAAGGACGAAATTCTTTTTCAAACTCAATCACATTTTTATGTCCAAAATGTGTATCTGCAATCACAAATACTCTGTTCACCATTTAAGCTCCAAACAAAAACGGGGCAAGCAATGCCTACCCCTTTATTTTACATTAGCGAACTTTAATCCGCTAGACGCAAGAACTCGGAACGAGTTTGGTGCTCCGTCTTCATAACCCCACGAAGCGCCGTTGTGATTGTGTGATGGCCTTGTTGCCGAGTGCCACGGGACTCCATGCACATATGACGCGCCTTAATCATCACCCCAACACCGATCGGTCCAAGGTGCTCCATCAACGCATCGGCAATTTGGTCGGTCAGGCGCTCCTGAACTTGGAGACGGCGTGCAAACATGTCCGCCAGTCGAGAGAGCTTACTGAGCCCTACAATCTTTCCGTTCGGGATGTAGCTGATGGTAACGGTCCCGAAGAAAGGTGCCAAATGATGCTCGCAGTGGGAATAAAAGGGAATGTCCTTCACCGTCACCATCTGATCGTGCTTTTCAGCACCATCTTCGAATGTCTTTAGGACATCCTCCGGTTGCATACTATATCCACCGCACCAATAAGCCCAAGCCTTTGCAACACGATTGGGAGTTTCAAGAAGCCCACCACGATTGGGATCTTCACCGACGTATTCCAAAATACGGGAAATGTGATCTTCAATTCCAGCTTCTGCGGTTTCCTCCCAAGGGAAAACTACCCATGTATCGGAATACTCACCCGCAAGTTTATCTACCATTGCTATAAAAGCTCGACCTGGAAAATTGTCACAATACTTCTCCATTGTACGACCGCTCCCGATAATGTCGTCAATAAAGAAATCTGCCTCTTCAGGATTATTAACAATGACAATTGGACACTGTTCCGCGTGATATACTGCATAAGCTACAGGGATACCACCTCGTGGAATTGGGTAACATTTTTTGTTTTCTAAACCAAAGTTTCGTAATTTAGAACGAATTTCCATTGCCAACATTGAAATATGGCAGTGATCCAAAATAACCTTATTCATTTACTTCCCCTTAAAGCGAAAATGATGCGTGGCACTTGGCCGTTTCTTCAATCTTGACTTCCACAAGAATAATCCCTGTCCCTTCAAGCTGTTGAGGGCCGATCACACGGACAAGATATTCTGCCATGTTTTCAGCGGTCGGATTGAAAGGTGTCCAGACAATGGATCCGCTCAGAATTTCGTTAGCTTCTCCAGACTTACCTCCGATATAAGGTTGATCCCAGACATTTGTAAGATCAGCTACCCGCAACATAACAGGGTCATTATCCCATGCCAGGAACTTGTGATCCCAATTGTTTTCAATCCACATGCACAAACGGGATTTGATTTCACCGAAATCGATAACACGACCGATCTTGTCCAGGGGTTCCATGCTCGGATCAGCTTCGCAGTGGAAATGAACCCTTCCGTTATGTCCATGCAAATGTCTGCATTTATTTTCATGACCGACAACACGGTGACCATAACTAAAATCATGATAACGGCTTGCTTTATGACTCATACGAAATTACCTCTTCTTCGTTGTTAATTTCAAAGGCCTTGCGACGCATATAACAAGGACCACATTTTCCACAATGTTTCTCACCTGCACGATAACAGCTCCAGGTGAGGTGCAAAGGTGCTTCAACTTCCAAGCCCAATTTAACAATCTCGTGTTTCATAAGATTGCCAACAGGCATAATGACCTTGACCCTTTTACCGTCCCCAACAGCAAAAGGGAGCATATCGTTGAACTTATTAATGAACTCGGGTTCGTTATCCGGATACGCACCAGCTTCTTCCAGATTGTTACCCAGAACAATGTGGTCAAAGCCATTTGCTTCCGCGTATGCCGTTGCAACGCTTAATAATAACAGGTTACGCGCAGGAACCCATTCGTGAGCGAACTCAGCACCTTCCTCCCCTCCAGCAACTTTGCTATCCGGATCCAAAAGTGGGGAATCGGATTTGGAATAAACGGGCAAAGGGAAGAGGACAAGTTCAACCCCTAAGGCTTCGGCAACAGCTTTAACAGATTCAACCTCAGGAGCTTCCGCTCGGCTCCCATAGAGGAAATGGATTAGCTTAATGTCCATACCTAACCGACTCTGGGCCACCTTTGCAGCGACTACGCTGTCCAGCCCGCCGCTACATACCACTAGGGCCTTGTGGTGCGAACCAGCGTGGCGCAACGTGGCCCGCTGTTGGTGAATTTGGCCATTGTTAATGGTAAATTTGGTGGCGGTATATGGCTCAAGCATTACCGGGGCGAATCCGTCCGGGAAGTAATCCCGGGAGCTTGCAAAAAACATCCCATACTCAGTTGTAATGTACCAAATCGGCCTATAATTGCAAGCAGCATAGAGGGAATTCGGTTCATACTTATTGTGAGCTAGAATTGCGTAGCTACCCTTTAGTCGGGAAATATCCGCATGAAACTCATGGAAACCCGAACAGCCCCCAAGCAATTCTGGAATTGCTGCACTGTCAATCGTTGTATTGACCTCACCAATTCGACAATCTTTATCGTTTGCAATTGTTCCATTATGGACAACCGTCCAACCAAGAACCGTGTAAGGCTGTTGGTCGTCCTTGGACTTCTCCTTAACGAATTCCGTAGTTGGTTCAGCTCGAAGGTTTCCAATAACAGTTGAACACTCTTTGTTAGAACCCAAGAAGAACTCCATTGGGAGATAGGAACCCTTATCTCGTTTTTGGGTCGATTTATACGTGTGGTGAAAATCCCCTTCCCAGATATTAAAACCAAAACCATCCCGTCCGCGCTCAATACTGCTCTGCGCAATATGGTTCATAATCTGGTTTGCAAAATGAACGTCGCTTCCGTTAAGTGGATAAAGAAGGGCCCCTATAATTGCGCACATTATTCCGCTCCGATAAGTTTGTGAATTTGTAATTGCAGAACATATTCATGTTTCATGCAAGATTTAATGGCAGCTTGAAGATTTGCCTCATTCAGAGTTTCATCCTTCAAGTCGGAAGGTTGCAAATAAATGACCCTGTTCTTTAAGCTAAGAGGTCTTGCAACTTGAGGGGTAGCTCCGTGACCGAGGACGTGTGTAGGTAGGCCGTCCTCCGAGATTTCACCGGCTGTAACCACATACTTGAAGCTACAAGCTTCTTTCTCTAGGAAGCTATTAATTCGTCCAGCCTTAGGGCTGCAAATAATGTAGGCCCCGCTACGCTTTGAAGTATTCTTTTCCCAAATAACGTCTTGAGGTGGGGGAAGTGTCCCGTTCGTTTCAATTTGAACGTAATATCCCGAGTTAAGGAGGATTCGAATTAGCGGGCCAATTTTCTGGCGGAAAGGTTCCCCTCCCGTTATAACAACAAGTCCAGATTCTGTGTAATTGGCAACTTCGCTAACGACAGATATTGGGGATCGCAAAGAGCGATTTGTGTATTCCGTATCGCACTTGGGACATTGAAGGTTACAACCAGCTAGTCGAATAAAGACTGCCGGTGTTCCACAGAAGGGACCTTCACCTTGAATTGTGTGGAAAATGCTATTTACTTCTAATTGCCCATCGTTGCGATTGGACAACTTTTCTATTGCTTGTTGATTCATATAACCTCTGGGGATAAGTAACTCACCCGGCATTACACCGGGTGAGGGGGGTTTCCGGCAGGCGCTACCTGCTAGCGGTTATATTACAGCGTGTTACTGAGCCTGGGCACCCTGATCTTGGGACGCTTCGGTAGTGGCGGCGGTTTCAGCCGGAGCATCCGGGGTCGGGGCAGCGATACGACCGCTGATGGCGTAGAACTTGCGCCAACGGGCGTATTCCGCCTTGACGTTGCCTTCGTTCAGACCGTCAGCACGGGCAGCTTCGAGGGATTCCTTGATGGATGCAGGGGCACCGTTCTTGGCAGAAATGCCATCGAAGATTGCCCAGGCCTTACCGCACAGGGTATCGGGCTTCGGACGACGGACACCGTTCTGCTCGGGCATCTTGTTGGCAGCTTTTTCAGCTTCCTTGGCTTCCTTTTCAGCCTTCTTCTTGGCTTCTTTTTCCAGCTTTTCAGCTTCCTTCTTGGCCTTGCGTTCAGCAGCTTCGGTTTCCTTCTTCAGCTTGGCAGCAGCTTTTTCGGCATCCTTGGCAGCCTTGTCCGAAGCAGCCTTGTCAGCGGCAGCTTTTTCTTCAGGGGTGGGACCGGAAGTAACGGCACCGCCCGAAGCTGAACCTTCTTCTGCGGAGGTGGCAGCGGACATCATGGTGGCCAGCAGCAACGAGGTTTTGTTCATGGTGATTCTCCTAACGGGTTGAAGTAGGCCTAGTTCTTAGGCGTGAGTGCAATATAACACAATAAAACAGACTTGCAAAAAAATTATTTCAGATACGAGCTTTTTGCCACTTACCCAATTCATTAGATGCCGTATTCTTTTTGACACCGTGAAGGGTTTCTAGATCCTGCATGATCTTTTTACGAAGAGTCAGAACCAACTTCTGATCGGTAGGGCGCCCAGCACCAATCCAGATTTCATCTGCAACATCCCAAATGAGATTACTGGTCTGACCTTTCGGGGCCGGCTGATCCACAACAGGCTTCTCCGTGTTCGGGACAAACAAAGGTAACATTTCACTGTTGGATGGGATATTGTCCAGCTTGTACTTCAGAAGCTTAACAATAGCGGAACGGACTGAATCCGCATTTGTAATGACAGTTCCCGCAACTTGTCCAAGGTTACGATAAAGCAATTTCATTTCCAGCTGAGTAAGACCGCGAAATCCAACAGGATCGGTCTCATCTACAATGACATAGACCTTACCATGTTTCCTCTCTGCTTCACATGCCGCTCTGTCGCGATGTTTGAATGCGACAATCATTTCTTTACGGTCAATTAGCAGCATTCCCAGCTCCGTTTATTTAAAGTACAGGCGCATTATAACAGTTATAGAAGCGCTTACAAGATTTTAGAACGGTATATCGTCCGCTTCAATTGCTTGAGGTATTGTTGGGATGGTCAACTCACTTGTCGTTGGCTTTATATAATGCTGGACAGCTGGCCCTGGATCTGCATCCGACGCTTCCACCGTTCCAAAGGCTGTGCCGTCAAAACAATACTTCATAATTTCGGGATACTTCTTATTAATCCACACTCGCAGATGAGTTGGTGTCTTTAGAAGATTCGTTGTTCCAAGGGCAGCATTCGTTGTCTCCGGGACAGGATATTCAGACCGCTCACGCCACCACATTCGAGCCTTACGACTAGCAAAGCCTTCATGCTCTAGACAGACATAATCTTCAAAGTGTTGATATCCACAGTAATAGGACACCTTAATTGCATCTGGTTTTCCAACCTTTTGATGCCGACTATAGGTAATGTGGTCAATCTTAAATATTTCAACTATAGGGGCGTCACCTTTAATTAATTCCGCTGTGCTAGCTTCCTGCTTGAGCTTTGTCATAATAGGGAACTCGTGACCGCAACCTTCCGGTGAGGGATGGGGACTTCCTCCGCAATATCTTACGCTAGCATGATTATACATCCCACAAGCTTCACAGAGTTTTACCGGGGCTTCCCCACCTTTCGTTCCTTTCTTTCTTGGTATGACAGGGTCATTGATTGGGCCAAGTCGTTTAGTATTTCCAGCAAAATCCAGAACAAGACAGTTCTCCTTTTTGTATTCTGCACACTCAAACGGTCGCGTTCCGCGACCTAACATCTGAACCCAAAGAACAGGAGACGCTGTAGGTCTCAGCATGATGATAAGGTCGATACCGGGCATATCGAAGCCAGTTGTCAAGACGTTGTTGTTTGCAACAGATCTTAACTTCCCGGATTTAAAATCCGCAATTACTTGGTCGCGTTCAGCGTCTTTCATTTTACTATGGACAGCCCCACAAGGAATTCCCATCATTGTGAGCATATCCGCAGTATGAATAGCGTGATCCACACCAGAACAGAAAATAAGCCAATGCCGTCTGTCATAACCACATTCCATGGCTTCTCGCAGAGCAACGGAAGTTATTTCTTCTTTATCTACAGCATTTTGCAACTCACCCTGAATGAACTCCCCGCCCCGCATATGGACACCATCCACGTCCAAAATCATTTTTGTTTTCTTTGGGATAAGCGGAGCCAGGAAGCCTTCTGCAATTAGACGGTTAAATGCAGTTAGACCTGTAATGTCAAAACAGATGTCTGTAAAGATTCCGTCTTCTGTAATTCGACCTTGACCAAGGCGCCAAGGTGTAGCGGTAAATCCGATAATTTTTAAATGTGGATTAATAGACTTTAACCCTTCAATGAGGGAGCGATACATTGTCTCTTCGCTTGGGCTAACGAGATGAGCTTCGTCAATTAGAATTAAATTAACGAAACCGAACTCTGCCCACTTTTTGGCAACGGAGGCAATCCCACCAAAGATAATTTGGTTTAAGACGTCGCGTTTTTTGAGACCTGCACTGTGGATACCAGCGGGCGCATTTGGCCATATTGCCATCAACTTAGCATGGTTTTGTTCGATGAGCTCTTTGACATGAGTCAGGACCATAATTTTCTGGTTTGGATAGTAGTGAAATACACTCTGAAGAAAACGTGCAATCACTACAGATTTACCTGTATTATGATGAACAACAAAGTTCTCATCTAAATAAAGATGGTCGCCTGATAATGTAAATCCATAATAGTTATCTTCTGGAAGTTTTTCAACTTTAAAACCAGTTACAAGACAATCTTTCTGTTTTGAACTAGGAGCTGCTTTTTTACGAGCTACTTTAGTTGGGATTTGATTAAGATTACCTGTAATATTGATTATATATGCATCTCTGCATGTTGTGGAACGCTTTAAAATTTGACCACGGAACCCAAGACTACGAATCAAATAAAGCGTATCTTTAGCTAATTGGTATGAACTTGAACAATATTGAAAGGTATTATCTCGAACAGAGTAATGCGCATCTGTATCAAGAATCCCTGCAAGTAATTCTAAACGTTGTTGAACTGAAGCAGTTTTATAGATAAACGGAATTGACTTTTCATACGCACGTTTTTCCTGAATATCAAGGTTGCGAAGAATTTCAGTTACTTTATTCGGAGTGGATCTTGTATGGTTCAAGACAACAGCTTTTAATGTGACCGCATCAGTTCCGTGCTTTGGTATTTTTTTAAAAACAAGACCTAATGATTCTACATAAGTTCTAAAATAATCTTCAATTTCAAAATCTGCAGATGTTAAATTAAATGTTCCATTAACAGTAGAACCGTCACCGAGAAGTAATCCTATAAAGTACGGATCAAGCGGGAGCTTCTGTTCAGAAAATTCTACTGAACAGCGTTGTATTTTTCTACGATGCTTAAACCAATTAGAAGCATCTTCATATTGGGTAATAGTAACTACTTCATCTTTTTTTTCGTTACATGGAAAATCCCGATCAGCAGTTCCAGCTCTTGTTACACGCATTAAGAGTTTATGATCTTTATTAACTACAAATGACTCACCTTGATTTGGGATAATCTTACGCATTTCCTGGCGACCTCTTGCTAGTGCAAGGACGCACCTTGGAAGTGAATCCGGGCCCATAAGATATTCACCAACTCGAATATCTTCAACTTTTTTAACGGACCCGTCATGCATAAGGATCCCATGACCCGCAGCATGACAGCCCGTAGGCATTGCAACAACAGGATTTCCAGATTTAGCAGCAAAGTAAGAATAAATGCTACCAACTGCCTCGGTTTGATAACTACGGTCCTGAATGCTCATGTTAGAACTTTTCCTTACGTTTCCAATGCTGGCAACCAATCAGCTGGCGTTCTTTATTTATGACAACAACGCTATCACCCGCCAGGCACTCCCACTCAGCATTCTTTGCGGGACGACTAAATTCGCAAGTTCGGCAGTTGATATCCGGAAGGGCGTTATTGTGGCAGACTGGACTATGGTCGCAGAAACGACATTTCCAAAAGCCGGGAGTTCTTGCAATTTTAGGAGGCGGTTCCTCCATCCAAACAAGACGCTCACCTCGGTCTAACAACTCACCAGCAAGAACACGGTCCAGATAAACAATTTCCCCGTAGAGTTCCTCGTTGTCCTTATTTACCGCAAGATAAAGGCAGACAGGAATACCCATCTTTTCCATATAGGTATTCATCTGGCCAAAGTGTTCAAACTTGGCTTCACGAACCCCCTTGGATTTGAGCTCTCCGAAAGACTTAGCGTTATGGGTCTTGAACTCTGTGAGGCAAACTTGCCCTTGCGGGAGATCCGGGATACCCATTGCAATCCCATCGCCCGAACCGCCAAAATGACCTTCAGCGTGATGGATTCGGAACTGCTTCCCGTTTTCGTCCTGCTGATAAATCTGACAACCAATCATCAGGAGCATAGCAATGAAACGCGCTTCCTCCAAGTGACCTCTGTTAAACAACCGAATCATTCGACCTTCGAAATTGGGCTTGGTTGCCCATCGGAAGTTGTACCAGATAGCCCGACCACATTCTCCTGCAATTAAGGAAGCTCCCATATGGGAGCGATGTGAGTCCGGTTCTGTTCTATAAGCATCGCCAACGTGTGTAATCACACGTCCAAGCCAGCGACGGAATTCAATACCTTGGTCCGCCTTAATCATACCATCGATTGCGGCCACGGTCTGGGTTGCAAGTGTTATAGCCATTTCGCTTCCTTAAGCCAT
>WBZM01001201.1_pt1 | contig 27402 bp, 21 predicted proteins | sample 5204271 | NCBI WGS metagenome assembly WBZM01 (sample SAMN12344346, study PRJNA552823) | activated sludge metagenome | biome: Activated sludge suspended growth; feature: Nitrification reactor; material: Wastewater; isolation source: activated sludge from nitrification reactor of wastewater... | reverse complement strand
GGTCAGCGCTGCTCGGTAGTACGTGGCGACGGCGTTGGCGTAGGCCTCGAGGATCTCGATGTCGTCGGGTTGGACGGTGAAGACGCTGGGGTCGTTCGGGTCGGCTTCCCACGCGACGTGCACGTAGAGCCCCTCGGGCAGCAGTTGGCGGGTGTCGCCTCGGGTGTGCACCCCGGGCGCGGTGTCGACCCGCACGCCCAACGCGTCGGAGAACGTCGGGCCGTCCGGCTGGTCCGGCAGGTCCGGCTCGGCGGCGGGTGCCGTGGTCGCGGCCGGTTCGGTGCTGGCCGGTTCGGTCGTCGTCGGCTCGATGGTCGTCGCGGCCATCGTCGACTCGATCGTGGTGTCGGCAGCGGCGGCAGACGGCGGCGGTGCGACGGTGGTGAGATCCGCCACCTCGTTGTCGCCCGCGCACGCGCCGGCCACGATCGCGGCCAGGGCGATCGCGACGGCTCGACGTGCGTGTGCAGTGCTCATCCGAGCGTCTCCTCTCCGCCGGGCGGTTCGCGGCGGGAGCCTAACGAACCGGTTCGAGAACAAAGATCGACATCGACGCGCCCGATCTGGAAAACAAATCGCGAGGTTCGGGACGGACGTGCCCGGGGTGGGCGGTTTCGTCCCGGGGATCGGGGGGTCGGGTGCGTACGCTCGGCGTGTGGTCGGGGTGGACGAGATCGTGCGGCGGTGCGCGGCGGCGGGGATCGACCTGCACGGGGTGACGAGCGCCGGTGCCTACGACGCGCTGGTGGACGAACCGTTCCGGCTGGGCGCGCCGGCCGACGCGACCGTGGTGGTGCTCGGCAACACCCGGGCGATGTGGGCACCGTTGACCGCGTGGGAACGCGCGATCGGGCCGCACGCCGACCCCGTCGACACGTATGTGATGCAGGTCGTCCGTGGCGCCACCGTCGACGTCGACGACGTGCTCGACGTCCGCTACTCGCACGAACCACCGCCACGCCGGATCGCGATCCAGCGGCTCGCCGACCGGGCCGGTCTCGCCTGGCTCTCGCCGAGCCACCTGTGCGTGCACCCGACGTACGGACCGTGGCTCGCGCTGCGGGCGGCGGTGGTGCTCGCCCGACCGTGTGCCGATGAGGGAACCCCGGCCGCGCCGACGTGCGACTGCTCGGGCCACTGCTTGCCGAAGCTGCAGCAGGCCATCGCTGCGGGCGAGCCCACCAACAACGCGGAGATGGTGGCCGAGTGGGAGCGCTGGGTCGCGATGCGCGACGCCTGCCCGCTCGGGCACCCGTACCGCTACACCGACGAGCAGATCCGCTACCACTACCTCGGCGAGCGCCCGGAGGGTTGGCCGGCGCTCACGTGACGTCGAGGATCCAGCCCTCCTCGTCGAGCACGTCGCCGACGATCGCCGGGTCGAGCGCCGGTGCGAACCGGTCGGCCAGGTCGCCGGCAGCGTCGAGCTCGGCCAGTCGGCGGGCGAGCGCGATCACCTGACCGGCGTCCTTCACCGGGTGCAGCGCGGGGTCGGGTCGTCCGAGTGAGCTCGGCCAGATCTCGGCGTGGACGACGGCGTTCGGGCGGCCGGCGGTCGGATCGTCGGTGAACCCGCACTCGAACGGCCACACGACCGACCGCTCGCGGAGGTCCGGGTGGGTGCGCAGTGCGTGGAGCACGGGGATGCCGACGAGGGTCTGGCTGCCCACGCTGCCGGCGCCCGCCAGCTGCCACACGCTGAACGGGTCCAGCCCGGTGCGTCGGGTGACGTCGAGCTCGGCGTGTCGGTGTTCGGCGAGGCCGCGGTGCGGGAACCCCGGCGCCTTGGTGCGCGAGAGCGAAGGACGTACGTGGCGTTCGGACGTGGTGCCCCAGAACGGTCCGGGACCGTCGCTGACCGCGGCGTTCCACGCTGCCGCGACGTCGAACCGGTTGTTGGCGTTGTCGGGCGCGTCGGCGATCGTCTCGGCGAGGTGGCACCACGTACGCCACCACGGTGCTGTGCCGGTGAGACCGGCCGACGCTGCGAACCCCGCGGGATAGCCGTACGGCATGTCGATGCCGACCAGCACCCGATCGGTCGGGTGCGCGACGAGCAGGTCGACCAGGTGGGCGAGCGCGGCGGCGCGGGTCGGATGGTTCACCGGCGGCTCGGGCGACGAACCGGTCCGGCACACGCAGCTCCAGATCGAGTCGGCGCCGCGCTTCGGGGTGGACGACGCGCTCCAGTCGACGATCAGGTGGGCGTCGAACAGCGGACCGCTCATCGGACCCATTCTGTAGGGTCCCGGGGATGGCAGGCATCCCACGACAGGCCGTGATCGACGCGTGCGACTACGCGGATCGGTGGCTCGCGTTCCAGCGGCGGCACCTGCGCGTGCCGGGTGTGCAGGCGGCGGTGCTGCACGACGACGAGGTGGTCCTGTCGACGGCGCACGGCGTGTCCGACGTGACGACCGGCGAGCCGCTCACCACCGACCACCTGTTCCGCATCGCGTCGCACTCGAAGACGTTCACCGCCACGTGCGTGATGCAGCTCGCCGAGCGCGGGCTGCTGCGGCTCGACGACACCGTCGGCCACTGGATCGACGGGCTCGACGCCGCCCCGATCGCCGGGGTCACCCTGCGCGAACTGCTCGCGCACGCGGGTGGTGTGGTGCGCGACGGGTGGGACGGCGACTTCTGGCAGCTCTTCCACGCGTTCCCCGACGAGACCGAGCTGGTGCGCATCGCCGCCGACGCGTCGTCGGTGTTGCCCCGCAACGAGCGCTTCAAGTACTCGAACATCGGTTACTCGCTGCTCGGCATGGTGATCGCCGAGGCGAGCGGGCGCTCGTATCACGAGTACGTCGTCGACGAGGTCGTGGCCCGCCTCGGCCTCGCGAACACCGGTCCCGAGCTCGATCCCGCACGAGCGCACGAGTATGCGGGAGGCCACGCCTCGCTCGACTACGCCGACGAGCGGTTGCCGATCGAGCACGTCGACACGCATGCGATGGCGTCGGCCACCGGCTTCTACTCGACCGCGAGCGACGTGGTGCGCTACGCCGCGGGGCACTTCCACGGCGACGACCGGCTGCTGTCGGACGACTCGAAGCGGCAGATGCAGAAGACCGAGTGGGAGGTCGAGGGCACGGGCACGTCGTACGGGCTCGGCTTCGGGATCAGCACGATCGGCACGCGCCGCCTGCTCGGTCACGGCGGTGGCTACCCGGGCCACATCACGCGCACCTACTTCGACCCGGTCGACCGGCTGGCGGTGTCGGTGCTCACCAACGCGATCGACGGTCCGGCGATGGGCATGGCCGGCGCGATCGTGTCGCTGATCGATCTGGCCGCCGGCGGCCCGGGTCCGGCCGGCGACGACCGCAGCCGCTTCTGCGGACGGTTCACCACCCTGTGGGGCACCTACGACGTGGTCGACCTGTACGGCACGCTCTACCAGCTCACCCCGACGCTGGCCGATCCGACGTCGTCGTACGCCGTGCTCGAGGTCGTCGACGACCACACGCTGCGCATCGCCCGCAGCAACGGCTACGGCTCGCGGGGCGAGGTGCTGGCGTACACCTTCGACGACGACGGCTCGGTGCGCTCGGTGCGGGGTGGCAGCGCGAACACGGCGTTCCCGTACGAGCGGTACCGGCAACTGGCCGCGTCGGCCGATCGCGTCACGCTCGGTGGTGGCTTGCGCGATTGATCGCTTGTTGTCTCAAGTCTCGATCAACCACCTCGTCGGCGTGGTGGCCCGCCGGACGGTCAGGATCGTGGACATCTCCTCGTCGACGGCAGCACTCGCCAACCTCGGCACGGGTCGTCTGCAGGCCGAGGTCGCGACGAAGGTGCTCGCCAAGGCGCTCGACACCCAGACCGAGGCCGCCTCGTCGCTGATCGAGGCACTGTCGGTGTCGGTGCCCGCGGGCCTCACCTTCTCGCCCGCCGGCCTGTCCGCCGGCCGCGAGAGCCGCTTCATCGCCGACCTCTGATCGGGCCGCTGACCCGAGCTCCGACTCGACCGCTGACCCGAGCTCTGATCCGACCTCCGGTCCGACCGGTGGTTCGACCAGACTGGCGGCATGAACGGGTACGGGCGGCGATCGGGTGACGGGTTCGTGCGCTGCAGCGACGGCCACGTGCGATGGGGTGTCTTCGGCGCCGCCGGCGTGCTGTTCGTCGTCCGACCCGCCGACGGTCCGCCCGAGGTGATGCTGCAGATGCGCTCGGCCTTCTCGCACGAGGGCGGCACCTGGAGCGTGGCCGGCGGCGCGATCGACGAAGGCGAGTCGCCCTACGAGGCGGCGCTGCGCGAGGCGAGCGAAGAGGTCGGCCACGCCCCCGACGAGCACGAGGTGATCGGCGAGTACGTGTTCGCGCCCGCCGTCGACTGGTCGTACACCACGGTGGTGGTCGAGGTCGGTCGGCGCTTCGGCGAGTCGATGAACTTCGAGACCGACGAGGTGGCCTGGGTGGCGATCGACGACGTCGACCACCGCCCCTTGCATCCGGGTTTCGCCGCCGCCTGGCCGCACCTGCGGGCGATCGTCACCGCCTGAACCGCGTCGGTCAGCCGCACGACGCCGGACGTCCGAGCGCGGCGAGCCCGGCCAGGTCGCCTGCCTGGTACCGGTCGTGGCCGGCCGCGTACGGATACATCAGCTCGTCGGGGTCGCCGACGTGGCCGAGCCCGATGGCGTGGGCCAGCTCGTGCGCGAGCACGAAGCGGAGCAGATCGACGCCGTCGGTGTCCATGGTGGGCCGCACGTCCTGGCGGATCACCACACGCCCCCACACGATGCCGGCATCGGTGTAGCCGAACCCGCCCAGGCCGACGACGTCACCGCCGAGTCCCTCGACGGTGCCGCCAGCGGCCCACGAGACGGTGATCGCGCCGTCGATCGGGGCTGCCTCCACCTCGCCCTCGGTCACCCGCAGATCGAACCCCGTCGCGGCCCGCAGGTCCTCGACCGTCCCGTCGAGGTCGGCGCGCGCACCGGCCGGGGCCCCGCTGAAGTCGACGACCACCCCGATCGCGGCACACGTGTTCCACCGGGCGACGCTGCCGTCGGGATGCACGACGGTCGGTGCGAAGGCGCCGCCCGCCGTCGGCCGCGGGACGGGCAGCGGGGCGAGCGAACGCGCGGCGATGGTGAACCAGCCGGTGACGTCGACGACCAGGTGGCTGCGCGACTGGGTGAAGACCGACACGCCACTCGTCGACGCCGGCACGATCGCCCCGGCGGCCACGACCTCGCCCGCCTCGACGTTGGCGACGCTCGTGTCGAGCCGCTGCACCGGTGAGGTGGCGAAGGCCGACACGTAGCCGTCGCGCTGCGGCTGCACGCTCGTGACGTTCAGGGCGATCGCTCCCACCGTCGCGAGATCGAAGGGGAACGAGCGCACCTGCAGGGTGCCGCGCTCGTCGACCGGCGGGCTGGTCCCGCGGCTGCCGCGGGTGTCGGCGGCTCGCGACGGCGTGATCGGGACGTACAGCCCGTCGGTGGCCGTCGGGGTATCGGGGCCGGTGAACCAGCCGGTGACGTCGAGCACCACGTCACCGGCGTTCGAGCCGGTGATCTGCAGTCGGCCGTCACGGAGCGGCACGATCGCCGTCGCGCTCACCGGTGCACCGGACCGGCCGGTGTGCACCGTGCTCGTGCCGTTCCACGGCGTGTCCGCCGGCCACGCCGCGAACCACGCATCGGGGGCGATGCCGGTGACGACGAGCGCCACCGCGGCCGCTGTGGCGGGCACGCCGAGTGCGGTCGTGTCGACGAGCCGTGTCTCGTGCGCGGCCAACGGGGCACCGACGGTTCGGGTGTCGAGCAGCCGAGCCGGGCCGAGCGGGACCAGACGCCCGGCGGCCGCACTCACGGCGGGCCGGAACTCGCCGGTCACGTCGAGCACCAGGTGTGTGCCCGACTGGGTGAACAACCGAACGGCTCCGTCCGCGCCGACCGGGACGATCGCGAAGTTGGTCCGCGTCTCGCCGGCGGTGTCGACGTTGAGGGTGCTCGTCCCGGGTCGCGTGCCGTCGCCCCAGGCCGTCACGTAGCCCGGTCCGTCGGCATCGGTGGCGGTGAGGCTCGCGGCGATCGCGGTCGCGTCGGGATGCACACCGGCGACGCCGCGCACGGGCACCACCAGGGTCGTGCCACCGAGCGGACGGGTGCCGAGCGACCGTGTGTCGAGCACGCGGCTCGGCCCGACCGGGGCGTAGGCGGCGGTCGGCAGCACCTCGGCGGCGTCGAACGTGGCGAGCGCGACGCGGTCGCGGTCGAGGTCGTCGCCGCTCACGGCGGAGGGCGGGGGTACGGGCCGGGAGGGGACGACCACGGTCGCGAGGGGCAGCGGCACCACGAGCCCGGTGAGCGCTGCGAGTCGGAGGAACGTGTGCGACCACCGTGCCGTCCCGGACGACGGGAGTGGGTGGATCTCGTTCACATCCGAGGCATCGACGACGGATCCGCGAAACTGAAGAGATCTTTGGAAAAGGGGACCTCGGTCCGGGACGATCGGGTGAGATGCCGGGACCCCCCGGTGGTCACCCGGTGCCGGGTCACACGTCAGTGGTCGTGGTGCGGGCCCTCGACGTCGACCACCTCGACCGAGCCGATCGGGTCGGGCAGGCTCGTCGGGCCGTTCAGGCCGTTGACCCGGGTGATCGGGTAGGCGATGCAGGGCTGGTTCTTGCCGAGCAGCGCGAGGCCGGAGCGGTCACCCGCCTGGTACTCGTCGAGCCCGTTGGCGTACGGGTACATCAGCTGCGTCGAGTCGTTCACGTGCGCCAGGCCGAGGGCATGGCCGAGCTCGTGGGCGAGGGTGCCGGTCAGGAGATCGGCGCTACCGGAACTGGCGTAGGTGAGGTCGGACCGCAGCAGCACCGAGCCCCGCACGATCTGGGTGGTCGAGTAGCTGAAGCCACCGATGCCGAGCACGCTGCCCGCGAGCGACGAGTTGTCCGCCGAGGTGCCCCAGCGCACGATCAGCTGGCCGTTGGCGGCCGTGGTCGCCGAGGTCTCGACGACCGGCAGGTCGAACCCGGTCGCCGCCCTCGCCTGCTGGATCGCGTCGTCGAACGCCGCCCGGGCGTGCGGCTGGGCGCCGGCGAAGTTCACGAGCACGACCACGTCCTGGCACGGGTTCCACCGCGGGAAGCTGCCGTCGGGGTTGACGATGCTGATCTTGTACGACGTCGACACGACCGGGGTCGGATCGGGCGTCGCGGGGACGGGGCGCTCGGCGGTGACGAACCAGCCGGTGGTGTCGACCACCAGGTGGGTGCGGGCCTGCGTGTAGATGTTCACCCCGAGCGACGAGGCCGGCGTGATCGTGCCGGCGGCGAGCACCTGGTTGCTGAGCGCGTTGGCCACCGCGGCGTTCGGCCGGCTGGTGCCCGACGGGTACGCGGTGAGGTAGCCGTTGGCCACCGGTTGGACGGTCGTGATGTTGATCGCGACCGACCCGGCCGTCGTGACGCTGAACGGGAACGCCGCGGTCTTCAGCGTCGCCGCCGGACCGATCGGCGGCATGGTGCTCGCATCGCCACGGGTGTCGGCCACCCGGGTCGGGGTGACGGGGACGAACAGGCCCTCGGTGCTCGACGCTGCGTCGGCGCCGGTGAAGTAGCCGCTGACGTCGATGACGACGTCGCCACCGAACAGCGAGGTGATGTCGAAGCGGCCGTTGGTCAAGGGCACGATCGCCGAGGCGGTCGCCGGTGCGCCGGGCAGCTCGGTGTTGAGCACGCTCGTGCCCGGCCACGGGGTGCCCGACGGCCACGCCGCGAACCAGCCGGGGGCGCCGATGCCCGTGAACGACAGGGCCACCGCATCGGCCGTCGGGGGCACGCCCACGGCGGTGGCGTCGATCGTGCGGACCTCGCCCGGCGCGACCGGCGAGGCCTTGTCGCGGGTGTCGAGCAGGCGCGTGGGTCCGAGCGGGACCAGGCGGCCCGACGTGGCCGTCGCGGCCGGGCGGAACACGCCGGTCAGGTCGACGACCACGTGGGTGCCGGCCTGCGTGAACACGCGGATGTTGCCGTCGGCGCCGATCGGTGTGATCGCGAAGTTGGCGCGCGTCTGACCTGCGCGGTCGAGGTTCAGGACGCTCGTCGTCGGACGGGTGCCGTCACCCCACACCGTCACGAAACCGGGGCCGCTCGAGTCGGTGGCGACGATCGTCACCGACGCGGCGACGGCGTCGGCCGGCACACCGGCGTGCGAGCGCACGGGCACGACCACGGTGGCGCCGGCTCCTGGCACGGGTGCCCCGCCGTCGCGGGTGTCGACGAGACGGATCGGGCCGACCGCGTCGAATGCGGTGGTGGCCGCTGCGGCGCCGACCTCGGTCGGCGTCCCCGCCGTCAGCGTCACGAGGCCGAGGGCCGCGCAGATCAGGATCAGGAAGGGTGTCCGCCGCCGAAGCACGAGCGAGGTTTCGGCACGCGCTCGGGGTTGTCTTGAGTCAAGAGAACTCTCGTTTGACTCAAGATCCGAACGCGGCTGGTGGGCGTCGTCCCCCCGAATGGGGGTCGGATGCGGCAGCATGTGCGGCCATGACCGACACGACCGAGACGGCCTCGCTGCGGCCCACCCGTGCCGCCGGCTGGCCCGTGCTGTTGGGCTTCTTCGTGGTGCACACGACGGTGTGGATCGCGCTCGTGCGGCTCGTGCCCGGCGACGACTTCGTGGACTACGACGACCTCGGCGCGCTCGGCACGCCGTGGATGCGGCAGTTCGTGATCGCACTGCTCGCCGTGCTGGCGTTGCAGGTGGCCTTCGTCGGTCGCCTCGGGTGGTGGGACGACGTGCTCCGCGAACGGATGCCCGCACGGTGGTGGATGTGGTTCCCGGTGGCCCTCGTGGTGCTCGCCGCGCTCGGCACGCTGGCCGCGGACGGGCTGAGCGACGCGCCCGCCCACTACTGGGTCGGCATGACCCTCACGATGGTGCTCGTCGGCACGACCGAAGAGCTGTCGTTCCGCGGGATCCTGCTCGTCGGTGCGCGACGCCTGGTCGACGAACGACGTGCCTGGTTGGTGTCGTCGGCGTTGTTCGGGCTGTTCCACCTGCCGAACGCGATTCTCGGCCAGAGCGTCGCGCTCTCGATCCGTCAGGTGGTGATGACCGCGGTGATCGGCTCGGCGTTCTACTGCCTCCGCCGTGCGGGTCGGCACCTGTTGCTGTGCATCGTGCTGCACGCCGCCTATGACTGGTGCGTCATCCAGTCGAACGTGCTCGGTTGAACCGCCGATCCGGCCGCCGCATATCTAGGGTTGGGCCGTGCCGGACCAGGTGATCCCCGAGGGCAACCTCGACCGCTTCCTCGGCTTCGCCGATCTGTACGACGCCAACCGGCCCTCGCCGCCGGCGCGGCTCGGCACGCTGCTCGCCGCGTATGCCGGGGTCGAGCGGCCCGAGGTGGTCGACCTCGGCAGCGGCACCGGCCTGTCGACCCGGTGGGCCGCGTCGTGGGCGAGCAGCGTGGTGGGCATCGAGCCCAACCCCGACATGCGCGCGCAGGCCGAGTCCCGCCCGGTGGCGCACGTGCGGTACCTCGACGGCACGAGCTTCGACACCACGCTGCCGGCGGCGAGCGCCGACGTGGTGCTCGCGGTGCAGGCGATGCACTGGATGGAACCCGTCGCCACCCTGGCCGAGGTGGCCCGGGTGCTGCGTCCCGGCGGCGTGTTCGCCGTCGTCGACGCCGACTGGCCGCCGGTGACCGGGAGTGTCGCGACCGAGCTGGCGTGGGCCGACGTGCACCGCCGCATCAGGGTGTTCGAAGCGCGGGTGACGGCGGGCGAGACCGACGACGTGATCCACCGTCCGGTGCACCCGGACGATCCCGCGCTGCGCGACGACGACCTGCACGACCCCCACCGCAACCGTGTGATGCCGATGGGTGGGCAGAGCTGGTCGAAGGGCGAGCACCTCGCGCGGTTGCGTGCGAGCGGACGTTTCGCGTTCACCCGCGAGCTGCTGTTCGACGAGCCCGTGCCGCCCGCCGCGTCGTCGACGGGCGAGGGGCCGGGCGAGTGGTCGGGCGAGTGGTCGGCCGACGCGGTGGCCGACCGCGTGATCGCGTTGCTGCGCAGCCAGGGCAGCTATCAGCAGGTGCGACGCCAGGGCGTCACCGACGACGACCTCGGCACGGCCGAGTTCGAACGCCGGGTGCGCGAGGCACAGGCGTCGAGCACCGCCGCGGCGCGGCTCGCGTTCTCGTGGCGGGTGCGTCTCGGCGTGACGCCGTCGTGACGCCGTCGTGACGGCGTCGTGACGCTGGTCAGCCGACGACGGACATCTCCCACACCAGCAGCTTCGAGTCGGCGCGCGGCTGCCACCGCATGCGGTCCGACAGCCCGTACAGGTCCTCGTTGTTGACGAGCCAGACGAAGTAGGCGTTGTCGTACGCGACGCGCACGGCCTGCTGGTAGATCTCGTCGCGGGCGGCTTCGTCGAGCTCGGTGCGTCCCTGGTCGATCAGCGACGCGAGGGTGGGGTTCGAGTTCGACGCGCCGATCCCCTCGGCCCGGTAGTAGGTCTGCAGCTGGCGGCTGGGATCGAGCAGGTCGTTCGAGCTCGACACGAAGATCGCATCGGGCCGCTCGGTGCGGTCGAACAGCACGTCGAGGTACTCGGCGAACACGGGGAGCTGCAGGTCGACCACCAAGCCGATGTCGCGCCACGCCGCGGCGATCGTCTCGACGAGCTCGCGGTCGGCGAGCCAGCGGCCGGACGACTCGCCGACGAGGGTGATCCGCGCACCGGTGGCGCCGGCCTCGTCGAGCAGCCGACGTGCCTCGTCGGGGTCGTACGGGTAGGCCTCGAGCGTGTCGTCGTGCCCGATGATCGACGGGCTGAGCAGCTGGCCGGGATCGACGACGGCGTAGCCGCCGTACACGTCCTCGACGATCGCCGCCTTGTCGACGGCGAGGTTCAGGGCCCGTCGCACGCGGGGGTCGGCGGTGATCCCGTCGTCGGCGTCGAGCACGATCACCGGGTGTTCCTGACCCTGGCGCGTCGCCAGCTGCGGCGCGGCGTCGACGTCGTCGGGCGACAGGTTGGTGACGAGGTCGTACGAGCCGTCGCGCAGACCGTCGACCGCGGTGTCGTCGGTGAACACGAACGTGACGCGCTCGACCGACGGGGTGCCCTGCCAGTACCCGGGGTGGGCCACGAGCACGACGTCGCGCCCGCGGTCGCGACGCAGCACGCGGTAGGGGCCGGTGCCGTTCGGGGCCTCGGACAGGTCGTCGGCAGCGGTGGCGGTGGGCGGCACGACTTCAGCCAGTACATGCGTGCGGGCAGCACCCCGTCCGGCCCCTCGGTCTCGATCCGCACCGTGTGGTCGTCGACCGCGCTCGCCCGGACGACCGGCGCGAACAGCCCGGCCTGCTCGGTACGGCCCTCGGCGATCAGTTGCACCATCCGCTCGACCGAGGCCACGACGGCGTCGGCTCGGAACGGGGTGCCGTCGTGGAAGGTGACGTCGTCGCGGAGGTCGAACTCCCACGTCGTCGACGACAGGCGGCGGGGCAGCCCGGTGGCGAGGTGCGGGACGAGTCGACCGTCGGCGTCACGCGCGAGCAGGGTCTCGTAGACGTTGTCGTCGATCGCCCGCTCGCTGCCGTCGTCGACGAGGTGCGGGTCGAGGCTCGTCGGTTCGGACCGGATCGCGATCGTGATCGCCGCGCCCGACACCGGGCGTGCCGAGTCGACGCTGGACGTGGTCGGCTCGGGCGTGGGGCGCACTGCCGAGCCGGTGCCGTCCGACGAGCATCCGGCCGCCAGCGACACGACCGTGACGACGCCGATGAGCGATGCACGCGCGCGTGAACTCGCGCTCGGCCGTGCCGACGCACGCCTGGGTCCAGCCGACCGGTGTGTCACCTGCCTCCCCGTCCGTCGCAGGGTCGGCCGTCGCGACCGCGTCGCCGGTTCCTGCGTCAGCGCCGAGTCTCGCATGGGTCAGAGGAGTCGGTAGACCTGATAGGTGACCTCGTCCTGACCGCCGACGCCGATGCCGACGGCCTGGACGATGTTGAGCCACTCGTAGTGGGTCGCGCCGGTGTGGAAGGTGAACGCGACCCGTGGCTCGCGACCGTCGACGAGTCGGCTGATGCCCGACCCGCTGATCGTGATGGTGGCGTGGTCGTCGGTGACGAGGGGGACGGTGTAGTCGAATCGCGCCCACCCCTGGCCGCGCAGCACGGCCCGGGAGGTGCCGACCAGGGGGACGACGCGGCCGCGGAGGCGTGGACCCTCGAACGTGCCGTCGATGATGCCGAGGAACACCTCGGCGCCTTCGGGCCCGCCGGGCGACATGTGCCGCTTGGTGAGTTCGAGGTGGAGCGTGAACAGGTACTCGACCGGGAGTTCGGTGACCGCCGTGGTGGGAGGGCTGGTGCGGAAGGCGGTGCTCATGTAGCCGACCGTGCGCCAGGGTTGACCATCAGTCAAGGAAATTGAGCACGAAAAGCGAGGGACGTAGGTCCCGGGGGCTCCTCCATCCGGGGGTGCTGACCGGATGTTGACCGGTCATTGACCCCGGCGGTGTCGGATGGCGCTCGCACGCCCGCCGCACGGCGAGCCCGCCGTCTCGGGAGAGGACGGTGGACCCGCTCTCGGCGGCGGCGTGCACGATCGTCGGGGGCGACGTGGCGGCGAGCCCTCGACGTGCGAGATCGGGGGCGGGCGGGCTGCCCCGCTTGCCCGCCCCCTCCTCACGCCGCCGGTCGCCGGTGGTCGACCGCCCCCCGGCCGACCACGGGCCACCGGTCGGCCGGTCCGCCCCACCGCCGTCCGACCGGCTCCTACGCTCTGGCGCACGTGACCTCGACGACACCGCATCCCTGGTTCCGATCCACCACCGACACCGTCGTGATGAGCCATCACGGCCGAGTGGCGCGCGCCGACCGACCCGGAAGTCACGAGGCGATCCGAGCGGCGTACCGAGCCGGCTACCGGTGGTTCCAGATCGACGTGGTCGCGTGCCGCGACGACCTCGTGTCGCTGCACGCCGTGTTCGGCCGCCGTCGTGGGTTCGGGTCGCTCACGGTCGCGCAGGTGCGGGTGAAGCTCGGTTACGAGGTGCCGACGCTCGCCGAGCTGTTGCACGACCACGAGCTGCGCGACGCGCGCTGGAACGTCGAGGTGAAGAGCCGCACCGCGCTGCCCGCGCTCATCCGCACGCTGAAGCACGCCCCGTCGGTGAGCCGGGTGATGGTGTCGGCACCGATGCACCCGTCGATCGTGCGCGAGGTGCGCGAGACCTTCGGCTCGCTGGTGGCCGTCACCGCGCCGATCCATCACGGTGGCACCCTCGGCCGGCTGTTCACCACACCCCGGTTCGATCACGACGGGCTCCAGGTGTTCCGATGGTTCGGGCGACGCACGCGACAGCGACACGGCCGCGGCCGCACGAGCGTGCAGTCGTGGACGATCGCCACCCGAGCACAGCTCGACGACTGCCTCGCGTCGGGATGCCACCCGGTGGTGAGGGACTCCGACGACGACACCAAGGCCTACCTGCAGCAGCGTGGCAAGTGGCCGGTCGTGCCGAGCGAGCTGCGACGCGTGCCGGGCGACGTGTCGGTGCGGCGGATGCGTCCGGCTCGCGCGGCGGCGGTGCCGATCGAGGTGCTGCTGCTCGGTGGTGGTGGCTGGCGCGGTGCGTTCGGATCGATCGGCACGGTCGCCTACCTGCAGGTGACGGGACGGTGGCAGCACATCCGGCACGTGGTGGGCATCAGCGGTGGCTCGTTCGTGCCGGCCGCGCTCGGCAGCACCTCGGCCGTCGCCGACGACGACCCGTCGCCCCGTCTGGCCGAGCTGGCCCGACGGATGGCTGCGATGGGGGCGCGGATGAAGCTCGCGATCGTGCTGGCGATCGCGCCGTTGCTCGCCGTCGCCGGGGCCGCGCCGGTCGCCGCTCCGCGCTGGTCGCTCGTGTTCCTGCCGACGGTGCTGCTCTACGGGTTCCGTGGGCTCGTGAGCGTGCAATGGCGTCGGATGCTCGGTTCGCTCTTCGACGACGAGGAGCCGGCGGCATCGGGCCCGCGCCGGTACGTGGTCTGCGCCACGGGTCGATCGTCGGCCCGTCCCCACTTCTTCGTGGCCGGCGACGCCACCGACGTCGAGCAGCCGGGTGTCGACCCGCTCACCGGGGAGCAGTGGGGACGGATCGTCGACCCCGGATGGCGATGGGTCGACGCGGTCGTGTCGTCCACCGCGTTGCCGTGGGTGCAGGGCTACGTCACCGACGACCGACCGGAGCTCGGCGAGGCCGGACGGGCCGAGCGCCTGATCGACGGCGGGGTGGTCGGCATCTTCGGCCAACAGTGGTTCGAACGCACGCTGCTCGGCCCGTCGCTCGGTGCGGGCCATCGCACGCTGGCGGTCGACACCGGCCGCAAGCACCGCACGGGTGGCCGCGTGCTCGAACGGCTGATGGGCGTGTCGACCGTGGGGCTGATGTCGCGCTGGGTGCAGATCGCGCTCGACGCGTCGTTCCGCAAGGAGATCGAGCGCGCCAGTCGCGCCGAGGCGTCCGCGCCCGAGGGCACCGAGCCGATGATGACCCTGGTGCGTGTGGCCGAGACCGATGCCGCCGACCATCACGAGTTCCGAGCCCGACGCGACGAGGTGCTCCGCCGGCTCGAGCACGCCCGGTGCATCGTGCGCCGGTTCGGGCTCACGGGCCTCGGACGGCGCAACGGCGACATCACGATCGTCGCCGCGGTGGTGGCGTGCATCGCCGATCTCGAGCACGGTCCGACCGTCGAGTCGGTGCGCGCCCGGCTGGCGCAGGTGGGCGCCGCACTGCAGCTCGGCGACGCGCTCGCCGTGCGGTGGGACGAGCTCTGAGCTCGATCCGCCGCTGCGGTCAGCGACCGCGCAGCTCGTCGAGCTCGGGCCACCACAGGTGCGGTGCGCCGAGCCGCTCGACCAACTGGCGCGCCACCGTGGTGTGCGCGACCACCGCATCCGGACGGCCGAGCACGTCGCACAAGAGCGCGAGCCCGGCGTCGACCGGACCGTGCGTGCTGAGGCCGTTCCAGGTCATCTGGCCGGCGTAGGGCGAGAGCCGATCCCTGAGCACGTCGGCGAGCTCGACGTCGCCGGCCCGCCACACCGGCACGGCGAGCATGGTGGCGATGGCGGTGTACGTGGTGTCCTCGACGAGGTCGAGCTTGCGCTCACGCAGCACGCCGAGCAGCTCGCAGGCGGTGGCCCGGTCGCCTCGAGCGTCGGCCATCGCGGCGCCCAACGCGTGCCACGACGTGAACGTCGGCTGGGCGCGCATGCGGTCCTCGACGAACGGCCACAGCTCGGCCAGCCGCCCCTGCGACTGGCGGATCGGGATGAGCAGGGCGGCGTAGATCGCGAGCGACCACGACTCGGAGTAGCCACTGGAGATCGCCTCGAGCGACAGGTTCGCGAACTGCTCGGCAGCGTCGAGGTCGCCACGGACGAACGAGTCGACGGCGTCGATCTGCAGCAGGCTGCGACCGCGACTGCGGCGACGGACGAGCGGGGTGAGCTCGCGCAACCGCGCGACGCTCTCGTCGAACAGCTCACGGTCGGCGGCCACCAGTGCGAGGTTGAAGTGCAGGAACGCCGCTTCCCAGCGGGCCTCGACGTCGTCGTACTCGGCGAGGGTCTGGGCGGCGTGCCACCGCAGGCCGAGGTCGTCGGGGTGGGCGAGCCCGAGGTGCGAGTTCATCAGCACCGTGCGCACGAGCCGCTCGTTCTCGCTGCGGAAGGCGACGGCGCGGGCCTCGTGGAACAGGCTGCGGCCGAGCGGCGCCTCCGGTGACGACGCGAACAACGTGGCCGCGGCGGCCAGGAGCTCGGCTCGCTGCTGCGGGGCGAGCTCGAGCGAGAGCGCGTAGTCGAGGTGGGCGCGGGCGCGCCGGTCGACGTCGCCGACGCTGGTGGTGAAGCCGTGCAGGCACAGCTCGGTGACGGTGGCGACGAGCAGCGGGTCGTCCTCGTACTCGCTGGCGAGGTCGGCCGCCCGGAGCAGCTCGGTGTCGCTGCCGGGCCGGTTGGTGCGCCGCAGCGCGGTGCCGAGCAGCGATCGCAGCTCGCCCTCGACCCGCTGGCCGGTCATGTGGAAGCGTTCGACGACCTCGATCCCGCGGCGTGCCCAGTCGGCGACGAGCGACCACTCGAACACGACCGACTGCTCGACGGCCGCGTCGCGGCAGGCCTGGGCCGCGCGGATGGGGTCGAGGTCGGCGGCGCCGACGGCCTGCGGCGCGACCGCCACCGCGCTGAACCGGCACGCGACCAGGGCGCGGCAGAGCTCGTCGTGCCACGACACCCGTGAGCCGGCGGGCACCATCGCCGACAGCGCGTCGGCCACCAGGCCGTGCACGAAATGGCCGGTCGTGGGGCCGTGCTCGAAGGTGCCGGGCACGGGGCCGTGCTCGAGCTGCACCAGCCCGTCCTCCTCGGCGCTGACGAGCTGTTCGCCGGCGCGGCGGCGCAACTGTCGCAGCGGCTGCACCGGAAAGGTGCGGCCGAGCAGCGAGGCGAGCTGCAGGAGCTCGCGGGTGGTGCGCGCCAGCCCGGCCGTGCGCTCGGCGACCGCCGCCTGCAGCGTGACCGGCACGTCGCTGCCGAGCTCGCCGCTGCCGAGCACGTCGAGCAACAACCCGAGGAACAGGGCGTTGCCGCCCGTCTGCGAGTGCAGGGAGCGGGTCAGCTCGTCGCTCGCGCGGAGCGGTAGCGCGAGCCGCAACAGCTCGTCGACCTCGTGCTCGTCGAAGGCCGGGAGCTCGAGCACCAGCGCCCGCGGCAGGTCGTCGAGCAACGGATGGGTGGGGACCCGCGAGGTGCCGAGGACGTGGATGCCCGACCGTCCGAGGAGGCCGACCAGCACCTCGGCTGCGCTGGCGTCGAGCCACTGCAGGTCTTCGACGACGAGCACGGCACCGGTGCCGTGGAGCGCGGTGAAGACCAGGTCGGTGAGGTCGTCGAGCAGCTCGTCGCGCGTGGTGGCGGGCACCTGTGTGGCGTCGGGGCCGCCCATGAGGCGCGTGCACGCGTTCGCGAGCCGCTTCGATCGGAGCGCACGGGCGGTGCTCTGGGGCAGTACCTCGCGCAGCTGCTCGACGATGGTGGCGATCACGTCCATCGGCCGGAACGGGTCTTCGAGCGCCGTCGCCCGGACGACCCGCAGGTGCTTGGCGTGGAGCCGTCGTTCGACCAGCTGGGTCAGCGTGCTCTTGCCGACACCGGGATCGCCGAGGACGAGGACCGGTCGGGTGGCGAGAGCGGTGACGACGCGATCGACCCAGGCGTCGCGCGGCAGCAGCGTCGGGTTGGCGGCGTGGCGGTCGACGGGCGGCAGGACGCGCACCTCGTGGCGCAGGATCTGCGACTCGAGCGTCTGCACGTCGGGGCCGACGACGGCGCCGACCTCGGCCAGCGCGTCGCGGTGGGCGGCGAGGGTGCGCGTGCCGTCGAGCTGGCGTCCACCGATCGCGTAGAGCTTGGCGAGCCGGACCGCGAGGTCGCCGCGGGTGGGGTCGTCGGCGAACATCGCCTCGAGCAGCGGCAGCGACGCGCTGCCGGCGCGGCCGGCGATCTCGGCGTCGGCGAGCTGCACCACGACCTCGTCGCGCAGGGCCTGCAGACGCCACGCGGTGCCGCTGACGAGGTCGTTGTCGACATCGGCGAACGGCAGCGGTCCGCGCCACTGCGCGAGCGCGAGGGCGAACTGGCGGGCGGCCTCGGCGGGTGGCAGCTCGCGGGCCTGGGCGACGAGCTGCTCGAACCGGGTGGAGTCGAGCAGGTCGAGCGGACCCTTCAGCCGGTAGCCGCCGTGGTGGTTCTCGATCGTGAGGCCGCGGTCGAGCGCCTTGCGGATCGTGTGCACCTGCTGTTTCAGGCTGTTCCTGGTGCGTTCGTCGTCGCGGCCCCAGAGTGAGTCGAGCAGCCGTTGCTGGGGGACGACGGCCCCGGCGTGGGCGGCGATGATCGCCAGGATGTCGCGACGCTGCGGGCTGAGCGCGACCTCGTGGCCGTCGGCGTCGCGGACGAGCACCTCGCCGAGCACCCCGATCGCGGGTCGCGGCGGCAGATCGGTGCCGAGGCCCTCGTCGTTCACGCGCAGCTTCCTGTGCGCCGCATGTGGGCATGGTAGGCGGGGGGTGTGCGCGGGGTGACCTCGGAACGGCGTCGGTCACACGACTGGCATGTGCCCCGCGTGCGGGATCTGCGACGGGTCACCCGATGCGGACGAGCCGGTCGGCCCATTGGAGGCGGCGGGCGCAGCCGTGACACTGGCGACGTGCATCGGGCGACCCTCGAACTGGCGCGGCGAGAGCTGCGTCACCTCCGACCGTTGGTGATCGGCGGTAACCACGAACTCGACGGCTGCTGGGCGCTCGACCGCGTGTCGGACGCCGAGGCCGGCCCGGCGCCGGTGTCGGTGCTGCTCGACTCGGTGCGCGATCACCCGATGCAGCGCTCGAGCGCGGCGATCGCGGCGCGGATGGCCGAGGTGCTCGGACGCTTCGAGTGGCCCGACGACCTGGTGGTCGTGCCGGTGCCGACGAGCGAGCTGGCCGATGTGCTGGCACGCGCGCTGGCGTCGTTGCTCGAGGTGCCCTACGAACGTGCGTTGCGGCGACGTGGCGGTCGGAACGTGCCGACGCCGAAGATGGCGGTGCGGCCGCGCGTGGCGCCGGCGAACGTGTTGCTGGTGGACGACGTGGTGCACACGGGCATGACCCTGCGCACCTGCGCCCGGGTGCTGAGCGAACGCGGGACCGAGGGCGTGTGGGCGATCGTGGCCGCGATCGACGTGCCGACCCCGTCGCCGGCTGCGACCGTCGCTGCGGGCGGCACCGTGGACGATGCCGTGGACGATGCCGTGGACGGGGCCGACCAGCTGGACGATCCGGAGCTGGCGGCCGCCGTCGGCGAGGCGGTCGAGGCGCTGGTGGGGATGGAGGCGCTGCGGTCGATGCTGGCGGCGCTCGGCCAGCCGCAGCCGTTCGACCAGGACGCGGATCCGGACGAGATCGCGAACGAGGCGCCCGAGGTCGACGACGACACCGCTGACACCGACACCGACACCGACAGCGACGACGACAGCGACGACGACAGCGACAGCGACAGCGACAGCGACGGCTGACGGCCGTCGTTCAGAGGTCGTGGCTGTCGATGATCCGGTAGTCGTAGCCCTGCTCGGCGAGGAAGCGTTGGCGGTTCGCGGCGAACTGCTGGTCGACGGTGTCGCGGGTGACGATCGTGTAGAAGTGCGCCTGGCTGCCGCTCTGCTTCGGGCGCATGATCCGGCCGAGCCGCTGCGCTTCCTCCTGCCGACTGCCGAAGGTGCCGCTCACCTGGATGGCCACGTTGGCCTCGGGCAGATCGATCGAGAAGTTGGCCACCTTCGACACGACGAGGGTGGAGATCTCGCCGTTGCGGAACGCCTCGAAGCGTGCGTCGCGCACCTTCTGTGCCGTCTGCCCGGTGATCAGCGGCGCGTCGAGCTCGCCGGCGATCTGCTTCAACTGGTCGACGAACTGACCGATCACGAGCACCCGGTCGCCCTGGTGGCGCGCGCACAGCTGTTGCACGACCTGGGTCTTGCGCGGTGTGCTGGCCGCGAGCCGGTAGCGCTGTTGCGGGTCGGCGAGCGCGTACTCCATGCGGGCGTCGTCGTGCAGGCCGACGCGGATCTCGGTGCACACGGCGGGTGCGATCCAGCCGTAGTGCTCGAGCTCCTTCCACGGGATGTCGAACCGCTTGGGGCCGATCAGGCCGAACACGTCGGCCTCCTTGCCGTCCTCGCGCACGAGCGTGGCGGTGAGACCGAGGCGGCGCACGGCCTGGATGCGAGCGGTGGCGCGGAACACGGGCGCGGGCAGCAGGTGCACCTCGTCGTAGACGATGAGGCCCCATTCGGTGCGGTCGAACAGGCCGAGGTGCGGATACAGCGAGTGCAGCACGTCGGACTCGGCGCCGTCGGTGAGCTGCGCGACGGCGTCGGCCTCGAGCGCGTCGGGCACGTCGGGCACGTCGGCGAGCAGGTCGTCGTCGCCCCGCTTCTTCTTGCGCACCGGTGACCACGTGAGCACCTGGTAGGTGGCGACGGTGACGGGCTTGATCTCCTTGCGGTCGCCCGAGTACTCGCCCACCTGATCGGCCGTGAGCGTGGTCTTGTCGAGGATCTCGCGGATCCACTGCCGGGCGGAGGTGATGTTGGTGGCGATGATCAGCGTGTGGGCGCCGGCGGCGGCCATCGCCGCGAGGCCGATGACGGTCTTGCCGGCGCCGCAGGGCAGCACGAGCACCCCGTTGCCGGCGGCGTCGATGCCGTCCTGCCACCACGCGCTCACGGCGTCGGCCTGGTAGCCACGGAGCTCGGCGGTGAGCTCGGCGTCGGCGAGCACGCTGCCCTCGGTGTAGCCGGCCTCGTCGGCCACCGGCCAGCCGAGCTGCAACAGCGCCTGCTTGAGCGCCCCGCGATCGCCGAGGCGCACCGCGAACCGGTTGCCGTCGAGGCGTTCGCCGAGCAGCGCGGCGACGTGCTTCTCGCGGGCGACCTCGACGAGCAACGGGATCTCGTTGCTGACGAGCGCGAGGCCGCCGGAGTCGAAGTCGCGCACCAGCCGCAGGCGGCCGTAGCGGCCCATCTGGTCGTGCACCTCGGCCAGCACGCCGGGCGGTACCGGGTACTTGGCGAGGTCGGTGAGTGCGGAGGCGACCTCGCCCGCGCTCATGCCGGCGACGGCCGCGTTCCACAGCGACAGCGGGGTGATGCGGTAGGTGTGGATGTGCTCGGGCGCCTTCTCGAGCTCGCTGAAGCGGGCGAGCGCGGCGCGGGCCTGGTCGGCGCGTGGGCTGGCCAGCTCGAGCATGACCGTGAGGTCGCTCTGCACGATGAGCGGGTTGGTGGGGTCGGGCGCGCTCACCACGACTCCAGCAGCGACTCGAGGTGTGCGACGGAGGGGTGCAGCACCTCGGGGACGCTACGGGGGCGGGCAGCGGGTTGCACGCGGCTGATGATCTCGTCGCCCGATGCGGGCTCGGTGTCGTTGCCGGGGGCGAGGCCGGCCTTGCGCAGCGCGGCGAGCACCTTGTCGAGCGACAGTTCGCTGACCGCCACGGTCGGCGCCACGAGCGTGAGCCGGGCCGCCTTGACCTTGACCGCGGCGGCCAGGCCGAGCACGTCGTCGGCGGTGACCACCGTGGCGGCGCTGCGGGCCGTGAGCCCGCCCCGCTGGCGTTCGACGTCGACGAGCATCTGCGCGACGACGTTCGCGATCGGCACGCTCGAGTGTTCGGTGAGGAAGTCGAGCAGCGACTGCGCGGTCTCGCCCGCCGCCATCTCGGCGGCGATGCGCGTGCGGTCGAGCCGCAGCACCGACACGGCGCCCTTCGACTCGGCGGTGCAGAGCCGGTCGAGGCGGCCGCGCACCGCCGGGTCGAGCGCGGGCGGTGCGACGACCGAGAAGTCGGCCTGCACCACGAAGGTGAGGTCCTGCTCGGGCAGCAGTGCGTGCAGCGACACGGGGTCGGTGAGCACGGTGCGGGCGAGCGCGCCGAGCCCGGCGGGTCCGTCGGCGGGGCACAGGCCGAGCGTGACCAGTTGCGCGTGCAGGTGTTCGAGGTCGACCCGCTCGGCCATCTGGTGGCGGGCGCGCACCCAGTCCACGAGATGTGCGGACGCGATGCCGTGCCCGTCGGGGAGCGCCAGCAGGTCGGCGACGATCTGCCGTCGGACGACGGCGTCGAGGGCGCGTGCCTCGGCGGGGGCGTCGAGCGCGTCGATCCAGGCGTCGACGAGCTGGATCCACTGGTCGGCGATGCTGGTGCGACGCCACTCGGCCGCACGCTCGGGGTTCACCTCGTAGCGGTGCACCCAGCTGGCCGTGCGTCCCTTGCCGACGAACTCGCTGAGCTGACCGACGAGGCCGAGGCCGAGCGCGAGGTGCACCACCGGGCCGAGGTGTTCGGTGGTGGAGCCCATCCGCTTGGCCAGGTCGCGCACGGCCTTGACGCCGATGCCGCCGGTCTTCAGGCCGGGCAGCGGCTCGGTGGTCACCTGGCGCAGCAGGCTCTGCAGGGTGCTGAGCGCATCGGGGTGCGTGTGCGCGTGCTGGTGCAGCGGCACCGGCGCGTGCTCGGGCGTGTCGTCGGCGGAGGCGGGCCAGCGGGCGAACGTGCGGCCGTGCACGGCGACGAGCGTCTCGAGCCACAGCCCCACCTGGCGGATCTCGCGTTCGACCCAGACGATGCCCTGGTCGATGAAGCTCTGCAGGGCTGCGGCTTCGGGGGTGAGCAGCGGGCGCAGGTACGACGGCCGCTGGTCGACCGGGTGGTAGAGGCGCAACTGCCACCAGTTGTTGGTGAGCCGCTCGCCGGCGGTGCCGCGACCGCCGGCCTGCACGAGCCGCTGGAACAGGGCGAGCTCGTTCGGTGGCATGCGGGCGACGAGCGCGTGCACACCTTCGGGCGTGCCGATCACCTCGCGGAGCGCGTCGATGCGCTTGCCCTTGGCCATCGGGATCTTGTCGACGCCGAGCCGTTCGAGCCAGATGCCGAGGGTGTCGCGGGTGATGCTCTGGTCGAGCACGAGGCGGTCGAGCGGTCGGCCGGGTCGGCCGATCAGGTCGCCGACGCCGGGTCGCAGGCGCACGGGTTCGCCGGGGACGGGCTCGTCGACGAGGAACCGGTCGGCGAGGGCGGCGACGAGTTGCTCGCGCCGCTCGGGCGCGACGGGTTCGAGCTCTTGCGCGAGCTGTGCGGTGGTGATCGAGCCGCCGCGCCCGGCGATGACGACCAGCAGCTGTGCCGCGGCGGGGTCGAGCAGCTCGATGGTGAGCCGTTGGACGTGGGGGTTCGCGAGGGCGCCGGCGAGCTGCTTGCGGCCCGGGTTGCGGGTGGAGGCGCCGAGGAAGACCCGCAACGGCCCGGTGCCGGTGCACCACGCGGCGACGTGTGGCAGCAGGGCGAGCCGACGGGCGAGCTCGCGACCGTCGAGCGCCGCCAGGGCTGCTGCTCGGTCGGCCACCACCTCGTCGATCACGGGGGGACCTTACCGGCGGTGCCCGGGGATGAGCCGGGCGGCCCATCGACACCGAGCGTCGACGATGTTGAGCTTTCCCTGACGCAATCACATGCGGCACTCGGCGGACGCGAGGAGAGGCGAACCACCATGACGACTCATGTCATCACCCCATCGGAACTGACCGTGGAAGGTGTCGACGGGCTCGACGGCTGTTGGACGCTCGACCGCTTCGCGCACCCCGAGCTGGGGCTCACGCGCACCGGGCTGATGCTCGGTCGGGCGAAGGTGGCGGGCATGGGGCCGGCCGCCGAGCAGCTGGGCGAGCGGATGGCGTCGATCATGGCGAACCGCCGTTGGGCCGACGACCTCGTGGTCGCGGCGGTGCCGTCGGCGGGCGAGCTGAGCCTCGAGCTCGGCCGTCGGGTGGCGGCAGGGATCGATCGGCCGATCGAGCGGCTGCTCGGCGTGCGGACCGGGTTGCTCGGCCGGCTCGACGGTTCGGTGCGCGGCCGGATCAAGGCGCGGGTGGGGAGTTCACCGAAGCGGGTGCTGCTGGTGGACGACGCGATCCGTTCGGGCGAGACCCTGCGCACGTGTGCGGCGCTGCTGCGTGCCCGCGGTGCCGAGGAGATCTGGGCGGTCGCGGCGGTCGCGATCCTCGACGTGCCGAGCGCCGGGTCGAACGGGTTCCTGCAGCACTCGGCCTGAGGCCCGGGCGCGGCGTGCCCCTGCCGGGCTCGCCGGTCGGGCGTGTGCGTCGGTCAGACGTGCGCCATCGTGTCGACGAGGAAGTCGATCGCGCCCTGGTCGTAGGTGAACGGGCGCTCGGTCAGCCAGGCGGTGAGGCGCCGGCGGTGCAGCACGGTCACCTCGTCGGGGCGTGCCGCGAGGTGGGCGTCGTCGTCGATCACCACGACGGGGGTGCAGCGCACGTCCCAGCCGGTGCCACGCGAGAGCAGTTGCGACACGAGCGCGGCGGTGAGCTGTGCGCCCGAGCTCGACTGACGGCGCTCGCCGTGCCAGGCGGCGTCGCGCCCGAACGACGCGGCGGTGTCGCGGGCGAACAGCACGTACACGCCGCCGGCACCGATCACGACCGGCCACGCCACACCCGGCAGTCGCACCTCGCGCCATCCGGCGGGGAGGTGGTGGGCCTCGCTGGCGCGAGCGGCGGAGTCGAGCTGGTCGTGGGCGGTCGGGGTGGTCACGTGGAAGTCATCGGCTCGTCAAGGTCGTGTCTGGAGCGGAATCTTCGCGATCGGCCGGAACGGCGCTGACCTGGGGCGGGATCGAGACGGCGGGCGGCCGGCGATCACGCTGCGTGGTCGTGGCCGAGGTCCGGGCGAGGGGCGAGAACAGCGCAGGGGTGTCGATTCGTGACGATCGACACCCCGTGCGTGTGTGCCGGTCGTGACGCCGGCGTGGTCGTGGTGTCGTCGCGGCCTCACTCGCTCGGACACCCGGTTCCGTTGTCGACCGCCTCGTTGCCGTGGCAGTCGATCTGTAGGTCGTCGCGACTCGCGTCCGAGTTCCCGGATCGCCGGAAATTCTCGCGAGCGGTCGTCGGCGTCGGCGCCGGTCAGATCGCGAGCAGTTCGCCGTTGGCGTCGACGTGCTCGAGCACGATGCCGATCGTCTCGTCGTCGAGTTCGCGTGGCAGGTGCGAGAGCCAGCGGGTGAAGGCCGACGCGTGCACGACGTCGACCCCGTCGGGCCGGGCGAGGGGCTCGGTCTCGTCGCCGAGCACCACCACGACCGGGATGCACGACACCGGGATCCCGCACGCCCAGGTGAGGAGCTGCGAGGCGAGCTCGGCGGTGATCTGCGGCGTCGACATCTGGTTGCGGTGGTCGTGGGTCCACGGCCGTGCGGCGCCGTCGTGGGGCAGGCCGACGGCCAGCGTCGATGCGTGGCGCTCGACGAGCACGAGCACGCCGCCCGGGCCGAGCACGACCGGGCGGCCGACGCCCGGGACCTCGATCTCGCGCCACCCGCCGGGCAGCAGTTCGGTGACCGACGCCGCCTCGGTGGCGAGGTCGTCGAGGAGGTGATCGAGGACGTGGCCGTCGAGATGGCCGGAGGGACGTGCGGAACTCACGATGGGTTTCATCGGATCGTCAAGGAATCGTCTTGAGCGATTGTTCGGGCCTGGTTCTCGAACCCGCCCGAGCCGTCGTCGGATCGCCGCCGACCTGCCGCGACCCCGGGAGGGATGTGCCCAGGACGTGCGTTCCCGTCCCGCGCCCGTGCGACGGACCGTGGCCGCCCGCCGCAGACGGGTGCCGGGACGGGTGACGGACGGGTGGCGGACGCTCCGACGGCGTGTGCGAGCATCGGGGCATGGCCGAGCGCAGGAGTGGGTGATGGCGCGTCCGTTGGTGGGGTTGGTGGCGCACCGTGGGGTGTTGTCGGGTGGCGATGCGCGCATGGGCCATCACGTGACGGCCGAGGCCTACTCGCGTGCCGTGGCGCGCGCCGGTGGGTTGCCGATCGCGTTGCCGCTCGTCGAGCCGGGCGACATCGCCGACCTGCTCGGCCGGGTCGACGCGCTGGTGGTGACGGGCGGTGCCGACGTCGATCCCTCGCGGTACGGCCACGAGCGCGACGAGCGGTGCGGCCCGTCCGACCCGGTGCGCGACGCCACCGACATCGCGTTCGTGCGCGCCGCCGTCGAGGTGGGTCTGCCCACGCTGTGCATCTGCCGCGGCGTGCAGGTGCTGAACGTCGCGATGGGTGGCACGCTGCTGCAGCACCTCGACGACCACATGGTGATGGAGGGCTACAACGCCACCATCCACGACGTGCGGATCGAGTCCGGCACCGCGTTGGCGGGCGTGATGAACGGTGCTGCGTCGCTGGGGGTCAACAGCCTGCACCACCAGGCGATCGACGACGTCGGCGACGGGCTGCGGGTGACGGCCTGGGCGCACGACGGCACCGTCGAGGCCGTCGAGGTGATCGACGCGCCGCAGGTGCGCGGCGTGCAGTGGCATCCCGAGATGCTGCGCCACCGCCCCGAACAGCTGGCGCTGTTCGAGGCCCTGATCGCCCGCTGACGTCGGGCGCGGTCGGGCGAGGGTCGGCGCGGTCAGGCGCAGGCGTCGAGTGCGGCCACCACGCGGCGGCACACGTCGGGCACCTCGTCGAGCGAGTCGGTGAACATCGACGGCTTGAAGCAGATGCTGCGATAGCCGCTCGCCACCTTGTCGGGGATGGTGGCGAGGGCCTCGTCGAGGTCGGCGACGTCGTCGGTCGAGCTGAAGCGGCCGCGGATCCCACCGATCAGTTCGAGCTCGTCGAGCGTGCGGCCGGCGGCGCGCATCGCTGCGCCGAGCCGGGCGAGCTCGTCGGGTGTCGGTGTGCCGAACGGGTGGAAGCCGTGGCCGTACCGCACGATGCGATCGACGAGCGCGTCGTGCAACCGCTGACCGCCGAACCACATCGACACCTGCTGGCCGCGTCGGGGTTCGACCCACACGTCGCCGTACGCGAAGTGCTCGCCGGCGTGCGAGCTGGGCGCGTGGGCGGGCGCGGTCCAGGCGGCGTGCAGCGCGGCGAGTTGCTCGTCGAGGATCTGGCCGCGCTGGTGGAACGGCACGCCGAGCGCCGCGTACTCGCCCTCGCTCCAGCTGACGGTGGGCTGCACGACCAGGCGGCCGCCGGCGAGCAGGTCGAGCGTGCCGAGCTGCTTGGCGAGCTGGAGGGGATGGCGCAGCGGGGTGATGATCGCCGCGAGCGCGACCCGCAGCTCGGCGGTGGCCTGCGCGATCGCCGAGGCGAGCACCACCGTGTCGGGCCAGGTGGTGTGCGGGTGCTGGTTGCCGGGCGCCGCGTAGTCGCGCGGGTTGGTCATCAGCCCGTCGTCGGCCGAGTCGGTCGACAGCACGACGTGCTCGCTCAGCATCACCGTGTGCACGCCGCAGCCCTCGGCCACGCGTGCGAGCTCGACCACGCCGCGCAGGTCGTCGGGCGCGACGAGTGTGGCGTTCTCGGTGAGCACCATCACCGCGCGCGGCCGTTCGTGAGCTGGCATCCCCATGAGCCGGACCGTACCAACCTCCGTGCGCCGGCGAGGGGTGGGCGCACGCTGATCGAGGTCCGTGAGGCGGAGGTCCCGTCGGGGGCCTTGTGGCTCACGATGGCCGGGGTGTGTGAGCGAGCGGTCCCGTGTGGGGTGCGGTGGCGCACGGGAGCCGGCCGGCGTGGGTCGGCGAGGCGGGCGCGTCGTTCGAGTTCGCCCCGGGCAGCGACACGATCGTGTGCGAGCGACCCTTCTCCGACCAGCGGGCGGTGGTGCTGGCCCTCGGCCTCGAGCCGTCGACCGGGCGTCGACCGGGCGTCGACCGGCCCCACCCCCGCACATCCGTCCGCTCGACGATCGGCCGGGGCGCGACCGGTACGCTCGCC
>WBZM01001200.1_pt1 | contig 27421 bp, 24 predicted proteins | sample 5204271 | NCBI WGS metagenome assembly WBZM01 (sample SAMN12344346, study PRJNA552823) | activated sludge metagenome | biome: Activated sludge suspended growth; feature: Nitrification reactor; material: Wastewater; isolation source: activated sludge from nitrification reactor of wastewater... | reverse complement strand
GTTCCTTTCTCAAGAAGAATTGAATCTGGGGATCATTACTTGGCCTTAGGAATTGGTAAACATCTTCAGGGGGATGCCTGGAGTTGGGGGCAACGAGAAAAGCAAAAAAACACAGGAGCCTCTTCAGCCAACATTACGTATCGATATAGTGAATGGGGACAGACAGATTTAAATATCCGCTTTGATTTCAATGAATTCAACGTCACCGATGAAAAATTATTAAAAATGTCGATACTTCCCGTCATCATATTTCCCGAAGCCAGTTCTAAATTTCCACTCTATTTTGGGGCCGGTGCCGGCTTGGGTATCTTTTTTAAACAGCTTAAGGATGAGAGCAATATTTCTTTTGATTATCAGCTATTTTTAGGTGCCAGGTTTTTTAACGTTTATGGTTCCTCAGGTTTTTTTCTAGAAACAGGATTAAAAAATCATTTGCATTTAACTTCAGATGGGCAATTTAATGGAACTTATTTTTCAGTAGGGGCGGTATTTACATTTTGAAACTTCATCAACATTTAATTGAAAAAATCATCGAAGCCCTCTTGCAAATTTTTACCTCAACTTCCTACGCCGATAAAGTTATCGAAAAGCATTTAAAAATAAATAAAAAATGGGGAGCAAGAGATAGAAAGCTGTTTGCTGAAACAGTCTATGATCTTGTTAGGTATCGTCGTAAATATTGGAATCTGGCAGAACTAAATGACGAGGATTTTCTAAATCAAGAAAAGATCTCTGACTTTGAAATCTGGAAAATGTGGGTTATTTATATTCTTGAGAAAGGCATTGAACTTCCCGGATGGATGTATGAAAGTTATCAGTATATCATTAATGAAATTCCCAGTGACATGTTATCTGAAAATTTTGATTTTCAATCCCTAGAAAAAAAAATGAGCTTTGCAATTTTTCAATCCTACCCAGATTGGTTGGTTGATTATTTTAAAGATCAGTTAAAGGAAGAAGCCGAACCATTGTTGCAAGCCTTGAATCAAATGGCAACAACATATCTGAGGGTGAATACATTAAAAACTACGCCTAAAGAATTAGTTCAGGTTCTTGAAAAAGAAGGTGTCAATGCCCGTCAAATAAAGAAAGTAGAGTCGGCTCTAGAACTTATTGAGAAAAAAAATGTATTCATGACCCAAGCGTTTAAGGACGGTTTATTTGAAGTCCAAGATGTGAGCTCGCAATTGATAGGCGAGTTGGTAAACGTGGAGCCAGGCATGCGCGTGGTCGATGCTTGTGCCGGTGCCGGTGGAAAGAGTTTACATCTGGCGACGCTCATGAAAAATAAAGGAAAAATCATCAGTCTGGATTTGCATGAACGGAAACTCAAAGAATTAAGACAGCGTTCGACAAGGAACTCTATAGATATTATCGAAGTGAAGGTGATTGAGTCCCTCAAAACCATTAAGAGACTCGAAAATTCTTTTGATAGGGTTTTATTAGATGTCCCTTGTTCTGGATCTGGTGTTATTCGGAGGAATCCCGATAAAAAATGGAAGTTGAATTTTGAAGAAATTCAACGTTTGCTTCAGACTCAGTACGAGATACTCTCTCAGTACAAGGATATGATGAAGAGTCATGGGAAAATGATTTATGCCACTTGCAGTGTGTTTCCGTCAGAAAATGAAATGCAAGTACAAAAATTTCTCGCAGAAAATTCAAACTGGAAATTAGAAAAGGAAATAAAAATTTTCCCTCATCGGCAAGGTTTTGATGGTTTTTATGGTGCAAGGTTGGCTAAAATCCTGGAATAATATCATCCAATAATAGCAAAGTTAATGATTATAAAAACTAATGGCTGAAAGAAGTCATTTTTCTACAGATAAAACTCTTCTTTACTTTATAAGTTGATTCTCCTAGAAAGATGTAAATTTTTACATCAGGAGGGGAATGATGAAATATTTATTTTTAGAATTATTAGTGGGGATGTTTGTTGCGGCCAGTCTGGCCCAGGGAGCTTCCAAAAAAAACAGTCCAGAATTTGTTATTGGAAGTTATCGAATTATTGAAACCACAAGAATCTATCCAAAGCCGAATTACTACGATCAGATTCTAGATTGTTCTGGACAGCCGTCTCCATTGAACTCCACTGGGCTAGGTTTGTCCGGATCGGGTGCCACAGGAAATGCAAACGGATTAGCTCCGATAATCTTGCCGGGTAGTTCAGGCCAAGATTTAAACCAAGGTTTAAGCCAAGGCTTTGGAAATAGCGCAGGCAGTTTAAATCATAATAGTGGATTGGGTCCAATCACCATCGACACTAACAATCCAGTAGGTGGCAATACAACAGGATCTGGAATTCCTGTTGGTGGGTTAGGCGGCGGAGGTTACAATGGAGGAAATTCCATGGGAAGTGGTTATCCAAATCCATCGAGCGGTGTCACTCTAGAAAAAATTGTAAACATTGGAAATATTATTTGGAGTCTTATAGATATGGGCCGAGTTCACACTCGGGTTCAAACCTATCGAGCATTTGCCCTGCCAAAGGGAATTGTCTGCTGGACCGATTTAGATAATTGGCAAATCCCTATTTCAAAAGTTTTTTCGGTGGAATATAAAAATCTTGTTGGTAACGTCATTGCTGTTTATTCCTATCGAATTAGTTTTGTTTACGGAGGGAATGTGGATGGTGTTGGAAAATACATAGCTAATTTGACGGTGACCCCTGTGGACCTGAGAGTCAGCTGGGGATTTAATTTTTCCTCGGAGGTTCACATCCCAGCTACATTTAATATAGGAACTCGACAAAATCCAATTGCAGGGATGCAAGTTTTTGTATTTTGGAATATTGGAAACTCCTTAAAGGCTGAGCAAAAATCAGCCCTTTATTTTGTAGCGGGCGACGGAAGAGTCCAGCTAACTGAGGCTAGGAGGTAACAATCACAGATAGTCAAGTTGTAGGAAAAGTTCAAGGTTATGAGTTAAAAGGTTTGAGTCATTCAGAAATATTCATTTCTTGAGAATGGTTGAGGACATTCTCAAGAAATGAAAAAATAAACCTATCTAGACCCAGTGATGATTTTCTTTGGTAAGATTTCAGAGCAGTCTCTTTTTTCAAAACTTAAGCTAATCAATGATTTTTCTTTTGGTGAGTCATACATTCTGATAAAAAATTTCGAATCATATTCTATGATGTTTACATAGTTCTTAAATAATTGTGGAAAAATCTGACTTTTTGAAAAATCAACTTTCCATAGAGCTTGTGTTCCACTGTACGGTTTATAAACAGACTCAAATTTCTTGGAGTCTAAAGTCTGAAAATAGAGTTTTGTTTCATGCAGGGACTTATTTTTTAAATTCAAACTATCAATTTCAATTTTAATATGGCTTATTTTCTGATGTTGTTTTAGTTGGCTATTTAAGTCTTTATTTGAACTAAGCCTTTCTCTTGGTGATGAGATATCAATTTCACATAACATCTTAGAAAAAGAGTTTAGACTTAGAAATAAGGCTATTAAGAATGCTAAATGGTTCATACAGTAACTTTGTGCATACTTCATACCAATCGGCATCAAACCAAATGATTTGAATTTATTATAAATAAGGCCTAACTAAAGATGTAAACCTGGAATGTAGTCAGGGCTAAAGTTTGTAAACATCTCATTTTGAGACTTCAACAGGTGTTAACCAAGAAACAAGTGGAATTATTTTTTCAACCAAGCCAAGTATTCTTTGATGTTTTTTTCAAAACCATAATCAGATGGTTCATAAAAATCCTCTGATAACTTTATTTTTTCTGGCAAGTAAGTTTGTTTCACCCAAGATTTTTGAAAATCATGTGGGTACAAATAATTTTCTTTGCCAAGAGGTTGTTGGCCAGATCGTAAATGGCTTGGGATCTCAATAAATGGATTTTCTTTAAAAAATACTTTGGCCCTATTTAATGCCATATATGAGCGATTGGATTTAGGGCAAGAACAAAGATAAGTTATGACTTGGGCTAATGTAATTTGTCCTTCAGGCATGCCGATCAACTCTAAAGCCTGTAAGCCATTAATAGCTACTTGCAAGGCTCTGGGGTCGGCATTGCCAACGTCTTCAGAGGCAAAAATCACAAGTCTTCTTGCTATAAAAAGAGGATCTTCTCCAGATTCAAGCATTTTGAGAAAATATAAAAGTGCCGCGTTTGAGTCACTACCTCGAATGCTTTTTATAAATGCAGAGATATGATCATAATGTTGATCAGAATTTTTATCATAAAATAAATTGGGAGCATCTGAAATATTTTTAATTTCTTCAAGAGAAGAGTTCGAATTCACTTTTGAATAATACAAAACTTCCAGGGTGTTATAAAATTGCCTTACATCCCCATTCACATTTTGAATAAGCAAATTTAAAACTTCAGAATTTAGAAACAAATCGTGTTTGATATTCAGATAGGAACAGGCTTTGAAATACAATTGCTTCAAAATCTCAGGAGACAATTTATGAAATTGAATGATGCGGCAACGACTCAAAATAGCTTTATTTAATTCATAATAGGGGTTTTCAGTTGTCGCGCCAATAAAACTGAGGTCACCTTTTTCAATAAATGGCAGAAGAATGTCTTGTTGGGCTTTGTTAAGGCGGTGAATTTCATCAATAAACAACAAGGTCTTTTTTTGATAAATATTTCGTCGGTTGCGGCCCTCTTCTCCAAGTGCTTTAAGCTCCTTTGTTCCAGTTTCCACAGCATTAACCTTGAAAAAAGTAAAGGTCTCTTGATTTTCTAATAACTTTGCAAAAGATGTTTTCCCTGTTCCTGGAGGGCCCCAAAGGATCATATTCGGAATAAAATTTTGACTTAGCCAAGATTCTATTGGCAGTGTTTTAGGGGTTAAAAGAGCTGTTGCAAAAAAATCTTTAAAGGATAAGGGTCTAAGCTCTTCGGAAAGAGGTCGTTTCAGTTCAGCTTTTTCCATATGTTTAAATAAATCCATAGCACTCATTAGCTTAGGCAAAGCCCCGTTATCAATCTTTATTTTATTACAAAGGCTTCGGGGAGGTTCATTTCAAAAAACTTCTTAGTTTGGCAAGTTGAAAATCAATTTAAAAGTGGTTCCAGAGGATTTGTTCAAGTCATTATTAAGATCATCTTTGGAGCGGCTATCTACCTCAATACTACCGCCATAGGCATGCATCGTTGCTAGAACCAAAGGCATTCCAAAACCAGTTCCAGATTCACCTTCCGTGCCGACTCTGGAAGTTTTTTTATTCATGGAAAATAAATCAGCAAGACTTTCCTTAGGGATTCCAATTCCTTCGTCTTTTACTAAAAGTTGGTATTTGTTTTCTCCGAGAGGGCTTCCGATAACTTCAATTTTCTTTCCACGGGGTGAAAATTTAATTGCATTTGAAATTAAATTATTAATAACTGAGTGAGTGAGACTTACCACTTCGGCAAGGACCTTGACTTGGCTTGGCACGTGTTCAATAAGCGATAGTTCTTTTTCAAGTAGTTTTTCATGGAAGACAAACTTACTGGATTCAATGACATCCAAAAGGGTCACAGGAGTCAGTTGAATGTTTTTTTTTCCTGATTCCAAGGCGGTCAGCTCTCGCACATAAGAAATTAGATCGCGTTCTTTTAGAGCGGCTCGTTGAACGCGTTTCCAGAAATCTAAGTGTTGTGTCGGTGTTAACTGATCAAATATTTTAATAGCGCGAGAAGATGTTAATTGCACGACAGAAAGAGTGTTATTCAAATCATGACAAAGAACCCTTACAAGTTGTTGGTTTTCAATGACGGCAGCTTCTAGCTTCAAGTTTTTATCAGCGAGTTCCGCAGTTCTTTCTAAAACTCTTTTTTCAAGTTCTTGATTTGATTCTTCAAGTTGCTTTTTGGCTTCAGTTAGTTCTTTGTTTGCAATTTCAAATCCTCGAGCTTTTTCATTGGTGATAACTAGACGTTCGGCCAAGATGGCTGAAAAGAGTTTAAACTCTGAAGATTCAAATTCTTTTAAAGCTTCTGGCGTTTCTTTTTTCCACTGACTCAATTTACATAATAAAACGATGGATTTTTTTTCAGCCTTGACTGTGGCAGACGTTTTGATCGAATTGATGAGGCTGATTTCACCAAAAACTTCACCATATCGATTTAACTCAGAAACTTTTTCACCATGGACATAGACTCCTAATGAGCCCTCCAAAAGAAAATAAAGATCATGATTTTCTTCACCTTCGGTTAACAGCACTTCGTTGGCCTCATAGCTTTCCAAATCAATATGGGCCATGAGTTTTTTTAATGTTTGGCTTGATAAATTTTTAAAGAAACTTGAGGAGTGAAAAATGTCCATATAGTCATTAAGGTTTAAATTATTATCTTTCATGACCTTATGGTTTCAAAAAGAATTGAATTCTTCAACAAATAATTTTAAAAAATGAGATAGGTCAAAGTCATTGAACTAATTCGCGGCTCATAGAATGAGCATTTACTTTCGTGCACACACTAAGCAACTTCTTTAAGATGATCACTTTTTTTATCGGTGTGTCTTCGTTTGTGTTTGTCTGAAAAATACTTTACTTCAATTTTTCGAGCTGTATTTATAACAGTTACCAGAGAAATAGAGATAAATACAGCTACAGGACCATGATCAATTCCAATCATGATTCCAATAGCTGATGTAAACCAAATCCAAGCGGCTGTTGTGAGTCCAATCACATGACTTGTCCCATTATGGAGAATGGCTCCAGCACCAAGGAAGCCTACTCCAGAAATTATCTGGGCGATAATACGAAAGGAATCAGATGTTGGAACTTTGGGGGCTAACTGAGGGATTACAGTGAAAATCATTGAACCTACACAAACTAATATCTGAGTTTTAAAAGAAGCTGATGAATCATTGATTTTTCTTTCATAACCAACAATCATTCCACAGATCACAGCATAGAGCATTTTAAACGAGATAAACTCTAAAATTTCCAATTCAGTCAAGAGCGCCTGCCTTTTCAAAAGTCATTTAAGAAAGCGACTACAAATGTTTCCTATCCATTCGGAATAACAATGAATAAATTTAGTCGTTTGTTGTTCTTGTTAAACTAATTTTGAAAATCTATACTTTGGGCTGGCTGGGTATTGGGGCCTATGAAAGAAAAGTAGAAAAGTTATCCTTGAACGGGCCCCTTAGGCTATGGAGGGGCTGTATCCTGAAATAAAAGTGAGTTCACTATTTCCAGGAACCTCTCCTGTAAATGAATCTCCAGAAATTGGTTTATGATTTATAAGGACTTGAGTGGGCTCATAAACAGTTAAATTTTTTTCTAGATTAAAGGAGTTTGCAATGGGATCAGAAAAAAAAGTTAAGGATAATTTTTGCTTAGTTCTAAGTTTGAAAATCCAGCCGGGGCCACCAGAAGCAGATGATTTTATTGATTTTAAAGGTCTTTCAGAAACAGAAAGAACTTGGAGTCCCAATTTTTCAAATTGAGCCAGTGTGGGAAACAGAGAACCATCGGAATTGTTTTTCGAAAGATATCCTTTATCTTGGTGGTAATTATTTTGAAAATAAAAAGATCGCCCATTTAATAAATTAAAATAGAGATAGTCGCCATGGTCATTTTTAATTTGAACAGGAAGAGTGAAATAATTATGGGGGGCGGTTTGATTTTTTCCATAAATTTTCCACAGGCAGTGGTGAAGAGCTGTCATTAATAGGGGAACACCCAATTTTTCAGAGGCTATGAGGTTGTTGGTGATTTTAGAGCTTACAAAGGAATTCATGGGCTTAATAATCTGAAATAATGCGAAAACTGAGGAATTCATTTTGTGAGACATTTGAAAGTATTGACATAAAAGACTAAAGCAAACACTGTCGGTTGCAAGATCGCTAAGTGAAATTTGATCACTTGGGCTGGTACCTTGAAAATCAATCTTAATTCCCATTTCATCGGTAAGTAATTTCAGTTTTAGAAGATGAGAACCTCCAAATGGAATTTCAGTTTGGGATTGGGAGTAGACTTTTTGTTTGAACTTAAATTTGGCTTCTTCCGCACAAAACTGCAAGTACTTTTGGCAAACCTCTTTTGTTAGAAAATGAGATGAAGTCTTAACTAAATGAGAAAACTGATCTTTAAAAATAAGTAAATCATTTATGCTTGATCTTAACAAGTCTATAAATTCATCTGAAATGGAAGGGTTTAGTTTTAAACTATCAAAAATAAAGTTGTTTATTTTGTTATTTTCAACAATAGGAAAGGGAGGAATTTTTAAGGCGACATTTCTGCTATTTTGCGTATTTTCAAAAGACATAGGGAAAGATTTATTAATGCAAAAATTAAAACCATTTTTGGAAAAAATAAAATGAATTGAAGAAAATTGAGTACACCCCAGAGACGGTTCATTGTGAAAAAAAACGACATCATCAGTAAGTGCAAAAAAAGACTTTAATAATTGTGGTCCTTGCATTAATCCTAAAGTTAAGAAAGGAATAGAGGTTTTCACCTTCAGGCAATTGTCATCCAGAGTTGAAATCGAAAAATTGTCAAATGGTTCAGAAAGACAATCCAATAAAAAATGAAAATCACTAAGACGTATTTGTTTCATTTAGACAAGCTCACTTAATGCTAAAATATAGGATTTTGGCAGTTCTGATTCTTTGATTAAAATAATATTTTTATGAGGTATCTTTTGTTTAATAAGATCAAAAAATTTTTCTGCCCAAATGCCATAGATAACGAGATTTTCATTCTTGGTCAGGAGCTGAATTTCCCATAAAATTCTTTCCAAAATAATAGTTCTAAACTCATCAAAAGTATGTGCCTCAGAGTGTTCCGTTTTTGAAGACCGTACTAAAGCCCAAAAACAATCTTGTAATTTTTTAAGAAGTTCTTTGCTCAAGTTTTCACTGTTTAGAATATCATAAACACAGGGAATTCTGCCTCGCTCTAAACTCATGGGTCCAGGTTCAAAGGATTCTTCACTTTTTGTGATATCAATTTCTTCAAACGAATTTAAGTAGAAGGAGTTGGTGGGTTGAATTTTTAGATCTTTTCGATGGAGGCATTTCAAACAGGTTATACCCCAAGGGCTTTCCCAGTTATTAATTTCGGAACTAAAAAAAGAAAAGTTTTCCACACCAAAATGAAATAATTCAGATTTTTGAGGGATCAGCCCTTTCTGGGTTAGGGTTGAAAAAAACACATGTTCAAAGGAAAATAAAGTAGAAATCCGTTGCCCTACCTCTCCTTGATGCCGTTTTAAAAAGTGGTTAAGGAAAAAAATATTCTCGGAAGCCACATAGGGGGAAAGGGCCTCAACAATATTGTCCCTAAGCTCGCAAAAAGTTCCGCTTGTTGAGGCCTCCAAGAGATTTAACCGCCAAAGAGGGTAATCCGATTCTTCAGCTTCACAGCCCACCAAATCATTAGGGTCGAAGACTTCAAATTTATTTTCTAAGAGTTTAGCTTTAATAAAATCAGAATGGATTCTATTTTTATTAGAATTGAGTAAGTGTAAACAGACTCGTTTTGCCTGAACATGTTTTAACTTCGTAATCATGGCCTTCAGTTCGTTCTCTTGCAAAGCCTTTTCAACAAGACCATCGGAATTAACTTTTTCATCGATCGTGAATATCATGTCATCAGCAGAAAGATCCGGAGCAATTTCAATTTTAAAACTATTTTCAAAATGATTTTTTTGATGAAGAGCGAGCCATTTGTCAAATCCTTGGGTGACTATTTGGGCGACAGTGCCGCCTAGTTTAAAACCAAATATTTTTTCCACAAAGCGGGAAGAAATAGTCACCTTATTTATAGAAATTTCAGGAAAATGATTCATTATTTTAGAAATTTGTGATTTCAAAGAAAATCTGGCAGAATAAAATCTATCGTGATAAACGAGTTTTTTATCCTCTTGTAATACCAAGGAAATATCATAGAAAGATTCGCCGTAAAAGAGACCTATTTGAGCATTTAGTTTCATATTTTTTTAAATTGATTTATGGACATAACTGATTAATTCACTTATGTCTATAAAGAACTTAAGAGGTTGATTTGAAAATACCAAACTATATTAAACATTTGAATTTATATAAGCCGGGGAAGCCAATTGAGGAGACTAAAAGAGAATTTGGTTTAACCGAAGTTATTAAATTAGCAAGTAATGAAAACCCGCTTGGCCCAAGTCCTTCTGTTTTAAAATCAATTGAAGATCATTTAACAGAACAGCATTTATATCCTGATCCTAGCCAGTTTGAACTTCTTACAATGGCGGAAACTTTTTTTTCACACAATCGTCAGAATATATCTTTTGGTAATGGAACAGATGAAATAATTGATTTTCTAGTTAGAATATTTTGCGAAAAAAATGATATCGTTTTAACTTCGGAGTTCGCTTTTCAAGCCTATGAAGTTTCGGCAATGGCTAATCAGGTTAGGTGCTTAAAGGCGCCGGCAACGCCGGGAATGAAATTTGATTTGGAAGCTCTTATCTCATGCTATGAGCAGCACAAAGAAAAAATTAAAATTATTTTTATTGCAAATCCAAACAATCCTACGGGGACAGTTTTATCAAGTTTTGAATTTATTTCTTTTTTAGATTATTTTAAACACAATGAAGATGTCCTCATTGTTTCAGATGAGGCCTATGTTGAGTTTGTCAGAGATCCAAATTACAAATCACTAAGCTCCGTTCTGTTGAGTTATAATAACCTAGTGGTATTGAGAACATTTTCTAAAATATTTGGAATGGCAGGTTTAAGGCTTGGAGCTATGCTAGGTCCCGTAGAGGTTGTAGATGCTTACAACAGAATAAGGAAGCCATTTAATGTCAGTTCAGTGGCCCAAATAGCTGGTATTGCGGCCATGAGAGATAAAGATTTTGTAAAGCAAACTCAAAGAGTGACGTGGAGCGGAATTGACTTTTTTTATAAGGAACTTGCTGCTATGGGAATTCCATTTATACCTTCTGAAGGCAATTTTATTTTATTTGAAACTCCTGTTTTAGCGCGGATTATATTCTCAGAGATGTTAAAATTAGGAGTTATTTTGAGGCCAGTTGATAATTATGGTTTGCCTTACCATCTTAGAATGAGTGTTGGTCTTGAATCAGAAAACAGAAAAGCCATTCAGTGTCTTCAGAAGGTTTTTAAAAAATTGGATTTAACTAAAAATCAAGGTGTTGTCATTTTATGAGTAGGTTATGGGATTAAATAAGGAATTTGTGGTGACTATTGATGGCCCAGCAGCAAGCGGAAAGTCATCCGTGAGTCGTGAGCTGGCTAAACGATTGGGTTTCTCTTGGGTTTCAACAGGTGCCTTTTATCGTGGTTTGGCTTTTGTGGCTCTTAAAAAACAGATTGATTTGGATGATGTTACCTCCCTTGAGGAATTATGCGAAAAAAAGGACTGGGAAATAAGACTTGAACCAGATAAAACCTATGTCTATTTTGAAAACCGAGATGTTACGGATCAAATTAATCATGAAGATGTTGGTAGTTTTGCAAGTCGTATCAGTCATTACCAAGTCATCAGACAAGCTTTGTTAAAAAAACAAAGAGACTGTGCCCTTGGGAAAAAAGGTTTGGTTGCTGAAGGGCGCGATTGTGGTACTGTAGTTTTTCCCCAGGCGCCAGTGAAGGTCTATTTAACAGCGTCTAGCGAGTATCGGGCCCAGCGCCGGGCTTTAGAGCATGGGACAGATATACAGGAAGTGGCAGATTCTCAAAAGCTTCGTGATTTGCAAGACTCGTCAAGAAAGACGGCTCCCTTACAAATTCCGGAAAACTCTTTAGTTATAGATACGACTCACCTTTCTCTTTTCCAAGTTGTTGAAAAAGTCGAGGAACATACCAGAAATATTTTAAAAACTCTTTGACTTTGATTCCTTAAGCCATTTAAAACCAAAGCTCATAATAAATCTAAAGGCCCAATGAGGCCTTAAGGTCTGGGAGGATCAATCTATTTATATGGGTAAACAATTAAACAAAGCTGAACAAGAAAGACAAAAGGTCTTGGCATTTTTGGATGCTGAAGACTTGAATGTACTAACAACCGCAAAAAAAGAACCTACTGATTTTGACAAGCTTTTCGAGGCTTCGATGAAAGAGCAAGATTTCAAAGTAGGTGATACTGTTACGGGTATCGTTGTTGAGGTACAAACTGACTATGTCCTCGTTGACATCAACTACAAATCAGAAGGTCTTATAGACATCAATGAGTTTAGAGTTGTCGATGGCGTGCGTGATGTAAAACCAGGTGATAAAATCGAGGTTTTGATTGATCGTATTGAAAACGAAAATGGAATGATCGTTCTTTCTAAAGATAAAGCAGATATGCTGAGAGCTTGGTCCGATATTACGAAGGCCGCTGAAAATGAAGAAGTTATCGAAGGTACTGTGATTTCTAAAGTTAAAGGTGGATTACAAGTTGATATCGGTGTTAAGGCCTTTCTTCCTGGATCTCAAATTGACTTAAGGCCCGTAAGAAATATGGATGTTTACTTAGGGAAAAAATATAAATTTAAAGTTATTAAGTTTAATAAAAAAAGAGGAAATATAGTCTTATCAAGAAGAGCTCTTCTTGAAGAAGAAAGAGAGAATTTAAAAACTCAAACTATTGATTCCATGAAAGAAGGATCTATTGTTGCTGGTCTCGTAAAAAATATTACCGACTACGGGGCTTTTATAGATTTAGGTGGAATGGATGGTTTATTACATATCACAGACATGAGCTGGGGTCGTATCAAACACCCATCAGAAGTCATTAATGTGGGCGATGAAATTCAAGTTAAAGTTTTAAAATATGATCAAGATAAACAAAGAGTTTCTTTAGGTCTTAAACAACTACAAGAAGATCCATGGACTTCAGTTTCTAAAGATTACACCATCGGTAAAAAAGTTAAAGGTAAAGTGGTATCAGTTACTGAGTATGGAGCATTCATTGAGTTAGGAGAGGGAGTTGAGGGTTTAATTCATGTTTCTGAAATGAGTTGGACTAAACGAGTAAAACATGCAAATCAAGTTCTTCAGCCAGCTCAAGAAGTCGAAGTACAAGTACTTGAAGTTGACAATGAAAACAGAAGAATTTCTTTGGGCATGAAACAGTTAATGACAAATCCATGGGTAGACATGAAAGAAACTTATCATCCTGGAACCATTATTGAGGGTGAAGTGAAGTCAGTCACAGACTTTGGAGTGTTTATTGGAATTGAAGAAGGAATTGATGGATTAGTTCATATTTCTGATTTCTCATGGACAAAAAGAGTGAATCACCCTTCTGAAATGTTTCAGAAAGGACAAAAAGTTCGAGCTGTTGTTTTAGGTGTTGATATTGAAAATGAAAGATTTAGTCTAGGGATTAAGCAATTGGAGTCTGATCCATGGGCAAATATTGAAACAAAATATGCCATCGGGTCTCAGCATGAAGTCAAAGTCACCAAAGTTGCTGATTTTGGAGCTTTTGTTGAGCTAGAAAGTGACATTGAAGGCTTGATTCACGTTTCTGAATTGACCAGCGAGAAAATTTCAAAACCTGAGGATTTTGTTAAATCGGGTCAGGTTTTGAAAGCCGAAGTGATTAGTATTGATAAAGATGCTAGAAAAATTGGACTTTCTTCGAAGTTAATTAAATTGAGAGAGCAAAAAGCAGATGTGGAAGATTATGCTAAAAAAGCAACAGCGACATCTAAGGCTAGCTTGGGAGACTTATTTGGTGATCAGTTGAAGAACATGAAAACCGATAAAAATTAAATGTAACTAGCCAGCCTGCTGCTGAGCCATTTTCATTTTGTGAAAAAACGAAAAGGACTAACTCAAAAGGTTAGTCCTTTTTTTTTTGTTTTTTTATGGATAGACTTTGTAGGGGCCTATCCTAAAAAATGACATGGACTGGCCGAGTAGATTTTAATTTCAGAACCTTAATTTCAGAAATGAGTACGAAATGAAAAAAAATTACACTTTTAAAATTTTATTAGTTTTGATGGTTATCATTGGATTGATCTATTTGCTTAAAAAGGGAGGTTCTTTTCTTTCTTCAAGTGCAGAAGATGAAATTGTGATGAAGGTAGAAAAAAACTCCATTTTGCATATGGAGCTTAGTGGCGTTATCATGAATGGAAAGAAATTTATTAAAAATTTGAAGAAATATAAAAAAGATCCAAAGATAAAGGCTATCGTAATTAATATCAACTCTCCAGGGGGGGCGGTGGGGCCTTCCCAAGAGGTTTTTAGCGAGATTAAAAGGGCTCGAGAAGAGACAAAAAAACCAATTATCTGTGTTTCAACGGGAATAATGGCAAGTGGTGCGTACTATTCCGCTGTTGCCTGCGATAAAATCGTCGTTGCTCCTGGAAGTTTGATTGGTTCGATTGGCGTGATCATGGAGTTTGCAAATTTAAGTAAGTTATATGAGTGGGCCAAAGTCAGTCGCTTTACCATCACCTCTGGAAAATATAAGGACTCGGGTAATGAATTTCGAGATATGCGTGATGATGAACGAGCCCTTTTTCAAAGTATGATCACAGAAGTTTATCAACAGTTTAGAACAACTGTTAAAGAGTCTCGAAAATTAAAAGATGAAGTTCTGAATGAGTATGCTGACGGGCGGGTTTTCACGGGTACAAAAGCCGTTCAATTAGGTTTTGCTGATAAGGAAGGAACTTTTGAAGATGCGGTGCTGCTTGCTGCTGAAGAAGCCAAACTTGGCAATGATTATGAGGTCATTGAGCTACCAAAAAAGAAGAGAAGTATTTTTGATTTTGGAGAAAGCAATGAAGACGATCCCGTGAATTCGATAGCAAGATCCTTAAAAGGACTTAGTATGGATCATCAAGTTCTTCATTCCACAATGAATTCCATTTTAAAATCAGAGTATGTAAATCAGCCCATGTTTTTGATGCCTGGATTTTGGAAGGCAGATGAAAACTAAGAAAGGCACTAAAACTAAGAAAGGCACTAAAACTAAGAAAGTCCCTAAAGCTAAGAAATTTACTGAAGCCAAAAATACAGGTTGGTCAGGCAAAAGAGATATTTTTTTTCGTCCAGATAGGTCAAACTATATTCGAAGAATAAACGCTCCTAAAACCTGTGTGTTTTGTGAAGCTTCTAAAAACGAATTGAGCCTAGCTACTTTATGTGTCTACAAGTCATCTCATTCTATGGTGTTACTAAATAAATATCCCTATAATAGCGGCCATTTGTTGATCATACCGCTTAGGCATATTGGTGATCTACTCAGCTTGTCGGAAGAGGAGTATGACGATTTAATGAAAGTAGTGAAATTAGCGACAAGGGCGATGACTCAAATTTATAAACCTTCAGCCATGAATCTTGGAATGAATCATGGTGCCATGGCAGGAGCTGGAATTCCTGATCACTTGCACTTTCATATTATCCCACGTTGGTCTGGGGACCTTAATTTTTTCCCCTTAATTGCAGGGACCAAGGTCGTTATTGAAACTCTGGAGCAGACATACCAACAGTATTTGAGTTATTTTAAAGATGTAAGAGTTTAGTTCTCGTAGTCTTGGTATTTGGTTTTTCTTAAGGAGAGTTTTTGCAATGAATTACCGTCCGCCTCAAGTGCAAATGGCAATGCCGCCTTTTACTTTAGCAGTGAAATGGATTATGATTGTCACCACGGTTATTTGGTTTGTAGGTCAAATTATTTTGGAAGGCTATTTTAAAGTTCCTGTATCTGATTACTTTAGTTTAATTCCAGGAAAAATTATTTTTGAATTTCAAATTTGGCAGCTTTTATCCTATATTTTTTTGCATTCTCACTCTCAAATAACCCATATTTTGTTTAATATGTTAATGTTATGGTTTATGGGCGGAGAGCTAGAACAGAGATGGGGGACAAAGAAATTCGTCTTATTTTACATTCTCAACGGAGTAGGGGCAGCTATCATTTATACCCTGGGTGTTGGAATATTTGCTTATTTCTCTGAGTCGCAAAGAGTATTGCTGATCCCGGTAGTTGGGGCCAGTGGAGCTCTTTTTGCTTTGATGTTATCCTACGGCTGGCTTTTTGGTGATCGTGTCATTTATTTCTTGATGATGTTTCCGATGAAGGCCAGATATTTTGTTATGATCTTAGCTTTTATTCAATTTGCTTCTTTGATGAGTTCTGGTGTTTCGGGTGGAGAGGTCGCTTATTTGGCACATTTAGGTGGGCTGATATCTGGAGTTATTTATATGTTTTTTTGGTCATTGCTTGTTAAAATGGAGATAGACAGAAAAGCGAAGAAAAAAACAAGGAATTTACGATTAGTCGTGGATAATGAAAAACAAAAGGAACCCGTCAAAAGAGATCCAAAATACTGGAACTAAAAAAAGTAATAGACAAAAAATAGGTATCCGTTATAAAAACCTGGAGAATAATGCTTACCGTAATTCTAGTTAGGAGTTGAGATGGCTTTAAATGAGGCTTTAAAAAAATTGAAATTTGATACAAGGTTAACCGAGTGGTATTTAAAGAACAACTTAATGACTCAGGATGAATTAAAAAACCATCTAAAAGAACTCGTAGATGTTTCTCAAAATATTGATATTTCTTCAGATTCAGATAAGGAACAGATTCCTTCTATCGAAGAGACTCACTAATACCTATTCCTTTGATTCGCTTACTAGGGTTGCGACAAGGGGTTTGCGAATGAATTAATTCATCGCTCCTTGTCTTCAAGTTTCTCTTTTATTGTTCTTGGGAAACAACGAATCCTTTTGGATTTGCGGCTTTCCAGTCCTCCGTTATGATTTTATATAGACCATCCGTTTTCAATGCATGAATTACTTTAATTCCATAGTCTTGATGCTTATCACTTTCGTATTTTTGCAAGGTTTTTATGATGAGCTGATTGTTGTGAATAAGAATAAAGGGTTGGTCAAATTCTACTTTGATATAATTATATTTTCCAGTGAGTCCTGATTTGTACTTCTTCCAAGTTTTGAAGTTGAAACCCAAACCCTTAAAGTTTGCATCATAAAAGTTCAGATATTTATCTATATCTTTACTTTGCCAGGCCTCTTGCCACTGTTTTAAAAAAGAAGAGATTTCTTCTCGTCTTTTTAAATGCTCAGAGGGGGGGACGAAATTAACTTTATCAAAAATTAAAATAGGTGTTTCTTTAAGTTGAATAAAGTTAAACAGTTTTTCTACAACTTCATTTCTGACAACGACACACCCCCTTGACCCTCGAGTCAGAGGAACTGAATCGGGAACGGAGTGGAGCCAAATTCCATGTCCTGTTTTGCCCTCTCTTTGGTCAAAGATATTCGGATAATCTAAAGTGAAAGCCATATTTCCATATTGATCGAATGGAATTTCGGGAGGCTGCAGGTGTTTTTGAAAAAAATAAATACCTTCTGGAGTCTTATGATCATTTTCCTTTGTTTTATTGCCATCATTTTTTCCAATATCAGCTGGGTAATCTTCAACTAGTTTTATGGAAGATCCTGATCTTTCATATAAGAATAATTTACGTTGATTTTTATCAACGAGAAAAACATATTTTGCAAAAGCTTGAGTGTTGCTAATTTGTAATAATTGCTCTGGAAGCAGTTCTGAAGAAAGAATTTTAGGGCTAACACTTTCAAAGAGCGTGGCAGACAAATCAGTATCTGCAGATACAAGGTAATTATAACAAAAAACAGAAAGAAAGATAATGTAGTATAACTTGTTTAACATTATTCGTATCATTGAAACTCTTTTTTTCACAATAGGCAACTGGACTTATTCTAAAATAATGTCTCAATATAAAACAACTCTAAGAAAATTAAAAAATGACTAAGGTCTTAATACTTTGATCCGATAGGATTGAGGGCGAGGTGCAGTTATGGCTGATAAGGCAAAAGGAATAGATATAATGAAAATCCTTGGGTTGGCGGTGGCTGTCATTAATGTTGCCGCTGGTTCCGCAGGTGTTTATTTTACTTACAAAGGAACTATTGGTTACGAAAACCCTAAAATCACAGAAGAGGAATTAGAGCGACGGATAGCTTCAGAGGCTCCAACCGATTTAATAGGACCCTATATATACACCATGGATAAGTTTACGGTTAATTTGGGTGGAGAGCCAAAAAGAACCATACGTTTAGAAGTCAATTTGGAAATGTTGGATCAAGAAGGCTTTGAAGAGGTTATTAGTAGCGAAAATAGAGCTAAGACAAGGGACAAGATTGTTGAAATAATAAACGAAAAAACCTTTGCCGATATTGAAACGATGCAGGGTAAGTTGTTCTTGAAGGAAAAAATCGCTTCTGAAGTTAATAAAATCATTCCCAGAGGTGTTGTTAAAGATATTTTCTTTAGTGACTTTATTGTGCAATAATTTAAAATCTAAATCGTGTGTCTGTTCATAAAAAAGGATTTTGATGAAGACTTTATTTGATATTAAAATAATTCGTACGTCGCTTTTTTTAGGTTGCCTTTTTTATTCGTTTTTTTGCTTTTCTCAGAAAAAAGAATTAGCTAAGATCAATTTCACGGCGCAAAAGTACAGTTTAAAAAATGGCCTCACGGTGATTCTATATCAGGACAATACGATTCCTATGGTTAGTTACCATACTTGGTATAAGGTTGGTTCAAGAGACGAGTTCAACGGGGTGACCGGCGCCGCACATATGCTTGAACACATGATGTTTAAAGGTTCAAAAAAATATTCCGGACAAGAATTTGAAAGAATTTTACATGAAAATGGAATTATTAACAACGCGTTCACTACTTATGATTACACAGGGTTTTATCAAAATCTACCTTCTTCTAAATTAGAGCTGATGATGCAACTGGAAGTGGATAGAATGAGTCAGCTGTTACTTAAAGAAGAAGATTTGTTATCTGAAAGAGAAGTAGTGAAAGAAGAAAGAAGATGGCGCGTGGATAACAACCCGTTAATGTCCCTTTTTGAACTCACCATGGCTACGGTTTTTAAGAATCATAATTACAAGAATCCAGTTATTGGCTCCATGAAAGACATTTCTAATTATACTACGGATATACTAAGGAGTTTTTATCAAACTTACTATGTTCCAAACAATGCCGTTTTAGTTTTAGCTGGTGATTTTAAATTAAATGAGGTCAAACGCCTTATCGAAAGATACTATGGTTCTTTGGAGGCCAAGCCCATGGCAGAAAGAATTTACAAAAAAGAACCTCTACAAACCATCCAGTTTAATGCAAGAATGAAAAAGGAGGTTCAGGGACTTAGTTTTAATTTGGCTTTCCAGAGTGTTCCTCAAAATCACAGGGACATGTTTGCCATGGATTTAATTTGTCAAATGTTAGGCGGCGGCAGCTCTAGCAGGCTACATAAAAGGTTAATTAACTATAAACAAGTAGCGACCTCTTCTTACTGTATGCATTTAAACATGCAGGATCAAGGTGTTTTGATTTTGCACGTATCAATGAAACCAGGTCAACTAATGGAAGGGGCATTAAATACTGTGTACAACGAAGTTTACAGTGTTAGAAATTTTTTGGTTAAAGAATCTGAATTAGAAAAAGCAAAAATTTTATCAATAAAATCAGTGGTCGATTCTTTAAGAACTATTGATGGAAAGGCAAGAGCCTTAGCGACATCGGAAATAACTACGGGAAACCATGAGTCTATTTTGAACGACATACAAAGTTATCAGAAAGTGACCCCTGAGGAAATAAAAGAGGTGGCCTCCAAGTATCTCAATCAAAATCAAAGATCTATTGTCGTTCTGGAGGCCAAATAATGAAATTTTTCAAAATGCAGAACCTGCTAATTTTCCTTGCAAACATTTTTATATTGAGCTCTTGTGTGAGTACAAAACAGAATTTAATAGAAAGCACCAAACCCAAGCCCACCGTGAAACTTAATGGATTCAATCAAATTAAATTAAAACCATACAAAGAAGTAATTTTGGAAAATGGGCTAAAAATCTTCTTTATAAAAGATATGACGTTACCAAGGATTAATTTATCGTTATTTGTGAAAGTAGGCCAGAGAGATGAAAAAATAGAAACCCTCGGAGTCAATTATTTAACTGCAAATTTATTAGAAGAGGGAACAAGTCAGTACAACGCAAATCAGCTAGCTGATCAGTTAGCAAGTTTAGGGACTGATTTATCCATATCACCAGGGACGGACTATTCGATAGTATCTATTGACGGTTTGACCTTGTCTTCGGAGAAAATGATTGATCTTTTTTCGGAAATTTTATTTAAACCATCATTTAAAGACTCAGAAGTTAAAAAAATAAAAGATCAAGTTTTATCAAGTATCAAGAAAATTAAAGATAATCCTTCTCAATTTGCAGATCTTAAAATAAATCAAGTGATTTTTAAAGATCATCCATTTTCTTATCCATCCTATGGTGATGAAAAAAGTATACAAAAGATTAAGAGAGTAGACATTATAAAGCATTATTTGAATTATTACAGACCTAATAATTCTTATCTGGCCGTCAGCGGTGCTCTAACGGAAACCCTTGAAAGCAAAGTAACTAATGTTTTTAAGGAGTGGCCTTCCAGAAAAATTGAGGCCGAGGTGGTGCCCTTTTCATTTAAATCAAGTCAGGACAAATATTTTATTTATTATAAAAAAGGATCTGTTCAATCAGAATTAAGAGTTTCATTCCCATTATTTCCTAGAAATCATCCAGATCATTTGAAACTTAGAGTTGCAAATGAAATCTTTGGAGGGGGTTTTGTTTCTCGGTTGAACTCTAAGATAAGAGATCAGATGGGTTTAACGTATTCAATTAGCAGCTCTGTGGATCATCGAAAAGATCTAGGTACTTTTGACATCAGTACATTTACGAAAAACACCTCAACGAGGGCTGTGTTGGATCAGATTCAAAAGGAACTTCAGTTGTACATTTTGCAGGGAATCACCTCAAAGGAATTAGCGGCTGCCAAAAATTTATTAACAGCACAGTTTCCGAGATCCTTAGAGACCGTGGATTCTCTGGCTTTCAACTTGATGTACTTAGATTTTCATAATATTTCATTTAACTATCTAAATGACTATTATAAAAATATTGAAAAGTTGACAGTAGAAGATATTAACGACGTTATAAAAACGTACTTTCAGTTGGATCAGGCTAAGTATTTTATTCTTGCCGATGATTCCATAAAGGATCAAATGAAGGAATTAAATCCTCAAGAAATAAAATAGAATTTGTAAATAAAGAATTATTTTTACTTGAACCATGATTTCAAATAGTGAAATGTAGAATGCTCAGCGATTTTATCAAATCCTTTTCCGCTTAAATGGAAGGCATCTGTTAACTTAAAAACATGGAACATGGATTTAGGTGCCAAATTGAAATTAGGATCGCCTCCTGTCCTGAGTGGATCATTTGGTGAAGAAATTAATTCTGGACTTAGGGTTTTAAAAGGGGAAATGTGGGCTTCTGGGATTCCATCGTAGAAATTCATTAAACCATAGTGTTGAATGTAAAATATATTATTAAAATTGGCCACTTCTGATATTTTTTCAGAAAATCTAATTATAGCACTATGAATTTCCCTTGCATTTGGTTTTCCCATTTGCTCAAAAGCTTTTCTATAGGCTTTGATGGGATGATTTTCTATAAATCTGGCATAATCATATCCAGAGAGTAAAATTTTGGCGTGTGGCTTTATTTTAAGGATATGAAATATAATTTTTTCGATCTCAGATTTAATTTCTTCGAAAATTAAATTTTCTTCTTGTATTGTTAAATGTTTGTTCCAATAGTTCAAAAAATCATTGCCGCCAATGCTTAAATAGATAATGTTCGATTCTGTATTTTTGTATAACAGCTTATCCGCATATTTTTGCGTGTTAGATCCCATCCATTTTTTCGCTCGCATTCCGGGTTTAGATGAAAAGTAGCAAGGCGCTGTTTCTGCCTCAATTTTAAATTTTTCAAATGATTTATCGAAAGAGTGGTGAAAGCACATCAAAAACGCCCAGCTATCCCCAAAAAGAAAAAGTTTTTCTCCTCCTTGCGCTTTGTTTGCAGAAATCATCAAAAAGATAAAAAGGAAGGTGGTGATCATTTTAGTCATAGCGTCTCCAATGACTCTCTTCTCGGAATTTAAATTTTATATTTGAATTTGGTAATAAATTAAATATTCTTTTTCGTGTTTTGTATCATCCTGAGAAATTTTAATTTGTCCACCTTAAATGTGGGATCTCGGTCTAGTTGCCGAAAGTTTGAAAATTCATAAGCGTTTTCTTTAGTTCTATGATTGGATGGTCAAACACCATGATCTAAACTGAGTAAACGGACTAGTCTGACCAATATCCTTTGCGAACAAGTAACCAAAAAGTTGTTCCAACTGAAGCCATCATAATACCTAGAGCCGTAAAGAATAAAATGGGACTGGAAAACGGAATGAATTCAAAATTCATTCCCCAGAAGGAGGCCCAAAACGTAACCGGTACGGCAATGCTTGCCAAGAGGGTGAGCTTCTTGATTTGTTTGTTGGTTCGATTGGCCTGTAGACCCCAAAATAACTCTATTGTTGTGGCAATCTGAGAGCGGTACAGGGCAAGACTTCGATAAATACGCTCACAATGATCAAACAAATCTCGAAGTTTCCATGCAAGATCTCCAGAGGGTTTACTTAGGTTCTGCAGTTGCTTAGCGACAGAAGATAAATGGCCGATCGAAAAATCGATTTGATTTAAGTGTTTCTTAACAGTGAGAAGTGATTGTGGGCTAATTTCTTTTTTAAACATATTTTGTTCGAATTCATCTATTTGAGCAAAAAGAAGTCGAATCTCTTGCCAAGTTATATCAGTGGCTCTGTCAAGTACGTTGTAAAGCAAATGCCAGACATCTTTGTGGTTATTTGCGATTTTTAAGTATTCGCCCCAGGTCTTGCCTTCCGGCGGTGGATCATGTGGCACCGCAACCAAGTGGTCTGTGAAAATCAAAAATTGAATTTCAAATATCCGACCATTTGCAATTAAGAACCACACTAAAAGTTGGTGGGTTTCATAGTCATCTAGTTTAGGTCGCTGGTCACGGTGCTGACAATCTTCTAAAGCTAAGGGATGCACCTTCAACTTAGTAGCGAGTTCCGTCAAAACATCATTTTCGGTGCTCAATACTTCAGTCCATTTGACCATTGGATTTCCTCTCGAGCGAAGCACTGAATGAAAACAAAACAAATACGGAAAGTTGCAAAGCCATTATCATAACTTTAAACCTCCTTTTTTCAGAGATATTTCCTTATGTTTTCGGCTGTCTATTACTATTGAAGCTAGGATTGAAGAGCCAATTAAAGCTCCGATAATTATCAACGACCAGTTGATCGGAAACTTTCCGTCGAAAGCCTCATTGAGCCAAACCATCTTTAGGCCCACAAATATCAGCACCGAGGCAAGTCCGTATTTTATCAAAACGAATTTATCCATTACGCCTGCGAGCATGAAATACATCGAGCGCAGTCCAAGGATAGCGAAAATATTCGAAGTAAACACAATAAGTGGCTCTTTCGTAAGCGCAAAGATAGCTGGAACCGAATCCACTGCAAAGATGATATCGCTGAGCTCTAAGAAAATGAGAGCTAAAAAAAGAGGTGTGACATAGGTCAAACCATTCTTCTTAAAAAAGAATTTTTGCCCTTCAATTTGTGGGTGAACTCTAAAAACCTTCTTAAGCTGCTTAATAATAAAATTATTTTCTAAGTTCTGCGGTTTCGTTCCTGCAAAGAACATTTTGATACCCGTCAAAATCAATAGAGCACCGAAGAATATAACAACCCAGTGATATTGCATTAGTACTGAACCCATGGCGATGAATAGAGCCCTGAAAATCAAGGCTCCTAATATTCCCCAGAACAGAACCCGATGCTGATACATCTTCGGAATTCCGAAATATGCGAAAACAACAGCAAAAACAAAAATATTGTCAATAGCAAGAGACTTCTCGACAACAAAGCCTGTAAGGAATTCGAGAGCTGAAGTCTTTGCTTGGACCTCAGGGTTAAAGCCTGGAATCGATGTATACCTTTCATGAGTCGAGAATCGATATTGAGCATAGAGGTAAAATAAGTAATTAAAAAAGAGCGCCAAGCTAATCCAGACAGCTGTCCAAATTGATGCCTCTTTGAAACTTACCTCGTGTGCTTTTTTATGAAAAACTCCAAGATCAAGAGCCAACACCAATAGGACAAAGGCAATAAAACCTACATAGAACCACCAGTAATCGTAAAATGGGAAAAGTATCACTATTAAATTCTCCTTCAAATTCTCTTTTCCTAATATCATCAGAAATAAATCATCTTTCAAATCGATAATAAAATTGACTAGCATCGTTATAGAAAATACAAAAAATGTGGAGGAACAGGAAAATCTGGTGTCAAAAAAAACGACATTGAGGGTGACAATTAGGTGAGTAAACATAGTCTACAGAAAACATAAATAGGTGGTGGCTGTCGTTATACCTTTTATAGTTGGCACATCTTTGGCAGTTCTTTTACTTAGAAAGAACGGTTTGTTGAAACTTTTTGGAAATTAATATTATCCTCACGGCAACGGAACTTATTGGTTTATGAAAAAATTGACTAACAGTTTAATGTTTACCATTATTTTTTTCTTAATGGGATTTACTCCCATAAAAGCTAATGCGAATTTATGTTTGGGGCTCTATGGTTCTAAGCTAGATCCCATCAAGTTATTAAATCGTGAAATTTTTAAGCAGAGAATGGTATCCACAGGAAAAAGAGGACAAATTTTATTGGGATTTGAAGCCAATGATGAGGGAAAACTCTTGCCTGTTTGGGCTGATACAAATGAGTTTCATTCAATACGTCATGTCCAAACTATTGGAGTTTTAGGAGCGACAGGATGGAATCCCTTGCGAGAAGCGTTACTCGTTCATGTTCGTCATATAAATCATAACACTCTTAGTTTAAGAGAGGACAGAGGACAGGCGTTTCCTGAGGAAATTAAAAGACATTTGGATAGCGGTAATATACTAGAAACTGATAAGCCAGAAGGACCACTTACCTACGAACGATTCATTGAAATAATAGATTCAGAAAAAGAAGAATGGCATGTCTTAATGATGGCGGCATCACCCAATGTGGCCGAAGGCATGACGAAAATGGAAGGAAGAACAGGGGTCGTTTTAAAAAATGGAGTGCCTTTTGTCGCTTCTTTCAATAATGGAGAGGAATTCATATTAGAACAGAAAGGCGTCGGACTGCCCGAAGGTGGCTTCCAGAATCCAATAAGAAGCACGCATGGGAATATATCTGGAGGAACGTCATTTGCATCAGTTATGCAAGAATATGCTGTCGGGCAAGATGTAAAGGATTTAACTCGAGTTCGAATTCCATTGGCCCTGCATTATAAAGGCACATTCGGAGGTCAAGGAGTCGTATTTCGTTGGTCACCAGGAACTCGTAGATCATCCTTTTCTTATCCTAGAGAAAAAAAAGCAGGTTCAGTTTCTTACCTTGAAGCCCATGCTAGAGAACTTTCTGCGTTACTTGGGAAAACTGTCGTTCAATTAATATCCCGTGGATATCTACCTAGATTGCATATGGAAAACTTTGTAGTTTCTGCGAATTCTAAAAAAGTAGACCTTACTGATTTTATGGACATCCATCCTCTTTCTAGACTGGTAACATCCGTAGACTTCATTCAAAAATTAATCAGTCATTTACATTTTCTTCTTGAAAGAAATGATGTGAATCTCGGGATTAACTTTGATAAAAAGGCTTTTGTTTCGTCGGTTATTTCTGAAAGTGATGGCTTAAAACTGCCAAAGCGTCCTTTTAAGGAAGTGCCTCTGCTTCACCAACTACCTTCTGAGTATATTCAAAAACCTTTAGGCGAAAAGCAAAACGAGGATATTCGTTATGCGATTTTTCGAGCCGTAGCGGTAGGTTTGATGAGATCCCTAGGGAAAAATTTTATTGATATTAAACATAATTTGAATGTGGAAAAGTTCAACGAACAACTAAATAGTTCGCTCTCAAAATATAGATCAAATTTTGAACAACTAGAAGAGAGTTTTTCTGATATAAAGTCCCTTTCGCCAAGAGAAATGGATGCTTTCGAAAAGCAAACTTTGCGAAATTATGAGGATGCCTTGGTGGCAAAGCGAATGGACTGGTCTTTAGCTGGCGCTGAATTGTTTTTTAAGAATCAAGAGTATCTCAAAAATTATAAAGAATACTTGAAAAGTTTTTCAGGTTCATACGTAAGTACCTCGAATGAGAGTAATTTGAGAATACCGGGGGGAATTGACCGGATTCCAGAATTCAAAATCATAATCGAGGCACAAAGAAATTTAGTTTCTTCATATGATCTTCTGTGGAGGTCATATGAAGAAACTGGACAACGGAATATGGCTAGTTATTGTCTGAAAAAACTTGAAGAGTTGTTTAGCTTGTCGCCATTGGAGTTCCTTGAAAAATATAAATAAATATAAACTTTTGAAACAAAGAACTCCCAGAGTGCTATTTAGCTCGCTGGCATTGGTCACCCAGCTAGGCTCCTCAGTTAATCCTTAGCATTTCATCAGTCGCATTCAGCTTCAGAGTGTTTAGGCTTTGCTTGATATCTACCGCAAGCAGGCAGACCCAAGCGTGGTTAGAATTAGCTGTAAGCAAATTTGTAAATTTACGGGAATGTCGGAAAATTCAGTGAAGGCAGCGCTGGACGACTTAATGTTATAAAAATCCTTGTGCTCTTGTTAGAACGTCCGACAGTTTGGCGCTCGAATAGTTCTGATAAGTACGCTATTAGAATGCCCGTTTATTCGCTCTAAAACGGCTATCTTGCCAATCAAACCAGTGTTATTGTCTATACTCTCTAGGTTCTGGTTTAAAATAAAAAATAATCTGTTTAGTTATTTCGGTAACATGAGTTTGTCACACTTGCTTCTCGCCAAAAATATCCTTTCTCGGGCGTACGGGTAGTAAGTATGGAAAAAGTCTTAGGTTCCGCTGTATTTTTTTCTGTAATTGCTTTGCATGCAGCCTTTACTTTTAGGAAAGCGCTTTCTCTTGAGTCGTCTGAAGCCGTTAGATAAGTGGTAAAAATTAAATCATGGTCTTTCAATAACGATTTTGATGGAGCAAAGGTTTTGCAGTCGCCAGCACAAACCCAACTAGGAGAATTTGATTCACAGGTTGGATCAGAATGCGCAAAAGATGAAATCGTGATAAGTGACAATACTAACATTTTCTTCATAAAATCTCCTAAAAAGCAAAAGGTATAATCGATATTGGTTTCTAACCCTAATCTGAAAGTAGCTCTCCCTTAAATTCAATAAAAATTCATCATCACAAGCCTTTACAAAATATTTATGGATCACCATTTTGGTGAGAGTAATTTCAAAATATTTTCAAACCAAGGAAGTGGTGATAAGATATGATTCTTAATTTTAAAGATCCAAAAAATGGATTTAAGTTAGGCAATGTAAAGTTAAAGGTATCAAAGGAAAAACTAGTGAGTAATGCCGGGCTTGGCACCATCATGAAGCTTTTTGATGAAAGTCCCTTGTCGAAAGACTTTGCGTCGTGTTTA
>WBZM01001197.1_pt1 | contig 27482 bp, 19 predicted proteins | sample 5204271 | NCBI WGS metagenome assembly WBZM01 (sample SAMN12344346, study PRJNA552823) | activated sludge metagenome | biome: Activated sludge suspended growth; feature: Nitrification reactor; material: Wastewater; isolation source: activated sludge from nitrification reactor of wastewater... | reverse complement strand
CCGACCAGGACGCACAGGACCGCAATCTCCCAGCCTCAGCCCGCAAGCTGCAGAAAGCGCGCGAGCAGGGCCAGGTGCCGCGCTCGCGCGACCTCGGTCACTTCGCCTCGATCACGGTCGGCGGCGCGGTGCTGGTGGCGGCCATGCCCTGGGCCACCGGCTGGCTGAAGGCGCGCCTCGTGCAGTCGCTGCAGTTCGACGCCCGCACCGTGGCCAACCCGCAGACCATGCTGGAGCGCCTGGCCGAGCTGACCGTCACGATGATGTGGATGGTGCTGCCGCTGGGCCTGCTGATGATCCTGGTCGCCATCGGCGTGAGCGCCGCCTCGGGCGGCTGGAACTTCACGCTCAAGCCGCTGCAGCCCAAGTTCGCCTTCCTCGACCCGATCGGCGGCCTCGGCCGGCTGTTCTCCAAGCAGCAGCTGATCGACACGCTCAAGGCCTGCGGCCTGGCGCTGATCCTCGGCACGATCGGCGCGCTGTACCTGCAGGCGCATGTCGGCGAGTTCGCGCAGTTGCTCGGCATGAGCCTGCCGGCGGCGGTGGAGTCCGGTGCCACCACGGTGCTGGGCGGCCTCGCGTTGCTGGTGCTGGCGCTGGCGGCCTTCGCGGCGATCGACGTGCCGCTGCAGCGCAAGCTGCACGCCGACCGCCTGAAGATGAGCCACCAGGAGGCCAAGCAGGAGCACAAGGAATCCGAGGGCAACCAGGAGGTCAAGGGCAAGCAGAAGGCCAAGATGCGCGAGGTCTCGCGCCGCCGCATGCTGGCCGCGATCCCGAAGGCCGACCTGGTGGTGATGAACCCGACCCACTATGCCGTCGCGCTGAAGTACGAGGACGGCAAGATGGCCGCGCCGCGCGTCGTCGCCAAGGGCGTGGACCTGCTGGCGCTGAAGATCCGCGACGTCGCCAAGGGCGCGCAGGTGCCGGTGCTCGAGGCGCCGATGCTCGCCCGCGCGCTGTACGCCCACACCAAGCTGGACCAGGAGATTCCGCAGGCGCTGTTCGCCGCGGTCGCCCAGGTGCTGGCCTACGTCTACCAGCTGCGCGCCGCGATGGCCGGCCGCGGCCCGGCCCCCGGCGAGCTGCCCGAGCTGCCGGTGCCGCCCGAACTCGACCCGCACCACAAGGCCGTGCCTGACATGGAGCTCTACGAATGAACCCGCTGATGCAGAAGCTGCAGGCGATGCTCGGGCCCGACGGCCACGCGATGCGCGCGCTGATGGCCCCGGTGGCCGTGGTGATGATCCTGGCGATGATGGTGCTGCCGCTGCCGGCCTTCGCGCTGGACATGCTGTTCACCTTCAACATCGCGATGGCGCTGATGGTGCTGATGGTGGCGGCCTACATGGTCAAGCCGCTGGACTTCGCCGCCTTCCCGACGGTGATCCTGCTGACCACGCTGCTGCGCCTGTCGCTGAACGTGGCCTCCACCCGCGTGGTGCTGATGGAAGGCCACACCGGCCCCGGAGCGGCCGGCAAGGTGATCGAGTCGTTCGGCCACTTCCTGATCGGCGGCAACTTCGCCGTCGGCCTGATCGTCTTCGCGGTGCTGGTGGTGATCAACTTCATCGTCGTCACCAAGGGCGCCGAGCGCATTGCCGAGGTGGGCGCGCGCTTCACGCTGGACGCGATGCCGGGCAAGCAGATGGCGATCGACGCCGACCTGAACGCCGGCCTGATCGACGAGAAGGAGGCGCGCCGCCGCCGCCAGGAAGTCGGCGACGAGGCGGAGTTCTTCGGCTCGATGGACGGCGCCAGCAAGTTCGTGCGCGGCGACGCCATCGCCGGATTGCTGATCCTGTTCATCAACATCGTCGGCGGCTTCATCATCGGCGTGGCGCAGCACGGCCTGTCGGCCGGCGACGCCGCCAACAGCTACATCCTGCTGGCCATCGGCGATGCGCTGGTGGCGCAGATCCCGGCGCTGCTGATCTCGGTGGCCACCGCGATGGTGGTGTCGCGCGTCGGCAAGGAGCAGGACGTCGGCAACCAGATTGCCAAGCAGGTGTTCAACTCGCCGCGCTCGCTGGCCATCACCGCCGGCATCATCGGCGCGCTGGGGCTGATCCCGGGCATGCCCAACCTGGTGTTCATCACCATCGCCTCGGCGCTCGGCTACGCCGCCTGGTGGATGAAGGAGCGCGAGCGCAAGCTCAAGGAGCGCGAGCCGGTGCGGCCGGCCGAGGCCGCGCAGGCCAATCCGGAAGCGACCTGGGACGACCTGCAGCCGGTCGACACACTCGGACTGGAAGTGGGCTACCGCCTGATCGCGCTGGTCGACAAGACCCGCCAGGGCGACCTGCTGGCGCGCATCAAGGGCGTGCGCAAGAAGTTCGCGCAGGACGTCGGCTTCCTGCCGCCGCCCGTGCACATCCGCGACAACCTCGAGCTCAAGCCGAGCGCCTACCGCATCACGCTGCGCGGCGCGGTGGTGGGCGAGGGCGAGGCCTACCCCGGCATGCTGCTCGCCATCAACCCCGGCGGAGCGAGCACCAACCTCATCGGCACGCGCACGGTCGACCCGGCCTTCGGCCTGCCGGCGGTGTGGATCGAGGAGCGCCAGCGCGAAGCAGCGCAGATGGGCGGATTTACGGTGGTTGATTGCTCGACCGTGGTGGCGACCCATCTCTCACACTTGATGCAACTCCACGCGGCCAAGTTGCTCGGACGCGTCGAGACGCAACAGCTGGTCGAACACGTGACCAAGCTGGCCCCGAAGCTGATCGAAGACGTCGTGCCCAAGATGGTCGGAATCGCCACCCTGCAAAAGGTCCTCCAGCTGCTGCTGGAAGAGGGCGTGCACATCCGCGACATGCGCTCGATCGTCGAATGCCTGGCCGAGCATGCGGCCACGGTGACCGACCCGGCGGAGCTGGCGCGCCGCATCCGCATCCACCTCGCCCCGGCGATCGTGCAGCAGATCTACGGCCCGGCCCGCGAGCTGGACGTGATCGCCCTCGAACCCGACCTCGAGCGCCTGGTGACCCAGGCGCTGAATTCGCCGCACGGCGCAGTGCTCGACCCCGGCGTGGCCGACACGCTGGCGCGCAGCGCCGCCGATTCGGCCAAGCGCCAGGAAGACCTCGGCGTGCCGGCCTGCCTGCTGGTGCCCGACATGATCCGCGCCCCGATGGCCCGGCTGCTCAAGCGCGCCGCGCCGCGCCTGCGCGTGCTCGGTCACAGCGAGATCCCTGAAACGCACTCCATCCGCATCGGCTCGGTCATAGGAGCTCAGTCATGAACTTCAAACGCTTCACGGCGCGCACGTCGCGCGAGGCCCTGACCCTGGTGCGCCAGGCCTTCGGCGAGGACGCCGTCGTGCTGTCCACCAAGCCCTGTGCCGAAGGCGTGGAGGTGCTGGCCATGCCGCCCGAGGGCATGGCGCACATCGAGCAGCTGTCGGCCACGGCACCGCGCGTCGCGGCACCGTCCGTCGCCCCGGCCAAGCCCGCGGCGCCGGCTGTCAAGCAGCCGCTTGCCCGCAAGGGCAAGGGGCCGCTGGCCGAGCGCATCGAGCCGGAGATCGGCGCCTCGCCGGTGGAAGAGGACGTGCGCAAGCTCTCGATGAGCACGCTGTCGTTCCAGGACTTCGTGCGCGAGCGCATGCTCAAGCGCCGCCAGGAGGCGATGAGCGAAGCCTCTCGCTTCCCCGACGACGCGGTGGACATGCCCATCATCGGTTCCTACACCGAGGTGCCCGCCGCCCCGGCGCAGCCGGCCCCAACGCGTGCCGCGATGCCGCAGGCTCCGGCGCGCGCCGCCGAGCCGGCGGTGGAACGCACCGGCCCGCTGCAGCAGCGCCTGAACGCCGCCGCCGCCGCGGTGCAGCCGGCGCGCCCGGTGCCGGCGGTGCCGGTGCTGCACGACGTGCCGGCCGCGCCGATCGGCGAACCGGCCGCGCCGGTGGCCACGCGCCGCGAGCAGGAGGAGATGATCCGCGAGCTTCGGCAGGTCAAGGGCCTGATCGAGGAACGCTTCGGTGCGCTCGCCTTCATGGAGAAGCTGCAGCGCCAGCCGACGCAGGCGCGCCTCACGCAGCGCCTGCTCGATTGCGGCTTCTCGCCCGCGCTGATCCGCAAGCTCGCCGAGGCGATGCCGCACGAGGTGACCGACGAGATGAGCTGGGCCGCCTCGGTGCTGGAGCGCAACATCCTGACCGGCGAGGTCGACGGTGCGCTGGAAGATCAGGGCGGCGTCTACGCGATGGTCGGCGCCACCGGCGTCGGCAAGACCACCTCGACCGCCAAGATCGCCGCCGCCTTCGCGGCCAAGTACGGCGCCAACAACCTCGGCCTGATCACGCTCGATGCCTACCGGATGGGCGCCCACGAGCAGCTGCGCGCCTACGGCCGCATTCTCGGCGTCCCGGTGCACACCGCGCACGACCGCGCCTCGCTGGAAGACCTGCTCGAGCTGCTGGCCGGCAAGAAGATGGTGCTGATCGACACCGCCGGCATGGCGCAACGCGACAGCCGCACCCGCGAGCTGCTCGACATGCTGCAGCACCGCGCGATCAAGCGCCTGCTGGTGGTCAATGCCGCCTCGCAGGGCGAGACCATCGAGGACGTGATGGTCTCCTACCGCGCCGCCAGCTGCGCTGGCGTCGTGCTCTCGAAGCTCGACGAAGCCGTCAAGCTCGGCCCCGCGCTCGATGCGCTGATCCGCCACAAGCTGAAGGTGGTGGGCGTGGCCAATGGCCAGCGCGTGCCCGAAGACTGGCATCGCCTGTCGGCCAATGCGCTGACGCACCGCGCGCTGCGCGGCGGCGGCAGCTCGGCCTACAAGCTCGACGCCGGCGACGTGAACCTGATCTTCGCGGCGCCTCGCAGCGGCCTGCTGCACGCGGCCGCCGCGCACTGATACCCGCCCAGAACAACCGACAACGACCTCACCGCTCCCGCCCGACGATGCGCGACTACGATTCCAAGCCCCTGCCGCTGGACCAGGCCGATGGCCTGCGCCGGCTGTTCGCCCGGAACCGCGTGAAGCTGGTTCCCGTGGTCTCCAACCCGCATGTCGCCTTCGGCGGCGTGATGCTGGAGCGCCTGTGCGCCGGATTCACTGAGCTGGGCCTGCACGTGCTGGTGGTGGATGCCTCGGAGCGCGCGAGTGCGCCCTCGGAGCTGGCGGTGATGGACCTGGCCGATGCGATCGAGACACTCTCCGACGGCGTTTCCTACCTCGCCGCGCGCGGGCTGCCGATCCGCCATGTCGACGCCACTGGCTCGACGGCGCCTTTCCTGACCGCGCTGACCGACGCCGCGCCCCGCGCCGAGGTCGTTCTCGTGCATGCGCCGGCCAGCGAACTGTGCCGGCTGTTCGCGCGCAGCGCCGAGCTGGCGCGCCGCAGCGGCGACGAGAATGCGCTGGTGCGCCCGCTGTTGCTGGCCGACGACCGACCGGCCAGCGTGACGCACGCCTACGCCGCGCTCAAGCTGCTGACGCAGCGCGCCGGCCTGGTGGTGCATGACCTGATGCTGTCGGCCGCGCTGAACTCGCCGCGCGCCGAGCGCATCGCGATGCAGCTGGCCACCTGCGCCGACGATTTTCTCGGCGCCGTGCTGCGCGACTGGGTGCGGCTCGACCCCGCCACCGATGCGACCGATGCGCCCTGCGAAGGTCTGCGCCGCTGGGTGCGCGAGACCCTGCGCCTGGCCGCCGCGGGCTCGGCGGCCGCCATGGCCACTCCTTACTACGTGGACCGCCCGCAGCGCGCCGACGCTCGCTGGGCCTTGAACTGACACCGGGAGCCGATCGATGTACACCGCCAAGGGCCGCCTCGACCTCGATTCGATGCTCAAGCAGTACAGCCCGCTGGTGCGGCGCCTCGCCCACCAGATGATCGCCAAGCTGCCCGCCAACGTGGAGCTCGACGACCTGATCCAGGTCGGCATGATCGGCCTGGCCGATGCACTGTCGCGCTTCGACGAGGCGCAGGGCGTGCAGTTCGAGACCTTCGCGACCCAGCGCATCCGCGGCGCGATGCTCGACGAGCTGCGCGGCAACGACTACCTCTCGCGCGGCACGCGCAAGCAGCAGCGCTCGATCGAGAGCGCGGTGCACAAGCTCGAGCAGAAGCTCGGCCGCGCGCCGGCCGAGAGCGAGATCGCGCGCGAGATGGGCCTGAGCCTGACCGAGTACCAGGAGCTGCTCGGCAAGGTGCGCGGCACGCAGCTGGTGTACCTCGAGGACATGAGCGGCGACGAGGGCGACAACGACTACCTCGACCGCCACGTCGCCGACGAGCAGGCCAACCCGCTCGCGCAGCTGCAGGACCACCGCATGCGCGAGGCTCTGGTGGAGGCCATCAAGCACCTGCCCGAGCGCGAGCAGTACGTGATGTCGATGTACTACGAGCACGACATGAACCTGAAGGAGATCGCGGCGGTGCTGGGCGTGACCGAGTCGCGCGTCTGCCAGCTGCACAGCCAGTCGATCGCGCGCCTGCGCGTCAAGCTGCGGGAATACTGATGCGCCACTGGCCCCTGCCGGCGCTGCTCGCCTGGGCGGCCTGCTGGGGCCTGTTCGTCGCGATGTCGCGGCTGGCCGTGCCGCTGCCGGTGGCGCTGGCGCTCGCCGCGGCGCTCGGCCTCGTGCTCGCGCTGCCCGCCACCACGCGCTGGCGGCGCATCTTCGTGGCGGCCGGCTTTCCGCTCTCGCTGGCGGCCTCGGGCTTCGGCGCGGCCGTGCCGGCGTGGGCCTGGCTGATGGCGCTGGGGCTGCTCGCGCTGCTGTACCCGATCAACACCTGGCGCGACGCGCCGATGTTCCCGACGCCCCCGGCGGCGCTCGAGGGCCTCGCCCGGATCGTGCCGCTGGCCGACGGCGCGCGTGTGCTCGATGCCGGCTGCGGCCTGGGCGACGGCCTGCGCGAACTGCGCCGGGAGTACCCGCGCGCGCAACTGGCCGGCGTGGAGTGGAGCTGGCCGCTGCGCGTCGCGTGCGCCTGGCGCTGCCGCTTTGCAGAAGTTACGCGCGGAGACTTGTGGGCCTCGGAATGGTCGTCACACGACCTCGTATACCTGTTCCAGAGGCCCGAGAGCATGCCGCGCGCGCTGGCCAAGGCGCGCCGCGAACTGCGCCCCGGTGCCTGGCTCGCCAGCCTCGAGTTCGAGGCGCCGGGGCTGCCCCCGACCGCCGTGCTGCGCGGGGCAGGCCGCAAGCCGGTCTGGCTGTACCGGGCGCCACTGCGCCCCTCCGCTGCAGATACGGCTTGTCACGAATCTGAGCTCCGATGACTTGATTGGGAAAAAATTCCCAACTACAGTTCGATCCATGGCTGGAGGCGCCCGCGGGGTGCCGGCCTGACGACCAGGAGCAGACATGGACAAGACGACGCGCCCCGCCCGGGGCCTGTGGGGTGCGGCACTCGCCGCGGTGATGGCCGGCGCCGTGCTGGCCGCGTGCGGTGGCGGTGGCGGCGGTTCGTCTGCCGGCGGCAGCGCCTCGGCCTTTGCGGTCGGCCCGATCCGCGGCTTCGGATCGATCATCGTCAACGGCGTGCGCTTCGACGACAGTGGCGCCCACATCGAGGACGACGAAGGCCAGAGCCGCGGCAGCGATGACCTGCGCCTGGGCAGCATGGTCGAGATCCAGAGCGGCCAGATCGACGACAGCACCGGCCGTGCCCGCGCCAGCACCATCCGAGTGGGCAGCGAACTGGTCGGCCCGGTCGACAGCGTCAGCGGCAGCAGCTTCACGCTGCTCGGCCAGACCGTCGACGTCACGCCCGACACCGTGCTCGACGACTCGCTGGCCCTGGGCAGCGGCGGCATCGCCGGCCTGCAAGGAAAGATCGTGGAGGTGCATGCCCAGTTCGACGCCGGCACCGGCCACTACGTGGCCACCCGCATCGAGGCCGAGTCCAACGCGCTGCAGTTCAAGATCCGCGGCACGGTGAGTGCACTCGACACCACCGCCAAGACCTTCCAGATCGGTACCGCGGTGATCAACTACGGCTCGATCGCAGCTTCCGACCTGCCGGCCAACCTCGCCAACGGCCAGGTGGTGCGCGTGAAGCTGCAGACCACGCAGGTCAACGGCCAGTGGGTCGCGGTCTCGGTGCGCAATGGCGAACGCAAGGTCGAGGATCACGGCGACGGCCGCCTCGTCGGCCAGGTGACCGCGTTCCGATCGGCCACCGACTTCGACGTCAACGGCGTGAAGGTCGACGCCTCGAAGGCCCGCGTCGACAACGGCCCGGTCACGGCGGACTCGCGTGTCGAGGTGCGCGGCAGCGTCACCGACGGCAAGCTCGTGGCCGAGCGCGTCAAGGTGCTGAAGGCCAGCGACGATTCGATCCGCGGCGTCGAACTGCACGGCACGATCGGCAGCCTGAACAAGGATGCCAAGACCTTCGTGCTGCGCGGCGTGACCGTGAGCTATGCCGGCTCCGTCATCTATGAGCGCGGCAGCGAAGCGCAGCTGGCCGACAACGTCAAGGTCGAGGTCAAGGGTGCACTGTCCACCGACGGCAAGACGCTGAACGCGAGCCTGATCCGCTTCGAGGACTGAACGACCCGTCGGCACCGCGCTGCGGTGCGGATGCCGACTGTTTCACGTTTCACGCCGGACCGACCCCTTGCCAGGGGGGTCGGTCCGGTCTCGTCTGGGCGGCCGGGCTACCATCGCCGGCTATCGTGGCCGACCACCCCGCCGACCCCCACACCAGCCTGCCTCCCGGCGAACACCCTGCGCTGCTGGAGGCGGTGCGTCAATTGCTGCAGCCCCTCGCCCGCCTCGCGGTGGCGCGCGGGCTCACGCACGCCACCGTCGACGAGATGCTGCGTGCCGCCTTCGTGGAAGTCGCCCACGCCGCCTATCCGCAACTGCTCGAACACCGGCGCGTCAGCCGCATCAGCGCGGCGACGGGCATCAATCGCCGCGAGGTGACGCGCCTGCTGGAGGCTCGCACGCAGGAGTCGGCCCCGGCGCGCTCGTACCCGAGCGAGGCTTTCGCGCGCTGGACCACCCATTCGGAATACCTCGACAAGGAGGGCCGACCGCGAGAACTGCCGCGCCTCGGCGCCTCACCGAGCTTCGAGACGCTGGCGCAGTCGGTCACGCGCGACATGCACCCGCGCAGCCTGCTGGAAGAACTCATCCGCCTCGGGCTGGCCCAGCACGACGAGACCACCGACACCGTGGCGCTGAACCGCGATGCCTTCGTGCCCAGGGGCGACGAGGCGCGCATGGTCGGATTCATGGGGGCCAATCTCGGCGACCACTTCCAGGCTGCCGTCGACAACGTGCTGGCCGTGGGCAGCGAGCACTTCGAGCAGGCGGTCTACGCCGACGGCCTGTCGGATGCGTCACTCGCGCAGTTGCGCGAGCTGGTCACGGGCTACTGGCAGTCGATGACCGCCGACCTCGTGCCGCGCATCGAGAAGATGATCGCCGACGACGACGCGGCGGGCATCGGCAGCACCGCCGGGCCTGGCAACCGCATGCGCATCGGCCTGTTCAGCTACCAGGTGCCGGTGGTCTCCCCGGCATCCGCGTCGAGGGAGCCCACGGCGAAGAAGGTCGCGCCACGAGCGCGCCGCCGCCCCGGAGAATCGACATGACTGCCTTCCCCCTGTTCACCCGCCGTGGCCTGCTCGGGGCCGGCCTGCTCGCCCTCGGGGCTGCCCTGGCCGCGGCCGGCTGCGGCGGCAGTGTCGGCGTCGGCGGTACCGGCTCCTATTCGTACGCGCCGATCGAGGGCTTCGGCTCGGTGTACGTCGGCGGCATCAAGTACGACGACAGCAACGCGATCCTGGTCGACGAGGACGGCGCCAGCATCACGCGCGACAACCTGCACCTGGGCATGACGGTCGAGGTCGACGGCGGCGAGATCGGCGGCACCGACGCCGCGCCGGTGGCCGTCGCGCAGCGCATCCGCACGGTCACGGAGGTCGTCGGCCTGGCCTCCGGAGCGGATGTGGCGGCGGGCACGCTGCAGGTGTTCGGTCAGACTGTGGTTGCCGACGCCGCGACGGTGTTCGACGCCGGGCTGCCCAACGGCCTGGGCAGCATCGGCGCCGGTGCACCTGTCGAGGTGTACGGCAGCTTCGACGCCGCGGCGAACCGCTTCCTTGCCTCGTACATCGGGCTGCGCCCGGCGGCCCCGGCGGCCTGGCGCGTGCGCGGGCCGGTGCAGGCGCTCGACACCACGGCCCGCACGTTCCGCGTCGGCGCGGTGCAGTTCGCCTACGACGGCGCACAGCCGCTGCTGGCCAATGGCGCCTACCTGCGCGTGCAGGCAGCGACGCAGCCGGTGGCTGGCCGATTCACCGTGACGGCCCTCGCGCCGGGCGTGCGCGCGCTGCCCGACCTCGACCGCGTCAAGCTTCGCGGCTCGATCACGCGCTACGCCTCGGACACCGACTTCGACGTCGGCGGACAGTCGGTCGATGCACGAACGGCGCAGTTCATCGGCCGGCCCGGCGATCTCGCGCTCGGCAAGGCGGTGGTGGTCGACGGCCGCAGCAGCGGCGGTGTGCTGATCGCGAGCAAGGTGCGGCTCGACGAGCGCGGCGGCACGCAAGGCAGCCTGACGCTGCACGGCACGATCGGCATGCTCGACACCGCCGCGAAGACTTTCGTCGTGCGCGGCCAGAAGGTGTCCTACGCGGGGAACGGGGTGCAGTACCAGGGCGGCAACGAGTCGGACCTCGCCAACGGCCGCTCCGTCACCGTGCGGGCCGTCGCCACGGGCAGCAGCGCCGCGCTCGCGGCGCGCAGCATCGACTTCGACTGACCGGCCGGCCGATCAGGCCAGCCGCGCGCGGTGCCGCGCCACCTGCGCGCGTACCTGCTGCGGGGCCGTGCCGCCGAGCACCTTGCGGGCATCGAGCGAGCCGCGCAGCGTGAGCACCTCCGCCACGTCGGCGCCGATCGCGGGGTGGAAGGCCTGCAGCGTGGTCAGCGGCAGCTCGGCCAGGTCGACGCCCTGCTGGATCGCCACCTTCACGGCATGGGCCACCGCCTCGTGGGCGTCGCGGAAGGGCAGGCCCTTCTTGACCAGGTAGTCGGCCAGGTCCGTGGCGGTGGCGTAGCCGCGCCGGGCGGCGCGCTCCATCGCGTCGGGTTTCACCACGATGCCGCCGACCAGCTCCGCGAAGATGCGCAGCGTGTCGCGCAGCGTGTCGACCGTGTCGAACAGCGGTTCCTTGTCTTCCTGGTTGTCCTTGTTGTAGGCCAGCGGCTGGCCCTTCATCAGCGTGAGCAGCCCCATCAGGTGGCCGACGACGCGGCCGGTCTTGCCGCGCGCGAGCTCCGGCACGTCGGGGTTCTTCTTCTGCGGCATGATCGACGAGCCCGTGCAGAAGCGGTCGGCCAGGTCGATGAAGCCGAAGTTCTGGCTCATCCACAGCACCAGTTCCTCGCTGAAGCGGCTGACGTGCACCATGCACAGCGAGGCCGCCGCGGTGAACTCGATCGCGAAGTCTCTGTCGCTCACGGCGTCGAGGCTGTTCTGGCAGACGCTGGGCTTGCCATCGTCATCCACCATGCCCAGGGTCCTCGCGACGCGCTCGCGGTCGAGCGGGTAACTGGTGCCGGCCAGCGCCGCGCTGCCCAGCGGCAGGCGGTTGGTGCGGCGGCGCACGTCGCCCAGGCGCTCGGCATCGCGCGAGAACATCTCGACGTAGGCGAGCAGGTGGTGACCGAAGCTCACCGGCTGCGCCACCTGCAGGTGGGTGAAGCCGGGCAGGATCACCTCGGCGTTCTTCTCGGCGAGGTCGACCAGCGCACGCTGCAGTTCGACGAGCAACGCGGCCAGGCCGTCGATCTCGTCGCGCAGCCACAGCCGCACGTCGGTGGCCACCTGGTCGTTGCGCGAGCGGCCGGTGTGCAGCCGCTTGCCGGCGTCGCCGACGAGCTGCGTCAGCCGCGCCTCGATGTTCAGGTGCACGTCTTCCAGCGCGAGCTTCCACTCGAAGGCGCCGGACTCGATCTCGGCGCGGATCTGCGCCATGCCGCGCTGGATGTCGGCCAGGTCCTGCGCGCCGATCACGCCCTGGGCCGCCAGCATCTCGGCGTGGGCGAGGCTGCCGGCGATGTCGGCCCTCCACAGCCGCTGGTCGAAGCCGACGCTCGCGGTGTAGCGCTGCACGAGCTCGCTCATGGGCTCGGAGAACAGCGCCGACCAGGCCTGGGACTTCTTGTCGAGTTGGTTGGAGGACATGGCGGATGCGGCAGGCGCAACAAGGCGTGAACGTGGGAGCGGCGCGCGTCGACGTTGCGCCCCGTTTGGAGACAATGCGCGCTGCGCCGCGATTCTATTCGGCGCCCTGCCCACGCCCCATGACCACCGAGCCCGCCGCCTTGCCCGCCGCCCCTTCGGCCGCCGATGCCCGCAGCACCGGCTTCGGCACGACGCTGCTCGACACCCTGATGCCCGGCGACGCCGGCGCCGCGCGTCGCCGCCCCGGCTCGGTGTTCGACGTCTGCCATGCCGGCGTGGTGCTGCGCACGCTGCTGGCGGTGGAGGCCGCGGTCGGCCTGGGCCTGATGTTCGTCTCCACCGACTTCACCTCGTGGGTGCAGCGGCTGGCCGCCGCCTCCGCGGTGGCGGTGCCCGCCGTGCTGCTGTGGCTGGCCGCGGCCTGCCTGCTCAAGCGCCCGCTGGGCGTGCTGGTGCCCACCATGCGCTGGGGCGTGTCGATGGGCATGGGCGCGCTCGCCGCGCTGGTTCCGGCGCTGCTGGTGCAGTCGCTGGGCCTCGATCTGCTCGGCGCACACCCGGTGCTCGGCCCGGTGACGGCCGGCGTCGCCGGCGCGGCCGCCGTGTACGGCTGGCTGCAGCTGCGCGCCCGCGCGCTGCTGCCGGCCGACACCACCGCGCGGCTGGCGGAGCTGCAGTCGCGCATCCGTCCGCACTTCCTCTTCAATACGTTGAACACCGCGCTGGCGCTGGTGCGCGTCGACCCGGCGCGGGCCGAAGGCGTGCTGGAAGACCTGGCCGAGCTGTTCCGCGTGGCGCTCACCGACATCGGCGAATCGGTGTCGCTGGCCGAGGAGGTGGAGCTGGCGCGCCGCTACCTTGCCATCGAGCAGGTGCGCTTCGGCGCGCGGCTGAACATCGTCTGGGAGCTCGACGACGCGGCCGGCGAGGCGCGCGTGCCGCCGCTGCTGCTGCAGCCGCTGGTGGAGAACGCCGTCCGGCACGGCGTCGAGCCGGCGGCCGAGGGTGGCACGGTGCGCATCCGCACGCGCGTGAAGCTGGGCCGCGTGCAGGTCGTGATCGCGAACACCGTGCCGGCCACCCCCTCGCGGCCGGGCAGCGGCATGGCGCTGAAGAACGTGCGAGAGCGGCTGCACCTGATGCACGACATGGCGGCGCAGTTCGAGGCGCGCCAGGTCGACGGCGCGTTCCGCGTGCAGATCGTCGTTCCGCTATGAACGAGCCGCTGCGCATCCTGCTGGTCGACGACGAGGAGCTGGCGCGCCTGCGCCTGCGCACGCTGGTGGGCGATTGCCGGGAACTGCCCGCGGTGGTGGTCGGCGAGGCGGCCAATGCCGTGCAGGCGGCCGACTTCCTCGCCTCTCAGGGTTGCGACCTGGTGCTGCTCGACGTGCACATGCCGGGGCTGGACGGCATGCAGTTTGCCGCACGCCTGAAGGCCCAGCCGAACTCGCCGGCGGTGGTGTTCGTCACCGCTCATGCCGAGCACGCACTGCAGGCCTTCGAGCTGGAAGCGGTCGACTACCTCACCAAGCCGGTGAAGCGCGAGCGGCTGCTGTCGGCCCTGCAACGCGCGGCGCAGCGCGTGCAGCGGGTGTCACCGCGCATCGACGAGTCTGCGTCGCCCGAGGTGCTGATCGTCAGCGACCGCGGCCGCGTGGTGCGCGTGCCGGTGCGCGAGGTGCTGTACCTGAAGGCCGAGCTCAAGTACGTGACGCTGCGCACCGCGCAGCACAGCCACGTGCTCGACGACTCGCTGGCCGACCTCGAGGCACGCCTCGGGGACCGCTTCCTGCGCGTGCACCGCAACGCGCTGGTGTCGCGTGCCGCCGTGCGTGCGCTCGAGCGCCGCACGCTGCCCGCCGAGGGCGACGAGGAGGGCGGCGAAGGCTGGGCGGTGCGCGTGGCGCCGGTCGACGAGTGGCTCGCCGTGTCGCGCCGGCAACTGGCCGCGGTGCGCGAGGCGCTGGTGGCGATCGGGCGGTGAACGATGCGGCCCGGGCGCATCTGGTACGACCCGCCACACGTGCGCTGGGGCCGCGTGGCGGTCACCGTGCTGATCGCCTCGGCGCTGGTGGCGCTGTGGGTGGCGCAGCGGCGCGGTCTGTTCGACCCGGCGCCCGAGCGCGTGGTGCCGGCGCTCTCGCCGGTGGCCAGCGCGATGCAGGTGTCTGCGGTGGCGCCCCGCGAATCGGTCGCCGCCTCGGCCGCGGGCGCGCTGGCTGCCGTGGCGCCGGCGAAGGCGGCTTCGTCGGTGGAAATCATCTGCGGGCTCGGGTCGGTGAACATCGATCCCGGCGACGAGGCGCAGGCGGAGCGTGTCGCCGCAGCGGCGCAAGAGAAGCTGGAAGCCCACCGCAAGCGCGTGCTGCCGGGCTGGCTGGAGGAAATGAAGTCGTCGGCCGATGAGCAGGTGCAAGCAGCGGCGTGGTTCCTGGAGGCGCGCGAAGCCTGGACCAGGCGGGCCGAGGCGGGCCAGGGCCCCGAAGCCCTCGACGCGGTGAACGAACTGGCGCGACTCGCGCAGCGATCGAGGGACCCGCTGGCCTACGCGCTGGCGTTCCAGTCCTGCGAGACCCTTCGCGGCGCAGCTGCCGCCAGTGCCTGCGAAGGTCTCAGCGTCGAAGCCTGGGCGGAGCGTGACCCGGGCAACGCCTACCCGTGGCTGTTCGGAGCGGGCCGTGACAGCCTCGACGCACGCCTGCGCACGCGCTACGTCGACAGCATGCTGGCGTCGACCTTCATGCGCGGCACCTGGGGCGCCCTCGTGCCGGTGATGGCCCGCGCCGCGCCGCCGGCCGAGGCGCCTCTCGACCGCAGCGTGCGCTTCCTCGAGGCGATGTCGCTCGACTCGTTCGTGTCGCTGACGCAAGGCGGTGTGGTCGGGCACTGCAAGGAGAGCGACCTTCGCAATGGTGCCCGTCGGCAGCAGTGCGAGTACCTGGCGACCTTCCTCACCGAGAAGGCGGACACCTTCCTGGAGGCGGGTCTGGGCAACGCCATCGGCAAGCGCCTGGGCTGGTCGCAGGATCGCCTCGACCGGCTCAAGGCGGAGCAGGAGAACTTGCAGCAGGCTCTGCCGCAAGGCGTCGACGCTGGCGGCTGCGCAGGGCTGGCCCGCACCGAGGCCTACTTCACCGACGTCGCGAAGTACGGCGAGGTCGGCGCGCTGCGCCGCCGCGCGGCGGCGGCCGGCAGCACCACAGCCGCCGCGGGCCGCTGACGCGGCTCAGCCGGTGTTGCGCAAGCCCGCCGCGACGCCATTGATCGAGATGTGGATGCCGCGCTTGACGCGGTCCATGCCCGGGTCGTCGTCGCGGCCGGCGCGGTAGCGCCGCATCAGCTCGACCTGCAGGTGGTTCAGCGGGTCGAGGTAGGGGAAGCGGTGCTCGATCGAGCGCGCCAGCGCCGGGTTGGAGGCCAGGCGCTGCTTCTCGCCGGTGATCAGCGTCAGCGCGTCGTGCGTGCGCTGCCACTCGGCCTGGATCAGCCCGAAGATGCGCTTGCCCAGGCGCTTGTCCTCCACCAGTTCGACGTAACGCGACGCGATGCCGAGGTCGCTCTTGGCCAGCACCATGTCGAGGTTGGACAGCAGCGTGCGGAAGAACGGCCACTGCCGGTGCATCTTCTGCAGCAGCGCGAGCTTCTCCTTGCGCGCCCTCGGCTCGCTGCCGAGGAAGGCCTCGATCGCCGAGCCGAAGCCGCACCAGCCCGGCAGCGCCACGCGGCACTGGCCCCAGCTGAAGCCCCAGGGGATCGCACGCAGGTCCTCGATGGCGCGCGTGGCCTTGCGCGAGGCCGGGCGCGAGCCGATGTTCAGCTCGGCGATCTCGCGGATCGGCGTGGCGCTGAAGAAGTAGTCGGTGAAGCCGGGGGTCTCGTAGACGAGCTTGCGGTAGGCCGCGTAGCTCGCCGCGCTGATCGCGTCGGCCGCCTCGAGGAAGGCCTTCGGCGCGCTCTTGGTCGGGTGCAGCAGCGTGGCCTCCAGCGTGGCGGCCACCAGCGTTTCGAGGTTGCGCAGGCCGATCTCGGGGTGCGCGTACTTGGAGGCGATCACCTCGCCCTGCTCGGTCAGTCGGATCTGGCCGTTCACCGTACCCGGTGGCTGCGCGAGGATGGCCTGGTAGCTCGGGCCGCCGCCGCGGCCCACCGTGCCGCCGCGGCCGTGGAACAGGCGCAGCGTCAGGCCGTGCGCGCGGCCGAGCTCCTCGAACAGCGTCACCAGCGCGATCTCGGCGCGGTAGAGCTCCCAGCTGCTGGTGAAGGTGCCGCCGTCCTTGTTGCTGTCGCTGTAGCCGAGCATGATGTCCTGCTCGGCGCCGGAGGCCTTCATCATCGCGGCGATGCCGGGCAGCGCGTAGAAGGCGCGCATGATGGGCTCGGCGTTGCGCAGGTCGCCGATCGTCTCGAACAGCGGCACGACGATCAGGTCGGTCACCGCCGCTTCGTGCAGCTCGCCGCGCATCAGGCCGGTTTCCTTCAGCAGCAGCAGCACCTCGAGCAGGTCGCTCACGTCCTCGGTGTGCGAGATGATGTAGTGGCGGATCGCCTCGCGGCCGAAGCGCTGCAGCATGCGCGAGGCCGTCTCGAAGATCGCCAGTTCGCCCACCGCATGCTCGCTGTAGCCCGCGGCGCGCACGCGCAGCGGCCGCGCGTCGTTCAGCAGCCGCACCAGCAGCTCGCGCCGCGCGGCCTCGGGCAGCGCGCTGTAGTCGGCCTCGATGCGCGCGGTCTTGAGCAGCTCGGCCACCACGGCCTCGTGCTTGTCGGAGCTCTGGCGCAGGTCGACGGTGGCGAGGTGGAAGCCGAACACCTGCACCGCGCGCATCAGCGGCGCCAGACGCGGGCCGATGAGTGCCTCGGCGTGGTGCGAGCGCAGCGAGGCCTCGATCACCTTGAGGTCGGCGAGGAACTCCTGCGCGTGCAGGTAGGGGCTCTCCGGCGCCACCGCATGGCGCAGCGCCTCGGTGCCGGTCAGCTCGTGCAGCGTGGCGGCCAGGCGCGCGTACATGCCGATCAGCGCGCGGCGGTAGGGCTCGTCCTCCCGGTGCGCGTTGTGGTCGGGCGAACGCTCGGCGAGCGCCTGCATCTGCGGCGTCACCGGCGCGAGCAGCGCCGACATCGACAGCTCGCTGCCCAGCAGGTGCACCTCGGTCAGGTAGAAGCGCAGCACCGTCTCGCTCTGGCGGCGCAGCGCGGTCTGCAGCGTGGCCTCGGTGACGAAGGGGTTGCCGTCGCGGTCGCCGCCGATCCAGTGGCCCATGCGGAAGAAGGGCGCGATCTCGTGGCCGGGCAGCGCCAGCTCCACCTCGCGGTACAGGCGCGGGATCTGGCGCAGGAAGGTCGAGTGGTAGTAGCTCAGCGCGTTCTCGATCTCGTCGGCCACGGTGAGCTTGGCGGTGCGCAGCATGCGCGTCTGCCAGAGCTGCGTGACGCGCGCGCGGATCAGCGCCTCGTTCTCGACGAGCTCGCGCTCGGTGCGCAGCTCGTCGCGCGCGCCGATCAGCTCGGCGATGGCGCGCTCGGCGCCGAGGATGCTCTGGCGCTGCACCTCGGTGGGGTGGGCAGTGAGCACCGGGCTGATGTAGGCATGGCGCAGCGTCTTCGCGATCTCGCTCGCGCGGATGTCGGCGCGCGCGAGGCGCTCGAAGCTCATCGCGAGCGACCCCTCCTGCAGGTGCCCCTCGCGCTCGTGGTGCTCGCGGCGACGCACGTGGTGGCGGTCTTCGGCGATGTTGGCCAGGTGCGAGAAGTAGCTGAAGGCGCGGATCACGCTGACGGTCTGGTCGCCCGAGAGGTTCTTCAGCAGGCGGTCGAGCGCGCGGCCGGCCTGCGCGTCGCGCTTGAGGCGGTAGGCCACCGACAGCTTGCGCACGCGCTCCACCAGCTCGAAGGCCTCCTTGCCCTCCTGCTCGCGGATGGTGTCGCCGAGGATGCGGCCGAGCAGGCGGATGTCCTCCATCAGCGGGCGGTTCTTCTCGGCGGCGCTGCGGGCGGCGCTCTCGGCGCGGCGGCGCGTGGGGGTGTTCATCGACCTTCTCCAGCGATGTAACTCGGTTACGTCGGGCCGATGCTACCAGCCCGCTTGTTCCGGATCGCCGGACGCAAGACGCGCGCCTGCTAGCATGCCGGCCATGGCCTCATCCATCGTCATCGCCACCCGAGAAAGCCGTCTGGCCCTGTGGCAGGCCGAACACGTGCGCGACCTGCTCGCGCAGCGCTTCGGTGCGCAGGTCGAGCTGCTGGGCATGACCACCCGCGGCGACCAGATCCTCGACCGCACGCTCTCGAAGGTCGGCGGCAAGGGCCTGTTCGTCAAGGAACTCGAGACGGCGCTGGAGGAGGGCCGCGCCCACCTCGCGGTGCACTCCCTGAAGGACGTGCCGATGGACCTGCCCGAGGGCTTTGCGCTCGCCACGGTGCTGGATCGCGAGGATCCGCGCGATGCCTTCGTCTCGCCGCGCTACGAGCGCCTGGCCGACCTGCCGCAGGGCGCGAAGGTCGGCACCTCTTCGCTGCGCCGCTGGGTGCAACTCGGTGCGCTGCGCCCCGACCTGGTGGTCGAGCCGCTGCGCGGCAACCTCGACACCCGCCTGCGCAAGCTCGACGAAGGCCAGTACGACGCGATCGTGCTGGCCGCCGCGGGCCTGAAGCGCCTCGGCCTCGCCGACCGCATCCGCAGCCATTTCGAGACGACCGAGATGCTGCCCTGCGCCGGCCAGGGCGCCCTCGGCATCGAGGTGCGCGCCGACAACGCCGCGCTGCTCGCGCAGCTGGGCACGCTGACGCACCGCCCCACCTGGCTGGCGGTGCAGGCCGAACGCGCCGTGTCGCGTGCGATGGGCGGCAGCTGCAGCATGCCGCTGGCGGTGCACGCCAGCTGGCGTGGTGACCGGCTCTGGCTGCGCGCCGCGCTCGGCCATCCCACTAAGCCTCTCTCCTCGCTGCTGCGCGCCGAAGTCGAGGAGGCGGTGGCCGACGAGGCCCAGGCACGTGCGCTCGGCGAACGGGCTGCCCAGGCGCTCAAGGGCCAGGGCGCGGCCGGCTACCTCGCCGACGCCTGACGCCTTCGCGATGAAACTGCTCATCACCCGTCCCGCCGCGCAGGCGGCCGAGTGGGTGGAGGGGCTGCGCGCGCACGGGTTCGAGGCCGAGGCCCTGCCGTTGATCGGCATCGATCCGCCGACGGATCCGGCACCGGTGCGCTCCGCGTGGGCCGGTCTCGCGGCGTACCGGCTGGTGATGTTCGTGAGCCCGAACGCTGCCCAGCAGTTCTTCGCGCTGCGGCCCATCGGCCGCGAGTGGCCCCAAGGCACGCTGGCCGGCTCACCGGGGCCGGGCACGACGCGCACGCTGCGCTCGCTCGGCGTGGCCGCCGAGGCCATCGCCGAGCCGGCCGCCGACGCCGCGCAGTTCGATTCCGAATCACTCTGGCAGCAGTTGGAGCACCTCGAATGGGCCGGGCAGCGCGTGCTGATCGTGCGCGGCGAGAGCGGCCGCGACTGGCTGGCCGACACGCTGCGCGCACGAGGCGCCACGGTCGACTTCGTCACCGCCTACGAACGCGGCGCGCCGCAACTCGTCGCACGCGAGTTCGCGCTGCTGCATGCCGCCCAGGCCGAACCGCGCGTGCATGTGTGGATGTTCAGCAGCTCCGAGTCGATCGGCCACCTCGAGTCGCTCGCGCCGGGGGCGGCGTGGAGCGACGCCGTGGCGCTGGCCACGCACCCGCGCATCGCCGAGCGCGCCCGCGCGGCTGGCTTCGGCACGGTGCTCGAGTGCCGTCCCGCCATGGAGGCCGTGGTGGCCTGCCTACAATCGCTCGAGACCCGACTGCGCCCCGGCGCCTGAAACACTCCGTGAGCGAGACCACTCCCCGCCCCGATGCGAACGAGGCCGCGGCCGCGCCCGCGCCGATCGCACCCGTGTCGGCGCCCGTCGCCCCGCCCTCCGCGCCGGAGATGCCCGTGGCCGGCCCGGCGCGCGGCCTGGCCGTGGTGGCCGGCGTGCTGCTGGTCATCAGCGTGATCGCGCTCGCGCTCGCGTGGCGCGCCGACCAGCGCGTCGGCTCGCTCGAGCAGGAGCTGGTGCGCCGCCAGCAGGAAAGCGCTCGGCAGGCCGTCGAGGCGCAGATGCTCGCCAAGCAGGCCAACGAGGGCATGGGCGCCGCGGCCGCCAAGGTGGCGCTGCTGGAGGCACGCGTGGCCGAGGTGGCGCTGCAGCGCACGCAGCTGGAGGACCTGATCCAGTCGCTCTCGCGCTCGCGCGACGAGAACCTGCTCGTCGACATCGAGGCGGCGCTGCGCATGGCGATGCAGCAAGGCGCCATCACCGGCAGCACGGAGCCGCTGGTGCTGGTGCTGCGCCAGAGCGACGAACGCCTCGCGCGCTACAGCCAGCCGCGGCTCGAAGGCGTGCGGCGCGCGATTGCCCGCGACCTCGACCGCGTGAAGTCGGTGGGTGCGCTCGACATCGCTTCGCTGACCATCCGGCTCGATGAAGCCATGCGCATGGTCGACGATCTGCCGCTGCTTGCCGTGGCCGAGCCACGCCGCGAGCGCGAGGCCCCGCGGGCCGCGGCGCCGGCCAGCGCGGCCCGGCCGGCCTCGGCGCCTGCCGCGGGCGACAGCGCCTGGGGCGGCCTGTGGAACGATGGCTGGAGGCGCATCGCCGCGTCGGCCTGGGACGAGGTGCGCGCGCTGGTGCGCGTCACGCGCATCGAGCATCCCGAAGCGGCGCTGCTCGCGCCAGAGCAGGCCTACTTCGTGCGCGAGAACCTCAAGCTCAAGTTGCTCAACGCGCGCCTCGCGCTGCTGAGCCGCCAGTTCCCCACCGCGCAGGGCGACCTGCAGGCGGCGCAGCAGGTGCTCGACCGCTATTTCGACCGGAGCTCGCGCCGCACCACGGCCGCGGCCGACCTGCTGCGTCAGGTCGCCGCCCAGGCGCGCCAGACCACGCTGCCGCGCCCCGACGACACGCTGGCCGCGCTGGCCACCGTGGCGGCAGGCCGCTGAGACGGGCGAAGCGGCATGCGCGCGGTCATCTGGTTCGTGCTGCTGTTCGTCGTGGCCGTCGTGGCCGCCACCACGCTGGGCGCCAACGACGGCCTGGTCAGCATCTACTGGGCCGGCGAGCGGATCGACCTCTCGCTCAACTTCTTCCTGATCCTGCTGGCGGCGCTGTGTGCGCTGCTGGTGACGGTGTTCAACGCGATCAACGGCTTGATCGGCCTGCCGCAGCGAGCGCGCGAGTGGCGCGTGTCGCGGCGCGATCGCGTCGCCCAGGCCTCGCTGCGCGAGGCGCTGGCGCAGTACTTCGGCGGCCGCTACAGCCGTGCGCAGAAGGCCGCACAGCGCGCGCTGACGATCCAGGCCGAGACGCCGGAGCTCGTGCAGGACCACGAGTTCGGCGTGCTCGGCCACCTGCTGGCCGCCGGCAGTGCGCATCGCCTGCAGGACCGCGCCGGGCGCGACCGCGCCATCGAGCGCGCGCTCGAGCTGGCACGGCAGAACCCGCCGGCACGTGCCGCCGAAGAAGGTGCGCGGCTGCTGGCCGCCGAGTGGGCGCTCGACGATCGCGACGCGGCCCGGGCGCTCGAACTGCTCGGTGCACTACCCACCGGCGTCGCGCGCCGCACGCATGCGCTGCGTCTGCGCCTGCAGGCCACGCGGCTGGGCCGCCAGCCGCTGGAGGCGCTGAAGACCGCGCGGCTGCTCGCCAAGCACCAGGGCTTTTCGCGCGAGGCGGCGCAGGGTTTGCTGCGCTCGCTCGCCTTCGAGTCGCTCGACACCGCACGCGATGCCGAGCAGCTGCGCCGCGTCTGGTTGCAGCTCGACCCGCTGGACCGCCGCGACGCCTTCGTCGCTGCCCGCGCCTGCACGCGCGCCGCGGCCTACGGCGCCGGAGAGGAGGCGCGCGGCTGGCTGCGGCCGTTCTGGGAGCGCCTGGCCGAACTGGGGCCCGACGACCGCGCCGCGCTGGCGCTGGCGCTGGCCGACGTGACGCAGGGGCTGGGGGTGGAGTGGCTGCCGCGGCTGGAGGCGGCCGCCCAGGCCTACGGGCGCGAGCCTGCGATGGGCTACGCGGTGGGCATGGCGCTGGCCGAACGGCAGCTGTGGGGCAAGGCCCGCCGCCTGCTCGAAGACGCCGCGGCCGATGCCAGCCTGCAGACGCGCGCGCGGCGCCGCGCCTGGCTGACTCTGGCGCGCATGGCCGCCGAAGAGGGCGACGGCGAACGTGCCGCCCGAGCCTACGAATCGGCCGCGCTGCTGGCCTGAGCGGCCGGCCCGCCAAACCCTGCTATACTGCGCGGCTCACGCGGCTGTAGCTCAGTTGGATAGAGTACTTGGCTACGAACCAAGGGGTCGTGGGTTCGAATCCTGCCAGCCGCGCCAGAACATCGTTCTAGATCAACGGGTTAGCTCCGCAAGGGCTAACCCGTTTTTCTTTGCTGGGTGACTTTTGGGTGACTTTGGGTGACTTTCGCCCTCCAACGCCACCCGCTTCGCCTCTTCATGCTCGCGCCGCAAGGTCGCCAGGCTCTTGTTCCAGCGGCCTGAGTCTTCCTTGATCTTCTCCAGCGCCGCGTGCAGCTCGACGAGCTGTGCCACGCTGTAGTGACGCGTCATCGACGCGTTGCTGTGCCAGAGGATGTCGGCCACCGTGCTCTCCGGCACGCCCGCTTCCCGCAGGCGCATGCCCACGGTGTGGCGCAGGTCGTGCACGTGCAGGTCGGGCATGCCCGCCTCGCGTCGTGCGCGCTGCCACGCGGTGTTGTGCATCGTCTGGATCGGCCGGTAGGGCATCACCGGGGCGTCGTCGAGGTTCTTCACGCGCTCGCGGCGCCACACGAAGACGAATTCCTCGTGCTTGCCGCGCTGCGATTCGATGATCGACTGCGCCACGCTGTTGCACACCACCACCCGCGGCCGGCGCCGGCCCTTCACGTGCTCCCGCGGCACCTCGAAGACCGAGATGCCGAGTTCCGGCACCTGGATCTCCCAGTCCCAGCGCAGGTTGCAGACCACGTCGTCGCGCACGCCGGTGTTCAAGTCGAACAACGCCATGCGCGCCAGGTGGTCCGGCAACAGGGGCAGCAGCTTGCGCTGCTGGCCCCAGCTCAGGGGCTGCGGTTCGCGCTGGTGGCCCACCAGCGGCAGCATCGTGATCGCCGGCGCATGCTCCAGCCAGGTCATGCCGTTCTCGTCGCGCCAGGACTTCGCCGCCAGATTCAGGATCCGGCGGACGATGCCCAGCCCGCTGTTCACGGTCTTGTGCGAACGGCCTTGGGCCAGACGTTTCGCAACGTAGGGCGCCAGGGTGCCGTCGTGCACCTGGTTCAACTGGAGATGGCCGATGTGTGGCATCACGCTCTTGAGCCAAGAGGTCTCGGTTTCGATGGATACCTTGTCCTGGAAGATCGTCACGTAGTGCGCCGCGGCCTGATCAAACGTGCGCTTGGGCCGCGCACCGTGAAGCGTCACGGTGCGCAGCTCTTCGAGCTGCTTGATCAGCCAGGCCTGCGCTTCGCCAGCACTTGTGAAACCGCGCTGGCGAAATCGAGTGCCGCGCCAGATCTTGTCGACCTGCCAGGTACCGCCTTCGTCGGGGTGGATCCCCCGTGTTGATCGGCCCATGGTTCAACTCCTTTCTGTGGAATGGGCCGTCCGTTCCTGCGCGCATTCTGCGCCGGCTCGGAGGCGCTGGCAGAGACCTCCGAAGCCTGCGAAGCCGCCTTCAACTCGTCGAAGGCGCGATCGAGGTCGTGCACGTCGAAGATCAGGCTGGTGCCCACGCGGATCGGCGTGACGCGCGGGCGGATCAGGCTGTCGAAGGTGCGGCGCTTCAGGCCGACATGCGCCATGGCTTCGGACAGGGGCAGGCCGCGGCTCATGACGACTGCTCCACCGGATCGCCGCCGCGGGCGGGCTGGTCCTTGGCCGCATCAGCCTGGCCGGGCTTGCCCATCGTCCCGACGTAGAACGTGCTGGAGCGCAGGCGCGAATGGCCCAGGCGGATGGCGGTGCGGTAGCGCGCATCGGCATCGTTCTCCGGGCGCTCCTGCTGGCCGCGCACAGGGGAGGGCGCGCCTGTGTCGGCCTCGTAGCCGTCGTTCGCCGACTGGTGCCGCAGGCCGTGGGCCGTCACGCCCAATGCATTGCGGGTGATGCCGAAGCGTCGCAGCACGTTGTAGAAGCGAGCAGCGTTCTGGGCCGCCGTACGCCCCGGCTCGCCGACATACCAGCCCTTGGCCACTATGGTCTGGAGCCGCGTGAGCAACTCGCGCTGCGCTTCGGTTTGCAGCGGCTCGTCGCGCGGGCGGCCACCCTTCGTGCCTTGGGCGAAGCGCACGAACTCCTCGCACTCCGGATAGGCCGCCGCGTCGCGCTCGAAGGCCAGATCCCGAGGGATCAGCGCGCCGTGGGGCCGGAAGTGCCGTGCCTCCTTGGGCCGGGCGCCGAACCGGTAGCAGATCTCCAACTGCAGGCCGACCCACGGGTCGAAGGCGGCGACCTCGGCGATTTTGGCTTCGATGTCGACGCCATGGGCCGTCCAGCTGCGGTCTTCCGCCGCCACCTGCTTGCGGTGCGCATGCGGCGAATCCGCACCGACGTAGTAGGCCACCTCACGCACCATGCCTGGCCGCCCGATCCAGCCCGCGTACGTGCGCAGGAAGGACAGGTAGTTGTGGATGCTGGCGGTGGCCATGTCACGCTCCAGCCAGCGCGCCACCACCGCTTGCACGTGGCGCTCCCGCAGGACGCGCGGGTCGGCATCCCGGAAAGATGTGTGGGTGCGCAGCTCGTTAAAGAAGCTGAAGTAGAAGGACGAGCGGTCTCTCATCGTCTTGAACGACACCACCTTGTACAGCTTGGCGTGCTGGCTGTTGTACTTGCGCACGACCGCGCCCAACACGCGCTTCCAGAAGTGCGTACCGATCGGCAGCGACGCCAGTACGACATCGGGGTCGTTGGCGTCATTCAGGCTGTCGCGCGGCACGTACCGGCCGCGTTGTTCTGTCTTCGAACCCATATCAATCTCCAAGTGGTTGACCCCGGGAGCCAGCCGGGGTCGATGGCCTACCTGGAACACGGCGTTGGGGCGCGCCACCTCAAGGTGTTCCGTCTCGAAGCGGCGCGGAGGCGAAGAGCGTTGTCCACATCCGGCGGGCCTCGGTGCCGGAAGGGTTCGTCCAAAGGTGCGGCTGAGCTGGCCGCTGGAGGTCTTAAAAAAACTGAAGCTGCCCGGACGACACGCGCGCGTTTCCGCGCGAGGTCATCGATGCGCTCATGGCGCAGACCGCGCAGCCGCCTGACTTCGAAGTCAGGGCTGCGGCGGCGACCAGAGTCACCTGGTCATGCAGTGGGCAAGCAATGGTGATCCCTCGGCTCCTGCTGGACGCGCCCCCTTCCACCGAGGGCGTGCAGGGTCACGGTGGTCTTCGACCGGCATGCTGCGCAAGTGCAGCGCGTGCCGGCAGAACGCCCGCAGGGGCAGTGGCCGTGACGAGGGAATTCAGGGATCGCAATGCGAACGCATTGCGGGGTGTGGCTGCAGGTGCTCGCGGGCGAGCCTGGCAGCGCATCGCATCTCGGGGATGCGGATCAGTCAGAGGGATGGGGGCCGCGTCTTGCACGGCCGCGTAGTCAAGCTACGCGATGGAAGTGCGGGTCACGACCGCTAACGGCTGCTTCAGCGTCTGAGCGCTCGGTGGCAGCGTCCGGCCTGCTGTTGACTTGACGTCCTGCTGCAGGCACCGCAGGGCTGATCGAGAGTTGACCGCAAGCGCGAGTGTGATGTCAACAGCGCCGAAAACCCGGCGCATGTTCATCGGGCAGGAACCGACCACTTGATCCGGGCAGGATTGCAATTAGGTGCGACAAGACACCTTGCGGCGCTCACGATGCCGTCTTCCCCTCGGGCTTGACCTTCTTCTGCCATGCCTCTAGTTGGGCGCGGGCGAGGCTCGCAGAATGGGGCTGCTTCGTGCTCCGACGTGTGCGGCAGCGGGGCCCGCGCGAGGTGCTCGCCGGCCGAAGGCAAGTCCCATGGGAGCCGGACATTACGACCGGGCCAAGCCTCGGAATTGGGCCGCCAAGCCCCTCGGGCCGGCTCCCGGCGTTGCTAGACTGCCTCGCCGTTCACCCGCGCCGGCAGCACAAGAAGACAAGCCCGAATGATCGACGACATCAAGAAGACCCTCTGGGCCACCGCCGACAAGCTGCGAGCCAACATGGACGCGGCCGAATACAAGCACCTAGTGCTGGGCCTGATCTTCCTGAAGTACATCTCCGACACCTTCCAGGCCCGTCGCACCGAACTGATCGCGCGCTTTGCCGACCCTGCCGACGAGTACCACCTCGAAAGCAACACGCCGGCCGACATTGCCGCCGAATTGGAAGACCGGGACTACTACCGCGAGGCCAACGTCTTCTGGGTGCCCGAGGCGGCACGCTGGGAGGCCATCCGCGCCGCGGCCAAGCAGACGGACATCGGCAAACGCATCGATGAGGCGCTGAGCCTCATCGAAGCCGAGAACCCCAAGCTCAAGGGCATCCTCGACAAGCGCTTCGCCCGTGCCCAGTTGCCCGACGGCAAGCTGGGCGAGCTGGTCGACCTGATCTCCACCATCGGATTCGGCGAGAGTGCCGCCACCGCGCGCGACGTGCTGGGCCAGGTCTACGAATACTTCCTCGGCATGTTCGCCAGCGCCGAGGGCAAGCGCGGCGGCCAGTTCTACACGCCGCGCAGCATCGTCAAGACGCTGGTGGCCGTGCTGGCACCGCACCACGGCAAGGTGTACGACCCGTGCTGCGGCAGCGGCGGCATGTTCGTGCAGAGCGAAGAGTTCATCCTCAGCCACGGCGGCAAGCTGGGCGACGTGGCCATCTTCGGCCAGGAGGCCAACCCCACCACCTGGCGACTGGCCGCGATGAACCTGGCCATCCGCGGCATCGACTTCAACCTGGGCCGCGAGCCGGCCGATACCTTCACCAAGAACCAGTTCCCCGACCTGCGCGCCGATTTCATCCTGGCCAACCCGCCGTTCAACATCAGCGACTGGTGGCACGCCAGCCTGTCAGGTGACCCGCGCTGGGAATACGGCGACCCGCCACAGGGCAACGCCAACTACGCCTGGCTGCAGCACATGCTGTGGCACCTGAAGCCCGGCGGCCGTGCCGGCATCGTGCTGGCCAACGGCAGCATGAGCAGCAGCCAGAACAACGAAGGCCAGATCCGCGCGGCGATGGTCGATGCCGACGTGGTGGAGGTGATGATCGCGCTGCCGGGACAGCTGTTCTTCAACACG
>WBZM01001196.1_pt1 | contig 27497 bp, 21 predicted proteins | sample 5204271 | NCBI WGS metagenome assembly WBZM01 (sample SAMN12344346, study PRJNA552823) | activated sludge metagenome | biome: Activated sludge suspended growth; feature: Nitrification reactor; material: Wastewater; isolation source: activated sludge from nitrification reactor of wastewater... | reverse complement strand
GGTGTACTCGACCTTGAACGGCTCGTAGTCCATGCAGACGTGGTTGGTCGGCACGTAGAACAGGCCGGTATTCGGGTCGAACGAGGCGGGTTGCTGGTCCTTCGAGCCGAGCGCCGCCGGGCAGACGCCCTTGGTGTTGACGTCAGGACCGTTCTGCGCGGTCGAGTACTTCGCCACCACTTGCGGCCGGCCGGTCTTCATGTCGACGTGCGTCGCCCAGTTCACCTTCGGGTCGTACTTCTCGGCCACGAGCAGCGCACCGTTGGTGCGGTCCAGCGTGTACGCGAAGCCGTTGCGGTCGAAGTGGACCAGCGCCTTGGTCGGCTTGCCCTTGACGTTGATGTCCGCGAGGATCATCTCGTTGATGCCGTCGAAGTCCCACTCGTCGAACGGCGTCATCTGGTAGACCCAGTTGACCTTGCCGGTGTCGACGTCACGCGACCAGATGGTCATCGACCACTTGTTGTCGCCGGGGCGCTGCGAGGGGTTCCAGGTCGAGGGGTTGCCGGTGCCATAGAACATGGCGTTCAGCGCCTTGTCGTAGCTGTACCAGCCCCAGGTGGTGCCGCCGCCGATCTTCCACTGATCGCCCTTCCAGGTCTTCAGCGAGGAGTCCTTGCCGACCGGCTTGACCGCGCCATCCGTCCAGGTGGTGGTCTTGTCCGGATCCATCAGCATCTCGGCGTCGGGGCCGACGCTGTAGCCCTTCCAGACCTGCTTGCCGGTGTTGATGTCGTAGGCGGCAATGAAGCCGCGCACGCCCCACTCACCGCCGGAGATGCCGGTGATGACCTTGTCCTTGAAGACGTGCGGCGCGTTGGTGTTCACGGCACCCAGCTTCGGATCGCCGTTCTTCGTGCTCCACAGCACCTTGCCGGTCTTGGCGTCGAGCGCCTCGAGCACGGAGTCGGCCCGCTGCAGGAACACCTTGCCTTCGGCATAGGCCAGGCCGCGGTTCACCGTGTCGCAGCACATCTGCGGGATCACGGCCGGATCCTGCTTCGGCTCGTACTTCCACTTGATCTTCTGCGTGTCGAGGTCGATCGCGAAGACCTTGTTGGGGAACGGCGAGTGCAGGTACATCGTGCCGTCGACGACCAGCGGCGAGCCTTCGTGGCCGCGCAGCACGCCGGTGGAGAACGTCCACGCGACCTGCATCTTGCCCACGTTGCCCGTGTTGATCTGCTTCAGCTGGCTGTAGCGCTGGTTGTACATGTCACCAGCCTGCGCCGCCCAGTTCTTCGGATTGGACATGGCCTTCTCGAGGTCCGCGTTGGCCATGGCCAAGCCCGGAACCGCCAGAGAAGCCGCCAGGCCCATTGCCGACCAGGCGAGCTTGCGGGTTTGCCCTGAAATTCGCATCGATGTCTCCTTGTTGAAGTGACCGGAGTCCGTTCGCGCGGCATCAACCCAAGAACCAACCCCCGCGCGACTTCGAGAGCTCGGCGACGGCCCAACCGCAATTTCTGCGCCCGATTTCTCGGTCGGTTCGAGGCCGTGGCCCGTTCGGCTGGCGAAGCCTCTTCGCCGTACCGCCTTGCCCACGCCAGCGCACCGGGGGTGTCTGCCGACGTGGAGAACTGTGCCGTGCCGGCACTGCCTGCGCGGGGGATTTCGGGATCGTCCTCATAGGGAAACCTCGGGTGTTTGGCCGGGCTTTCGGCGGCGGTCGACCGAGCCTCGCGCGGGCGGCGAACAGGGTGCGCCGAATCTGTGTCATCACAGTCGGAACAGACTGTCTCAATCACGCGGCGTCATGCTTGCGAAGACACGCGACCTCGCAGCGAAGCGGGGCGGATGGTCGCGATGAAAATCAAGCGAGGGATTCCTCGGCCTTGCTGCAATGCAGCGAGACCTCTCCAATGGCGGCGCCCGAACGGCGGGTCCGGGGCTTGCTCCCGGACCCGCCTGCCGCGTGATCCACGCCACCTCTTCCGACATCGCCGATTCGATGACCCTCTCCGCTGCGGACCCCGTGCTGCGCACGGCCGGCCTGACCAAGCGCTATGGCAAGCACGCCGCCCTCGACCAGCTCAGCTTCGAACTGAAGCCGGGGAGCTTCGTCGCGCTTCTCGGCCCCAATGGCGCCGGCAAGTCGACCCTGTTCCAGGTGCTCACCGGCCTGTTCGCCGCCGACGAGGGCGATGTGGAGGTGGCCGGCCATTCGCTGCGCCATGCCGGGCCGGCGGCGCTGCGCCACATCGGCGTGGTGTTCCAGCAGATGTCGCTCGACCTCGACCTGAGCATCCGCCGCAACCTGCAGTTCCAGGCCGACCTGCAGGGCCTGCCCGGCGCGCTGGCGCGCGAACGCATCCGGGCCGGCTGCGCGCGCTTCGGGCTCGAAGGCCAGCTCGACCGCAAGGTGCGCGAACTCTCCGGCGGCAACCGCAGAAAGGTGGAACTGGTGCGGGCCAATCTGCACCAACCGGCCGTGTTGCTGATGGACGAGGCCACCGTCGGCCTGGACCCGAAGTCGCGCCAGGATCTGCTGGCGGCGCTGCATGCCGACGTGCGCGAGCGCGGCGTGTGCGTGCTGTGGGCGACGCACTGGGTCGAGGAGGCCGACGACGCCGACCGAGTGCTGGTGCTGCACAAGGGCAAGCTGCTGGCCGATGGGAGCCGCGCGGACGTGACCGCGGCGCTGGGCGGCGCGACGCTCGAGGCCGGCTTCATCGCACGCACGCAGAACTGAACCGAACGAACCGGGAGACAAGAACGTGAACATTGCATTCCGCCTCGCCTCGCTGCTGGCACTGGCTGGCGCCGCAGCCGCCGTGCAGGCCCAGGGCACTGCCTACGTCAGCAGCGAGAAGGACGACGCGCTGACGCTGATCGATACGCAGACGCTGGCCGTCAAGGGCACGATCGCGATCTGCAAGCGCGGGCGCCACATCCAGCGCCTGCCCGACGGCAAGCTGATGGTGGCCTGCACCGATTCCAATGCGGCCGACGTGATCGACCCAGCCACCGGCAAGTCGGTGCGCCGATTGCCGCTGGGGGAGGAACCCGAGGCCTTCGACGTCTCGCCCGACGGCAAGACGATCTACGTCTCCAACGAGGACGAAGCCGAGGCGAGCTTCGTCGATGCGGCCACGGGCAAGGTGCTCAAGAGCATCAAGGTCGGCCAGGAGCCCGAGGGCGTGAAGGTCAGCGCCGACGGCAAGACGCTGTACGTCACGTCGGAAGTGGCCAGCATGGTCCACGTGATCGACGTGGCGAGCGCCAAGGTCACGAAGAACGTGAAGGTCGGCAAGCGGCCGCGCCGCATGGCGATCACGCCCGACGGCAAGGAGCTGTGGGTCACCAACGAGCTGGGCTCGAGCGTCAGCATCGTCTCCACGGCGGACCACAGCGTGATCGGCGAGGTGAAGTTCGCCGTCAAGGGCGCGCGCGCCGAGGACATCTCGCCGGTGGGCATCACGATGACGAAGGACGGCAAGCGTGCCTTCGTCGCGCTCGGCCGCGCCAACCACGTGGCCTTCGTCGACGTGCCCGGCCGCAAGGTGACCGACCTCGTGCTGGTGGGCAAGCGTGCCTGGAACGTCACGCTCGACAAGGCCGAGCAGCGGCTGTGGGTGGTCAATGGCCTGAGCGACGACGTGACGGTGGTCGACGTCGCCGCCGCCAAGGCCGTCAAGAGCATTCCCGTGGGCCGCGTGCCCTACGGCGTGGCGATCGTCGAATGAAGCGTCTGCTGCTTCTTCTGGCGGCGCTGCTCGCCGCCGGCCCGGCGCTGGCGGCCACGCTCAAGGCGACGCTGCTGTTCCCGGCCGACGACGCGCGACTGGAGCGCTCGCGCGCCGAGCGCGCCTACCTCGGCCACCCGACCGGGCCGGTGGCCGATGCGGTGCAGATGGCGCTCGACGACGGCCGCTTCGAGCTCGATGCCGCCGGCAGCGGCGTGGCGCTGGAGAGCAAGCCGGTGGCCGGCCTCGACGCGGCCAAGGCGGCGGCGCAAGCGGCCGAGAAAGCCGGTGCCGCGGTGCTGCTGGCCGACCTGCCGGCCGACTGGCTGCTCGCGGTCACCGATGTCGTGAAGATCCCGGTGCTCAACCTCACCGAGCCGGCCGACCGGCTGCGCGCGCAGGACTGCCGCACGCGGCTCTTCCACCTGATCCCGAGCGAGCGCATGCGTGCCGACGCGCTCGCGCAGACGCTCGTGTCGCGCAAGTGGAGCAGCGTGCTGCTGCTCACCGGCCCGAGCCCGGCCGACCAGCAGCGCGCTGTCACCGCCCAGGCCTCGATGAAGCGCTACGGCCTGAAGGTGGTGGGCAGCAAGCCCTTCAAGATGTCGGCCGACCCGCGCGAGCGCGATCTCGCGAACCCGCTGCTGCTGACTGCCGGCGCCCAGTACGACGCGGTGTGGGTGGTCGACAGCGACGGCGAGTTCGCGCGCTCGCTGCCCTACCGCACCGTGCTGCCGCGCCCGGTGGTGGGCGACGGCGGCCTGGTGGCGCTGGCCTGGCATGCCCAGTTCGAGCGCTTCGGCGCGCCGCAGGTGTCGCGCCGCTTCGCCAAGGCCACCAAGCGCGCGATGACGGCACAGGACTGGTCCGCCTGGATGGCCGGCAAGGCACTGGTCGGCGCGGCGGTGGCTGCGCCCAAGGGGCCGGCCGCGGCCTGGGCCGAGGCGATCGCGAAGAACCCGGTCGACGGCTCCAAGGGCGTGGCCATGAACTTCCGGCCCTGGGACGGCCAGCTGCGCCAGACCCTGCTGCTGACCGACGGCCAGGGCGTGATCTCGCAGGCCCCGATCGAGGGCCTGCTCCACCCGACCAACGTGCTCGACACGCTGGGCCACGACGCTCCGGAGAAGTTGTGCAAGCCAACGCGCTGAGTCCCGACGCCGCGCTGCGCCGCGGTCTGCCGCACGCGCTGCAGGCGCTGCGCGCGATCGTGCTGCGCGAGGTGCTGAAGTTCTCGCAGCAGACCGGCCGCCTCGTCTCGGCGCTGGTGCGTCCGCTGCTGTGGCTGGCGGTGTTCGCGGCCGGCTTCCGAAACGTGTTCGGCGTGGCCATCGTCGAGCCCTACGACACCTACATCCCCTACGACACCTACATCGTGCCCGGGCTGGTGGGCATGGTGCTGCTGTTCAACGGCATGCAGTCGTCGCTGGCGATGGTCTACGACCGCGAGATGGGCCTGATGCGGCTGCTGCTCACCGGCCCGTTGCCGCGCTCGTGGCTGCTGTTCTGCAAGCTGTGCGCGACGGCGCTGCTGTCGGTGCTGCAGGCGCTCGCGTTCGTGATCGTGGCGCTGCTGCTGGGCACCGAGCTGCCGGCGCTGTCGTGGACCACGATGCACGCCCTGGTCGCGCTGCTGGCCGGCGCGCTGATGCTGGGCGCGCTCGGGCTGCTGCTGTCGGTGCACATCAAGCAGCTGGAGAACTTCGCCGGCACGATGAACTTCGTCATCTTCCCGATGTACTTCATCTCCACTGCGCTCTACCCGCTGTGGAAGCTGCAGGAGTCGGGCGCCGAGTGGGTGTACCAGCTGGCGCGCTTCAACCCCTTCACGCACGCGGTGGAGTGGATCCGCTTCGCCTGGTACGGCAAGGATCCGGGCCTCGCGCCGTGGGTGGTGCTGGGCTGCCTGCTGGTGTTCTTCGGCTTCGCCTGCTGGGGCTACGACCCGCAGCGCGGCTTCGGCGGGCTCACCAAGCGCGGAGGCGGGTCGTGAGCGAACGCCTCTGGAATCGCCGCGAATGGCTGGCCGCCGCGGGCGCGCTGGCCGCCGCAGGCCATTCGCGCGCCAACGTGCCGTTCCCCAATGCACGGCCGATCACGCTGTGGGTGCCGTGGGCGGCCGGTGGCGCCACCGACATCTCGATGCGCGTGCTGGCCGACCTCGCCGGCCGGCACCTGAAGCAGAAGATGGTGGTCGACAACAAGCCCGGCGCGAGCGGCTCGATGGCCATGCCCATCCTGCAGCAGGCCGAGCCCGACGGCTACACGATCGCGCAGATCCCGCAGCCCGCGCTGCGCGTGCCCTACACGCAGAAGGTGCTGTGGGATCCGGTGCGCGATGTCACGCCCATCATCCAGATCTCGGGGGTCACCTTCGGCGTGCTGGTGCTCGGCACCAGCCGCTTCCGTACGCTCGACGACTTGTTCGCCTTCGCGCGCGAGCGGCCCGGCGAACTGAGCATCGCCACCAACGGCGTGGGCACCACGCCGCACGTGGTGCTGGAAGAGCTGTTCACGTCCCGCGGGCTGAAGTACATCCACGTGCCCTACAAGGGCACCTCCGAGCTGCTGCTCGCCATCGAGGCCGGCCAGGTGATGGTGGGCGTCAACTCCACCGGTTTCGCGCCGCTGGTCGACAACGGCAAGCTGCGTCTGCTCGCCACCTTCGCGGGCAAGCGCTCGGCGCGCTGGCCCGCGGTGCCGACGCTCAAGGAGCTCGGCTTCCCGATCGTGGCGATGTCGCCCTACGGCATCGGGGGGCCCCGCGGCATGGCGCCGGCAGTGGTGACGATGCTGCACGACGCCTTCCGCAAGGCGATGTTCGACCCGGTGTTCATCAACGAGATCGCGAAGTACGACCAGGAACTCGACTACCTCGGACCGGCCGAATACGGCGCCTGGCTGCGCGAGCAGTACGCGCGCGAGAAGCAGGTCGTCGAGCGCATGGGGCTGTCGCGCGGAGGCAGCTGATGATCCGGATCCTGATCGCGGACGATCACCCGGTGGTGCGTGCCGGCTACCAGCGCCTGCTGGAGCAAGGTGGCGACATCCGCGTGGTGGCCGACGTGGGCGACGGCGCGGCCGCGTATGCGGCATGCATCGAGCACGAGCCCGACGTGGTGGTGGCCGACCTGTCCATGCCCGGCGGCGGCATGGACCTGATCCAGCGCCTGTGCCTGCGCCACGACGGCGTGCGGGTGCTGGTGTTCAGCATGCACGACAGCGCGATGCTCGTGAGGCGTGCGCTGGAGGCCGGCGCGCGCGGCTACATCCCGAAGTCGAGTCCGCCGCAGCGGCTCGTCGAAGGGGTGCGGGCCCTGCATGCGGGGCGTCGCTATCTGGCCCCGGAACTGCCGCCCGAACTGCTGCGACCGCAAGCGGCCGAGGACGAGTCCGCGCGGCTGGCGATGCTGAGTGCCCGCGAGTTTGAGGTGTTCCGGCTGCTGGCCCAGGGCCACTCGGCAGCCGACTGCGCGCAGCAGCTCAAGCTCAGCGCGAAGACAGTGTCCAACCACCAGACCGCCATCAAGGAGAAGCTCGGTGTCGCCACCACGGCGGCGCTGGTTCACCTCGCGCTGCGCCACGGCGTGATCGCGGGCGCGGATCCGGGCTTGTCCTGATCGAGGCCGGGAAATCTTCCCTGCCGTCGGCGCGAGCGGCGCGTTAGCGTCGGCGCCGAGCCCGCCGCGCACTCGCCGAGGGTCGGGATGCCGGCGCGGGCAACAACCACAAACGAGGAGAGACATGAACCGCACGCACTTGCCGCGGGAGCGGCTGCGCCCCGTCGCACTGGCCAGCCTGGCCTTCATCGCCGGGCTCGCCCAGGCGCAGTCCACGCCGGCGGGCGAGAACTCGCTGCCGCGTGTCGAGGTGGTCGGCGCCACGCCGCTGCCCGGGCTCGGCATCCCGAAGGACCAGGTGCCCTCCAACGTTCAGACGCTCGGCGACAAGCGCCTGAAGCAGACGCAGAGCCTGAACCTCCCCGATGCGATGACCACGCTGATGCCCAGCGCGAACGTCAACGAGATCCAGGGCAACCCGTACCAGATGGACGTGAACTACCGAGGCTTCACGGCCAGCCCGTTGCTGGGCACGCCGCAGGGCCTGTCGGTCTTCCAGGACGGCGTGCGCATCAACGAGCCCTTCGGCGACGTGGTCAACTGGGATCTGGTGCCGCGCGGCGCACTCGCGAACCTGACGCTGATGCCCGGCTCCAACCCCATGTTCGGCCTGAACACGCTGGGCGGCGCGCTGTCGCTGCAGACCAAGAGCGGCGACACGCACCCCGGCACCGAGATCGAGCTGCAGGCGGGCTCTTTCAAGCGCTTCTCCGGGGAAATCTCGCACGGCCGGCCGCTCGGCGAGAACGGACACCTGTTCCTCTCCGGAAGCGTCTTCGACGAGGACGGATGGCGCGAGTACTCGCCTGGGCGCGTGAAGCAGCTGTTCGTCAAGGGCGGTGCACACGTGGGCGACCTGTCCTGGTCGGTGAGCCTCACGCACGCCGACAACAACCTGATCGGCAACGGGCTGCTGCCGGAGTCGATGCTGGCGCAGCGGCGCACGCAGGTCTACACGCGCCCCGACCAGACGCTCACCAAGATGACCATGGTGACGCTGAACGCGACCTACGACCTCAGCAGCACGCACCAGCTCTCGGCCACCGCGTACGTGCGCAACTCGCGCAGTTCCACGCTCAACGGCGACCTCAACGACGCCTACGATCCGCCGACGGTCACGGAGACCGGCGTCGAGAACCGTACCAGGACCCGCCAGCGCGGCTCGGGCCTGGCCCTGCAATCGACGCAGAAGCTGGGGGGGCAGCAACTGACGGTGGGCGCCTCGGTCGACCGCTCGCGCAGCAACTTCGAGCAGACCGAAGCGGAGGGCGACCTCGACGCGACCCGCGCCGTGGTGCCCACCGACGTGGCGGAAGTCGATGCGCTGATCTCGGGCAAGAGCCGCACGGCCAGTGTCTTCGTGCACGACCTGATCTCGCTCGCGCCCAACCTGCAGCTCACGCTGGCCGGTCGCTACAACGACACCCGCGTGAGCACGGTCGACGAGGGCCGCATCCAGCTCGGCCTGCCCACCACGCTGGACGGCGAAGGCAGCTACCGGAAGTTCAACCCGGCGGCCGGCCTGACCTGGCAGGCCAGCCCGTCGCTCACGCTGTTCGGCAGCCTGAGCCAGGGCAACCGCGCGCCCAGCCCGATCGAGCTGGGGTGCTCGGATCCGGCCAATGCCTGCGTGCTGCCCAACGCGCTGCAGTCCGATCCGCCGCTCAAGCAGGTGGTCTCGCGCACGCTCGAACTGGGCGCACGCGGCAAGCTGGACCCGGCGCTGAACTGGAACGCCGCCGTGTTCCACACCGTCAACAAGGACGACCTGCTGTTCATCAGCAACGGCCTCGCAGCGGGCTATTTCACCAACTTCGGCCGCACGCAGCGCCAGGGGCTGGAGCTCGGCCTGTCGCAGCAGTACACGAGTTTCGGCTGGTCGGCCAGCTACAGCTACCTGCGGGCCACCTACCGGTCGTCGGCCTGCATCGTCAGCGAAGCCAACAGCACCGCCGAGACCAGCCCGAACTGCACCGGTGACGACGAGATCGAGGTGCGTCCCGGCGACCGCATCCCGGGACTGCCGCAGCACAGCTTCAAGCTCGCCGCGGACTGGACGGCGATGCCGGGCCTGACCCTCGGTGCCCAGCTGCGTGCCTACTCCGGGCAGTTCGTGCGGGGCAACGAGAACAACCAGCACCGGCCCGACGGCGTGGACTTCAATGGGGCGGGCCGGATCGGGGGCTTCGCGGTGGTCGACCTGACGGGCAGCTGGAAGTTCGGCAAGAACGTCGAGGTGTTCGGCAAGGTGGCGAACCTGTTCGATCGCCGCTACGCGACGGCGGGCCTGCTCGGCCACAACGCCTTCGATGCCTCCGGCGCCATCCAGGCGCCGGCAGACTGGCGAGCGGAGCAGTTCGTCGGCCCGAGCGCCCCGCGTGCTGCCTGGCTCGGTCTGCGCCTGAACTTCTGACGCCGCCACCGGCGGCTTGCCTCTTGCTTGGCTGAACGCGCGTGGCGCCGGGTGCGCCGCGCGCGACGCATTGTGTGCCGCGCCATGGCACCATGCGGGCAGAACAAGGCAGAGGAGACGCCGCATGGATCGCAACGATGCGCTGCTGGCCGATTGGCGGCAGCGCGCGCTGGCCCTGGAAGCCGAGGTCGGCAAGGCGGTGATCGGCCAGGAGCGCATCCTCCGGCTGGTCAACACCGCAGTGTTCGCGCGCGGCCACGTGCTGCTGCAGGGCGACGTCGGCGTCGGCAAGACCACGCTGCTGCGCGCCTTCGCGCAGGTGCTCGGCGGCGCGTTCGCGCGCACCGAGGGCACGGTCGACCTGATGCCCAACGACCTCGTCTACTACACCTACATCAGCGAGCAGGGGCGCCCCGCGGTCGAGCCCGGGCCGCTGATCCGCCACGGCGAGGATCTCGCGATCTTCTTCTTCAACGAGATCAACCGCGCGCGCCCGCAGGTGCATGCGCTGCTGCTGCGCGTGATGGCCGAGCGCAGCGTCTCCGCCTTCAACCGCGAGTTCCGTTTCCCGCACCTGCTGGTGTTCGCCGACCGCAACCGCGTCGAGCGCGAGGAGACCTTCGAGATCAGCTCGGCGGCGCGCGACCGCTTCATGATGGAGATCACCATCGAGCCGCCGGCCGACGACGCGATGCGCCGCGCACTGATGTTCGACCCGCGCTTCCACGACACCGACCGGCTGGTCGGCGCGCTGCAGTCGACGATGGTGGAGCACCGCGAGCTCAATGGTGTGGCCGAGGCCATCCAGCGCAGCGTGCAGGCGAGCGATGCGCTGCAGGACTACGCGCTGCGGCTGTGGCGCGCCACGGCGGAGCCGCAGGCCTTCGGCGTGACGCTGCCCGACCTCGACGTCTCGCAGCTGATGCTCGCCGGCGCCAGCCCGCGCGGCATGAGCCTGCTGCTGCGTGCCGCACGCGTGGCGGCGTGGCTGGAAGGGCGCAGCTATGTCACGCCGGAGGACGTGCAGGCGGTGTTCGTCGAGACCATCGCGCACCGGCTGTGCTACCAGCCGGTGTACGAGCTGCACCGTCACGAGATCTCGCCACGCCTGATGGCCGCGATCGTCGGCGCCGTCGCGGCGCCCTGAGTGACACGCCCACGCGATGGTTCGCATCCGTGAGCTTCACTACCGCATCGCCGGTGCGGCCAGCGGGCTGTTTCCGGGCGCGCACCGCAGCCGGTCGGGCGATGCCGGCTTCGAGTTCCGCGGCCATGCCGCGCTGCAGGACGCACCCGACGCGCGCCGCCTCGACCTGCACGCCAGCCTGCGCGATCCGTTCGGCAACTGGATCGTGCGGCTGCACAGCGAGCGCAAGTCCATCCCGGTGATGGTGGTGGCCGACCTCTCCGCATCGATGGGATTCGAGGGTGCACAGCGCAAGCTCGACGTGCTGGCCGACTTCACGGAAAGCCTGGCGTGGTCGGCCTGGCGCACCGGCGACAGCTTCGGCTTCGTCGGTTGCGACGAACGCGTGCGGCGCGAGTTCACGCAGCCGCAGACGCGCACGCGCGGCGCCGGCCTCGCGCTGGCGCAGCGGCTGCGCGCGATGCAGCCGGAGGGCCGATCGGCCGACGGCCTGCGCCAGGCGCACCGCCACCTGCCGCGCCAGCGCGGGCTGGTGTTCCTCGTGTCCGACTTCCATTTCGAGCTCGACGGCCCGGCCGGCCTCGATGCGGTGCTCGACAGCCTCGCGCCGCACGACATCGCGCCGGTGGTGCTGTGGCAACCGGGCGAGTTCGCGCTGTCCGCCGCGCACGGCCTGGCGCAGGTGCGCGAGCCGGAGAGCGGCACGGTGCGCTGGCTGTGGTGGCGCCCGGCGCTGCGAGAGCGCTGGCAGGCCGCGCTGGCAGCGCGGCGGGAGGCCCTGCTGGCCGCGTTCCGGCGGCGGCGGCTCGACCCGTTGTTCGTCGAGGGTGCTTTCGATGCCGACGCGGTGACGCGTCACTTCCTCGCATGAAGGCGCTGTTCGCGACTCTGCTCTGGTGGCTCGCCGGCGCGGCACTGGCCGATGATGCGGTGCTGCGTGTGGAGGCCAGCGAGCCGCGTGCCTACGGCTACCAGGTGGGCGACCACGTGCAGCGCCGCATTGCGGTCGAGGTGCCGCGTGGGTGGGCGCTCGACGAGGCGTCGCTGCCCAAGCCCGGCGGTCGCGGCCTCGCGCTCGAACTGCGCGAGGTGCGGCAGTGGCGCAGCGCCACGGTGTCGGGGGAGCGGATCGAGCTGGCACTCGACTACCAGGTGTTCCTCGCGCCAGCCGCGCCGCGCACCGTCGAGATGGCGGCGCACCGTCTGGTCTTCAGCACCGGCAGCCGCCAGGTCGAGGCGCTGATCGAAGCCTGGCCGGTGACGATCGCGCCGCTGGTGCAGGCCGATGCGCCCACGCGGCGCGGCCTCGGCGAGATGCAGGCCGACCGGCCGCCGCCGCTCGTGGACACCTCGGCCGTGCGCACGCGCCTCATGGCCTATGCGGTCGCGGCGGCGCTGCTGCTCGCGGCCCTCGCACTTGCCCACCTCGGGCCGCCGTGGAACGCAGCGCGCAACCGCCCGTTCGCCGTGGCCTGGCGGCGCCTGCGCCGCCTGCCGGCACAGCCCGAGGCGGCGCAATGGCAGGCTGCCTGCGTCGCGTTGCACGAGGCGCTGAACCGCAGCGCCGGCGAGGTGCTGTACGAGCGCGGGCTCGACGACTTCCTGCGCCGCCGCCCCGCCTTCGCGTCGCTGCGCGACGAGTTGCAGCGCTTCCTGCGCACCAGCCGCGCGCAATTCTTCGGCGGCGCGCCACGCGAGCCCGACGACGGCCGCTGGCTGCGAGCGCTGTGCCAGCGCTGCCGCGATGCCGAGCGGGGGCTCGCATGACCTGGATCGCATTCGACGATCCGTGGGTGCTGTGGCTGCTGCCGCTGGCGCTCATGCCGCTGTTCGCGCCGGCCGGCACCATGCTCGACAACGGCTGGCTGCGCTATGCGCCGCGCGACCGCGCCTCCGAGGCGATCGGCTGGGCGCTGCGCGGCGCGACGACGCTGGCGATCGGTGCGCTCGTCTTCGCGCTCGCCGGGCCGCACCGGCCGGAGTACCACGTCGAGCGTGTCGGGCAGGGCGCCGAGATCGTGCTGCTGCTCGACCGCAGCCGCAGCATGGACCAGGGTTTCGCGCCCGGCCGCGCGCTGCCCGCCGGCATCAGCCCCAAGAGCCCGCAGGCGCTCGACTACTACTTCAGCCAGGCACCGGCGCGGCTGCGCGAGTCCAAGGGCCTGGTGGCGCGCCGGCTGCTCGCCGAGTTCACCGCGCAGCGCCCCGACGACCGATTCGCGCTGGTGGCCTTCAGCACGCTGCCGATGCGCGTGCTCGACTTCACCGCCAAGCGCGACGTCATCCGGGCCGCCATCGATGCCGGCAACATCGGCCGCGGCCTCTCGGAGACCAACATCGGCCGTGCGCTCGAGGTGGCGCTCGACCTGTTCGAAGGCCGGCCGTACAACGGCTCGCGCATCATCATGCTGGTGTCCGACGGCGGCGATCGCATGGACCCCGACACGCGCGAGAAGCTCTCGAAGATGGCGCGCCGCCAGCGCGTCTCGATCTACTGGCTCTACCTGCGCTCGGCCAACAGCCCCGGGCTGACGCTGGCCGAAGGCGACTCGGCCGCCGCGGCCGAGAGCGTGCCCGAGATCATGCTCAACGCCTTCTTCAACTCGCTCGAGACACCGTACCGAGCCTACGAGGCGAGCGACAGCGGCGCGCTGCAGCGGGCCATCGACGATGTGAACCGGCAGGAGAAGCTGCCCATCACCTACGACGAACTCGTGCCGCGTCGCGAGCTCGCGCCCTGGGCGCATGCGCTTGCGCTGCTGGCGGTGGCGTTGCTGCTCGGCTCGCGCATCATGGAGATCCGCCGATGGGCCTGAGCCGGCCGCGAATGCTTCGTCGCCTCGTTCGCCTGGGCTGGGCGGCCCTGGCCGTGCTGGCCGTGGCGGCGGCCGTCGACGGTGTGCGACTCGTGGCCGCCGAGCGCGTGAACGACCAGATCACCCACGGGCCGCTGCCGCCGGAATCGCCCGAGGCGGCCGCCGAACTCCGCTTCGCCCATGCCTACGCGCAGGCGGCCAGTGGCGCCACCGAGGCGGCGCTGACGCGCTACGGCGCGCTGCAGGCCCTGGAGGACGGGGGGCCGCTCGGCCAGGCCGCACGCTACAACGGCGCCAACCTGCTGCTGCGCCAGGGCATGGTGCTGCGCGCCGGCTCGCAGCCGGGCCAGGCGCTGGCGCTGGTCGAACTCGCGAAGGAAGGCTACCGCGAGGTGCTGCGCCACGATGCCGGCGACTGGGCAGCGCGCTACAACCTCGAGCGTGCGCAGCGCCTGGTGCCCGACCCGGAAGGCGAGGACGAGGAGCCGCCCGCGGCGCGCCGTGGCGCCGAGCGCGCCGCCACCACGATGCGAGGCTACTCGCCGGGGTTGCCGTGAGGCGTGTCTCCTGGCGCTCCGAGCGGCTGCGCCTCGCACTGGCCGCGCTGCTGCTGGTGGCAGCCTTCGCGCAGCCGACGCTGCCGTGGAAGCGCTCGCTGTTCGAACACGTGGTGGTGCTCGACATCACGCAGAGCATGAACGTCGAGGACATGCGGCTCGACGGCAAGCCCGCGGCGCGGCTGGCGTTCGCGAAGCAGATGCTGCACGACGCGCTCGACGAGCTGCCCTGCGGCTCGCGGCTCGGCTGGGCGATCTTCACCGAGTACCGCACCTACCTGCTCTACACGCCGGTGGAGGTGTGCGCGAACCGCGCCGAGCTGCGCGCCTCGCTGGCCGGGCTCGACGGGCGCATGGCCTGGTCAGGCAACAGCGAGATCGCCAAGGGCCTGCACAGCAGCTTCCAGGTGGCCAAGGCGCTGCCGGGCGTGCCCTCGGTGGTGTTCATCACCGATGGCCACGAGTCGCCGCCGCTCAACCCACGCCACCGCCCGCGCTTCGACGACAAGCCCGGTGAGGTCAGCGGCCTGCTGGTGGGCGTGGGCGAGACCCAGCCTTCGCCCATCCCCAAGCTCGACCCGCTCGGACGCCGGCTCGGCTTCTGGGCTGCCGACGAAGTGGCGCAGGAGGACCTGCGCAGCCAGGGCCGTGGCGCCAGCCTGGGCGCCGAGACGATGTCGGAGGAGGGCAGCGGCCCGGCCGCCGTGGGCCTCGGCGCCACCCCGGGCAGCGAGCACCTGTCGGCGCTGCGCGATACCTACCTGAAGCTGCTGGCCGCCGAGACCGGCCTGGCCTACCACCGTCTGCGCGACGCGCCGGGCCTGTCGCGCGCCTGGCGCGATGCGGCGCTCGCCAGGCCGGTGCCGGTGCCCGGCGATCTGCGCCTGCCGCTGGCCGCCGCGGCGGCGCTGCTGCTGATCGCACCGCATCTGGCGGGCCTCGCGCGGCGCTGGCGGCGCCCGGCGCAGGCGCGGCAATCGGCCTGAGGCAGGTCAAGGGCGCCAGTGCCGGGCGTGGCGCACGCCACGGACCGAAATCACGCTTGGCGGGCTTCAGATGTGAGCGCTTGTGCCGAAGAGGTGAGAGGTCACGTAGCCTTCCGTGAGCCTGCGCATCACCTCATGAGCCCCTCTCCGACGCCCGCGGTCGTCGCCTCCCAGCCCTTGTCATGCTGACTGCCGAGCCGGCCTCCCGCACCGACGACGCCGTCGCGGCGTCGCCTGCTGCGCCGTCCGAGCCGACGGCGCGCGACGCGCTGGTGCTCTCCCTGCCGGAACGCGCGATGCGCGGAGCCCTGCGCGCCGCGCCGGCGGCACTGGGTGCGCTCGCGCTGGTGGTGGTGGCCGTGGCCTTCGAACTCGGACTGTTCGGCAGTGCCGACGGCCGCCTGTGGCTCGGCCTGGCGCTGCTGCTGCCGGGCCTGCGCCTCGCGCATGCGCTCGTGGCGCGCGCGAAGCTGCCGCCGCCGAACCCGGCGCGCTGGGTGCCCCAGTACCTGGTCGGTCTGGCGCTCTCTTCGCTGCTGTGGGCGGCCCTGCCCTGGCTCGCGTTCGGTGCCGCCGAGCCGGCCGCGCGGGCCGCCGCCATCGCCGCGCTGCTGACGGCAGCGCTCGCCGAGGCGCTGGCCCTGCGTGCGATGTCGCGGCTGGCGATCGTGCAGGCGGCCGTGGCCATCGTGCCGGCGGTGTTCTGGCTGATCGTCGCCGGCGAGCATCCCGCCTGGGCGCCCGCCGCGATCGGCCTGGGCGGCCTGGGGGTGCTGGCCTCGTTGTGCCTGACGCGCGATCGCCACCTGCACAAGCTGATGGCCGCCGAGCTCGAGGTGCAGCGCCTGTCGCACCTGGAGGCCGGCCACCTGGAGCGGCTCGCCTCGCTGGAGCTCGAACTGGCGCGCGCCGGCAGCGCACTGGCCGCCGCGCAGGCAGCCGTCGCGGCGCAGGAGTCGATCACGCGGGCCCAGTTGCAGCATGGCGCCGCCGCGCGCCATGCCGACCTCGAGAAGCGTTCGCTCGACCTGGCGCGCGAAGCCGTCACCGACCCGCTGACGATGCTCCCCAACCGCAAGGGCATCAACGAGCACCTGATCGAGCTGCTCGCGCCGATGGAACGGCCCGATTACGAGGGCGAACTGGCGCTGCTGTTCCTCGACCTCGACAAGTTCAAGGACATCAACGACCAGCACGGCCACCTCGCCGGTGACAACGTGCTGAAGGTGGTGGCCGAGCGGCTGCGCGAGTGCCTGCCGCGCTCGGCCTTCGCGGCGCGCTGGGGCGGCGACGAGTTCATCGTCGTGCTACCCGGCCTGGGTCGGGTCGAGCAGGTGCGCATGGTGGCCGAGAAGATCTGCCAGGAGCTGTGCGTGCCGATCCGCCTCGAGGCAGGCACGGTGCGCGTGGGCTGCAGCGTGGGCATCGCGCTGGCGCCCTATCACGGGCGCTCGCCCGAGACGCTCATCATCGCGGCCGACCAGGCGGTGTATGCCGCCAAGGTCGAGAAGAAGGACCGCGTGCGCGTGTTCGACGTCGTGATGGCCAAGCGCGCGCAGCGCCAGCACCAGATCGCGCAGGCGTTGCCCGGGGCGCTGGAGCGCAACCAGTTGACGGTGTTCTACCAGCCGATCGTGAATGCCGCCGACGGCAGCACCAGCCATGTCGAGGCGCTGGCGCGCTGGCCGCACCCGGTGTGGGGACCGGTGTCGCCCGACGAGTTCATCCGCGAGGCCGAGCGCAACGGGCAGATCCACGCGATGGGCCGCTGGGTGCTGCGCCAGGCCTGCCTCGACGCGGCGCGCTGGCCGGGCGCCAACCCGCCGCGGGTCAGCGTCAACGTCTCGGCCGCTCAGGTCAGCTCGGGCCGGCTCGTCTCCCAGGTGCGCGAGGCGCTCAGCGCCGCCAAGCTCCCGCCCAACCGGCTCGTGATCGAGCTCACCGAGAGCATGGAGATGGCCATCAGCGAGACCGTCTCCGAGACGCTGCTCGAGCTGTGCGCGATGGGCGTGCAGCTCGCGCTCGACGATTTCGGCGAGGGCTACTCGTCGCTGCAGTCGCTGCGCCGCCAGCCGGTGAGCCTGGTGAAGATCGACAAGTCCTTCGTGCAAGAGGTGCCGGGCAGCGGCGAGGTGCTGATCAAGGCCACCGTCGACGTGGCGCGCCACTTCGGCCTGCTGGTGGTGGCCGAGGGCGTCGAGACCACCGTGCAGCGGGATCACCTGCAGTCGATGGGCGTCGACTACATGCAGGGCTACCTGTTCGGCCGGCCGATGCCGGTCGAGGAGTTCGTCGCCTGGCTGGGCCTGCGCGACGGCAGCAACGAACCCTTCGTGCTGAGGGCCTGAGCCGTGCGATCTCTGGTCCGGCTCCCGCGGGCGATGCGCGGCCTCAGCATCATGGAGCTGATGCTCGTCACGCTGCTGGTCGGCGTGCTCGTCTCGATCGCCGTCGCCTCGTACCAGAGCTACCGCGATCGCGTGCGCGAGCATCAGGCGGCCGAGGAGATCGCCGCGATGTCGGCGCAGATCTCGCGCATCCAGCTCGAGCGCCGCGACCTGCCCGACACGCTGGCCGAGGCCGGCTTCGGCGGACGCCTCGACCCGTGGGGCCGCCCTTACGTGTACTACAACGTCGAGGCCAACGGCCGCGGCGGCGCGCGCAAGGATCGTCGCCTGAACCCGCTGAACACCGACTTCGACCTCTACAGCCTGGGCAAGGATGGCAAGACCAAGCCGCAGATCAGCCAGTCGGACAGCCTCGACGACCTCATCCGCGCCGGCAACGGACGCTATGTCGGCCGGGCCGAGAACTACTGATCCGCCGATGGACACCACGTCGGCCCGCCGCCGCACCGGAAGCCTCGCGCGGCGCCTGTTCGTGCTGTTCGTGCTCGTCGCGCTGATCCCGCTGGCGCTGACCGACTGGATCGCCAGCCTCGCCACTGCGGACGTGGCCGATCGGCTGACGCAGGAGCACCATCGCGACGACACGCGGCAGACCAGCCGCCAGGTGCTCGACCGGCTGCTGGCCGGCAAGGCGCTGCTGGCTGCGCACGCGGAATCCGACTCCATCGACCAGCCGATCGGGCTTGGGCGTCTGTTCACGCACGTGGTCCGCATCGACGGCGCCAGCGCGCGCAGCTGGCCGGAGCACCAGGAACAGGAGCTGCAGACCGCCTGGCTGCAGGCACGCTCCGGCCTCGAACGCACGCCGCGTCCGACCGGCACGCTGGAGACCGAGCTGCGGGTCGACAACTCGCTGCCCAGCCAGCCGCGCGTGATGCTGGGGGTGTTCCGGGAAGGCCGGCTGGTGCGCATCGGACTGATGGACCCGATCTACCTGTGGGCGCCGTTCGCCGATGCGGGCCTTGACACCGCCTGGTGGGTGCGCGACAGCGAGGGCCGCGTGATCGTGTACCAGACCGGCGAGGACTACACGCTGCGCCTCGAGGAAGGCACCGCGGTCGACGTGATCGAGACGACGGCCGATCTTTTCCTGGCTGGCGAACTGCGCGCAGGCGACTGGCGCTTCACGCAGCGCGCGCCGCGCGACCCGGTGACCTGGAAAGGCGCGCCGCTGGCGGTGTGGCTCGGCACCATCGCGTTGGCGGCGCTGCTGGCCATCGCCACCCTCAGCCACTGGCGCATCCGGCGCACGCTCGAGCCGCTGGCGCAGTTCACGCGCGCGACGCGCCGCCTCGCCGCCGGCGGCACGGCCCGGGAGCGCGTGCAAGTCGAGCGCAACGACGAGATCGGTGAGCTGGCCGAGGCCTTCAACGACATGGCCGCGCGCATCGAGATGCAGTTCGACGCGCTGGCCGGGCTGGCGGCGATCGACCGCGACATCCTGGCCGGTGCGCCCTTCGAGCGCGTGATCGGGCATGCGCTGGAGCGCATGGCGGTGAACTATCCCGGTGCCTGCGCGATGGTGGCGTGGCGCGACGGCCCCGACGGCATGCGCCAGGCGTGGCTGGCGCCGGCCTCCGATTCGACCCGGCTGGTGCTCAACGACCGTTTCGAACCCGGCGACAACGGCTTCGAGCGCTTCGGCGCGATCGCGACCGACCTGCAGCGCGTGGCCGCCGAAGGCGGCGAGCCGCCCTGCGGCGCGCTGGCCCCGTGCCTGCGCAACGCCGGCATCGACCGCACGCCGGTGGCCGTGCTGATGCCGCTGCGGCACGAAGGCCGCACCGTGGCCATGCTCGGCATCGGCGCCGACGCGCCGATGGACGACGCGGCGCTGCGGCCGGCGCGCGAAGTCCGCGACCGCCTGACGGTGGCGCTCGCCGCGCGGATGCGCGAGCGCGAGCTCATCCACCGCGCAGGCCACGACAGCCTCACGGGTCTGGCCAACCGCTACGGACTGCAGCAGCAGATCGATCTTGCGCTTCAGCGCCTCGGCGGCCAGGGCCATGTAGCGCTGCTGTCGATCGATCTCGACGATTTCAAGGACGTCAACGACACCTTCGGCCATGCGGCAGGCGACGAACTGTTGTGCGCCGCCGCGCGCCGGCTGCAGAAGAGCCTGCCGGCGGACGCGTTCGTCGCGCGGCCCGGCGGCGACGAGTTCGTCGTGCTGCTGCCCGGTGTCGACGAGGCCCAGGCCTGCGCCACCGCCGGCGTGGTGCTGGACGCGCTCGGCCGGCCGTTCGCCATTGCGGGCAACGAGCACCGGGTCGGCGCCAGTGCCGGCATCTCGATCGCCCCGGAGCACGGCCGGCAGCGCGAGGAACTGATGCGCTGCGCCGACATCGCGCTGTACGCCGCCAAGGCTGCCGGCCGCGGCCAGCACGCGGTGTTCGACGCCCAACTCGATCGCGCCGCGCGCGAGCGGGTGCAACTGCAGGCCGAGCTGCGCCTGGCCATCGAGCGGCACGAGTTCGTCGTGCACTACCAGCCGCGCGTGCAGCCCGGCGATGGCCGCGTGCTCGCTGCCGAGGCGCTGGTGCGCTGGCAGCACCCGCAGCGCGGCCTGCTGTACCCGGGCGCCTTCATCGAGGTGGCCGAACATGCCGGCCTGATCGATGCGATCGGCACGGAGGTGCTCGATGCCGCCTGCGCGCAGGCGGCGCAGTGGCGCCGCGATGGCCTCGCCCTGCAGCGCATGTCGGTCAACCTCTCGCCGCGGCAGCTGGCGACGGGGGATCTGGTCGAGATCGTGACCGATGCACTCCAGCGTCATCGGCTGCCCGGCAGTGCACTCGAGCTCGAAGTCACCGAGAGCCTGCTGATGAACGACCCCGGCGACGCGCGTGCGCAGCTCGCCGCGCTGCGCCAGCTCGGCATCACGATCGCGCTGGACGATTTCGGCACCGGCTACTCGTCGCTCTCGCTGCTCGGCCAGCTGCCGATCGACGTGATGAAGGTCGACCGCTCGTTCGTCGTCGGCCTGGGCGTCGACAACCGCGCGATGGCCATCACGCGCACCATCGTCACGCTCGCACGCTCGCTGCGGCTGGGCCTGGTGGCCGAAGGCGTGGAGTCCGAGACCCAGGCCGAACTGCTGCGCTCGCTCGGCTGCGACGAGCTGCAGGGTTTCCTCTACAGCCGTCCGGTGGCGGCCGAGGCCTTCGAGCGCCTGCCCGGCCTGATGCGCGGGCCGTCCGTGGGCCGCCTCGCGTTGGTCAACGCGCCGCGCGGCTGACCTGCCACGAAGGCTCGCGGCGCGCCCGCGGCCAGGGCGGCAGCGCGAAGGTCGGCAGCTCCTGCAGCAGGAATGCGAGCGCGATCAGTGCCGTCGGCACGTGGTAGAGCAGCAGCCACGTCGGGTTGGCCTCGACATTCAGGCGCGGCATCGCCAGCACCGTGATCACCAGCGCGATCGGGGTGAGCAGCGGGATCGAACGGCGGAACACCGCGAACAGCCGCGCGCGCAGGTGCCGCTCGTGGAAGCGCCACGGCGGTTCGGCCAGCGTGCGCGCGAGGTGAATGGCTGCGGCATCGAGCGCGGCGTTCGCGGTGCGCGTTCGGCGCGCCGGCCCGCCGCGCAGGCGCAGCCGGGTGTGCCAGCCCTGGCGCTCGCGCACCAGGCGTGTCCAGTCCCAACCGAGCACCGCGAGCAGGTCCTCGGGCAGCGCCAGCGAGGCCTCACCGGTCTCGACGAGGCGGATCTCCGCGGCCACGCCACGCACCGGCGAGACGCGCATCTCGAGGCGCAGCCCGTCGAGGCGGATCTCGCCGCGCGCGAGGGTCTCGTTCACGCCGTCGGCGATGAGGTGACGTGCGAGCACGAAGCCTTCGCCTGCGCACAGCAGTTCTCCGGAGGCAGGGCGCTCGACGCGGGCGAGCAGCGCCGCGGCATCGCTGCCGCTGGCCTCGACCGTGGCCTCCAGTCCGCTGGCGTGGCGCAGCGTGCGGTGCAGCTGCAGCGTGCCGGTGGGCAGGCAGTCCAGATGCAGCGTCTCGTGGAGGACGCCGAGGCCGAGTTCGGCGCCATCCCGCTCGCGCGCGCGAAAGGCGATGCGGCGCGCGAGCCGGTCGCTCGCGGCGAGATCGACGCTGCAGCCCTGGCGCACCAGCGGTGTGGCCAGCGCCAGCAGCTCGTGATGCGTGAGCGGCGTTGGAGCACTCACGGCGGCCTCAGGCCAGCACCAGCTTGCGACCGAACGGCGGCTCGGCGCGTGCATGGGCCTCGGTCACCGCCCAGATCACCGGGCAGCGCGGGCGATGGCGTGCCGGGCCGTCGAGGTCGGTCAGCACGACCGCGACGTCCGGATCATCGGCATCGGCCTCCTCCAGCAGCGGCGTGAAGTCGGTGCCGCCGCGGCCGGGGAAGGCGAGATCGCCGAGCGCCACGCGGCCCGCCGCGAAGCGCTCGACGCGCTGCACGCGGTCGTCGCCGATCACGAGCGTGAGTCCGGCACCGGTGCGCCGCGCGATCGCCTCGATCTCGCGGCAGAAGCGCGTGAGCAGCGCATCGTCGATCGAACCGGAAACGTCGACGATCACCGCCAGCTTCGGCACCTTGCGCGTGGCGCCGGTGCCCGGCTCGAAGGGCAGTCGGCGCGTGCCGCGCCGGCCCTGGTTGGCGAGGTAGGAGCGCGACGGTCGTGACCAGGAGAGTTCGGGCAGCGGCGCGAGCCCGCGTGCGAGCTGGCGGCGCAGCACCTGCTCCCACGGCGTGCGCACGCGCGGCAGGTCGGCCAGCAGCGTGCGCAGCATCGAGTGCGCGCCGTCGCCGGCGTGTGCACGCGCCAGGCGCGCCGCCCACTCCCGCGCCGCCTCGGCCTCGCGTTCGGGCGCCTGCTCGTCGGCGGGTGCGGCGCGCAGGTCGGCATGCTCGGAACGCTGCAGGGAGTGCGCAGCCTCGGCGCGCTGCTGCTCCTCGCGCCGGCGGCCCTGGCGCTGCTGCCAGAGCGCGCGGTAGAGCCGCTCGACGTCCCACTCGAGCAGTGCCACCTCGGGCGCGCGCTCGAGCCCGAGCCCGCTGCGCAGCAGGACTTCCAGCGTCACCGCGCCGGCGGGCAGTGCGAGCCAGCTCAGGTGCGCGAGCGTGCTGTTGACGATCGCATCGGCGCAGGCGTTGTAGAGCGCGGCATCGACGTGGCCGAGCAACTGGCCCAGCTCGGCGCCGCGCTGCACGTGGCGCAGCGCGATGTGAAGCACCTCGTGGGCCACCCAGCCGGCCTGTTCGTCGAGATCGAGCGCCTCGAACGCAGCGTCGTACCAGATCGTCGCGCCGTCGGTCGACACCGGCGCGGGCTGCGCTGCGCCCTCGGGCAGGTCGCGGTGGTGCACCCACAGTGCGAGGCCGCCGGTGGACGGGGCGTACTCCACCATGCGCTGCACCGCGCGCGTGCCGCGGTGGCCGAGCCGTTCAGCCACCCAGCCCCTCCGCGCGGCGGCGCTCGCTGTAGCGCTGGTAGGCCGGGCTGTCGAGCACGGCGTTCTCCAGGCCACTTTCCAGCGCGCGCTGCAGCAGCAGCTCCATCGCCAGCGTCTGGCCCTCGCGCAGTGGCAGGCCCGCGCTCGCACCCAGCTCCGGCAGTTGCTCGACGATGGCCAGCGCACGCTGCATCGTCGCCGCGTCGCGGCAGGCGGCGAGCAGGCCGTAGACCATGCCGTACAGACCGTCGAGCGTGCGCGGCAGCAGCGCGAGGGTCTCGGGGCCGGGCTTGGCGTCCAGCAGCTTCACCACGTCGACGGCCGACTGCAGCTCGCGCAGCACGCCGAAGAACTCGGCCGCGTTGGCCGCGCCGATGCGGCCTTGTACGAACACGCGCCGCGCGTCGTCCGACAGCCCGGCGCGCAGCACGCTGGAGATGTCTTCCCAGCCGCGTGGGCTGGCGCCGACGAGGTGGTCGTTGGCCAGCTGCGCCTGCGTGTCGTCGAGCTTGTCGGGGCGCACCTTCAGGTAGGCCATCACCTCGGGCGCGAAGTCGTTCGCGATCGCGTGGGCGAGGAACGCGTCGATGGCCGTCTGCACGTGCAGGTGGAACATGCGGTCGGCCAGCGCGGTGCCCATGTCGTGGCTCACCGCGCCGTGGAAGCTGGCGTTGCCGGCGGCCACCACCTGCCAGCCATCGGGCAGCCGGTAGTTGCCGACGCGCCGGTCGAGGATGAGCGAGTACGCCGAGATCTGCAGGCGCTGGTCTGCCGCGGTGAGCTCGTCGAGGAAGAGGATGCCGGCCGGCTCATCGGCGGTGGGCAGGAATTCCGGCGGGAACCAGACCGTCTTGGCTTGCGTGTCGTCGGCGAAGATCGCGCCGCGCAGGTCGACCGGCTCGATGGTGGTCAGGCGCAGGTCGACCAGCGGCACGCGGTAGTGCTCGGCCACCTGGCGCACCACCGACGACTTGCCGACGCCGCGCGTGCCCCACAGCATCGTCGCGCGGCGGCGCAGCGCGGGCGAGGCGTACTGCTCGATCAGCGCCTGCTTGGCGGTGGCGATCGAGATCGGCGGGATGTTCATCGGGTTGCCGAGCATGGGGTCACCGGGGGGAGGAAGGGGACGACGGCGGCGTGCGCCAGGCGGCGATCGCGAGCGCACGCGGAACGCGCGGCCACTCGAAGCGCGGCAGCTCCTGCAGGCACACGCCGAGCGCGAGCAGGATGGGCGGGGCGTTGAAGATCAGCATGCGCCAGACCGAATCGCGCGCCAGGTCGAGCGAGGTGATCACGAACGACGCGGCCACCAGCGCGAGGGCGGCCAGCAGCGGCAGCGTGCGGCGCGCGGCGACGCGCCAGCGCGCGGCGGCGAGCCGCTCGTGGAAGCGCGCCGGCGGCTCGGCCAGCGTGCGCACCAGGTGCTCGGCGGCGCGCACCGTCTGGGCGAGCGCCGCTTCGCTGCGCTGCGGCTCGCGGCGCGGCGCGGCGAAGCTGCCGCGCCAGCGGTCGCCGAGCCGCCACAGGCTGGACCAGCCGCCGCCCAGCACCGCGAGCAGGTCGTCGGGCAGCGTGGCGATGCTGCCGTCGGGCGAGTGCACTTCCACCTCGGCGACGATGCCGCTCACCGACGGCAGCGTGAGGCGTACCTGCAGCCCGGGCAGGCGCAGCTCGACCCAGGCGGTGGCGAGGCGTGGCGCGACGTCGTCATCGGCCGGCAGCGCCCGCTGGCCGAGCGCGAGCTCCCAGCCCTCGCCGCGGCGCCATTGCGCCGTCGCCGGCACGGCATCGAGCCGCGCGATCAGCTCGGCCGCGTCGTCGCCCTCGGCCTGCAGCTCCGCCACTGCGCCCGAGGGCAGCGCGATCTCGCGCACGAGGCGGTGACCGGCGCGTGCGCCGTCCTCGAGGCGCAGCGCTTCGTGCAGCGCCGACTCGCCTTCCAACACGCGCGGCCGGAAGCGCAGCACGCGCGCAAGGCGGTCGCTGTGCGCCAGGTCGACCTGCCGGCCGCGGCGCGCGAACGGCGCGGTCAGCGCCATGATCTCGTGGTGGGTCAGCGGCGTGGCTGCCACGCTCAGCCCTTCGCGGTGGCGCGCGCGGCGGGCTTGGCGCGCGTGCTGCGCGAGCCCTTCTTCGCCAGCGGCTTCTCGCCGAGCTGGCGCCGGATCTCGCCCTGGCCGCGCTCGACGAGGAAGCGCTCGAAGGCCAGCGCCACCTGCGGCAGCTGGCGCGCGGCCAGGTGCATCACGTGCCAGTCGCGCTCGATCGGGTTGTGCGCCATCGGCAGCAGCGTCAGCACGCCGGCTTCCATCTCGAGCACGCAGGTGTGCATCGACAGGAAGGCCACGCCGAAGCCGGCCGCGCACATGTGCTTGATCGCCTCGTTGCTCGACATCTCCGAGCCGATGCGCAGCGGCAACCCGGCGTCCTTGAAGAGCCGCTCGATGGTGGCGCGCGTGCCGGAGCCGCGCTCGCGCACCAGGATGCGCTGCTCCGAGAGCTGCGCCATCGTCACCGGCTTCTGCTTCGCGCCCTGCATCAGCGCGTGCTGCGGCGACACCAGGAAGGCCATCGGGTGCTTGGCGAACGGCGTCGACACCGTCTTCAGCTCGGCCGGCGGCCGGCCCATGATGGCCAGGTCGATCTCCTGGCTGCCGAGCATGTGCACGATCTCGTCGCGGTTGCCCACCTGCAGGTTGACCTTCACGCCCGGGTGCTCGTTGGCGAAGGTCACCAGCATCGGCGGCAGCAGGTACTCGGCGGTGGTGATCGCGCCCACGCGCAGCGTGCCGGAGAACACACCCTGCAGCGTGGCCATCTCCTCGCCGGCCTCGCGCCACAGCTCGAGGATGCGGCGCGCGTAGCCGTCGAGCATCTGCCCGGCCTCGGTGAGGCGGATGCCGCGGCCGGTGCGCTGCAGCAGCGGCGCGCGCGCCGACTCCTCCAGCGCGGCGATCTGCAGCGACACCGCAGGCTGGGTGAGGTGCATCTCGTCGGCGGCGGCCGAGACGCTGCCCAACCGCGCCACCGCGTGGAAGGTGGCGAGCTGCCGGAAGGTGGCGTTCTTGGTCAGCGGCACGGCGCGATATTAGGTAAACAAGATGAATGAGTCAAAAGATTTAATTTTTCTTATTCGTTCAGGCTGCCTACAGTGGCTTCACCGACCACCTACCCAGGAGCCTCCCGATGGGCAACATGAAGGACATGCAGCAGATCACCGACGCGAAGAAGCGCTATTCCGCCGGCGTGCTGAAGTACGCCCAGATGGGCTATTGGGATGCGGACTATCAGCCCAAGGACACCGACATCCTCGCGCTGTTCCGCATCACGCCGCAAGATGGCGTCGACCCGATCGAGGCCGGCGCGGCCGTGGCCGGCGAGTCGAGCACCGCCACCTGGACGGTGGTCTGGACCGACCGCCTGACCGCCTGCGACATGTACCGCGCCAAGTGCTACCGCGTCGAGCCGGTGCCGAACAACCCGGGCCAGTTCTTCGCCTACGTGGCGTACGACCTGAGCCTGTTCGAGGAAGGCTCGATCACCAACGTCGCCGCGTCGATCATCGGCAACGTGTTCTCGTTCAAGCCGCTGAAGGCGGCGCGCCTGGAGGACATGAAGTTCCCGGTCGCCTACGTGAAGACCTTCGCCGGCCCGCCCACCGGCATCGTCGTGGAGCGCGAACGCCTCGACAAGTTCGGCCGCCCGCTGCTGGGCGCCACCACCAAGCCCAAGCTCGGCCTGTCGGGCCGCAACTACGGCCGCGTGGTCTACGAAGGCCTGAAGGGCGGCCTCGACTTCATGAAGGACGACGAGAACATCAACTCGCAGCCCTTCATGCACTGGCGCGATCGTTTCCTGTTCGTGATGGACGCCGTCAACAAGGCCAGCGCCGCCACCGGCGAGGTCAAGGGCAGCTACCTCAACGTGACCGCCGGCACGATGGAGGAGATGTACCGCCGCGCCGAGTTCGCGAAGTCGCTCGGCTCGGTGATCATCATGGTCGACCTCGTCGTCGGCTACACCGGCATCCAGTCGCTCAGCCACTGGTGCCGCCAGAACGACATGATCCTGCACCTGCACCGCGCGGGCCACGGCACCTACACGCGCCAGAAGAGCCACGGCGTGAGCTTCCGCGTGATCGCCAAGTGGATGCGCCTGGCCGGTGTCGACCACATCCACGCCGGCACCGCGGTCGGCAAGCTGGAAGGCGACCCGATGACGGTGCAGGGCTACTACAACATCTGCCGCGACACGCACACGAAGGTCGACCTGCCGCGCGGCATCTACTTCGACCAGGACTGGGGCGCGCTGAAGAAGGTGATGCCGGTCGCCTCGGGCGGCATCCACGCCGGCCAGATGCACCAGCTGATCGACCTGTTCGGCGACGACGTGGTGCTGCAGTTCGGCGGCGGCACGATCGGCCACCCGATGGGCATCCAGGCCGGC